>Ga0194132_10000003_pt1 | contig 366912 bp, 331 predicted proteins | sample TA2KigOf80mmetaG_FD_148612 | JGI IMG/M metagenome (GOLD analysis project Ga0194132, IMG submission 148612) | Freshwater microbial communities from Lake Tanganyika, Tanzania - TA2015054 Kigoma Offshore 80m | ecosystem: Environmental > Aquatic > Freshwater > Lake | place: Tanzania: Lake...
ACTCGACCGACGGCGGCCGCACCTGGTCGTCGCCCTTCAACTACGGCGGCGACAACCACGCGATGTGGATCAACCCGAACGACCCCAACCACATGCTGCTCGGCCATGACCACGGCATGGGGATCACATTTGATGGTGGCCGCACGTGGATCGACCCGCAGAACATTCCGCTCGCGCAGTTTTATGCGGTCGGCTACGACATGGACTACCCGTACAACGTCTACGGCGGCACGCAGGACAACAGCTGTCTGTGGGGTCCGAGCACGATGAAGAACGGGTCGTCGATTCCGTTTGAGGCCTGGGGCAACATCGGGGCCTGCGGCGACGGATTCTACGTGATGCCTGATCCCACCGACAGCCGGTGGGTCTACTCGGAAGGCCAGTTCGGCGTCATCGGCCGCACCGACAAGCGGACGGCCCAGACCCGCAATATCCAGTACCGGCGTCCGCAGGGCCAGGAACCGGTGCGCTACAACTGGAACGCGCCGATCGTGATCTCGCCGCACAATCCGCAGACGATTTATCACGCGGGCCAGATGGTGTTGCGCTCGCCCGATCGTGGCGATACGTGGACCGAGATCAGTCCCGACCTGTCGGTCAACGACCCGGCCCGTCGCGGCGGGACCGGCAACATTCAGTACGGCACGATCACGTCCCTCGACGAATCCACCATCACCCCCGGCCTCCTTTGGGCCGGGACCGACGATGGCAACGTGCAGGTGACCCGTGATGGCGGCCGCACGTGGACCAATGTCCGTGACAAGGTGCCCGGCCATCCCGGCTATTGGGTCAGCCGCGTCGCGCCGTCGTTCCATGACCCGGCGGTCGCCTACCTGACCATCACCGGCTACCGGCACGACGACTTCCGCCCGTTTGTGTGGAAGACCAGCGACTACGGCCAGACGTGGACGTCGATCGCGGCGAACCTGCCGACCGAAGCGGGCATCAACATGATCGTGGAGGATCGGAAGAATCCGAACTTCCTCGTCATCGGCACCGAGCTGGCACTGCACTTCTCGCTTGACGGCGGCGCGTCCTGGACGAAGGTGCGCGGCAACATGCCGACGACCCCGATCTACGACCTCAAGATCCATCCGCGCGAAAACGAGCTAATTGTGGCGACCCACGGCCGCGGCATCTGGATTGCGGACATCACGCCGTTCCAGCACCTCACGGCGCCCGTGCAGGCGCAGCCGGCGGCACTCGTGCCGATCCAGCCGGTGATTCAGTGGACGCCCTCGCTCGTTCCCTTCCGCGCCAACTACAACTTCAACGGCCAGAGCCGGCAGCCGGGCGTGCACATCCACTACTACCTGCAGCGTGACGTCGCTGGCGACGTGAAGGTGCGCGTGTACGACGGCGCACGCATCATCGCGGAAGTGGACGGCCCGAAGACGGCCGGGATCAACAGTGTGCGCTGGAACATGCAGGCACGCCGCGAGGCGTCACCGGCGGACGCCGCCGGCGGCCGTGGCGGGCGCGGCGGTGGCGCCGGATTCGGGGGCCGCGGGGGTGCGGCTCCGTCGACGGTGCCGGTGTTTCCGACGGCGGGTGCCGGCATGGTGCTCGCGCCCGTCGGACCCGGCCACTACCGGGTCGTGCTGAGTGTCGGCGGTCAGGAGTACACGCAGACGGCGATCATCAGCGAAGACCACTGGTCGAAGCGATGAAACTTCCCATCTTCGGCTCGTCGAAGCCCGCGCCTGTGGCGGCAGCCCCCCCGGTGGACTCAGGGCCACCGGGGGCGACTGTCGTGCTGCTGGTCGACGACGAGCCGGCGGTGCGGAATCTGTTTGCCCTGGCCCTGCGCCGCGAGGGGTATCACGTCATCGAAGCCAGCAACGGCGTCGAGGCGCTGAACATTGCAGCGCGACTGGACCACATCGATCTTGTGGTGACCGACGTGGTGATGCCGATGATGAAGGGACCGGAGTTTGCGGCGAAACTGCGCGAGCGGCTGCCCGACATGAAGTTCATCTTCGTGTCCGGGTATCTGCTGACGGATGACCTCGGGCCGAACGCCTATCCGCTGGCCAAACCCTTCATGCGTCAGGACCTCGTGAAGAAGGTCTACGACGTCGTGGGTCCGCCGGCGGTGGTGGGCACGTAGCGCTCACCGCCCCACCATTAGACCTTAAACACTCCGTGTCTCCGTGACTCCCTGTGAAGACCCCTCGTTCAGGGTTCAGAACCAGGTCGCGGCGACGGAGTCGTCGCGCACGATGGTGTGATCGCGCTCGGAGCCGGTGGAGACGACGGCAGCGGGCACGCCACTGACCGCTTCCAGCCGCGCGATGTAGGCGCGCGCTTCCGCCGGCAGGTCGCTGAATCGGGTGACACCGCGTGTCGGCTGCGTCCATCCCGGCATGGACTCGTAGATCGGTGTGCACGCGGCCAACTGGGCCGTGTCGGCCGGCATCTCGGTGAGGATCTCGTCGCCGCATTTGTAGGCGGTGCAAATCTCCAGCGTCTCAATCCCATCGAGCACGTCGAGCTTGGTCAGTGCGAGCGCATCGAGTCCGTTGATGCGGACGGCGTAGCGCACCGCCACAGCGTCGTACCAACCACAGCGGCGCGGGCGGCCGGTGGACGCACCATATTCCTGGCCCGTGTCGCGCAACCGCTGCCCCATCTCCCCGAGCAGTTCCGTCGGAAGCGGTCCCTCGCCCACGCGCGTCGTGTACGCCTTGGCCACGCCGAGTACGGCGTTGATGGCCTTCGGGCCGATACCGAGTCCGGTGCAGGCCCCGCCGGCGACGGCGTTTGAGGAGGTGACGTACGGGTACGTCCCGTGATCGATGTCGAGCAGCGTGCCCTGCGCCCCTTCGAACATGACGCGCGTGCCGGTGGCAAACGCCTGACTGAGGCGGAGCGAGACGTCGGCGACAAATGGTTCGAGCCTCGTCCACATCACACGAAGATCCGCGACCACGTCCTGCCACTTCATCTCGGTGTTGCCGACGAGCCGGTTGCGCGCGTCCACGTTCTCGCGGATCGCGCCGACCAGCGGGCCGTTGTCCGACGTATCCCGGAGGTCGCCCACGCGCACGCCGCGGCGGCCAATCTTGTCTTCATACGCCGGGCCTATGCCGCGCGACGTCGTCCCGATCTTCCGCTCGCCGCGCCGGGCTTCCGACAGGATGTCGAGTTCCCGGTGGTACGGCAGGATGAGGTGGGCCTTGTCGCTCACGAACAGGCGGCCGGCCACGTCGAACCCCATGCCGGCGAGTTTGTCGACTTCGGCAAACAGCGCGTGGGGGTCAACGACCACCCCGTTGCCGATGAGGCAGGTCACGCCGTCGTGCAGGATGCCGGACGGAATCAGGTGCAGAACGAACTTGCGCCCGTTCACATACACGGTGTGCCCGGCGTTATGCCCACCCTGATACCTAGCCACGACGCCGAAATTCGGCGTCAGCAGGTCCACAATCTTGCCTTTCCCTTCATCGCCCCACTGGGCGCCAAGCACACACAGGTTCATGTCGGTAAAATGATACCTTCAATCGGTTTCCCCCATGATTCACCTCGACGGCACCTCACTCACCCTCGACGCGTTGTCGTCGATTGCCCTTGGTCATGCGCCGGTGGCGCTCTCACCGGACGCGGTCGCGCGGGTGCAGGCTTCGCGGGCCGTGGTGGACCGGCATGCGGCGCTGCCCCACGCGGTGTACGGGATCAACACGGGATTTGGCGCACTGGCGGAGGTGCCGATTCCGCAGGATCAGCTGGCGGCGCTGCAGTTGAACCTGCTGCGCAGTCATGCGGCCGGTGTCGGGGACCCGTTGACGATTCCGGAGACCCGCGCCGTCATGGCGTTGCGCGCCAACGTGCTGGCGAAGGGCTGTTCGGGGATTCGACTTGAGACGCTGGAGGCATTGCTCGCGCTGCTGAATGCCGGTGTCACGCCGCATGTGCCCTCGCGTGGATCGGTGGGCGCAAGCGGCGACCTGGCGCCGCTTGCGCACCTCGCGCTGGTGCTGGTGGGGGAAGGCGCGTGCCGCGCCGCCGGCGGCCCGGAACCGGGCCGCGCGGCGCTGTCGCGCGCCGGGCTGACGCCCGTCACGCTGGCGCCGAAGGAAGGCCTCGCGCTGATCAACGGCACCCAGGCCAGCACGGGTGTGCTGGCCCTGGCCGTGCTGTCGGCCGCGCGCCTGGCGCGCGCGGCCGACATCGCGGCCGCCCTAAGCATCGACGCGCTGCGCGGGTCCGCGCATCCCTTTGATGCGCGGATTCACGCCGCCCGCCCCGTGCCGGGCCAGGCGGCGTCGGCGCAGAACCTGCGCCGGCTGCTCGACGGCAGCGCCATCAACGCGTCGCACGCCACCTGCGGCAAGGTCCAGGACGCGTACGCGCTGCGCTGCGCCCCGCAGGTGCATGGCTCGGCGCGCGAAGCCATCGGCTTCGCCCACCGGCTCGCCGACATCGAAGCCAACTCCGCCACCGACAATCCCATGGTGTTTGCCGACGAAGACGAGATCATCTCCGGCGGCAACTTCCATGGCGCGTCCATCGCGCTGGCGGCCGACACCCTCACGATTGGTCTCGCGCAACTGGCCACCATCAGCGAGCGCCGGACCGATCGGATGATGACGCCGCACGAAAGTGGTCTCCCAGCCTTCCTGACACGGGATTCGGGTCTCAACTCCGGATTCATGATGGCGCACGTCACCGCCGCTGCACTGACTGCGGAGATCAAGACATTGGCGCACCCGGCCGCAGTGGACACGATTCCCACCTCGGCCGGCCGCGAAGATCACGTCAGCATGAGCATGGGTGCGTCCCTGAAGGCGGCGCGTGTACTCGAACTGGCCGCGCAGGTCATCGCCATTGAACTCATGGTCGCCGCGCAGGCGATCGATCTGCTCGCCCCGCTCGCCACCAGCCCTGCGCTGGCGGCCATCCATCGAGCAATTCGTGCGGAGGTGCCCATGCTCGGCGACGACCGCCCGCCGTCCCCCGACATCACAATCCTGGCCTCGATGGTGATTACTGGCGCACTTGAGCGCGCGTGCCCAATGCAATTGACCTGATCCTGTCAAGCGTTGACTCGGTCGGCATCCTTCTTTAGAGTAACCACTCCCGTTTAACCGCCCACACCCATCGTCACCATGCCCGTTTCGTCCCGAGTCATTCGCGCGCCGCGTGGCGCATCCCTCACCTGCAAAGGGTGGCCGCAGGAAGCGGCGATGCGCATGCTGATGAACAACCTCGATCCCGAGGTGGCCGAGCGGCCCGACGATCTCGTCGTGTACGGCGGCACGGGCAAGGCGGCGAGAAACTGGGCCTGTTTTGAAGCCATCGTCGAAACGCTGCAGCGGCTGGAGTCGGACGAGACGCTCGTGGTGCAGTCCGGCAAGCCGGTGGCCGTGTTCCGGACCCACCCGTGGTCGCCGCGTGTGATCATCGCCAATTCGATGCTCGTGCCGGCGTGGGCCACCTGGGCGAAGTTCCGCGACCTGGAGGACAAGGGCCTCACGATGTACGGCCAGATGACGGCCGGCTCGTGGATCTACATCGGGACACAGGGGATTTTGCAGGGCACCTACGAAACGCTGGCCGCCGTCGCGCGGCAGCACTTCGGCGGCACGCTCCGCGGCAGACTCTGCGTCACGGCCGGCCTCGGCGGGATGGGCGGCGCGCAGCCACTGGCGATCACGATGAACGAAGGTGTGGCGCTGGTCATCGAAGTGGATCCGACGCGTATTGAGCGCCGCCTCGCCACACGGTATCTCGATGAGGCGACCACCTCACTCGAGGACGCGCTCGCCAGAGCCGCGCAGTATCAGCGCGACGGCGTGGCGCGCTCGATCGGTCTCGAAGGCAATGCGGCGGAGATTCTGCCGGCGCTCGTCTCGCGCGGACTGACGCCTGACGTGCTCACCGACCAGACCTCGGCGCACGATGCGCTGGTCGGCTACATGCCGGTGGGCCTGTCGCTCGCCGACGCCGCAACGCTGGGCCAGGCCGACCCGGCGGAGTACGTGCGCCGGTCGATGGCGTCGATGGCCACCCATGTGCGCGCGATGCGCGCGCTGCAGGATCGCGGCGCGGTGACGTTCGACTATGGGAACAACATCCGCGCGCAGGCGCAGCAGGCCGGTGTCGAGGACGCCTTCACCATTCCCGGATTTGTGCCTGAGTACGTCCGCCCGCTGTTCTGCGAGGGCAAGGGCCCGTTCCGGTGGGCCGCGCTCTCCGGCGACCCGGCCGACATCGCCGCGACCGACGAGCTCGCCTTGCAGATGTTCGCGCACGACGCGCCGTTGTGCCGGTGGATTCACATGGCGCGCGAACGCGTCGCGTTCCAGGGACTGCCCGCCCGCATCTTCTGGCTCGGGTATGGCGACCGCGCCAAGTTTGGACTCGCCCTCAACGATCTCGTGCGGCGCGGCGTCGTGTCTGCCCCGATCGTGATCGGGCGCGATCATCTGGACGCCGGATCCGTCGCGTCGCCCAACCGTGAAACGGAAGCGATGCGTGATGGCAGCGACGCCATTGCGGACTGGCCCATACTCAACGCGCTGCTCAACACCTCGTCGGGGGCGACCTGGGTCTCCGTCCACCACGGCGGCGGCGTCGGCATCGGCTACTCCATTCACGCCGGCATGGTCGTGGTCGCTGACGGATCCACGGAAGCGGATGAAAAGCTGTCGCGTGTGTTGACGTGTGATCCCGGCATGGGCGTCGTACGTCATGTGGACGCCGGGTATCAGACGGCGATTGAGGCCGCGGACGCGCGAGGCATCGACGTCCCGATGAGGCGGCACCCGTGATCGTCGAACGTCCGGCGCTCGAACGGCGCGTCCTCGAATCAATGGACGCTGGGCGCATCCCGGTGGTGCTTGGCGGCTGTGCCGCCGGTCGCACGTCGTTGCTCCTGAGGTTGCAGTCCCTGTTTGGCGGCGACCGCGCCCAGTACATCGACTTTGCTGCGGCGGCCACCACGCCCGAGCGCTGCGTGGCGGCGGTGATCGGATCGGGACCGGCGGCCGCACGGGCCTCGGGCATGCCACCTGCGCCACGTAACGCCAAGGGCGCGTTTGACGGCCTCACCCACTACTTCTCGTCGGCCACCGGCGACGCCAGTGTGCCCATGACGTTCCTGATCGATGAAGTGCTCGATGTGCGGACATTTGAGAGTTTTCCCGGACTCCGACACGTGCAGCGCGATCTGATCACGCGCATCGCCGCCAGTCCCAATGCCTTCGTCCTGACATCGCGCTTCACCGCACGGGCCCATCGGCTGCTGCGCGACGCGCCGGCGCGATTTGAGGTCATCCACATGCCAGGGCTCAGCACCGAGGACGTCAACCTGCTCGTCCGGCAGAGCAATGACGACACGGCATGGCCTGCCGCGCTGGCCGCCGATGTCGCCACGCTCTCAGTCGGACGCGCCGGCTACGCCAAGTTGCTCGTCGATGCGGTGCTGGCCCAGCCCGCGCACCGCCGCAATGCCCCACTCGCCCTCGCGGCGGCACTGGGCCCGGACGGATCCCTCACCGCGCGGTGCCGTGAGAGCTACGAGTTCCGCCTCCACCGCGCGCGCGGCTACGGCGCACTCAAGGCCATACTCGGCGTGCTCGCGGAACAGGAAGGGCTGACGCTCACGGAGATCAGCCAGCGCCTCCATCGCACGCCGGGGTCCACCAAGGACTACCTCTCCTGGCTTGAGGACGTGGACCTCGTGACGGTACATCGCAAGCGGTACACATTCGACGACCCACTCCTCCGCCTGTTCGTCCGCCTCCACGCCCAGCCCGTCCCCCCGACAACCGACGACGTCACGCGCGAAGTCGCGATCTTCGCCACTGAAGCATCCGCGCCTGGGCTGGCGGCCACTGCCGCCACCCCAGGTCCCGCGGCAGAGACCAAGGCGCCGGTGGCTGTTGGGGATCGATCGGGAATTATCGAAATCGACTGATTCAGGCCGCGGTCCACGGTTCTCGGACGGCGGACCGCGGACTAGCGGACTGAATCAGCGCCCTTGAGCGCCAAGAGCGCCATCTTCGCCGCCTGCTGTTGCGCGTCTTTCTTGGACCGCCCGTCGGCGCGGCCGACGACGACACCAGCGACGAGGACTTCGACATCAAAACGCTTGCGGTGATCGGGGCCGTCGGTGGAGGCCATCTGGTAGGCGGGCAGTCCCTTGTTGCTGGCCTGCAGCCATTCCTGCAACGCGGACTTCCAGTCGTCGGTGAACGACGCTTCGGCGACCTGATCACCGCCTGACGTGATGAGTGGGCCGAAGATGGACACGATGAACGTACGCGCGGCGTCCACGCCGCCATCCAGATAAATCGCGGCGATGAGGGCCTCAAAACAGTCGGCGAGGATCGCGTACTTCGCGCGACCGCCGGTCTTTTCTTCGCCGCGGCCGAGCAGAAGGAAACGCCCGAGATCGAGGCTCGCCGCCAATTTGGCGAGGGATGCGGTCGAGACGATCGACGCCTTGATCTTCGACTTGTAGCCTTCGCTGTGCGTCGGGAACCGCTGGAACAACATGTCCGCGACAACAAACCCGAGGACGGCATCCCCGAGAAACTCCAGCGACTCGTTGTCGATGACACCGCCGGACGCATCTTCGTGTGCCCGCGACCGGTGGGTCAGCGCGTGTTCGAGCAAGCCGAGATCGCGGAAGTGATAGCCGATGCGATCCTGCAGCGGCCCCATGTCTTCGCCCAGCCGCGCGACCTCGGCGGCCGCCGCTTCATCCAGGTGGCTCGCGATCAGCGCGAGCGCCCGTTCCTCCTGGCTGTCGGCCACCGTGACCGTGAATTCGGCCTGCCCCCCGAACCGCAGGGGGAACAATCCGGGTGCCAGCGTGGACGACACCTGCGCCGGCAACCCATGGGCCGCGAGCAACCCGCGGACCACCTCTGCCTCAATCGACAGATGACTTCGAAACACGCCAACGCTCATAGGACCTGCACCACCCACACCACCTACACCACCGCAAGTGGCGCGCTCACGCTCAGCGCGCCCTACAGCTTTTCGATTTTTACGACGACCATCGTCATGTCGTCGTGAGGCTCGGCCTCCCCGACAAAGGCATGAACGTCGCGCAAGATTCGTTCGCGAATCCCGGATGCGTCGAGGCCACGATGGGAACGCACCACACGTCCCAGGGCCTCGTCGCTGAAGAGATCTCCGTTCACGTTCATCGCCTCGGTGACCCCGTCGGTATAGAACACGATGACATCACCGGCTTCGAGTGGCAACGTGTGCTCCTCAAGCAGCGATTCGAACCGATCGGCTGCGCCCGGCAGGCGCAGCCCCAGCACCATCCCGTTGGGCACGATCACTTCAGCGCCGTCCGCACGGCGGTCGGACACGACGATGAGCGGCGTGTGGCCGGCGCGCGAGTGGGTCAAGGTGCGCGCATCGAGATCGATGACGCCGTAGGTCATCGTAATAAAGCTGCGATTGTCGAGGTGGTCGGCGAGCAGATGATTCACGCGCGTCAGCAACTTCTTCGGCGATCGCTCTTCGTGACTCAGGGCGAGCATCAGGCCCTTGAGCTCGGCCATGTAGAGGGCGGCTGACGTGCCCTTTCCCGAAACGTCCGCGACCAGCACGCCGAGACGTCGGGGACTGAGCTCGAAGAAGTCGTAATAGTCGCCCCCCACTTCCCTGGCCGGCACACACATGTCCGCGATCGACAGGCCCTCATACGTCGGCGGACAGTCGGGCAACAGCGACGTTTGAATCTCGTGCACGATGCGCAGTTCGTCATCAAGCCGCTGCTTCTCCCGCTGCACGTGCAGGAGGTGCTCAATGCTCGCGCTCATGCGATTGAACGACTGGCCGAGTGCGCCGAGCTGGTCCTCGGACTCCATCGTGATGCGATGGGTGAAGTCGCCCTGCTGGACGCGTTCGGTCCCATCAAACAATTCGTGGACGGCGGATGTGACCTGACGGATGAGCGAGGCGCCGAAGAACAGCGCGACGCCCTGCACACTCAAGAGCAGCACAGCGAGGACCGCGAGCACCGTCATCAAGCTGCCTCCGAGATCGCTTGATTGCACCGACAGAATGCGGGCGTAGACTTTCTCCAGCGGCGCGTCGAGCCCGATGGATACGCGACCGGCGCCGCCGGTCCTCCAGTCCGTGAAGTCCACTATCAGGACCGTTCGCCGATACAGCCCCAACCAGCCACTGTCGTCCTCGTCGTCGGCAGCCGGGGGCCGTTCTGGCACGGGCGACACCAGCGCAGGCACCGGCTGCGCGCCTCCCTCCTCCTGAACCGTCACAGCCACGCTGTTGATCCGAATGGTCGTCTTTTCGTCGAGTCGGGCGGCGATGTCGGTATCCACCGGCAGGTCGGCGATGACGACGTGTCGGTTGTCGGGAAGCGGGACAGTCGCTCTGATGAGCAACCGCTCTGCATCGGTGTCACCAGCCGAGACGCCCTCGGGCATCATCGTCAGCAGGCCCTGGAACGGTGTAAGCGCCACCCACTGTGGCGCGGACTCCGGCGCCCGCATATGACGCCACGCGCCGGCAGTCGCCACCGGCCCCGTGGACGGCGACGCGACGTCCTGCACCGGGACTACAGCCAGCGACAGATTCCGGTACTGCGTCCCAAGCAAGGCGTATTGCCGCGCCACTACCCCGTCCGACAGCGGCAGCGTCGTTCCAATCTCGGTCGCAGACGTGAACGCCAGAACCCGCACATCCTCAATGATGTCGTCGAGGCCGTTCCGAAAAAGGTACCCGGACAGGTTCGCATGCAGGATGAATCCGCCGGCCAGCACGAACAGGCCGATCAGGACGACCGGCACAAATCCAAGGAAAACGTACGACAGGATGAGTTTCCGCCGTACCCGCCACAGGAACGCGCGGCGCTGCCGGACGACCACCAGGGCCGCCAGCCACAACAGCGATACGCGGGTGGCAAACGAGACCACTTTCCGGAACAGTTCGACGGGCGCCGGCAACGTCACGACCTGCTGGACCAGCCACAACACGAGGAGCGAGCCCCCGGAGAGGATCAGCAGGCGTCCTGGCAGGGTCCGAAACGGATTCAGCTGTACCGGGGCAGGCGCAAGACGATGGCGCGGAGATGGGTCGGAAGCCATCCGAAATTGAAAGTTGGATGATAACAGACTATCGTGCTTGCCTATGACACTGCCGCCGAACGCCCGGTTCGAAACGATCTGCCTGCATGCCGGCCAGCGCCCGGATCCCACGACGGGCGCCATCATCACGCCGATCTATCAGACATCCACGTATGTCCAAGACGCGCTCGGACAGCACAAGGGCTACGAGTATGCCCGGACACAGAACCCGACGCGTGCGTCGCTGGAAGCGAACCTGGCCGCCATCGAAGGCGGCAAGGCGGCGTTTGCGTTTGCGTCCGGCATGTCGGCCATCCACGCCATCGTGACCCGCCTCTCCGCAGGCGACCACGCGATTGTCACCGACAACACGTACGGCGGCACATTCCGGTTGTTCGACAAGGTGATGACGCGACTGGGCCTTGCCTTCAGCTTCGTAGACACGTCTGATCCGACGGAAATCGAGAAGGCCGTCACGCCGACGACGAAAATGGTCTTCATCGAGACCCCGACCAACCCGGTGTTGCGACTGACCGACATCGCGGCGTCCGCAGAGATTGCCCACAAACACGGCGCCTTCCTGGTGGTGGACAACACGTTCGCCAGCCCCTGCCTGCAGCGCCCCATTGAACTGGGTGCGGACATGGTCGTTCACAGCACGACGAAGTATCTGAATGGCCACAGCGACTCCATCGGCGGCGTCGTCATCGCCGTGCGTGATGAACACATCGAGTGGCTGAAGTTCATTCAGAACTCGGCGGGTGCAATTCTGAGTCCGATGGATTCGTCGCTGATACTGCGCGGAACGAAGACGCTGCCGCTCCGGATGGTGCAGCACACGGCGAACGGCCTCGCCCTTGCGGAGTTCCTGTCCGAGCAGCCGAAAGTGAAGAAGGTCATCTACCCGGGGCTGCCGAGCCATCCCCAATACGAGTTGGCGCGGCGACAGATGCCGAATGGGTGCGGCGGGATGTTGTCGTTTGAGATGGGGTCGCTCGAAGAAGCGCGCGTCGTCCTCAACAAGTTCAGGCTCATGGCATTGGCCGAGAGCCTCGGCGGCGTCGAGACGCTGGTGTGCCATCCGGCGTCCATGACACACGCGTCGGTGCCACCGGAACGCCGCGCGACGATCGGACTGAGCGACAGCCTGATCCGGATCTCTGCCGGGGTCGAACACATCGAGGACCTCAAGGACGATCTGCGGCAGGCCTTGTCGTGATCACGAAGATTCGCGGCTGGGTCCGCGGCCTCTACGACTGGACGATGAGGTGGGCGGACTCACCGCAGAGCCTCACGGCCCTTTTCCTCATCGCGATTGTGGAGTCGTCGGTGTTCCCGATTCCTCCAGATGTGCTCCTGATTGCGATTGTTGCGGCCAACACGCAGCGATGGCTCTCCGCGGCCCTGCTGTGCAGCGCCGGATCGGTGATTGGCGCAGCCGTCGGCTACATGATCGGCGCGGCGGCGTTCGCCGCAGTCGGACAGCCGATTCTCGACGTCTATCACGCACAGGATGCGTGGGCCAGGGTCGTGGCCTTTTACGACACGTGGGGCGTGTGGTTCCTGCTGGTGGCCGCGTTCACCCCGGTGCCGTTCAAGGTGGCGACCATCGCGGCCGGGGCGACAGGCATGGCGTTCTGGCCGTTCCTGATCGTGAGCATGATTGGTCGATCCGCCCGCTTCTTCCTGGTGGCGGCCATTCTGCGCATCTACGGAGCGCCTGTCCGCGCCATGATCGAGAAACACTTCGATGCATTCGCACTGGCGTTTGTGGTGTTGCTCGTCGCCGGCTTTATGGTCATTCGGCTGTTGTAGCGCGAACCCACGCGAGATAGTCCTCGCCACCTGCAGTCACCGGGACCACCAGGAACTCCGGTACATCGTACGGGTGCACACGAAGGAGTGCGGCTTCGAGGGCAGCGACCCGCTCGACGGTCGTCTTGATGGTCACCGGGCGTTCGGTGGCGGATTCCACAGCGCCCTGCCAGTGGTAGGTGGAACGCACCGGCGGCCCGACGACCACACACGCGGCGAGCTTCGCCTCAACCAGCGAGTGCGCCACAGCGTCGGCGTCCGCACCGCCAGGCCACGTCGTCAGCACCAGCACCACATCCGTCATGTCTCCTATTTTGTACTTGTACATCGACCGAAATGCTGGTACAACACTGCAGCATCTTTTTTATGCGCACATCGAGCCCTTCGACCGACGACACCCCCACCGGAATTCCGCAGGCCGCCCCGACGCGTCCGCGCGATCGCCGGCGTCCGCGGTCGGGACCTGAAGTCCGCGAGCGGCGTCGGCGCCTGATCCGGTACGCCGTCTGGGTCGTGTCGGGCGTGCTGATGGTGAATGCTCTGGTCGGCGAAAAGGGCTACCTGGCAACGCTGCAGGCGAGGCAGGAGCAGGAACGGGCTGAGGCATCGTTGTATCGTCTTCGGGCAGAGAACGCTCGCCTGCAGCACGAAGCAGAGCGCCTGCGACGCGACCCCAACATGCTCGAGGCCGTTGCCCGTCAGGAGCTTGGCCTCATCCGGCCGGGCGAGACCCTCATCACCCTCCGCGACCGCCCAAAACACTGACCCGGTCCTGAACGTTCTCGTGCAACTTTTACAGCCTCCTCGTAGGGGCCGCTGGGTTGTAGGGCCCGCTGAACTGTAGCGGGCCTGCTCGGCGCGCTCAACCCCAGCGCGCCCTACTTGGCACATGCCGTGCAACATCCAATCGCATCGTTACTCTCGTGCTGGAGGAATCAGATGAAACGACTTCTATTTGCCTGTGTGTGTATGGGACTTGTGGCCACAGCTGCGTGTGTGACCACGGAAGATGCCGACCTCGAGAAGGAAGATTCCGGTCGGCAGCGAAGTGGCGTTGCCCCGGCAGGACGCCGGCGTGGCCGGAGGCGCGCACTGACCGCACCACCCATAAACGATCGGTGTCAGATATCCGCTCAACAAGGTCCTTGTCGAGTCGGCCGGTGTTTGTGAGATTGTCATCATACGCTGCTGGGAGGCCAGGGCCATGCTCAACAGCCGTTCACCCGACGCCCTGCACGCCTGGCGCATCAACAACACCAACTTCGAGCCTCGAGCGCTCGCGTGTTCAGCGCCTACCAGCGGCTGATCTCGGCCACCAGCCGTGAGTCACGACAGCTCCTGAAGAATGCGCGCGCGCAGGTCGAGGGCCTCCTGCTTCAGCCGGCTCATCAGCTGCCGGTTCATCTCTTCGCTGCCCTTGTCGTTCGAGGCCCAGTAGATTAGCGCGTTGATGTCCTCTGCGGCGAGGCTGAACAGTGGCGGATTGCCTTCGGGCGGTCGGATGCCGTAGGGCATGTCGCCGTTGGTGTCGGTATTGAGCAGCGGAGCCAGCACGCCGGCATCTAGCACGCGGTTGGCCGCCAGCTTGTACTGGATGCTGTTGATGTCCCGCAGCTGCTGAATTTCGTAGACCTTCGCCCGGGCCGCGATGTAGCGGTTCAAAGCCACGATAATCGCGTGATTGCGCAGCAGCCGAAGGCCGCCGGTATTCTCGAGCTGTCGAATCGCGCCCTCAGAACCGTAGAAGGGTTCGCGCACAGGTATCAGGCGGCCCAAATAATAAATGCGTGCTGTGGACTGTGTCCGATCAGGTGAGCGCAGCAGGGCGATAAATTCGTCGATCTGCGCCTCTTTTTTCCGCTTGAAGCCGATGCTGAAATCCAGGCGCTCCACATCATCATGGAGGTCGTCTGCCAGAAGCTGCAGATATTCGCGTGCAGCCGCCCGATTGCTCCATTCCTGGCGCATGTTCTCGGCAAAGAAGCTGAGCGTCACCGCCAAGAACATCATCACGAATTCCGCCAGGTATGCTCGTCGAGTCATGAGATTCCATTGCCTCCCGTGTGTGTGTGGGCTGTGGCGTCACTGCCGGCGCCTAGGGTGTGATGCGCAGATGATCCTCAATCACAAGGCCGTGTTCAAGTCCCTGGTCGGCTCGCCGACAGTTCGTATTGCGTGGGTGTTTCCCAAACATCACGGGCCAACGTCACGGTGACGCTGGGGATTGAAGCCGCGTTACCGGACTATGATGAAGGCCGCCGAGTTCAGCGACAACGTAGTACGGCCGCCACGGACCGGCGGGCAAGACCAGCCAGGACCCGCCGGCAACAACCAGCACCCAAAGAGCTGTCACGGCAATCCACAGACGGGTCCAGCCTCCGAGCGGTCGAGTCAACATAGGCACGCAGGCGACATTTGCCATGACCCTGGCAACTATCTGCAACCCAGGCGCAACCCCAAATAAAAACGGGTTACAGCGAATGACTGTAACCCGTTGAAAGTATTGGTTGCGGGGGCAGGATTTGAACCTGCGACCTTTGGGTTATGAGCCCAACGAGCTACCGGACTGCTCCACCCCGCGTCGAGGAACCCGTATTCTAGTCCGAATCACCCGTGAACCGCAAACCGGCTAGATCTTCGGGAGCGTGACGCCGACCTGCTTCTGGTACTTGCCCTTCTTGTCGGCGTAGGACCGTTCACACGGCTCGTCGCTCTGGAAGAACAGCACCTGGGCGAGTCCTTCGTTCGCGTAGATCTTCGCCGGCAGCGGCGTGGTGTTCGAGATCTCGAGCGTGACGTACCCTTCCCACTCCGGTTCGAAGGGCGTGACGTTGACGATGATCCCGCACCGCGCGTAGGTGGACTTGCCGAGGCAGACCGTCAGGATGTCGCGCGGAATCCTGAAGTACTCAACCGTGCGCGCGAGCGCGAACGAGTTGGGCGGCACGATACAGACGTCTGACTTGATGTCCACGAACGACCGCGGATCGAAGTTCTTGGGATCGATCACGGTGTTGTTGATGTTGGTGAACACCTTGAATTCGTCAGCCACACGGATGTCGTACCCGTACGACGACAAACCGTAAGACACGACCCCTTCGCGGACCTGACTGTCCACGAAGGGCTCGATCATCCCGTGGTCCTGGGACATCTGACGAATCCAGCGATCAGACTTAATAGCCATGTCGGTGCTCAGGTGCTCGCGTGCACCGGTGCACAAGTGCACCAGAGCACGACTGCACTGCTCAGAGTTCCATACCCCGGAAGAAGTAGCCCAGCTCGAACGCGGCGGTCTCAGGCGCGTCTGAGCCGTGTGTCGCGTTGTTGCCGATCGAGGTGCCGAAGTCGCGGCGCAGCGTGCCTTCCGCGGCCTTCGCCGGATCGGTGGCGCCCATCGTGTCGCGCCACTTGAGAATCGCACCAGGAGCCTCGAGACACAGCAGCACGCAGGGCCCGGACGACATGAAGTCGGTCAGTTCGCCGAAAAACGGACGCGCCGCATGCACCGCGTAAAAGCCTTCGGCTTCACGCCTGGAGAGATGCTGCAGACGCATCGCACGCACCGTGAATCCCGCGCTTGCGATGCGGGCAAGAATCTGGCCGGCCTTCCCGGCCTTCACGGCGTCGGGCTTGATGATCGCGAACGTACGTTCCATGTCTACTTGAGTCCTTCCATGAGTTCGTTGAGCACGGCCTTGGAGGGACGCGTGCGTTCTGTCGGGAGAAATGCGAGAGGTTCCGGCACCATGTTCAGCGAGGAGACGAAATCTTCCTTGTCGGGCTCCAGATAGAGAATGCCTGTCGGGAACTCGCCCCGCCGAGTGGTTTCGTGAATGAGGCGCATTGCGGCGAGTTTGTCGCTCGGATCGTAGTCCTCGGCGATCTTCTTGAGGAAGAGGTGCGACCCGTCGTGCATCTTGACCTGGGTCGTGGAGCCCGGATCGTACTCGACCGTAATGTCCTCAAAGAACGGGACAAATGTCACTTCGCCGAGCGCCTCGTCATGTTCCTTCGCGTAGGCGTAACTCTTGGTGGAGCCTTCGTGATCGTTGAACGTCACGCACGGCGAGATCACGTCGATCATGCAGGTGCCGCGGTGTGACAGCGCGGCCTTGAGGATGCTCAGCAGTTGTTTCTTGTCACCCGAGAACGACCGGGCGACAAACGACGCCCCCAATTCAATGGCGAGCGCACAGGTGTCGATGGGCGGCAAGTCGTTGACCACGCCGTTCTTGGCCTTCGAGCCAAGGTCAGCCGTTGGCGAAAACTGGCCCTTGGTCAGACCGTAGCAGCCGTTGTCTTCGATGACGTAGATCAGCGGAAGGTTCCGGCGCATCGTGTGGACAAACTGGCCGATGCCGATCGCGCCGGTGTCGCCATCGCCGCTGACGCCAAGCGCCAGCATGCTGCCGTTGGCAAGCATTGCACCGGTGGCCACCGACGGCATGCGCCCGTGCACCGAGTTGAACCCGTGTGACTGATTCAGGAAGTAGGCCGGGCTCTTGCTCGAGCAGCCGATGCCCGACAGCTTGACGACCTTCTTCGCATCCACGCCCATCTCGTAACAGGCGTCGATGATGCGTTCGGTAATCGCGTTGTGGCCGCAGCCGGCACACAACGTGGTCTTGCTGCCGCGGTACGCGGCGATTTCGAGGCCCAGGCGATTGGTTTTGACGGTGGACATGAATCTACTTCTCCTGCGCCAGAATGCTGTCGGTGACGCTGCGTGCGTCGATGGGAAGGCCGCTGTAGTGCCGCACGCTCCGCAGTTTCGTCGACAGCGCCGGATCCAGATCCATCCGCAACAGGCTCAACATCTGCCCGTCGCGGTTCTGTTCCACGACATACACGCGGTCGTGCCGCGCGATGTACTTGGCCACCGCGTCAGAGAACGGATACGCGCGCAACCGCAGATAGGACGTCGTCACCCCAGCCGCCTTGAGCTGATCCCGGGTCTCGAGAATGGCCCAGTGGGTGGATCCGAAGGCGATGATGCCGACGGTCGCGCCGGGCTCCGCCGTTTCGACGGGACCGGGCACCAGCGTCTTCGCGGTCTCGAACTTCTTCGCGAGACGATCGAGATTGTTCACGTAGTCATCGGCACGTTCGGTGTACTGCGCCATCGCGTTGTGGCCGGAGCCACGCGTGAAAAACGCCGGGGTGTTCGTGTCGGGCAACGACCGCCACGGAATGCCGTCACCATCGATGTCCTTGTAGCGGCCCCACGACGCACCCAGTTCCCGCACCTTCGCTTCGTCGAGCACCTTGCCGCGATCAAGCGGCTTGGTGGGATAGTCGAACGGGTCGGACATCCAGCTGTTCATCCCGAGGTCGAGATCGCTCATCACATACACGAGCTGCTGGAGCCGTTCGGACAGATCAAACGCCTCCCCCGCCATGTCGAAACATTCGGACATCGAGGACGGCAGCAACATCGGGTGCCGCGTGTCACCGTGTGAGTTCACCGCCGTGAAGAGCAGGTCGCCCTGCGCGGTGCGCGTCGGCAGCCCCGTCGAGGGCCCCACGCGCTGGATGTCGAAAATCACGCCCGGCACTTCGGCGTAGTACGCCAGACCGGCAAACTCGGACATCAGCGACACGCCGGGGCCCGACGTGGAGGTCATCGCCCGGGCCCCTGCCCACGCCGCGCCGATCACCATGCCGATGGCCGCGATTTCGTCTTCCGCCTGCACGATGGCAAACGTGGCCTTCCCCGTCTCCTTGTCCATGCGGTACTTCCGCATATACCCGATCAGCGACTCGGGCAGCGACGACGACGGCGTAATCGGATACCAGGGCACCACGGTGACGCCGGCGAACATGCAGCCCATCGCGGCCGCGGCGTTCCCCTCGACGAGGATCTTCCCCGCCGTGGCGTTCATGCGCTGAATCCGGTACGGATGCCTGATCTCGGTGAAGTGTTCCTTCGCATAGGCCGCGCCGGCTGCGAGCGCCGCCTGATTGAGCGCCATGGCCTTCGGCTTCTTGCCGAGCTGCTTGGACAGCGCGTGAATCATCTCCTGCAGATCAATCGACAGTAGATGCGAGAGCACGCCGTCGTAGATCATGTTCTTCACGAGACGGCGCAACTTGGCGTCGGGGCAGACCTCGGCGACGATCTTGTCGAACGGGACGGGATAAAACACCAGATCCTGGCGCAACTCGTCGAGCTTCAGGGGGGCGTCGTACACCACCACGCGGCCCGGCTCAAGCGTCATCACGTCCTCACGCGCCGTCTCCGCGTTCATCGCGACAAGGAAATCGATTTCCTTCTTCCGCGCGATGTAGCCCTTGTGATTCGAACGGATCGTGTACCACGTCGGCAATCCGGCGATATTCGACGGGAACATGTTCTTGCCCGAGACGGGCACACCCAGCTGGAAGATGGCGCGCAACAGAATCATGTTGGCCGTCTGGGATCCGGATCCGTTGACGGTGGCAACCTGAATGCTGAAGTCGTTGACGATGTGGGAACCGGTGGAGGTATCGGCCGACTCGGCGGCCGCGAGCGGAAGGGACATATCACGGCGATTATATGGCATCGCCGTGGGTGCTGAGTACTCCGTGCTGGGTGCTCGGTGCTGGTGCCAAGTGCCGAGTGCACGGTGCACCCAGCACAGCACGGAGCACCCAGCCCCGAGCACTCAGCACTGGGCGGCGATGACTCAGGCGCGCAGCGCCTGAGTCATCGCCGCCCCGATGTCCGCCGGACTCTTGACGACGTGAACGCCGGCCGCGGTGAGGGCGGCCATCTTCTCCGCCGCCGTGCCCTTGCCGCCGGCGATGATCGCCCCGGCGTGGCCCATCCGTCGCCCAGGAGGCGCGGTCTGGCCGGCGATGAACCCGACGACCGGCTTCTTGAAATGCGCCTTGATCCAGGCGGCGGCCTCTTCTTCGGCCGATCCCCCGATCTCGCCGATCATGACGACCGCTTCGGTCTCCGAATCCTGGGCGAACAGCTCAAGGGCGTCGATAAACGACGTCCCGATGAGCGGGTCCCCGCCAATCCCGATGCAGGTGGTCTGGCCGAGGCCGTTCCGGGTGAGCTGATGAATGGCCTCATAGGTCAACGTGCCCGACTTGGACACGATGCCGACGCGGCCTTCCTTGCAGATGTGGCCGGGGATGATACCGGCCTTGGCCCGGCCGGCCGAGATCAGGCCCGGGCAGTTCGGACCGATCAGCCGCATCGTCTTGCCGTGGGGCCGGGTCTCCATGAAGGACAACGCCTTCATCATGTCCAGCGTCGGAATACCTTCCGTGATGCACACGGCCAAATCCAGCCCGGCGTCCGCCGCTTCCATGACGGCATCCGCGCCACCCGGAGGCGGCACAAAGATCACTGACGCATTGGCGCCCGTCGCAGCGACCGCATCAGCCACGGTGTTGAACACCGGCCACCCCTCGTGCGTGGTGCCCCCCTTGCCGGGGGTCACCCCGCCGACAACGTTGGTGCCGTAGGCCTGGGCCTGCTTGGCGTGGAACGTACCCTCGCGGCCGGTGAGGCCCTGAACGAGGAGGCGGGTCGATTTATCGATCAATACAGACATAAAAAATCCCTGGTCTTGGCGCGCTACAGTTCAGCGCGCCCTACGTAAAACTGGCGCCCAGCCGCCCATCTGCCCAGCCGCCAATCAGCCTCTGGCGAGCGCGACGACTTTCGCTGCCGCTTCGTCCATGGCGTCGGCGGTGGTGAAATTCAGGCCGCTGTCCTTGAGCATCTGTTTGCCCAGCTCCACGTTCGTGCCTTCCATGCGGATGACAATCGGGACCCGGACGCCGAGGTCGGTGACCGCCGCAATGACGCCCTGCGCCAGGACATCGCACCGCAGGATGCCGCCGAAGATGTTGATGAACACGGCCTTCACCGATGTATCCGACATCAGGATCCGGAACGCGTTCTTGATCTGCTCTGCGTTGGCACCGCCGCCGACATCCAGGAAGTTGGCCGGTTCGCCGCCCGCCAGCTTGATGATGTCCATCGTGGCCATCGCCAGCCCGGCGCCGTTGACCATGCAGCCGATGGTGCCGTCGAGCTTGATGTAATTGAGGGAGTACTTGGAGGCTTCGATCTCCAGCGGGTCCTCCTCCGCCAGGTCACGGAATTCCTTGATGTCCGCGTGCCGGTAGAGGGCGTTGTCGTCGAAGTTGACCTTGGCATCGAGGGCAATCAGGTCCCCGGCGGCCGTGACCACCAAGGGGTTGATTTCCAGCAGCGACGCGTCACTGGCCACAAAGGCCTCGTACGTCTTCAGCATCAGCGACACGGCCTTCTTGATCTCGTCGCCCTTCAATCCCAGCTGGAACGCGAGCTGGCGCGCCTGATATGGTTGCAAACCGAGTGTCGGATGCACAAACGCCTTGAAGATTTTCTCAGGGGTCTCCTCGGCGACCTTCTCGATCTCGACGCCGCCCTCCTGGCTGACCATCAGCACGGTCTTCTGGGTCGATCGGTCGATGACCATGCCGAGGTACATCTCGCGGTCCATGGCCAGTCCCTCTTCGACCAGCACGCGTGACACATACTGCCCGGCGGGACTGGTCTGGTAGGTCACCAGCGTCATGCCCAGGATCGCCTTGGCCGCCTCGTAGGCCGCGTCCGGCCCCTTGACCACCTTGACGCCGCCGCCTTTGCCGCGGCCCCCGGCGTGGATCTGGGCCTTGACGACGACGGTGCCGCCACCGAGGGTTGTGGCATGCACGCGCGCCTCATCCGGTGTGTAGGCGACCAAGCCCTTCGGCACGGGCACCCCGAACTTCGCGAGGACTGACTTTCCCTGATACTCATGAATCTTCATGCGGCTCAGAAGTGTATCAGCTCGGATACAATCCGTTGCATGAAGGTGCTGCGTGCCCTCAGCACGACCGTCGGATCCAAATTCCTCGTTGCCCTGACCGGCCTGCTGCTGGTGGGCTTCCTCATCGGCCATCTGGCCGGCAACCTCCTCATCCTGCTGGGTGGTGACAAGTTCAACGCCTACGGGCACGCGCTCATCACCAACCCGCTGGTGGTGCCCGCAGAACTGGCGCTGATGGCGTTGCTGCTCGTGCACATGGGCAAGGCCATCGCCCACGTGCTCCGCGGCCGGAGCGCCAGGCCTGAGGCGTATGCGAAAAAGTCCTGGGCCGGCGGCCCAAGCCGGAAGTCGTGGGCGTCGACCACGATGGCGCTGTCGGGCATCTTCCTGCTCGCCTTCCTCATCGTCCACATCGCCACATTCAAGTTCGGCCCCTACTACGCGTCGACCGAGGCCGGCGTGCGCGACCTCCAGCGCCTTGTGGTGGAGATCTTCAAGAACCCCCTTTACGCCGCCGGCTACGTCGTGGCCATGGGCATCGTCGGCCTGCACCTGCGCCATGGCGTCTCGAGCGCCTTTCAGTCGCTTGGCCTGATGACCAATGGGGTCTGGACGGCGCGGTTGCTCAACTTCGGCCTGCTGCTGGCCGTCATCATCGCGGGCGGATTCGCGCTCATCCCGGTCTGGGTGTACCTGTTCCTATGACGCTTGATTCCAAAGTTCCGTCGGGCCCGATTCAGGAGAAGTGGGATCGGCATCGTTTCGACAGCAAGCTGGTGAACCCGGCCAATCGTCGGAAGCACACGGTCATCATTGTGGGCACCGGACTCGCCGGTGCGTCCGCCGCAGCCTCGCTTGGGGAGCTGGGGTACAACGTCCTGAGCTTCTGCATTCACGACAGCGCACGTCGCGCGCATTCGATCGCGGCGCAGGGCGGCATCAATGCCGCCAAGAACTATCAGAACGACGGCGACAGCATCTGGCGCCTGTTTTACGACACGGTCAAGGGCGGCGACTACCGCGCGCGTGAAGCGAACGTGTACCGGCTCGCACAGCTCAGCGTGAACATCATCGATCAGTGTGTCGCCCAGGGCGTGCCCTTTGCGCGTGAGTACGGCGGCCAGCTCGACAACCGGTCGTTTGGCGGCGCGCAGGTGTCGCGCACGTTCTACGCCCGAGGTCAGACGGGCCAGCAGCTGCTGCTGGGTGCCTATCAGTCGATGATGCGGCAGGTCGCCAAGGGCACCGTCCAGATGTTCGCCCAGCGCGAGATGCTTGATGTGGTCGTCGTCAACGGGAAGGCGCGCGGCATCATCGTGCGCAATCTGGTGACGGGCAAACTCGAGCGCTACGTCGCCGACGCCGTGTGCCTGGCCACCGGCGGGTACGGCACGGCGTATTACCTCTCCACCAACGCCGTGAATTCGAACGTGACGGCGGCGTGGCGCGCGCACAAGCGCGGAGCATTTTTTGCGAATCCCTGTTACACGCAGATTCATCCGACGTGTATCCCGGTCAACGGCGACGACCAGTCGAAGCTCACGCTGATGTCCGAGTCGCTGCGCAATGACGGCCGGGTGTGGGTGCCGAAAAACGCGGGCGACAAACGGCATCCCAACGACATTCCGGAGTCGGAGCGCGACTACTACCTCGAGCGCAAGTACCCGAGCTTCGGCAACCTCGTCCCGCGTGACGTGGCATCACGCAACGCGAAGCAGGTGTGCGACGACGGGCGCGGGGTCGGCGATTCCGGGCTGGCGGTGTTTCTGGACTTCAAGGACGCCATCAACCGGCTCGGCGAGCCGGTTGTGGCCAGCCGCTACGGCAACCTCTTCGAGATGTACCAGAAGATCACCGACGAAAATCCGTACAAGGAACCGATGCGGATGTATCCGGCGATCCATTACACGATGGGCGGCCTGTGGGTGGACTACAACCTGATGTCCACGATCCCCGGCCTCCACGTGCTGGGCGAGGCCAACTTCTCCGATCACGGTGCGAACCGGCTCGGCGCCTCGGCGCTGATGCAGGGGCTGGCCGACGGCTACTTCGTCATTCCGTACACCCTCGCCCACTACATCGCGTCCACACCGGTGGAAAAGATCACGACCGATCACGACGCGTTCAAGGAGGCCGAGGCCTCGGTGCAGAATCGCATCACGCGCATGCTGACGGTGAAGGGCTCCAAGACGCCGCGCCAGCTGCATCGCGAACTCGGACGGCTCTTGTGGGATGAGGTCGGCATGTCTCGTACGGATGCGGGCCTCAAACGTGCACTCGCGCGGATTCCGCAGTTGCGGGAGGAGTTCTGGCAGAACGTCTCTGTGCCGGGCGACGCCAACAACCTGAACAAGAACCTCGAATACGCCGGCCGGGTCGCCGACTACCTCGAATTCGGTGAACTGCTCGCGCTCGATGCGTTGCACCGCACGGAGTCGTGCGGCGGCCACTTCCGCGAGGAAAGCCAGACGCCCGACGGCGAAGCCAAACGCGACGATGAGAACTTTTCGTATGCGGCGGCGTGGGAATACCAGGGCGTGGGCACGGCGCCGACGCTGCACAAGGAACCGCTGGCATTCGAGCACGTGAAGCCCTCGCAACGGAGCTACAAGTAATGAAGGTGTTTCTGAAGGTCTGGCGCCAGGCGGGCCCCGACGTCACAGGGCGGCTCGTGGACTACACGGCCGACAACGTGTCTCCGGACATGTCGTTCCTCGAGATGCTCGACTCGGTCAACGAGACGCTCATCGCGAAGGGCGAAGAACCGATCGCCTTCGACTCCGCCTGCCGCGAAGGCATTTGCGGCACCTGCGGCGTGATGGTGGATGGACGCCCGCATGGTCCCGATCCCTGCACCACCGTCTGCCAGCTGCACATGCGCCGCTACAAGGACGGCGACACGATCGTCATCGAACCCTGGCGCGCCCGTGCGTTCCCGCTCATCAAGGACCTGGTCGTCGACCGGTCGGCGTTTGATCGGATCATCCAGGCCGGGGGGTACACGTCGGTCAATACCGGCGGTGCGCAGGACGCCAATGCGATCCTGATTCCGAAGACGGTGGCCGACGAGGCGTTTGAATCCGCGACGTGCATCGGGTGCGGCGCGTGTGTCGCCGCCTGCAAAAACGCGTCGGCGGCCCTGTTCACGTCCGCCAAGGTCACGCACCTGTCCCTGCTGCCCCAGGGTCAGGTCGAAGCGAAGACCCGCGTGGTGGCGATGGTCGATGCAATGGACGAGAACGGCTTCGGCGGCTGCTCCAACGAAGGAGAATGCGAAGCGGTGTGTCCGAAGGGCATCTCGCTCAAGAACATCGCCACGCTTAACCGCGAATACCGACGCGCCCTGCTGTCGTGACCCGCCGCCACGGCCTCGCGCTGCTCGCCATTGTCGTCGCCACCATCGGCGTCGAGTGGTGGATGGGACGCGTGTCGCTGGCCCCGGACGGCACGTTTGCGTGGGTCGAAGCCGACATCTGAAGCGCCTACCAATCACAGCGGGTGCTCGATCCCTACACCGTGTCGCACATCGTGCATGGGTTTCTGTTCTACGCGCTGCTCGTGCTGGCGGTGCCGCGGTTGCCGATGGAAACGCGACTGATCCTCGCGGTCGCGCTTGAAGCGATCTGGGAAGTACTCGAGAACTCCCCCATGATCATCGACCGCTACCGCGCGGTCACCATCGCGCAGGGCTACATCGGCGACAGCATCCTCAACTCGGTCAGCGACGTTGTCATGGCCGGCGTCGGGTTTCTAATGGCGTGGCGGCTGCGGGTGATGGTCAGTCTGGCCGGCGTCATCCTCGCGGAACTGATCCTGCTGCTGCTGATCCGGGACAACCTGACCCTGAACATCATCATGCTCGTCTGACCGATCGATGCCATCCGGGAGTGGCAGATGGCAGGCCGCTGACACGCGACCTGGCGTCAGCCCTTACGACGGTTCCGACGTCTCCACCGAGGCCTCGTGCAGATTCATCGCGTGTGCGCGAATCCGGCTGTAGTCGGTCAGGATGCCGTTGAAGACCAGGCTCAGCGCCGGATTAACCGGATGATCGGTCATCAACTTCAGCTGACGGTCGCGCAGGGTCTTGACCTTGCTCAGGATCAACGCGTTCGCACTCTGCGCTTCAGCGTCATCCACAACACGGCGCTCCGAGAACGCCTCGATGACCTGACGGAACAACCCGGCCACGGTGTCGTGCAGGTCGAGCAGGTCGCCCTTGAGGTCGGCCGGCAGTTCGAGCCGGTGTTCCCGCAGACGCAGGAAGGCCTTCAGCACGCTGGCCAGCCGGTCGCTCGCCGACTCACACTCGTGCGCCATCCGGAGTTGCCGGCGTCCCTCGGCCGCGATGGCGTGTGGCACGGTCGCATCCAGCAGGTCGGTCAGGAAGCGGACGATGTCGCGATGGGAATTGTCGAGCACTTCCTCACGGTGGAACGTCTGCTGAATCAGGCGTTCGTCCACCGGGCCGTGGAAACCCAGCTGCCGCACGCCGTCGTTCATGGCGACGACACTCTCGCCCATCTGCACCACTTCCCCACGGCTCTGCTCGATGCCCAGCACCGGAGCCGACACCGTGCGCGGGTCGATGTGTTTCAGTTTCGCCACTTCCTTGACCCTGGGGTCGGGCACCAGTCGCGTCAGCAGCTTCGTGTACGGAGTGAGGAACGGCAGGAACAGCAGCGTGTTCAGCACGTTGAACCCGGTGTGCGTCAACGCGATGGCCGACGTGATGACGACCGCAAACAACTCCTGGTCCGCGGCACCGGCGAACGTGTACGTCAGCGGGTTCTGTCCATGGCTCCGTTCGACGACCTGCGACACCACGCCCATGTACCACTGGAAGATCAGGGTGATCCAGAACACGCCGATGACGTTGAAGAGCACGTGGGCCCACGCCGCGCGTTTGGCGGCCGTGGTCGCCCCGAACTGCGCGATGATGACCGTGATCGTCGTGCCGATGTTCTCGCCGAGCACGAGCGCCGCGGCCGTGGTGAACGGGATCACCCCGGTGACCGCCAGGCCGATCGTGACCCCGAGTGTGGCGCTGCTGCTTTGCACCAGCAGCGTCAGCAGGCACCCGACGACGACACACTTCATGACGCCGAGATAGCTGGAGGCCTCGAACCACGCAAAGGCCTCAACAAACACCGGCATGTCCCTGAGCGGCGCAAACCCGTCCTTCATCGTCTCAAGGCCGAAAAACACCATGCCGAGGCCCATCAGGGCCATCGCAATGAACCGCGGACGATCACGCCGGGCGAACAGGTAGACCAGTGCCGCCGCGCCGAGGATCGGCAGGCCGTACTTGCCGACCTTGAGCACCAGAATCCACCCGGTGATGGTGGTGCCGATATTGGCCCCGAGGATGACGCCGATGGCCTGATGCAGTTGCATCATGCCGGCGTTGACCAGACCAACCACGATGACGGTGGTGATCGAGGAGGACTGGACCAGCAGGGTCACGGCGGTTCCGGACGCCGTGGCCGTCAGCCGATTGTCGGTGACCAGGCTGATCAGCCGGCGCAGGGAATTGCCCGCCACCGCCTGCATGCCCTCGGACATGTATTTCATGCCGAGCATGAAAATGCCCAGGCCGCCTATGACTGCAAACGCGATCGACATGCAGTGTCGGAGTTTACACCGTGTTCACATCGTCTTCGTATTTCTATCGTCTGAAGCGGTCCTGGGAGCGGCGGTATTCGCGGTCCATCTAGCGGATTCCCATTGCCTCGAGACGACCGAGGTTGTCGAGCGCAGGCGGGTACGCCGGGTCGAGCGCCAGAGCGCGCCGGACGGCCGCCAGCGCGTCACGGCCCCGGCCCGCCGCCATCAGGGCCCCACCCAGGTTGCTCTGCATGCTCACCGAGTCCGGTCGCAGAGCGGCGGCCCGTTGAAAGTGTGTGAGCGCCTCGTCCACACGGCGGCGTCCAAGCAGCGAAACTCCGAGGTTGACATGGGCATCCACGTAGTCGGGATTGAGCGCCAGCGCCCGGCGGAAGGCGGCCTCGGCCTCAGCCGTGCGCGACAACGCACTCAGGGTGGTGCCGAGGTTGAAGTGCAGCACTTCATCTTCGGGAGCCAGAGCCGTGGCACGCCGGAAATGCCCAAGCGCGGCGTCTGCACGGCCAAGCGCCATCAGCGCGGCCCCAAGATCACTCTGGGCCGCGGCCGTCGTGTCCCCGAGTCGCACGGCCGCCTCCAGGTGCGGAATCGCCTCGCCGAAACGCTCCGCCTCACGAGGCTGCCGCCAAGAAAAGCGCGGTTCTCCGCATTCTCCGGGTCGTTCTTCACCCGATGTTCAGCCATCGCCACGTTCGCGCGATACTCGCGCTCCACAAACATCTGCAGCAACTGCGCACTCTCGGCTGGCGACGATGTGAGGAACTGGAGACCAAGTTCGGCCATTTCGTCTGTGGACTTCGGCCCCGCCTGCACGCGCGCTGTTGTCCTGTTGTCAAACGTATACCGCATCGTCAACCGTGTGCCGCGAGGTAACGCGACGGGGGTGACGAAGCGATAGTCCTGCTGCCAGTGGAAGTCCCACTGTGGAATCCGCAACAACGTCTTCACCGATCCGTCGGGGAACGTCGCGCCGACATGCATCTCCTTGCCGAGGAAATGTGCATGCGGATACACGCCCATGAGCGTGAGGTCGAACGGCGCTTCCCAGGTGTCGGTGACGAGGTAACCGGTCTGGCCTGGTGGGATGTCGATGAGCTTCGACCCCATCTTCACGGTGACCGGGGTGCGCGTCGGCGGCGCGTCCGCAAAGTACAGGCCGACCGTCGGCGCGATTGAGGCCGACGGCGTACCGGGCGCGCCTGGAATGACGTGCACTTCGACCACCAGATCCATCCCGGGATCCAGTCGCCATGCCATACCGGCCGGTGATTCAATCACGCCGCGCCCTGGTGCCCATCCGAGAAACTGCCCATCAGGATCGACCAGATTCCACGACATGCCATCGAAGCCCGGCTGCCCATCCTGCCCGTCGCGGCGTCGTGACGCCGAGGTCGGGTCCACCCGGATCACCGCGTGGTGGATCGGGGCTCCGTGTGTCTTGAACTCGATCGCCCGGATGTGCCGGGCGGCGGGCACCGACGTGCGCAGCACCAGATTGCGATAGACGTCATCGGGTTGTGGCTGCAAGACAAACGGCGTGGCCGTTGACGCAATCACATCCGGCGTGCCGAGTTGCCATCCGTCGGAAAATGACGGCGACGCCGGGCGCGCGGCGGGGTCGCCTTCGGCCATGCCCTGCTTCACCCAGCGTTGAATGGTTTCGATCTGCACATCGCTCAGGCGTCGAACGCCCGCGAGCTGGAACTCACCCGGTTTCCCGCCCGATCTCCGCCGCGTACGCCTTCGCCTCGTCGTACGACAGCAACGGAAATGGCGCGACCTCGCCCGGACGGTGGCACGACGCGCAGTTCTCGTGCAGGATCGGCCCGACGTGTTCGTTGAACGTCACGCGACCGGGGACGTCACCGCCACCTCCGCACGCGAGCGTGCTGCACAACACCGATGACACGACGAACAGGCGGGACACGACGACAGTTTAGTGGTCCAGGGTCCAGGGTCCAAGGTTCGGTCGAGGGGTCCCAGGTCGGCGCGTCCGCCGCCGGATTGATACCCCAAAAAGAAAACGGCCTTCGGGGTTCCCCCCGAAGGCCGCACCTGATTCCATTCGAACCCTGGACCCTGGACTCCGGGCCTTTGGACCGGTCCCTCTCAGACCCCGATCACTGTCGTGAGTTCCTTGACCGCCGCCGCCGACTTCGCGAACGCGACCTTCTCATCGTCGGTCAGGCGGATCTCGATGATCTCTTCCGCGCCGCCCTTGCCGAGCTTGACGGGCACGCCGACAAAGAGGTCGTTGACGCCGTACTCGCCCTGCAGGAACACCGAGCAGGGGTGAATGGCTTTCTTGTCCTTGAGGATGCATTCAACCATCTGCGCGGCCGCAGCGCCTGGCGCGTACCACGCCGACGTGCCGACCAGCTTGGTGATCTCGGCGCCGCCGTTGGCGGTGCGCGTGCAGATCTCGTCGAGTTTGGCCTGCGACAACTTGCCCATCGCCACGAGTTCCGTCAGCGGAATGCCGGCGACGGTCGAGAAACGCGGCAGCGGCACCATCGTGTCGCCGTGGCCACCGAGCACAAACGCGTGCACGTTCTCGACGGAGACGCCGAGTTCCATCGCAATGAACGTGCGCATACGGGCCGAGTCGAGCACACCGGCCATGCCGACGACGCGCTCACGCGGGAAGCCGCTCAGGCGATATACGGCCTGGCACATCGCGTCGAGCGGGTTGGCCACCGGCACGATGATGGTGTTGGGCGAGTACTTCACCACCTGCTCCACCACCGACTGCATGATCTTGTAGTTCACATTCAGCAGGTCGTCGCGGCTCATGCCGGGTTTGCGCGGCACGCCGGAGGTGATGACGACGACGTCGGAGTCGGCCGTGGCGGCGTACTCGGACGTGCCAATCAGGCGCGTGTCCGAGCCGTCAATCGGGCAGGCTTCATAAATGTCGAGCGCAATGCCCGCCGCCTTCTCCGCCGCGATGTCCACCACCACGACATCGGCCAGTTCCTTCACCGCGATGGCCCGTGCCACCGTCGCGCCCACGTTCCCGGCGCCGCCTACAACTGTTACCTTGCGATTCATGTCTGTCTCCTGTTCCTCAGAGTCTCTTGATGACCGCGTCGCCAAACGCCGAACAGCTCAACTCGGTTGAGCCCGGAATCATGCGCGCGAGGTCGTACGTCACGTGTTTGTCGTCAATGGCCTGCTCGAGGCCCTTGATGACGAGGTCCGCCGCTTCGGTCCAGCCCATGTAGCGGAACATCATTTCGCCGGACAGGATGACCGAGCCCGGGTTGACCTTGTCGAGGTTGGCGTACTTCGGGGCCGTGCCATGTGTGGCCTCAAACACGGCGTGGCCAGTCACATAGTTGACGTTGCCGCCTGGCGCGATGCCGATGCCGCCGACCTGGGCCGCGAGCGCGTCGGAAATGTAATCGCCGTTCAGGTTGAGCGTGGCAATCACGTCGTACTCGGCCGGACGCGTCAGAATCTGCTGCAGGAACGCATCGGCGATCACGTCCTTGATCACAATGCCGTTGGGCAGCGTGCACCAGGGACCGCCATCCAGTTCGACCGCGCCGAACTCGCGCTTGGCGAGGTCGTAGCCCCAGTCACGGAAGCCGCCTTCCGTGAACTTCATGATGTTGCCCTTGTGCACAAGCGTCACGCTCTTGCGGCCGTTGGCGACGGCATACTCAATCGCCGCGCGAATCAGCCGTTCGCTGCCCTCACGCGACACCGGCTTCACGCCGAATGACGACGACCCGGGGAACCGGACCTTCTTGAAGAGCTTCGGGAACGACGCCTCGAAGACCTGCGCGAACTTCGCCGCATCTTCGGTCCCCGCCTGGAACTCGATGCCGGCATAAATGTCTTCCGTGTTCTCGCGAAAGATCACCATGTCCACCAGGTCCGGACGTTTGACCGGCGTTTCCATCCCGCGGAAGTACCGCACGGGACGCAGACATACATACAGATCCAGTTCCTGGCGCAACGCGACGTTCAGCGACCGTATGCCGCCACCCACCGGCGTCGTCAGCGGTCCTTTGATGCCCACGAGATACTGACGAAACGCGGCGAGCGTTTCTTCAGGCAGCCACTGCCCCGTTTGTGAGAACGCCTTCTCGCCGGCGAGCACTTCCTTCCACGCAATCGCCTTCTTTTCACCGTAGGCCTTCGCCACTGCGGCATCAAACACACGCACACTCGCGCGCCAGATGTCGGGGCCGGTGCCGTCGCCTTCAATAAAAGGAAGAATCGGCTGATCGGGAACGTGCAGGGTGGTTTCAGTGCGGGTAATCGCGGCGGGAGTCATGCGAGCGTGTCACTTTCCGAAGATTTAGGTCACGTCCCTGCCAGTTGCGGCGTGAACGTCACGAGATCTTCACAGGATCTGTTGAAAACCGTGTGGAAAAGTCGCCGTCCTGCGGCGTTTCTCCGCGTGTTTCCTACCGCATCAGCACATTGCACCACACGGGTGCGATCCGCACGGACGCGACAAACGCGGCATTATACCGTGCACGGGTGCACGGGTGCACTCAGCGAAGCGATAGCGTTTTTGTGGTGTTGCTGGGTATGTGGTGCACGTCGATTGAGGAACCCGACACGCTGACCACGCGGAAGTCCTTGTAGGAATCGCCGGACTTCAGAAATTCGATGGCGTCCCCCCAGGCGATGACGGCCGTCTGGCCCGACGTTTCCGCCATGACGGCGGTCAATGTCGGCCAGACAATGGCGGGTGCAACTTCCACGACCGGTTCCGTTGTGGGCTCGGGCTCCACGGGGGTCGCCGTTCGGACGCGCGGTGATGGACGGGGCGCGCCAAAACTGAACGGGTCCCTGGTCGGGGTGGGCATCTGCGGGACGGTCGCGAGTTGCGCGCGCAACCGCTCCACTTCCTGCTCAACTTCGGCCGCAATCGGCGCCATCGCCGTGATCTCGGCCATGTCTTCGGCCGACACACGCACAGGCGGCGCGGTGGGTGCGGCCGGTGCCGACACCCAGGTCGTCACCAGCACACCGGCGCCGAGCAGCAACGCGGAGGTCAGGCGTGGCATATCAAGAATCTGGAGGAATCGTAGCACCGCCATGGAACAACGGCAATGCAACCTCTCGACGGACCCGGTCGGTTAAGTTAAGATTCCTCGTGCCAGTTGTTGTTCCCACTGGGCTCGGAGTGCACGGTCGGGTCATCGCCATCATCCCGGCCAGATATCAGGCCACTCGTCTCCCTGGAAAACCCCTCGCTGACATCGCCGGCCGGCCGATGATCGCGCACGTGTACGAACGCGCCTCGGACGCGAGGCTGGTGGACGCGGTGGTCGTTGCGACAGACGATTCGCGGATCGCCGAGGCTGTCAGTGCCTTTGGCGGCACGGCCGTAATGACCCGCGCCGACCACCCGTCCGGGACGGACCGGCTGGCCGAAGTGGCCGCCCACCTGGACGCCGAATTGATTGTGAACCTGCAGGGCGACGAGCCGATGCTCGACCCTGCCTCCGTGGATGCGGCGATTGCGCCCCTGCTGGCCGACCCGTCGGTCGCCATGGGCACGCTGCGCACGCCGCTCGCCCCGGAAGACGCGGACAACCCGAACGTGGTGAAGGTCGTGGTGAATCTCGCCGGCGACGCGCTGTATTTCACGCGTTCAGCGGTCCCGTATGTGCGTCCGGGCCAGCCCGCGCCAGCTGCCTGGCGACACCTGGGCCTCTATGTCTACCGCCGCGAGACATTGCTCCGGCTGGCACAACTGGCGCCGACGCCGCTGGAACAGGCCGAGGGCCTCGAACAGCTCCGCGCGCTCGAACACGGCATCCGCCTGCACACGGTGGCCGTGGCGTCCACCTCCCTGTCCGTTGATACTCCCGACGACCTGGCCCGGGTCCGCATGCTCATGGCGGACTCGACTCAAGAGAGAATGATCCCTCATGCGTAACCTTGTGATGTCCCACTCGCACCCCGATCGCCCCGTCAAGTACATCTTCGTCACCGGCGGCGTGGTCTCATCCCTTGGCAAGGGCCTCGCGGCCGCGTCCATCGGCTGCCTGCTCGAAGGACACGGCTACAAGGTCGCGCTGCAGAAGTTCGACCCGTACATCAACGTCGACCCCGGCACGATGAGCCCCTTCCAGCACGGCGAGGTCTACGTGACCGACGATGGCGCGGAGACGGACCTGGATTTGGGTCACTACGAACGGTTCACCAACATGGTGGCCACGCGGAACAACAACTGGACCACCGGCAAGATCTACGCGTCGGTCATCCAGAAGGAACGCCGCGGCGATTACCTGGGACGCACCGTGCAGGTCATTCCGCACATCACCAACGAGATCAAGGACGCGATCCGATCCGCCGCGTCAGGCGTGGACGTGTTGCTGGTCGAAATCGGCGGAACGGTCGGCGACATCGAAAGCCTCCCGTTCCTGGAAGCCATCCGCCAGTTCCGCCAGGACGTCGGCCGCGAGAACGCGCTCTTCATCCACCTCACGCTGGTGCCGTACATCGCGTCGGCGCACGAACTGAAGACCAAGCCGACCCAGCACTCGGTGCGCGACCTGCGGTCCATCGGTATCCAGCCGGATGTCCTGCTGTGCCGCACCGACCGGCCGCTTGATCCGGACATGAAGGGCAAGATCGCCCTCTTCTGTGACGTCGACGAAGAAGCCGTCATCACCGCGCGCGACGTGCCCAGCATTTATGAGGTGCCGCTGAGCCTGGCCGGCGAAGGCCTCGACAAGATCCTGCTTGAGCGCCTCCATCTGCCGGCGACCGCCGCGAAGATGGACGCGTGGGAGGCCCTGGTGCAGCGCATCGAGCAGCCCAAGGACGAAATCACGCTCCACTTCATCGGGAAGTACGTCGAATACGAGGATTCCTACAAGAGCATCAACGAAGCGCTCTACCACGGCGGCTTCGGACATCAGCTCAAGGTGAACCTCAAGTTCGTCGAAGCGGAAGCACTCGAACAGCCCGAAGGCCTCGCACTGCTCGCGGATGCGTCGGGCATTCTCGTCGCGCCAGGCTTCGGCGACCGCGGCAGCCGCGGCATGATGGCCGCCGCTGAATACGCCCGCACGAAGAAGATCCCCTACTTCGGCATCTGCTACGGCTTCCAGTGGGCGGTCGTCGAATTCGCGCGCAACGTCGCCGGTCTCACCGAAGCGGACTCCACCGAGGTTGTGGAAGACGCCCAGCACAAGGTCATCTACAAACTGCGCGACCTGCTCGGTGTCGACAACATGGGTGGCACGATGCGGCTGGGCAGCTACGCCTGCCGCCTCGCGCCGGATTCACTCTCGTTCAAGCTGTACGGCGACGAGATCATCCACGAGCGCCACCGGCACCGCTACGAATTCAACTGCCTCTACGAAAAGGCCCTCACCGACAAGGGCCTCCGCGTCGTCGGTCGATCCCTCGATGGGAAGTTCGTCGAGATCGTCGAGTTGCCGAACCATCCGTGGTACGTGGCGGTGCAGTTCCATCCCGAGTTCAAGTCGAAGCCGCTCCGCCCGCATCCGTTGTTCGCGGGATTTGTTGAGGCCGCGCATCGGCACAAGCTCGCGCAGCAGGGATTGGCCTCAAATGTCACAGCTATCGGTGACAGGCGTCGATAAAGGTTGGGTACGTAGGGCCGCCTGAACTGTAGGCGGCCACATATCGGTTGGGTGAGGTTGGGTGCGGTTGTGACGAAAGTACAGATTTCCGACAACGTCGTCCTCGGGGGACGCGATCTCGTCCTGATTGCGGGACCGTGTGTCATCGAGAGTCCGACGCACGTCGTCGAACTGGGGCGCGCGATTGCGGAGATCGCGAAGCGTGTGGGGATGCCGTACGTGTTCAAGGCCTCGTTCGACAAGGCGAACCGGACGTCGGGCACATCCTTCCGTGGTCCGGGCATGGTGGAGGGACTCAAGGCCCTGCGCGGCGTGAAGGACGCGCTCGGCGTGCCGGTGCTGACCGACATCCACGAAGCGGCGCAGGCGGCATCGGTGGCCGAGGTGGCCGATGTGCTGCAGATTCCGGCGTTCCTGTCGCGCCAGACGGATCTGATCGTGGCCGCGGCGAAGACCGGACGCGTCGTGAACATCAAGAAGGGCCAGTTCCTCGCGCCACGCGACATGAAACATGCGGTCGCCAAAGTCACCGGCGCCGGCAATTCGAAGGTGTGCCTGACCGAGCGGGGCTTTTCGTTCGGCTACAACAACCTCGTGGTGGACATGCGCGCGTTTCCGATGATGCGCGAGCTCGGGGTGCCCGTGATTTACGACGTGACGCACAGCCTGCAGTTGCCGGGTGGCGGTGACGGCGTCACAGGCGGGCTGGCCGAATACATTGCCCCCATGGCGCGCGCGGGTGTGGCCGCCGGGGTGGACGGTGTGTTTCTGGAAGTCCACGAGGACCCGACCAAGGCCAAGAGTGATGCCCAGAACGCGCTGAAGCTGGACCTGCTGGAACCCCTGCTCCGCCAACTCGTCGCCATCCACACGATATGAGCCCCGAACCCCAGGATCCACTGCACATCGCCCGCCAGGTCCTCGAAACCGAGGCGCAGGCGATTCTCGGCCTGATTCCTCAGCTGTCGGAATCGTTTGTCCGCGCTGTGGATGTGCTGCACACCTGCCGGGGCCGCGTCATCGTGTCGGGCATGGGCAAGTCCGGCATCATCTCGCACAAGATCGCCGCCACGCTCTCAAGCACGGGCACATCCGCGTTTTTCCTCCATCCGGCTGAAGCCATTCACGGGGATCTCGGCGCCGTGCGCGCGGAGGACGTCGTGCTCGCCCTCTCGCACAGCGGTGAAACCGCGGAACTGGTGCGGCTGGTGGAGGCGATTCGGCGCATCGGCGCGAGGCTGATTGTGATTTCCGGGCATCCGGATTCGACGCTCGCGCAGGCGGCGGATGTGTCGTTGAGCTGTCACGTCGCTGAAGAAGCGTGTCCGCTGAACCTCGCGCCCACGGCCAGCACCACGGCCTCGCTCGCGATGGGTGATGCCCTCGCGCTCGCCCTCTCCAGCCGCAAAGGTTTTCGCGCGGAGGATTTCGCCAGTCTGCATCCGGGCGGCCGTCTCGGCAAGAAGCTGATGCGCGTCGAGTCACTCATGCACAGCGGGGATGCGCTGCCGTCGGTGCTCCCGCACACGAAGATGCCGGACGTGATTCACGAGATGTCCAACAAGCGCCTCGGCATGACCTGTGTCGTCACCGAGACCGGCCACCTGCTCGGCCTGGTCACCGACGGCGACCTGCGGCGGCACCTCACCCAGGGGTCCGCCCTGCTGTCGCAGACGGCGAGCGACATCATGACGCCGCGTCCCGTCACGATCCCGCGGACCGTACTCGCCGTCGAGGCCCTTCGACTCATGGAGGAGCGCAAGATCACCTCCGTGATCGTGGTGGCCGCGGATGGACGCGCCGAGGGCGTGGTGCACCTGCACGACCTGTGGCGCACTGAGATGATTTGACATGGCGATTCCCCCGGATCAACTCGAAGCGCGCGCGCGCAACCTCCGCCTGCTGCTGCTGGACGTCGACGGTGTGCTCACCGACGGCACCGTCGCCATCGACGGCGCAGGCGCGGAGTTCAAAGCCTTCTCCATTCGCGACGGGGCCGCCATCCTCTGGGCGCAGAAGGCCGGCCTCGACGTCGGCCTGCTCAGTGGACGCGCGTCGCACGCCACCGCCAGGCGCGCCGAGGAACTGAATATCTCGCTGGTCGTTCAGGGGGTCGCCGACAAACGCGCCGCGTATCTCCAATTGGTCACGGCGCAGGGCCTCAAGGAGGCCCAGGTTGCCTACATGGGTGATGACCTGATCGATCTGCCGGTCCTGCGACGCGTCGGTCTGTCCGCCGCTCCACGCGATGCGTGTGAGGACGTGCGTCAACGGGTGCATTACGTGACACACACGGTCGCGGGCCACGGGGCCGTTCGCGAATTCATTGAACTCATTCTGCGTGGGCGCGGCCGCTGGGAGGCGCTCGTCCGGGCGCACCTGACGTAATGGACAGCACCTACATCCTGCCCGCGATCCTCACGGCCCTGCTGCTCGGCATTGCCGGCGGCAAGATCTGGGAACGCTACAAACTTGTCCAGGGCAAGTGGGTCGATCGACGCCGCATCCGGCAGACGCCGCATTTTATTGTGGGGCTCAACTACCTCGTGGCCGGTCGCGTTGATCTGGCGATCGAACAGTTTGAAGCGGCCCTTGCACTTGATCCTGATGCCCTCGAGCTTCGGTTGATGCTGGGCAACCTGTACCGCGAACGTGGCCAGGTCGGGCGCGCGATTCAGGAGCATCAGGCCCTGCTGCAGCGTCCACGGCTCAACCCGATGGAACACGCCAACGTGCTCCTCTGCCTCGGCCTCGACTACCGGCAGGCGGGATTTGTCGACCGGGCCTCCGAGGCGTTCTCCGAGGTGCTGAAGCTCGATCCGACCAACGAGGCCGCGTTGAGCAACCTGGAAAAGCTGCAGGAGGAACAACACCAGTGGCAGGACGCCTATGCCACGCGGCAACGCCTCGCGGCCGTCGGCTCTCCGGCCGCCCAGACCCGATCCAACACCATCCTCGCGTTCCTTGAACATGAACTCGGACTCGAGGCCGCCGGCCGGAAGGACTTTGCGGAGGCCTCACGTCGCTTCGAAGCCGCCATCGCCATGGACAAGGCCGTCATCCCCGCCTACCTGAGTCTCGGGGATGTGCGACGCGCGCAGGGCGACGAGAAAGCGGCCGCCACGATCTGGGAACAGGCCGTGGACGTCTCTCCCGACCGTGCGCACCTGCCGCTGGAACGGCTGGAGACGCTCTATGTCGCGCAGGGCCGTCCCGACCGGTTCGTGGCTTTGTGCGAACGGCTGACGGCCGCCGCTCCGCGCGAGTGGCGCGCGCGCGCCGCACTGGCCCGCCATCTCGCGTCACAGGGGAATCCGACCGGCGCGCTGGAACTGCTGTTCGGGGCGCTCGAACACAACCCGCACGCCATCGCGATTCACCAGGCCATCTGGGGCCTGCTGTCGGCGCTGCAACTGCCGCAGGCCCTGGTGGCGCGCTACATCGACACCACGCGCCAGTCGGTCTTCTACCTCGATCCGCATGTGTGCACGCGCTGCCGGTATCGCAGCACGGGCCTGCTCTGGCAGTGCCCGCAGTGCCACGAGTGGAACACGTTCGTGGAGGAGCGCATCACCCCCGCCAGTGACATCGACTCGGATGGTCCCGGCGGCGCCGCGGCCTGAGACGCATATGGTCCAGGGTCCAGGGTCCAGGGTCCAGGGTTCGGGGTCCACGGGTCCTGTGCGAGTGGCCCTCACGGGGGGGATCGCGACTGGCAAGTCGCGCTGTCTGGCCGTCTGCGCAGCGATGGGCGTTCCCACGATCGATGCCGATCGGCTCGCGCGCGACGTCGTCGCGCCTGGCACACCGGGACTTCAAGCCGTCGTTGACCGGTTTGGCCGCGCAGTCCTCAACGCAGACCGCACACTCAACCGCGAGGCGTTGGGCGCACTGGTGTTTGTGGACACACTGGCGCGTCATGACCTCGAGGGCATCATTCACCCCCAGGTCTATGCCGCGATCACGCGGTGGTTTATGGCGCTTGAGGCGCCGCTGGGTCTCGCCGATATCCCCCTGCTTTTTGAGACCGGTCACGAGCAGGACTTCGACGTCGTGATCGTGGCCGCCTGCCGGCCGGATCAGCAGTTGCAGCGACTCATGGAGCGAAGCGGCCTTTCCGGGAGCGACGCGCACGCGCGCATCGAGGCGCAGTGGCCGCTGGCCGACAAGGTCGCCCGCGCGCACTACGTCATCGACACGTCGGGAACGCTGGATGACACCGACCGCCGCACCCGCGACGTTATCCGCGCGCTGTCGCAGCGGTCAGCGTGTTCTTGAGCAACATCGCGATCGTCAACGGCCCGACGCCGCCTGGCACGGGCGTCATCGCCGAGGCGACCTGGGCTACGGCCGGATGGACGTCGCCCACCACCGCGCTCCCCTTCTTGTCGAAGTCCGCGACCCGCGGGTGATCGGCGCCGAAGAATCCGACCACGGCGTCGCGTGAGTCCACGCGATTGATGCCCACATCGATCACGACAGCGCCCGGTTTCACAAAGTCCGTGGTGACAAATCCCGGCCGCCCGATCGCCGCGACGAGAATGTCGGCCCGTCGGCAAGTGTCCTTGAGATCCGGCGTCTTGGAGTGACAGATCGTCACCGTCGCATCACGCTGCAGCAGCAGCAAGGCCATCGGTTTTCCGACGATTTCGCTGCGACCGATCACCACCGCGTGTTTCCCGGCGATCGGATGCCCGAGCCGGTCCAGCAGTTCGATGACCCCCGATGGCGTACATGGTTTCAGGGCTGCGCGGCCCTGCACGAGGAGTCCAACGTTGTGGGGATGCAATCCGTCCACGTCCTTGCGGGGATCGATCGCGTCAAACACACGCTCGGTGCCGTGTTTGCCGATGCCCGCCGGCAGCGGCGCCTGCACCAGGATGCCGTCACACGCCGGGTCCGCATTCAGGGCCTGCACCTGGGCGAGTACCTGATCAACGGTCGCCTCCGCCGGAAGGCGGTGCACGCGCACGATCAAGCCCGCCTCCGTCCCGGCGCGTTCCTTGTTGCGCACGTAGATATGCGACGCCGGGTCATCCCCGACCAGCACGATGTGCAGGCCGGGCGATCGGCCATGTGCTGCGGCAAAGGCGGCCACCCCGGGCCTGACGTCCTCTCGAATAGTCCGTGCAACCTCAGTCCCGTTCATCCGGATTTCCGCTCCTGCCTGCCACACACCGACCACCACGAACGACTGGCATCGCCATTATAGGTGGCATATCATCCACGGACCGTTTGAGTTGGGCGGGGAGCAGGAGACTGTAAATGGCAGGAGCACGCGGCAGCTTCGGGACACGGTTCGGATTCATTCTGGCAGCGGCCGGGTCGGCCGTCGGGCTCGGAAACATCTGGGGCTTCCCCACCAAGGTCGGACAGGGCGGCGGTGCCGCGTTTGTCCTCGTGTACCTGGTGTGCGTCTTCCTGATTTGTGCGCCCATCATGATCGCGGAGCTGGCCGTCGGCCGGCGCACAGGCAAGGACCCCGTCGGGGCGTTCAACGTCCTGAGACCGGGCACCTCGTGGTGGCTGACCGGCGCGCTCGGCGTGCTCGCCGGGGTCGGCATTCTGTCGTTCTACTCGGTGATCGCCGGGTGGACGATTGCGTATATCTACTACGCAGCCACCGGGGCTGTTACAGGGGACTCGGCGGCCACCGGGGATTTTTTCGGACAATTTGTCGGCAACGCCCCTCTGAGCGTCGGGCTAACGGCTCTGGTGCTGGGCGTGACGGCTGCCACGCTGCTCGGCGGCGTCAAGGGCGGCATCGAACGGATGACGAAGACCCTCATGCCGATGCTGCTCATCATCCTCGGGCTGCTGGCGATCAGGGCGGTCACGCTCCCGGGCGCGGAAGCCGGACTCGCCTATTACCTCAACCCGGACTTCTCGAAGGTCTTTGACATCCGCGTCTTTAATACGGCCCTCGGCCAGGCCTTTTTCTCACTCAGCCTCGGGATGGGGGCGATGATCACGTACGGCAGCTATCTGTCGAAGGGCGAGAACCTGGCAAAGTCTGCGATGTGGGTGGTGGTGATCGATACCGCCGTCGCCCTGACGGCGGGTTTGATCATCTTCCCGGCCGGTTTCAGCCTGGCCGGTTTTGACCCCAACTCCAGCGGCCCCGGCCTGATCTTTGTGGTCCTGCCACAGTTGTTCGCCACGATGCCCGGCGGCACGTTGGTGGGCGTGGCGTTTTTTGTGATGCTGCTCTTCGCGGCCATCACGTCGACCATTTCGCTGCTCGAAGTGCCGACCTCGCACCTGATCGACTCACGCGGCTGGGAACGCAAGAAGGCGGTCTACGTGTTGACCGCCATCACGTTCACGCTGGCACTTCCCTCCGCGCTCGGCAACGGCGCCTCGGCGTTTTTCTCGAGCCTGCCCGGCGTCGGCATGGGCTTCCTCGATCTGATGGCGATCATCTGGAACGACTTCGCCCTGCCGGTCGGCGGCTTCCTGCTGTCGATCTTCGTGGGCCACGTCTGGCGCGTCGACAAGGCGCTCGAAGAACTCAACACGGGAGGCGCCATGCCCGGTGCGGCCCTCTGGGGCTTCCTGATTCGCTGGGTGTGCCCCGCGGCAATCTTCATGATCATTGTGTTCACCGCGCTTGACCTGTTGGGCTGATAGACAGACCCAACGTTTTCCTGAGGACGTTCGATGGATGTTGTTGCACTGACCAAATGGTTCGAATCGATTGAGGCCGCTGTCTGGCATTGGACCTTCATGCCGCTGGTGCTGGTGGTGGTAGGCGGCATCCTGACCGTCGCCACAGGCTTCGTGCAGATCCGCCGCTTCCCTGTGGCCTTCCGCATGGTGTTTGCCGGCGCGTTCTCCAAGGAAAAATCGGCCACCAAGACGATCACCCCGTTCCAGGCCTTGTCCACAGCGCTTGCCGCGACGGTGGGCAACGGCAACATCGGCGGCGTCGCGACCGCGATCCTGATCGGAGGCCCGGGGGCCGTCTTCTGGATGTGGGTCTGTGCCACGGTCGGGATGGCCACCAAGTACGCAGAAGCGGTGCTGGGTGTGCACTACCGAGTGACTCGCGAAAACGGCGAACTGGCGAGCGGTCCGATGTACTACATCCGGCGCGGCCTCGGCGACTCGAGCTTTGCGAAAACGCTGGCATGGCTGTTCGCCTTCTTCGGCATCGCCACGGCGATGTTCGGCACGGGCAACATGGCGCAGTCGAACACGGTCGCGGTGTCGTTTGTCGCCGCGGTCCAGTCCGTCACCGGGACGGCCGTGCCCACCTGGATCCCTGGCATCATCATCACCGCATCCGTCGGCCTGGTACTGCTTGGCGGCATTCAGCGCATCGCGAACGTCGCTGAGAAACTCGTGCCGGCGATGATTCTGCTCTACCTCGGCGCGTCGGTCAGCTTTGTGATCATCAACGCGGGCCAGCTGCCGCACGTATTCGGACTCATCTTCTCCGAAGCGTTCACCCCCACGGCCGCCGTCGGCGGGTTCGCGGGCGCCACTGTCGCCCAGTCGATCGCGATGGGCATGAGCCGCGGTGTGCTCTCGAATGAAGCCGGACTCGGCAGCGCGCCCATGGCCCACGGCATCGCCGATGTGAAACACCCTGCCGAGCAGGGCGTGGTGGGTGTCTTCGAGGTCTTCATCGACACGATCATCGTCTGCTCCATGACGGCATTCGTGATTCTCGAATCGGGACTCTGGACCTCCGGCCTCTACCGGTCCGCCGACCTGACGGCGGCGGCGATGAGCCAGACGATCCCGTTCGCGACGGTCATCGTGGCGATCTGCTCCTTCCTGTTCGGGTTCTCCACGCTGATCGGGTGGTGCTACTACGGCGAGAAGTGCTTTGAGTACATCTTCGGGTCCGGCTACACGAAGGTCTACCGCGTGCTGTTTGTCGCACTCATCATGGTCGGCGCCGTGGTGTCGGTGCCGCTCGTGTGGGCCATCGGCAACCTGCTGAATGCGTTCATGGCCTTCCCGAACCTGATCGGCCTCGCCATCCTGCTACCGATGGTCCGGAAGATCACCGCGGACTACTTCAGCGGCACCGGCAAGGAATACTCGGTCAACCACCCGACCACCGGCGCGCGCGTCGGACACTAGACCGTCGTCGTCATCCAGGCGCGGGCTCGCTCGGCGAGTCCGCGCCTGTTCTCTGTACCGTCGCCGACCAGATCACTGATCACGGCGACGCTGTCCGCACCAGCGGCCAGGGCTGACGCCGCATTCGCGCGCGTCATCCCGCCAATCGCCACCAGCGACTTCCCCGCCGCATGAGCGATCGCCGCTGCGCGTGCCACCTGATCCAGTCCAACCGCGTCATAGCCGGTGATCTTGGTCGACGTGCCGAACACCGGTCCCATCGCCACGTACGACACCGGCTGTGTCACCGCATCAGCCACCTGCGCGTCCGTGTGCGTGGACAGGCCCACGATGGCGTGTGCACCCACAACCAGGCGCACATCCGCCGGGCTCAGGTCGTCCTGCCCGACATGCACGCCGTCGGCGCCACACTGGGCCGCGATATCCGCACGGTCGTTCACAATCAGCGTGGCGCCGGCAGCCCGTGTGCGCACCACCAGCGCCTCGGCGAGCGTCAGCATCGATCCGGACGCCATGGACTTGGCGCGCAGTTGGATCAAGCGCACACCCGCCTCGAGCCACGCGTCGCACACATCGAGCGGGTCGAGCCCGCGCGCAACGAGCACGTCCACATCGGAAATGGCGTAGAGACGAGGGAGGGACTTCTTCACAGGGAGGCACTGAGACACGGAGTGTTTAAGGTTTTAAGAGCAAAACCTCCGCGCCTCCCTGTCAGAACGCTCTTAGGCGGACTCGGCGAGCGCCTTCGACGGCTTTGCCGGCGGCATGAAGCGATCCATGAAGGCCGTGTTGATGCGCGCGGCCTGAAAGTCCGGATCGTTGATGATCTTCAGCTGCAGCGGAATGGACGTCTTGATGCCCTCAATCACCGTCATCTCCAGCGTGCGGCGCATGCGGGCGATGGCCTCGTTGCGATCGCGTCCGTAAGTGATGATCTTGGCAATCATCGAGTCGTAGTACGGCGATACGGTGCAGTCTGAGTGTGCGAACGTGTCCACGCGCACACCGGGACCACCGGGCACGCTGAACGCGGTGATGAGGCCGGGGCTCGGAGTGAACACCTCGGGGTCTTCCGCATTGATGCGGCACTCAAGCGCATGCCCGCGGAACTCGATGTCGCTCTGCCGGAAGGCCAGCTTCTCGCCGGCCGCCACTCGGATCTGCTCCTTGACGATGTCGATGCCGGTGATGAACTCGGTGACCGGATGTTCGACCTGCAGACGCGTGTTGACTTCCAGGAAATAGAAATTCCCCTGCGCGTCGAGCAGGAACTCGAACGTGCCGGCGTTGGCGTACTGCACGGCACGCGCGGCCTCGACCACCGTGGCGCCGAGCTTCTTGCGCTGCTTGTCGGTGAGCACCGCGGACGGGGCTTCCTCGATGAGCTTCTGATGGCGTCGCTGGACCGAACACTCGCGCTCACCGAGATGCACCACGTTGCCGTGGTGATCGCCCATCACCTGCACTTCGATGTGGCGCGGCGCCTCGACATACCGTTCAAGGTACACGTCGCCGTTGCCGAACGCGGCTTCTGCCTCGCGCATCGCGGTCTTCACGAGCTTCGGTAGTTCCTCCTGGCTGCGCACGATGCGCATGCCGCGTCCGCCACCGCCGGCCACCGCCTTGATGATCAGCGGAAGGCCCATCTCGCGGCCGATCTTGATCGCATCCTCTTCACCCGACACCGGTCCGTCGCTGCCCGGCAGAATCGGCACGCCGGCCTTCTTCATCGCCCGGCGCGCGCGCGCCTTGTCGCCCAGCAGGCGGATGACGTCCGGCGTCGGCCCGATGAACTTGATATGACACGCTTCGCACACTTCGGCGAGATACGCACTCTCGGAGAGAAACCCGTAGCCGGGGTGAATCGCGTCGGCGCCCGTGATCTCCGCGGCGCTGATGATCGCCGGCACACTCAGGTAGCTGTCGGCGCTGCGCGCGGGACCGATACACACGTCCTCGTCGGCGAACCGCACATGCAGCGAATGTTCGTCGGCTTCGGAGTAGACCGCGACGGTTTTGATCCCCATCTCGCGGCACGCGCAGATCACGCGCAACGCGATTTCCCCACGGTTCGCGATCAGGATTTTTTTGAACACGTCAGCTCACCTTGATGGCGAACAGCCGATCCCCGAACTGCACCGGCTGGCCGTTCTCGACGTAGACCGCGGCGACTTCCCCGTCCACCTCGGCCTCGATCTCGTTCATCAGCTTCATCGCTTCGATGATGCAGAGGACCTGGCCCTTCTTCACCATCGTGCCGACTTCCGCGAATGGCCGCGCCCCGGGCTCGGGCGCCCGATACACGGTGCCGACAATCGGCGCCTTCGTCACCGCAAGCGGCGTCCCCTCGTCCTGAATCGGCACGGCAGGAGTGGCCGCCGCCGGTGCCGCCGCCACAGGGGCTGCCACCGGCACGGGCGCGTGCATCACCGGCTGTTGCAGCATCACACCCGGAACACCGGGATGATCGCCCGCCTTGCGTACGCGCAGCTTGAGTCCGTCCTGTTCCATCTCGAACTCGGCCAGGTCGTGCTCGCGAACCAATTCCAGCAGCTGTTTGATGTCGTCGACATTCATACGTAGGGATTCAGACTCGAATGAGGTCTCGGGAGGCCGTGGTCAACTGTTCGGCGCCCTTATCGGTCACCACCACATCGTCCTCCAATCGGGCACCGCCGAGACCAGGCACGTAGGCGCCGGGTTCCACGGTGCAGACCATTCCGGCGTCGAGCACCTCGTCGGGAGGGCTCAATCTGGACACCCGGGGCGCCTCATGCACCTCCAAGCCCAGACCGTGACCGGTTCCATGAACAAATGCAGCCCCAAGTCCTTCTTTTTCAAGCACTTGCCTGGCTGCGGCATCTACGCGCTCCGCGGGAACCCCCGCCCTCACCGTGCCCAGAGCGGCCGAATGGGCCCGCCGAACCGCGTCGTACAGCGCCTCGGCCTCTGGGGACACCGGGCCGACCGCTGCGACCCGGGTAAGGTCCACGCAGTATCCGTCCAACACCCCGCCGAAGTCCAGCACCACGAGGTCCCCCGATGCCAGCCGCCGCTCCCCCGACCGGGCGTGCGGCCGGGCGCTATTCGGACCGGAGGCGACGATGGTGTCGAAGGCCGGTTTGGTGAATCCTGCCTGCAGCAACGCGCGATCGATATCGGCCGCGACCTCGCGCTCCGTGCGCCCCGCGGCCACCCAGGCCGCCAGGCGGTCCGCCACTCCGGTGAGGAGGGTTCCGGCGCGGCGCAACACATCCAGTTCGTAGGCGTCTTTTCGTAGGCGGAGGGCCTCCACCAGACCTGACGTCGCATGCCAGTCGGCCGGATAGAGCCCCTGCCACCGGGCCAGGGTGGAGACCGTGGTGTGGTCGCCCTCAAAGGCAGGCCGTCGTGCGCCGAGGCCCACCAGCACCTCCCGCAGCCCATCGTCGTACCGCCCTGGCACGGGTTCGACACTGACCGGCCCCAAGGCGCCTGCCGCGAGCAGCTCGTGCGCCACCGTGGTGTAACGACCGTCGAGCAGCAGCCAGTCGCGCTCCATCCCTTGCACCAGCAGTCCGGCGCTGGCCTGGAGCCCCGTCAGATAGTGGATGTTCGTCAGCGATCCAACCACGCAGGCATCACACCCCTGCGTCTGCCACGCCGTACGCAGCGCGTCGAGCCGCGCCTTCCAGTTCGGAACCACACGTGAATTCTAACTGCGGACCCCGTACTGCGGACCGCGGACTGGTCAAGGTGTCACCACCAACGTTCTGGTCGCGACGCTTCTGCGGCCGGTGTTGTCAGTCACGGTGAGCACAATCGTGTAGGTGCCGGGTGTCGTGAAGACGTGGCTGGTCGTTTGTCCGCTGCCGTTCGCCGTACCGTCGCCGAAGTCCCACCCATAGCTGTCGATCGTGCGGCCCGTCGGTACGGTCGAGCCGGAACCGTTGAACACGACGGTGCGACCGACAGCCGGACCCGTGGGCGACACGGTGAAGGCGGCGGTGGGCGGCGCCAGCGCGGTGATGGTGACCGCCGTCGGCGCCGACGTGACCGTGATCCCGCGATTGTCGGTCACGGTGAGCGTCACCTGATACACCCCGGCGAGCCGGTACACGTGCCACTGCGTTCTGCCGTCGCGCACGGTGCCGTCGCCGAAGGACCAGCGGTATTCGATGATCTGCCCGTCATCCGTTGATGCTGAGCCGTCAAACAGCAGCCACTCGTCCTCGCGCGCGGTTGTCGGCGACACGAAGAATCTGGGCACCGGTGCGCCGTTGGGCGGCAGGATCACGCCGGGACGCACGAGGCGGATTTCCGCCGTGCGCGGGAGCGTGTTCTGGTAGTTGGTGCCAACCATCATCGCGCGGATGGTAATCACGGTGTCGTTCTCCACCGTGGGCGGCGGCGCGGCTGGTGACTGATACATCGTGGACGCTTTGCCATCCGCGCCGGTGGTCAGCGACTTGCTGAAAATAGTTCCGTGATCCACCGTGGTCTGTCCGAGCATCACATCGAGCCGGACCTCCACACCCTGCTTCGGCTGGCCAATGGCGTCGCGCACATGAATCTGAATCGTGGAGCTCGACGAGCCGTCCTGCCGCAACACGTCGGGCGTCACCGACAGTCCGAGCGACACCGACATCTCGGACGGTCCTGTCGGCACGGGCGTGGTCACCGACTCAACCGCGCACCCTGCACCCAGCACCATGCACCCGAGCACCAGGAACCGCGCACCAGGTGCCATGAACCATGAACCATGAACGCTCACTCCGGATCCCCCCAGTCGGCAAACGTGATGCTGATGTTGGCGGTCGCCACGACGTCCCGGCCGGCCTGGTCGGTGCCGTAAAACGTGATCTCGGCAAGTGTCGTGATGGCGACCGCGCCGCCGCCGCCAATCAGCGCGAGCAGCGGTGATTCCGACTTGGCCTGAATGCGGACGAGCGTGAACCCTGCGGACACGGGCTCTTCACCGACGGTCACCGTCATGAATCCGTCGTAACCGAACGGCACGTCCACTCCCGGTGTGTTGCGGCCATCCGAGCGACGGAACGTCACGCGGTACCGCCGCACCGTGATGTGGTTGGCCGGCGAGGTGGCCGATGCCGGGTTTTTCATCGCGAGGCGGAAGCGGACCTGTCCCGGGTCTTCAAACACCGTGGGCACCTTCACCTGCGCGCCGTTCACGATGGCATTCACCAGCGTCTGCACGTCGGACGCCAACGTGCCGCCGAAGGTGTCCGGCCGCGCGCCGGATGCCGCAGTAAACGACTCGACAATGAGATAACTGCTGGCCTCGCCGGGCCGTCCGGCCGCGGCGCACCCAATGGACGCCGCGAGACACGCCGCTGCAATGACGCGTTTCATGGTCCGCTCCGCAGGATGCGCGGCGTGATGAAGATCAACAGCTCGCGCGATTCGTCCGTGCTCATGTCCCGTTTGAACAACCAGCCGAGCAGCGGAATTTTGTGCAGGCCGGAGGTCCGCTCCTGCGTGGCCTGTTCGCGACTGACATAGATCCCGCCGATGACCGTTGTCGCCTTGTCGCTCACCTGCACCGAGGTCCTGGCGCGCTGCGTGTCGATGGGCGGAATGTTGTTGACCTGCCGGGTGAAATCCGGCGTCGCGTTTTCCAGTTCCACCTCCATGATCACGGTGTCGGCCGCCGTGATGCGGGGTGTCACCAGCAGCTTGAGTGCGGCGTCCTTGAACGTGACGGTGACTGTGTTGTTGGCCACCGTCTGAATCGGAATCTGCACACCCTGCGTCATCTCCGCCTGTTTGTTGTTCTGCGTCGTGACCTTCGGGCGCGACAGGATGCGGCCGTTGCCGGAACGCTCGAGCGCCGTCAGCGCCACATCAAGATTGAGAGCGCCGGTGATCGACCCCAGCGACATCCCCACGGCGGAACTGGGAGCCGGCACCGGCAGGTTCACGGCAGCCCCCGCATCATTCGCGCGGCCGGAGATGGCGCCCGTGTTGGGGAACGAAAGGCCGGTGGTGTTGCCGAGCTCCGGCGATACGCGGCCCGCACCGCCCCACTGCACGCCAAGGGCCCGCGCAGAGTCGGTGTTGGTCTGCACGATGCGCGCTTCAATCTCGACCTGCGGTTCCGGCCGGTCGAGCACCGCAATGAGCGTCGCCGCCGCGTCGAGATACTCGGGCAGGTCGCGAATGATCATCGTGTTTGTGCGCGCGTCAAACCGTGTGTCGCCATGTTTCGACAACACCACCGCCTTTAACAACGGATCCAAATCCGCCGCCTGCGCGTAGTTCAGCGGAAACGTACGCACCGTCACCGCGGCAAGGACCTGGGCATCGTTCAGTTTCTGCCGCGCGTCTTCTTCCGTGGCGAGCACACTCAGCGGCACCACTCGCACGACGGTGCCCTCGACGATGTAGCCGAGTTTCGCGATCTTGAGGATCACTTCCAGCGCCTGATCCCACGGGATCTGCGTGAGTTTGATGTCGATGGTGCCAGTCACACCGGGATCGACCACAAGATTCAGACCGCCCAGGTCCGCGAACGACCGCAGCACCATGCGCAGGTCGGCACCTTGAAAATCGAAGTCGGCCGGCGCGCCCGTGTACTGCCGCGGTTGTCCTTGCGGCGTGGTGAAGGTGGTCGGCACCTGGCCCGACAGGGCCAGTCCCAGTGCAAACCAGACCACGACGATGCGGGGAAGCCACTTCACAGGCCACCTCCATCCGCCGTCGGGCGCAACGGTTTGCGCACCTCCCGGCTGGTGCCGCGCGGGGTCGTGTTGGTGAGCAGGACCACCGCATCCGCGTCGATGCGCCGCACGATCGCGTCCTGCAGTTTGTCCTGCGCGCGCGCGAGATACGTCTTGCCGTCGGATCCCTCAAGCAGCGCGAGCCGCGTGGCCCCGCTCGAGATGATGCCCTTGAGCACCACGTCGGCGGCAGCCATCCCCGCCAGCCCCGGTGCCCGACGGGCAGGAGGCGCGGCGGTCGTGGTCGCCGACGGCGGTGTCACCAGCGGCGCAAAGGGATCACGCCGGGTCAGGCCTTGGTACCCGGACTCCGGAATACCGACGCGTGTGCCAATCCTGATGGGATCCTGTGCCGACACCGTCGCCCCCGGGGCCACACACACCGCGAGGACCGTCGTCACCACTAGGCGGGTCATCGCCCTGCTCCGGTTCCAATGGGCGCGCCGGGGCCCGCTGGTGGCTGGTCCGCGGCCGTCTGCGGAGTGAACACAAATGTCGTGGCCAGACACGTCGCGGCGACCAGCCCGCGCCGGCCGCTGGCCGCGGCGGGATTGGTGCGCAGGTGCAGATTGGCCACCGAGATCAGCCGTGATTCGGTGGCGACGCGGTCGAAGAACACGCCGAGGTCGTGATACCCGCCTTCAAGCCCGAGTTCGATCGGCCATTCCGTGTACCGCTCCTTGTCGGCGGCCGGTTTCGGCGTGAAGCTGTTGATGCTCAGGTTGGACTCGCTGGCGAGCTGATGGAGTCCGCGCAGCACTTCCTGCGAGTCCTTTTCGTCGGGCAACACCGCCGTGGTGCGCGCGAGTGCGGCTTCCAGCGACGAGACGTCGGCCTTGACCTGCGAGAGACGACCCGCCGTCTGAGCCGCGCGCGCGACATCCGCAGTCACGATGGCGAGGCGTTCCTCGCGCTGTGCGACCTCCGCGCGTTCGGGGGCCAGCAACGCCTGCCATGCCGCGCCGGCGGCGAGCGCCGACACCGCGACACAAATGAGCGCCTGCGCCCGGGGGGAATACTGGTGAAAGCTGCGCGCCATCTCAGGCTCCCACCCGCACATCGCCGCGAATGGCGAACCGCACCACCGACGCATCGCCGATGGCTTCCATGTTGGTGGTCACAATGTCGAGCGCCTGCACGAACCGGCCCGAGTGCTGGAGGCGGTCGACAAAATCCGTCAGCGCGGTCAGCGACTCGGCACGTCCCTCGATGCGCACCGACGCCCCCGTCTGTTTCAGTTCCAACAGCCAGAGGCCATCGGGCAGGCTGAGACTCACCGCCTCCAGCAATGCCACGGGCGCGCGTTGTGCCGCGCGCAGCCGTTCGATGAGGTCGACGCGCTCGCGCAGGTCCTTCTCACGGGCTTCGGCCGCCAACACCAGGCGTGACGCTTCCTGCAGTTGCACGAGCTGCGCATCCTGCACCGCGATCTCGGCGTCGAGCCCCCGCCGCGACCGGTCGAGCGTCCACCAGTCCCCCGCGACGCCGATGGCGGTCGCCATGAGGACGGTCACGCCGAACAACGCCGCCCGCTGTTCGGGCGGCACCGACAGGAACCGCGAGCATCCGGACGCGCGCCGTGCCTCGGCGCCCCCGATGAGATTGACGCGAATCATCGATCCCCCTCGCGCCGGAGCGCCAGACCGACGGCGACGGCAAACGCCGGACCGCCGACATCAGTGCCCGTCGGCCGCGTGATGTGCCGGAACGGATCACAAACATCCACGTCCGTCTCAAGCTCGGAGGCCAGCAGGCCGCGCAGCCCGTCGATTTGGCACGCGCCCCCCGACAGCACCACACGGTCCACGTGTGCGATGGCTGACGAGGCTCGATGGAAGTCGAGCGTCTTCCGGACCTCCAGCATCAACTGCTGGTGCAGGTCCCGCACCACACCCAGCGCCGCATCGTCGGTCAGCCGGGTCTGGCGAAGCAGACGCTCGGCATCTGGCGTGGAGACCCCGAGGTCGCGTTCGAGCGCGTCGAGATACGCACCACCGCCGAGGTTGAGATCGCGCGTGAAGGCGACCTGCCCATGTTCCAGCAGACACACAATCGATCCCCGGCGGCCGATGTGCACGAGCACGACCAGGGCGTCGGAGCGATCGGAGTAATTCGCCTCGTAGGCATTGGCCAGGGCAAAGGCTTCGACATCGAGGACGACCGGGGCGCGCCCCGTCGCGGCCATCGCCGCCAGCCGTTCAGCAATGCGATCCCGGCGGGCCGCCACGAGCAGGACGTCGAGGGCCGCGGCCGGCAGAGCCCGGGCACTATCGAGCACCTCGTAGTCGAGTTGCACATCACACAGCGGGAACGGGATGTACTGCTCTGCCTCCACGGGCACCGCCGCCTCCAACTCCTGGGCACTCATCGGCGGCAGCGTCAGGCGCTTCACGATGACGGCGTGGCCCGCGACGGCAGCGGCGACCCGGGCGCGTTGAAGGCCGAGGGAATCCAGAAGGGTCGCCGCGGTCTCAGCGATGGCGGTCTGGGTCGCATCTTCCCCATATGGCATCGGGGCTTCGCCGGCCGCGATCAGCGACCAGCCCTGCCGTTTGGGCCGCAAGGCCACGGCGCGAATGGCGTGGGTGCCCATGTCGAGCCCGACAAGGGGTGGTTTGAAGGCCGACACAAGTCCCATAGCGGAGAGGACAAGGGCAAGGCTGATGCCAACATGACAAAATTGGCTGGCTGCACTGGGACTGGCCGCTGGCGGACTTGGAGTGGCCCGGCCGGGTCGGCCGCGACCCACGTCCTTTGTGGGTCCAAATGCCAGTTTTGTAAGTTGCTCTGCCCCCCGTTTTCAGGGCGTCTTCTTTGACTTTTTTCACTTCCGTGACTATCATTCCGGTTTGCCATCCCTTCGGATTCCTCCGGAGGGTGATGAGAGGACGACTAGATGGGCACGTTTACCCCCTCTGCCAACAAGGTGGACCGGCAGTGGCACGTAATTGACGCGGACGGCCAGGTGTTGGGTCGCATTGCGACCGACGCGGCACGTTTGCTGCAGGGCAAGCACAAGGCGGAATGGACGCCGTTTCTTGATCGCGGCGACTTCATCGTGGTGGTCAATGCCGCCAAGGTGAAGCTGACCGGCAACAAGGAAGAACAGAAGATTTATCGTCAGCACTCCGGCTTCGAGGGCGGACTCAAGGAAACGCGCGCGAAGATCGTGCGGCAGCGTCATCCGATTCGTCTCGTCGAGGAGGCCGTGCGCGGCATGCTGCCGAAGACGAAGCTCGGTGCGGCGATGTACCGGAAGTTGAAGGTGTACGCAGGGAGCGAACACCCGCATGCGGCTCAACAGCCGAAAAAGCGTGAGGTAGCGTAACGTGGCAGCAGCAAGCACTCAGTTCTATGGCACGGGGCGCCGCAAGACCTCGACCGCTCGTGTCTTCCTTCGTCCCGGCACCGGGGCCATCACGGTCAACAGCAAGCCTGTCGACGTTGCCTTCCCCACTGAAACCCTGCGCCTGGTGATTCGTCGCCCGCTCGTGACGACCCAGACCACCGAACAGTTTGATGTCGTGGCCACCACCGCCGGTGGCGGCGTGGCCGGGCAGGCCGGCGCGCTGCGCCTCGGTATCGCCCGCGCGCTCCTCGAGTTCAACGCGGAACTCCGCTCGGCGCTGCGTGGCGACGGGCTGCTGACGCGCGACCCGCGCGCCAAGGAACGCAAGAAGTACGGCCAGAAGGGCGCGCGCAAGCGCTTCCAGTTCAGCAAGCGCTAGTTTTAGGAGACTTGAGTGAGTGCAATTGCGATGAAAGACCTGCTCGAAGCCGGTGTCCACTTCGGTCACCAGACGAAGCGCTGGAATCCGAAGATGAAGCCGTTTATCTTCGGCGAACGGAACGGCATCTACATCATCGATCTGGGCCGCACGGCGAAGCTCTACAAGGAAGCTGCGCAGTTTGCGACCGAGACCGCGGCGCAGGGGGGCACGTTCCTCTTTGTCGGCACGAAGCGTCAGGCGCAGGACGCCATCGCGGAAGAAGCCGGGCGCGCGGGCATGTACCACGTGAACCAGCGGTGGCTGGGTGGGCTCCTCACCAACTTCTCCACCATTCAGCGGTCCCTCGGACGGCTGCGTGAACTGGAAGCCATGGCCACCGACGGCCGCTTCGACACGCTCTCGAAGAAGGAAATTGCCCGGCTCAACAAGGAGCGCACCAAGCTCTCCAAGAACCTGGACGGTATTCGCGGCATGACGCGCCTGCCCGACGCACTCTTCATCGTGGACACGCGCCACGAGCAGATCGCGGTCGACGAAGCGCGCAAGCTCAAGATTCCGGTGATCGGCGTCGTCGACACCAACTGCGACCCCGACCAGGTCGACTACGTCATCCCCGGCAACGACGACGCGCTGCGGTCGATCCGCCTGTTCGCGGCCGGCATTGCCGACGCGATTCTGGCCGGCCGCGGCATCGCCGAGTCGGCGGCCGCCGAGAGCATCCCGGCCAAGGCTGACGCAGAGGCCGAGACGCCGGCCGCGACGGTCTGATTCTTCGTTAATTAGGCAATGGGCCAATGGGGCAATGAGCCAATGGGCCTCATTGCCCCATTTGTCCGTTTCGTGCACGTTTTCATTCCATTGCCACATTGCCTCATTGGCTAATTGGCTCATTCACTCTCAAGGGTATTCAGATGGCAGAAATTACGGCTCAACTCGTTAAACAACTTCGCGATGCCACCGGCGCCGGCATGATGGAATGCAAGGCCGCCCTCCAGGAGGCCAACGGCGACCTCGAGGCCGCGACCACGGTGCTGCGCAAGCGAGGCCTCGCCCAAGCTGCGAAGAAGTCCGGCCGCTCGACGTCGGAAGGCGTCATCTCGTCCTACATCCATATGGGCGGCAAAATTGGCGTGCTCGTGGAAGTCAACTGCGAGTCCGACTTCGTCGCCCGCACCGAGGACTTCCAGAATCTGGTGAAGGAAGTCGGCATGCACATCGCTGCGGCGTCCCCGCTGTACGCGCGTCGTGAGGATGTGCCCGCGGACGTGATCGAGAAGGAAAAGGCGATCTACCGCGCGCAGCTGGAAGGCTCAGGCAAACCCGCGAACGTGATCGACAAGATCCTCGAGGGCAAGGTCAACAGCTACTACGAGCAGTTCGTGCTGCTCGACCAGGCCTCGATCCGCGATCCCAAGGTCACGATCGGCCAGATGATCACGGCGATCATCGCCAAGCTCGGGGAAAACATCTCGATCCCGCGCTTCGTGCGATTCAAGGTCGGCGAAAACTAAGCCAGCGCAGCCCGGCAGAACTCCACACACGTCCTCGTCTCCGCGACGGCGTTCGAACCTTCCGGAATCGGATATTCGAGCTCAACCGTCGCGGGGAATGTCCACGCGTTCGCCCTCATCGACTGCAGGATCTCCCGGATCGGGGTATCCCCCGTCCCCCACGCCACATTCGCGCCACCGTTCTCCTTCGACTTCCGATCCTTCAGGTGGATGCTCGAGATGCGCGCCTGATGTTTCCGCAGGAACTCCACCGGCGTACCGCCGATATTACCCGCCGCCACGTAGTGGCCCAGATCGACATTCGCCATATTTCCCGGTGACAACTCAAACGCGCGGTCAAAGGCCGTCATGGTGCCCTGCAGGTGCGTGTGATGCGCCGCATAGACCTTGTGCTTCATGGCGAACTCGCCAATCCGCTTCAGCTGCGCCTCGTCGCCGGGCAGTTCCAGGGTGGTGTGTGTGCAGCCCAGGGCCTCGGCCACGTTGAACACGTAGTCGAACTCCTCGTCCGACATGTTCGGACTGAGGATCTTGACCGCGTAAATCGAGACGCCGGCGTTGTTGTACAGCGTACGCAGCGCCTTGAACCGGTCCATCGACACGGAGAGCCGCCAGGCCTTGAGTTCCGCCTGCGCGGCCTGCTGCGCGGCGCGTTGTGCAGCGATTTCTTCCGGCGTCCGCTGCGCGCCTCGGCCTCCCCGCCCGCCCGCACCGCCGCCGCGGCCGGCGGACGGCCGCCCGGCAAACGACTCCGCCGGATCCCCCATCAACTCGATGGCGCTGATGCCCGAGTCCAGGACGTATTTCAGGATCGCTTCCGCGCTCTGGTCAGCCATGCTGCGGTAGCTGTAGGTGATGGCGCCAATCTGGACGCCGTTGATGAGTGATGACGGCCTGCCCTGCCAGAGACCGGCACTCGAGAGCGGCGTGCCGAGCAGCCCAAGGGCGGGTGTCGCGGTCATCGCCAGTTTTGTGAACTCACGTCGTGTGCATGCCATGGTTGCGTGATTCTACGCCGGACTGCGGACTGCGGACTGCGGACTATAATGCTGTGCTGTGTCTACCCCCGCCTATCAACGCGTCCTCCTGAAGATCTCCGGCGAAGCCCTGATGGGCGATCAACCGTTCGGCATCGACCCGGCCGTCGCCACGCAGGTGGCGAAGGAAATCGGAGAAGTCGCCGCCATGGGGGTGCAGATCGGCGTGGTCGTCGGCGGTGGCAACCTGTTTCGCGGCCTCGCTGCGAGCGCCAGGGGCATGGACCGCGCCACGGCGGACTACATGGGCATGCTGGCCACCGTCATCAACGCGCTGGCCCTGCAGGACGCGCTGGAGAAACTCGGCGTGTCCACCCGGGTCGCCGCGGCGATCGAGATGCGCGCCGTCGCCGAACCGTTCATCCGGCGCCGGGCTGAACGCCACCTGGAAAAGGGCCGCGTCGTCGTGTTTGCCGCTGGCACGGGCAATCCGTACTTCACCACCGACACCGCCGCGGCCTTGCGCGCCATGGAGATGAAGTCCCAGGTGATTCTCAAGGCCACCAAGGTGGACGGCATCTACACGGCTGACCCGATGACCCACCCGGACGCGACGCGGTACGAGACGTTGTCGTATCTGGAAGTCCTGGAAAAAGGCCTGAAGGTCATGGACGCCACCGCGATCTCTTTGTGCATGGACAATAAACTGCCCATTATCGTGTTCAAACTGCGCGAGGCGGGCAACCTCCGGCGGGTCATCATGGGGGATCCCGTCGGCACCACCGTTCGCATCTGACCCTCCCCTGCTGGACCACACGACCATGGACGTCAAGGATCTCAAGGAACTCTCGGCCGAAGTCTCCAAGCGGATGAACGCCACGCTGGAACATGTGCGCAAGGAACTGAGCGGCGTGCGCACCGGCCGCGCCTCGGTGTCGATTCTCGACCCCGTGCAGGTCGAGGCGTACGGCGGCCTGATGCCGCTCAACCAGGTGGCGCAGCTCTCCATCCCCGAGCCCTCACTCATCGTCGCTCAGCCGTTTGACCCGCAGTTGACCGGCGCGATTGAACGGGCGATCCAGAAGAGCAATCTCGGTCTCAACCCGGCGTCAGACGGCAAGGTGTTGCGTATTCCGCTGCCGTCGCTGACCGAAGAGCGGCGCAAGGAACTGTCGCGTCTGGTCCACAAGTACGCGGAAGAGGGACGCAACGCGACGCGCCAGATCCGCCGCGACGCCAACGACCGTCTGAAGAAGATGCTCAAGGACCACGCCATCTCGGAAGACGATGAGCGGCGCGGGCTGGACGAGGTGCAGAAGATCACCGATCAGCATGTGGCGCTGATCGATGACATGCAGAAGAAGAAGGACGTCGAGCTCCTCGGCAAATAGCCGTGGCCTCCTACTTCAGTCATCTGGAATGTTCGGTGCCGTGCGGGGCACCGGCGTACGACGCGCGCACCACGCAGCATCTCTGCACGTGCGGTGCGCCGCTGCTGGCGCGATACGACATGGACGCCGCCCGGGCGTGGTCGCGTGACTCACTGGCATCACGCGAACCGTCGATGTGGCGGTACCGCGAGTTGATGCCGCTCTTTGAGGCCGAAGCGCCGGTGACGCTCGGCGAAGGCTGGACGCCGCTGCCCCACGCAAAACGTCTTGGCGCCGCGGTGGGCCTCTCGCAGCTCTACATCAAGGACGAATCCCTCAACCCGACCAACTCCTTCAAGGCCCGCGGCCTGTCGGCGGCGGTGACGCGTGCGCACCACCTGGGCGCGAAGGTGTTGTCGATCCCGACGGCCGGCAACGCTGGCAACGCGATGGCCGCGTACGCCGCGCTGGCCGGGATCACCGCGAAGGTGTTCATGCCGAAGGACGTCAAGACGCCCTTCATTCGCGAATGTGAACTCTACGGCGCCGATGTCACGCTGGTCGACGGCCTGATTACCGACGCCGGCCGCATCGCTGCGGAAACCGGCAAGCCGCTCGGCTGGTACGACGTCTCCACGCTGAAAGAGCCCTACCGCATCGAAGGGAAGAAGACGATGGGGTATGAGCTGGCGGAACAGTTCAACTGGGTGCTGCCCGACTGGATCATCTATCCGACGGGCGGCGGCACCGGCATGGTCGGCATGTGGAAGGCCTTTGCCGAGATGAGTGCGCTCGGCTGGATCGATCCCGTGAAGCGCCCGAAGATGGTGACGGTGCAGGCGGCCGGCTGCGCGCCAATCATCAAGGCGTACGACGAAGGCGCGGAGCGGTCGGTGCTCTGGCCCGATGCACATACGGCGGCTGACGGCCTCCGTGTACCCAAGGCCATCGGCGACTTCCTTGTGCTGCGTGCCGTACGCGAGAGCGGCGGGGGCGCAGTGGCCGTCACCGACGCCGACATGATCGCCTGCATGCGCGAGATCGGTCGCCTCGAAGGCGTCAGCGCCGCCCCCGAAGGTGGCGCGGCTCTGCACGCCATCAAAGTGCTCATCGCGCAGGGCCGCATCCAGCCGCACGAGACGGTCGTGCTCTTCAACACCGGCGGTGCGCTGAAGTATCTCGATGTCCTGGCGTAGCCGCACCAAGCACCCCGCACCGGGCACCGTCGACCAGCACCCGGCACTGAGCACCGAGCACCCAGCACTGTGTCGATAGGCATCCTGTTCACCGGCGGCACCATCGCGATGCGCGTGGACCCGGTGTCCGGCGCGGCGGCGCCCTCCATGTCCGCGGCCGACATCGTCGCCGAAATTCCGACGCTGGGACAGGTCGCGGATTTCGAGATTGAGGAATTCTCGAGGCTGCCAGGCCCCCACGTGACCCCGGAACAGATGTGGCGACTCGCGTGCCGCGCAGCCGCGTGGCTTGATCGGCCGGATATCGAAGGTCTGGTCATCACCCACGGCACCGACACCATCGAAGAGACCGCGTTTCTGCTTGACCTTGTGCTGACGTCCGACAAACCGGTCGTGCTCGTCGGCGCCATGCGCACGGTCTCCGATCCAAGTTGGGATGGCCCTGCGAATCTGATTGCCGCCGTGAGGGTCGCTGCCACGGAAGGTGCGCGGGGCCTTGGCGTGCTCGTCGTCATGGACGACCACGTCTTCCCTGCCCGTGAGGTGCGCAAACTTCACACGGAATCGTCCGGGTCCTTCTCGACGCCGGAGTTTGGGCCGCTTGGCGTCGTGGACTCCGGACGCGTCGTGCTTCGCCGCCGAACTGTCGCGCGTCCGCAGTGGCAGGATCCCGGCGCTGACCCAGGCCTCCGCGTCCAGCGACTCGATACACGCGTGGCGCTCATCCAGGCCTACACCGGCATGGACGATTTTCTGATTCGTGCGCTGATTGGTCACGACACTCGTGGCCTCGCGATTGTTGCCTTCGGTCGCGGTAACGTGCCTCCGGCCATCGTGCCGGTGATTGCCGATGCCGTGTCGTCCGGGATGCTGGTGACGGTGTCGTCCCGGTCGATGGCAGGCCGTGTCGAAGCGCGCTACGGCTATGACGGCGGCGGCCTGCAGCTGAAACACGCGGGGGCTGTGCTGGCGGGCGACTTGTCGGCGTCACAGGCCAGGCTGCTTCAGATGGTCGCTCTCGGACTATACGCTGACGTCGCGAGCGCGGCGGAACTCATCCGGCATTTCGCCGACTGCGACTAAGGCTTCGCCGCCTTGCGCGCACGAACTCGGCGCTTGTTGAGGAACGGCCAGAGCCACATCCACATGCCGCTGCCCCAGAGGAACAGCAGGACCATCGCGGACGGGAAGACGACCCACATCTTGTAGGTGTCATTGATAATCGAGCCGTCGTGCAGCGCTTCCAGCCAGTCGCTGCGGCGGTAGGCCACCTGCATCACGCGACCGTCGGTGGTGTCGATCTGCACTTCCCAGTCATTCATCAGCGTGGCCTTGGCCACGCCGCGGTCGGGACGCACATCGAGGCGTTTGACGTCCTCCCATCCGGTGACCTTCACCTCGGGATGCTGGTGTGTCTTGAGTGCCGTGAGGATGTCCGTCAGCTCGATGTGGGGGGCCTTTTCACGCCCGCGATGTTCCACCGGCTGCACCCACGACCAGTCCTTCTTGAGCTGAAGGACGATGCCGCTGGCGATCACCACAAGCAGAGGGATCGCGATCAGCGCGCTGCCCCAGTAGTGGAGCTTTCGGTTCAGGACATTGCCGGACATGCAGCTAGCGGGACGATCGTAAAGGGCCGATTCAACTTACTACCAGCACTAGTCACCGAAACAAATGCCGACGTGCCTAGCCGACCGCACGATGTCCGATTCGACCGGCACCGTACGGGTGCGGCTGACGATGTCTTCGATGGGTATCGGGACGACGTCGGGGGGATGCAGCGCGGTCATCACGCCGAAGGTGCCCTGTTGCATGAGCTCGAAGGCATACGTGCCGAACCGGGTCGCCAGCATCCGATCGTAGGCCGTCGGTGAGCCGCCGCGCTGGAGATGGCCGAGCACCACATGCCGACACTCCTTGCCGGTAAGTGGTTCGAGTTGGCGCGCGACCTGTTCGCCAATGCCGCCAAGCCGCTCCATCTTCTCGACCGTGCCGGCCGACTGCAACACACGCCCGCCACCGATCGCGGTCGCCCCTTCGGCCGCGACCACGATGCTGAAGCGCGCGCCCCACCGCTCGCGGGCGCGGATGTGCTCGGCGACCTTCTCGAGGCTGTAGGGGATCTCGGGAATCAGCACCACGTCCGCCCCACCGGCGATGCCCGAGTGCAATGCGATCCAGCCGGCATACCGGCCCATCACCTCGACCACCATCACGCGGTGATGCGCTTCCGCCGTCGAGTGCAGGCGATCAATCGCATCAGTTGCGCACTCGACCGCCGTCTCGAATCCGAATGTCATCGTGGTGCCGACAATGTCGTTGTCGATCGTCTTGGGGACACCCACCATCGGCACACCTCGCTTCTGCAGTTCATAGGCGATGGCCAGCGTACCGTCGCCGCCGATGACCACCAGCGCGTCAAGGCCGAGTTTGTGAAAGTTCTCGATGCAGCGCGCGGAGTAGTCCACCGGGCCACTCTCGGTGCTGCGCGGATACGCAAACGGATTGCCCCGATTGGTCGTCCCGAGAATCGTGCCGCCGAACCGCAGGATGCCCGTCACATCACGCGGCGTCAGCACCCGCGAACGTTCCGGATAAATCAGGCCGTCGAAACTGTCCTCCAGGCCGAGACACTCCACGCCGGCGTTGGTCGCCGACTTCACCACGGCGCGGATCACCGCGTTCAGCCCCGGGGCATCCCCGCCGCCCGTCAGGACGCCAATACGTTTCAGACTCATGCACTGATCATGGTGCACGGGTGCACGGGTGCACAAGTGCACGGGTGCACCTGATAGGCTTGTGGCGAAGGAGTTGTTGACATGTCCCGTGACGAAGCGAATGCGCTGCTGGCGTTGAAGAATGCCTGGCTGGGAGTGGCGGATACCGCCGCGGCCCTGCAGGGGGCACTGCCGGGGATCGAGGCGCTGGCCGCTGACACCCCCCTCAAGAGCCTCGACCTCGAAACCTATCACCGGCTGACCTCGGCCCATGCGACGTCCGTGATGGCTCTCAGGGGCCTCATCGACGAATTGCAGCGGCAAGCTGCGCGGGAGTAGTGCTACAATCCGGGTTCGCCGCACCCGCGGTGAGGCTGACTGTGGGCCGCTAGCTCAGCTGGGAGAGCGCTACGTTCGCATCGTAGAGGTCGCGAGTTCGATCCTCGCGCGGTCCACCAAATTCTCACAATCTTGATTCAGTCCGCGGTCCGCAGTTCGCGGTCCGCAGTCCGGAGTAACATGGCTCCCATGCGCCTTCGCCTGCCGTCCAGAGCCGCCTCCGGGTGGGCCGTGCTTGGCCTGTGGGTGGCCCTGTGGCCGGGGGGAGGGCCTGAACGTGCCCCGCAGGCCCAGACGCAGGCCCCGGCGGACCTGCAGCGGTCGCTCCAGAAGCGGTATGCCGGCATCCAGGACTTCCGGGCGGACTTCACCCAGACGGCCAAGGGCGGAGTGCTCCGGACCGTCGTCAATGAGCAGCGCGGCGAGGTCACGGTCAAGAAGCCGGGTCGGATGCGCTGGATGTACGGGCCACCCGACCGGCACATCTTCGTGGCCGACGGTACCCGCATCTACTTCTACAACCCCGCCGATCGGACGGGACACACGAGTCCCATCCCCACAGGCGACAACCTCTCCGCGCCGGCGCTGTTTCTGACCGGACGCGGCGACCTCGAGCGCGACTTCACCGCCACCATGCCCACCACCCAGCCTGCCGGCGAGTGGCATCTCATGCTGACACCACGACGGGCGCAGGACGACTTCAAGACCCTCACCGTCATCGTCGATCGCACGTCCCTCGCATACAAGGGCTTCGCGTGGACCGACCATCAGGGTGCCGCGCACACGATCCGGTTCTTCAATCTGCGCGAAAACGTCGGCCTCGCGGACAAGGAGTTCACGTACGCGTTCCCGAGGGGCACACACATCACGACATCCGGTGGAGGCCTGTAACCCATGCGCACTCTAACTCTCGTCGTCGCACTCGGACTTGCCGCCGGCTGCGCGACCACCAGCACCCTCAAGCTTGCCCAGCGCGCTGAAGCGGCCGAAGACTTTGACCTCGCAGTTGTGCAATACACGCGCCTGGTGCGGGAAGCTCCGGAAAGTTCGGAAGCCAGACTCGGTCTCGAACGCGCCAGACTTCGGGCCGCCCAGCACCATCTGGGACGTGGGCGACGCCTCTTCTCGCAGGGCCGGTACGACGATGCGGTTGCCGAATTGCAGCTGGCGAACGAACTGAATCCGTCTGACGGAGTCATTGAGTCCGACCTCCGGGCCGCGCGGGCCGCACAGCGCGCGCGTCTGTCATCCCCCGAGGGAGGTCCGACGACGCTGGAGAGCCTGCTGGCACGCACGAGGAATCTCCCGCCGACCGGACTCGACCTTCCCGAGGTCACGCTGCCGGCCACGATTGACACCGGCAGCCAGGCGACCAGCCGCCAGCTGTATCTGATGCTGGCACGACTCGGCAACATGAGCGTGGTGTTTGACCCGACGTTCCGCGAATCTCCGGCGGAGGTCAGCCTTCGCAACATGACGCTTCGTCAGGGCCTCGATGCCGTCGCCGGCGTCAGTCAGACGTTCTACAAAGTGACCGGGCCGAAGACGATCACGGTCATCCCCGACACGCCGGCCAAACGCCGCGAGTATGTGGACGAACACGTGCGCACCTTCTACGTGAGCAACCTCGACATGAAGGAAGTCGTGGACCTGCTGCGGGTCGCGGGTGATGTGCGCAAGTTGCAGGCGACCAGCACGAACACCCTCACGATTGCCGACACGCCGGAACGGCTCGATACCGTCGCCAAGATTCTCGCGGCGATCGACAAGGCGCGTCCCGAGGTGATCATCAACGTCGAGATCCTCGAAATCGATCGCACCAATTTCCGGGAGTATGGGCTGCAGTTTGCGACGCCAGGCTCGGCGGGCCTCGATGGCGCCGTTGGTACCGACTCGAACCAGACCCTGCAGAGCCTGCGCAATCTGACGCAGGCCAACATCCTGGTGTCGGGGGTACCGGCCTTGTACTACCGCCTGCTCAAGACCGACACCAACACCCGGACACTGGCGACCCCTCACCTGCGATCAGTCGATGGCATTGCGGCGACCGCGAAGTTCGGTGAGGAGGTCCCCATTCCGACGCAGCAGGTGACCCCGCTCACCGGAGGCTCCAGCGACCTCCAGCAGATTGTCAACGTCACCTACCGGGATGTCGGCGTCGTCATCGACATCACGCCGCGCGTGCACGCCAACAACGACGTGACCCTGGCCGTGAAGATCGAACTGAGCAGCGTCTCAGGCACTGGCTTCTCAGGCTATCCGACCTTCGGCAACCGCGAAATCACCACCACACTGCGCCTGCGTGATGGCGAAACCAACATCATGGCGGGCCTGATTCGCGACAACGAACGCACCGTCGCCAGCGGCATCCCCGGCTTCTCCGACCTTCCGGTCATCGGACGCTTTTTCGCCCGCAACAAGCGAGAAACGCAGGAAACCGACATTGTCCTCACCCTGACCCCGCACATTGTCAGGGTCCTGGACCTGACGGAAGAAGACCTGCGCCCCTTCCGGATCCCCAGGGACGGGTCTGGCGTGCTGCCCGTGGAACTCACGCCCATCGTGCCGCCGCCCCCCCGCGACCCCGTCAAAGGCGGCGGCGGAGTCTAGGCGCGCTCAACCCCAGCGCGCCCTACGTACCGCCCACCCGCCCATCTGCTAAGCTGGCCACCGTCTATGTCCATCTTCATGGTCATCCGCATCGCCCTGAAAGCCCTCAACCGAAACAAGCTGCGCACGTCGCTGACGATGCTCGGGATGATCATCGGGGTCGGCGCCGTCATCACGATGATTGCGCTGGGCAACGGAGCCCAGGCGGCGATTGAAGAACAGATTCGCGGTGCCGGCACGAACATGATCACGATCTTCCCGGGCTCGGTGACCACCGGGGGCGTGCGGATGGGTGAAGGCCAGTCGATTCGGCTGATGCCGGCCGATGCGGAGGTCCTTCGGTCAGTCAGCGGGGTCGCCTACGTGGCGGAGGGTGTATCGAACCGCCAGCAGGTGGTCGCCGGAGCGGCCAACTGGAACGCGTCCATCGTCGGCACCAATGTGGACTTTACGCAGGTGAAATCGTGGCCGATGAAATACGGCTCGTTTTTCTCCGAGCAGGATGTGCAGGGGGCGGCCAAGGTGATCGCGCTCGGCGTCAACGTGGCGGAGATCCTGTTTGGCGCCGATGTGGATCCGACCGGGCAGATCGTGCGCGTGCGCAATCATGTCGTCAAGGTTGTCGGCGTCATGACTCCCAAGGGTGCGTCCTCGTCTGGCCAGAATCAGGACGACCAGGTGTTCATGCCGTACACCACGGTCCTCAAGAAAATCACCGGGCAGCAAAACCTGTCCTACATCCTCGTGTCGGCGGGCGACGGTGACACGATCGCGGAGACCGCTGAATCCGTGAAAGCCGCGCTGCGCGTGGCGCACGAGATTCCCGCCGGCGGCGAGGACGACTTCCGCGTACAGACACAGGACGACATGGTCGCCATGCGCACGGAGCAGGCCAACACGATGACGTCGCTTCTGGCCGGCATCGCCGCCGTCTCCCTGATGGTCGGCGGCATCGGCATCATGAACATCATGCTGGTGTCAGTCACTGAACGCACGCGCGAGATCGGTCTGCGTCTCGCGATTGGCGCGCGCGGCAGCGACGTGCTGAGCCAGTTCCTGGTGGAAGCGTTGGTGATTTCGGTCGTCGGCGGCGGTCTTGGCATCGCCTTTGGGTATGGTGCCGCCGAGTTCGTGAAGTGGTATCAGAACTGGCCCGCCGTCATTCCGATGGACTCGATCGTGCTGTCATTCGGTGTCGCGGCCGGCATCGGGGTGTTCTTCGGCTTCTACCCCGCGCGCAAAGCGTCAGCGCTGGATCCCATCGAAGCGCTCAGGTTCGAGTAATTCACAGCGAGGCATGGAGAGCTGAGAGAAACCCCTTAAATAGTTTTCTCCCAGTCCTCCACGTCTCGTTGTGAATCAAGACACTCTTTCGACATCCGCCCCGAGCGCGGTCAGGCGATTGACCAGGTCCGCGTAGCCACGTTCGACGGTCTCGATCTCCAGCACACGGCTTTCGCCATCTGCGACCAACGCAGCAGCGACGAGCGCCATGCCTGACCGAATGTCACGGCTGTCGAGCACGCGGCCCCTCAGTTTGGACGGGCCGGTGACAATGATGCGGTGAGAGTCGCAGAGGAAGAGGTCGGCGCCCATCGAGCTGAGCTGCTCGAGTGCGAAGAGGCGGAGTTCGTACATCCAGTCGTGCAGCAACGTGCGGCCTTCTGCCTGCGTGGCGAGCACGGTCACCAGCGATACGATGTCGGATGGAAACGCGGGCCACAGTCCGGTGGTTACACGTTTGGCGGCTCGCAGCTGCGATCGATGCACGACGAACGCCTGGTCGCTCACATCACACGACAGCCCCATCTCGGCGAGCACGGCCGTCGTCGGCTCAAGGTCAATCGCGTGGCAGCCGGTGATGGTGAGCTCGCTGCCGGTGACCGCGCCAACGACCCCCCAGCTGGCCGCCTCGATGTAGTCACCGCGCAACGTATGAATGGCGCCGCGACGGGTCTTGGCTCCCGTCACACGCAGGGTCGTCGTGCCTGCGCCCTCGACCTCCACTCCCATCGCCCGAAGGAACTCGCACAGTTCCACGACGTGCGGCTCGCAGGCGGCATGGCGGATTTCGGTGACGCCATCCGCAGCGGCCGCCGCCATCAGCGCGGTCTCGGTTCCCGTGACGCTGGCTTCAAGCAGATACATCGACGCGCCGTGCAAGCCCGACGATGCGTCGAGCCGGTGGCCGATCGCGCCCTCAGTGACCTGGGCACCCAGCGCTCCGAGCGCCTTCAGATGGGTGGTGATCGTGCGCCGCGCCGGGAAATCGCCTCCAGGAGGGGCCAGGCTCGCCCATCCGACACGTGCGACCAGCGCGCCCATGAGCATGACGGACCCGCGCAGGCGGCCTACCAGCGCGGGGTCCGGTGCGCCGGACGTGATGTCCGCGCAGGTCACCCGAAGCGTCGAGGTGCCTTCACCCTCGACCGTTGCACCGAGCGACCGCAGCAACGCGATCATGACCGCGACGTCACGAATCTGCGGCACATTGCGCAGCTCACACGTGTCCGGCGTCAGCACACACGCGGCCAGCAGCGGCAACGCGGCATTCTTGTTGCCGTCCACCGCAATTCGACCAGCCAGCCGGCGTCCACCCCGCACCACCAATGAAGCCATCAGACGTCTCCCAGGTACACGATCTCTTCTCTCAATTGGACACCGAACTGTTCACGAACGGCCTGCTTTGCCTGCTCGATCAGTGCACGAATATCTGCAGCCGTCGCGGCGCCGTTGGTCACGATGAAGTTGGCGTGCACCGGCGAAATCTGCGCCCCGCCCACCCGCGCGGCCTTCAGCCCGGCGCGATCCACCAGCGCGCCGGATGACCACGGGATCCCTGCGGGCACCACATCACGACCGGGGAGCGGATTCTGAAACACACACCCGGCACTGGGCAACTGCAGGGGCTGCGTGCGCTTCCGATGCGCCAGTGACGCCCTGGCCACTGCGCGAAGCGCCTCAGGATCGCCGGGCGCGGCAAAGAAGTCTGCCCACACGACAACCTCGCGAGTCTCAAACAACCGGCTGGTGTCGTACCCGAATCCCATCGCCGACGCGGGCTCCTCGCGCCACTCCCCCACCGGTGTGACGACCGCAACCGTGGACACGAGTTCGCTGATGTCGTGCCCGCCATAGTGCGCGTTTCCGTGGATGGCCCCTCCGACCGTGCCCGGCGTCCCCGCCCACGTCTCGAGTCCCGCGAGCCCGCGACCAATCATCCACCGTACCAGGCCATTCATCGTCAGGCCAGCTTCCGCGCGGACTCGATCGGTCGAGGGCTGACTGACGCCCGCGAGCTTGAGCCGGAGTACGACGCCTCTGACGCCGGCATCGGACACGAGCACATTCGACCCGCCTCCAAGCACGTGGAGCGGCTGGCCGGCCGCTGCTGCGGCCTCGACGACGGCGCGCAGTTCTTCGACCGACCGCACCTCGACGAGCCAGTCCGCCGCCCCCCCCACGCCAAACGTCGTTAATGGCGCAAGCGGCGCGTTGGCCGTCACACGCGCCTGCCCGACGATCGACGTCAACGTGGTCAGCACTGGTGTCAGCTCGCGAGTGCGGTCAGCAACTTGTCGTGGATGCCGTCGAAGCCACCGTTGGACATCAGCAGCACGATATCTCCAGGGCCAGCCTCGGTGGCGATGACCTGGACGATGGTCGCCACATCAGGAAGATGTCGCGCCTTCCGGCCGCGCTGGTGCAGGGTGTTCACGATCGCCTCCACATCCAGCCGTTCATCGTCCGGCAGCGTGGCGCGGAAGACCGCGGCGAGAATGACCTCATCAGCGCCTGATTCCTCGAAGGCGCGCAGAAAGTCGTCCTGGAAGATCTTTCGGCAGGACGTCGCCGACCGCGGTTCAAACACCGCCCAGACGCGACGGTCGGGATGCGTGGACTTGACCGCACGAATGGTCTCGAGAATCGCCGTCGGGTGGTGCGCGAAGTCGTCATACACGGAGACGCCACGCACCTCACCACGTTTCTCAAGACGGCGACGGACACCCTGGAAGTCGCGGAGGCTTTTGCGCAACGCCTCAGGCGAGAGGCCGACGATGTGTCCGACCGCCAGTGCCGCCAGCGCATTCCGCACGTTGTGCTGGCCGTAGAGCGGCACCTCGAAGTGCCCCATCGGTTCGCCGCGATGGGTGACCTCAAACCGCGTCAGGTCACCACTCGCCACGAGTTCGCTCGCGCGCCAGTCGGCGTTCGGCGCGAAGCCAAAGGTCACGACCGGGGAACGCACCAGCGCGGCCAGACGGCTGGCCTCCGGGCAATCGGCGCCGAGGATGAGGTGACCATTCTGCGGAATCAGGTTCACAAAGCGGCGGAATGCCGTCCGCAGCGATTCCATGTCCGGATAGATGTCCGCGTGGTCGTATTCGATGTTGCCGACGACCGCGATGTCCGGCAGATACTTCAGGAACTTCGCCGTCTTGTCGAAGAAGGCACTGTCGTATTCGTCGCCTTCAATGACGAAGTCGCGTCCGCTGCCGAGACGATAGCTGCCATCAAAGTTGTTGGCGATGCCACCAACGAGCAGGCTCGGGTCTTCTCCGCCGGCCGCCAGCACCCACGCCGTCAGCGACGTGGTGGTGGTCTTGCCGTGCGTACCGGCGATCACAATGGACCGCCGGTCCCACAGGAAATGCTCGCGAATGGTCTCGGGCAGCGACAAGTACCGCGCCTTGCGGTCGAGCACGGCCTCCAGTTCCACGTTGCCGCGCGAGATCGCGTTGCCCACAACCACCGTATCAATATCACCGGTGATCTGTTCGGCACGGTAGCCGTCGAACACACGAATGCCTTCGCGCGCCAGAAAGTCGCTCATCGGCGGATACACGCCGTGGTCGGAGCCCTGCACGTCGAAGCCGCGGGCCTTGAGCATCGCTGCAAGCGTCGCCATGGCCGTGCCACACACGCCGATAAAGTGCACGCGCTTCATTGCCTCATCGCCTCATTGCCCCATTGCCCCATCACCGGAGACTCGGTAATCACGACCCGTGGTGCGCCGTTTGCGATCACGCGCGTGTGCACGCCGAGCGGCAGCGTCACCAGCGGCGTCGTTGTATGCCCCGACGGAAAGTCCATCAACACCGGCCCTGGAAACGCGGCCAGCGCATCTGCGACCACTGCGCGTCCTGTCACCGCGCCTCCGGGTTCATCACAATTCGGTAATTGGCCGACGATGATGGCGGAGGCTTTCGCGAGGAGGCCCGACTGTGCGAGCTGCACACACATGCGATCCAGCCGATACGGTCGCTCCCCCACTTCATCAAGGAACAACACGCACCCGCGGGGTGGCTCGAACGCCCAGGGCGTGCCGAGGGAGCCGAGCAACTGGCTGATGGTCCCGCCGAACAACGGCCCGTCGGCCTCACCGTGACGCAGGGATTCGACGCCGTCCGGCGCGAGTTCTCCGAGTGGCGTCGCCGAGAGGCTTCCAAGAAAAGACGTGGTGTCGTATCGATCCGGGCCTGCAGAGATGCGGCGATCAAGCATGGGCCCGTGAATCGAAGCGACGCCGACCTGGCAGCCCAGCCAGCTGTGCAGTGTGGTCAGATCGCTGTATCCAATGAAGGCGGCTGGTGGACATCCATGCACATCCCCCGCCGACAGGAACGGCAACAGCTGCACGCTGCCATACCCCCCACGCACTGCGAGGATGACATCCACGGACGTGTCGGCCCAGGCTTCTCTCAGCTGTGCTGAGCGGGACTCTGCGCTGCCGGCGACATACGCCTGTCGCTCAAACACGCGCTCGTCGTACACCGACACAAATCCCAACCGATCGAGCTCACGAAGACCCGCGTCAAAGTCCGCGCGATCAAACGGACTCGCCGGCGCGAGCAGACGCACGCGGCTTCCCGGCCCGGCCGGACGCACTTTCCTCAGGCCGCACCGGGTGCGATCACTCACAGGAAGGCCGCCATTCGTGCCGCGATGGCGTGGTGGGCATCATGCCCGATGCTGTCCAGGTTGGTGGTTGGCGGCTGCAACAGATGCGCAAAGCGGGTCTTCACGCGAGACTGGCGCATCATCGCATCTTCGACCCGCGCGAGCGGCAGGCGCCCCTGCTCCACCGCATGAATGACGGCCTCAAGCGCCTCGACCTGCTCGTCGAGGGTCGAGTTGCAGAGCAACACCGCATCACACCCGGCCGCCAGCGCCATCACCATGGCCTCCGGTAACGGCCACGTGGCGGCCACGGCGTTCATCCCGAGGTCATCACTGATCACGAGTCCGTCAAAGCCCAACTGCTGCTTGAGCACATCCGTGACCACTGTGCGCGACAACGTTGCCGGCAGGTCTTCATCAAGCGACGGCACCAGCACATGCGCAGTCATGATGGTGCCGAGGCCCTCGGCAATCGCTGCCCTGAAGGGCGCGAACTCGATCGCGTTTAGTCGATCAGGCGGATGTTCGACCAGCGGCAATTCAAGATGCGAGTCCGTGCTCGTGTCCCCATGCCCAGGGAAATGTTTGCCGCAGGCGACGATACCGGCCTTCTGCAAGGCACGCACCATGGACGCGCCGATCCGCGACACCACGTCGGCGGTCTCGCCGAACGCGCGGTCCCCGATGATCGGATTCTTCGGGTTCGTGTGAATGTCGAGCACCGGCGTGTAGTCGAGGTTGATCCCGACGCCCCGCAGTTCTGCCGCGAGCGCTGCCGCAAACGCCTCCACCAGCCGCTCATCGCCACTGCGGCCCAGCGTGATCATCGGCGGCCACTCGGTGAACGGCCGGCGCAGCCGCGCCACGCGTCCGCCTTCCTGGTCGACGCTGATCCACAGGGGCCAGTCCTGTGCGAGGTCCGCGGACTCGCGCGAGAGGTCCGCCACCTGCGCGGGGTCCACGATGTTGCGCGCAAAATAGATGACACCACCGAGATCGAACTCGGCGGCCACACGTTTCAGGTCTGCGGGAACCGCATGCCCGGGGAAACCGACGATCGCCAGTTGTCCCACGTGACGCCGAAGATCGCGAAGCAACATACCGCCACAGTATAAACGGGGGGATAATGTCCGCTGTGCGTATTACTGCTTCTGCGCCGACGCGCATTGACCTCGCCGGCGGCACCTTCGACATCTGGCCCCTCTACCTCTTTCACGACCGTGCGCAGACCATCAACGCCGCCCTCAGCCTGCGTGCCACCGGCGTCCTCCAGTCGCGTACCGACAGCCGCATTGTCCTCCGCTCGGAAGATACCGGTGATGTCGTGGACGCGGCGTCGGTCCGTGATCTTGATCTCGACCGGCTGCCACTGGTCGCGCGCCTCGTGCACCTGTTTCTGGATGGCACGGACACCGGCCTCGACGTCACCACACGCTCGGACTCCCCGGTCGGCGCCGGCATCGCCGGGTCGTCGGCGATGAATGTCGCACTCACCGGCGGCCTCGCGGCCTTCACCGGGCGGACACTGAGCGACGACGAGTTGCTGGCGATTGCGATGAACGTTGAAGCGCAGGTCATCCGCGTGCCGACGGGCGCGCAGGACTATCGGCCCGCACTCTACGGCGGTGTCTCGGCGGTGGAACTGACCGCCACCGGTATCCGGCGTGTCGCCCTCCCCGTACGAGCTGACGCGCTCGCCTCGCGGATCGTTGTGGCATACACGGGCGCGTCCAGGAATTCCGGCATCAACAACTGGGATGTCATGAAGCGCCACATTGATGGCGACCCTGCGGTGGTTGGCGCCTTCGAGGGTATCCGCGACGCGGCGGTGGGCATGCGTGACGCGTTGACGGCCGGGGACTGGGACGCCGCAGGCCACCATCTCGCCGCTGAATGGGCCGGCCGCACCACGCTGGCGCCCGGCGTCACCACACCCGACATCAACGCCCTGCTCGCAGCCGCCCAGGCCGCTGGGGCGCTGGCTGGCAAGGTGTGCGGCGCCGGTGGTGGCGGCTGCCTCTTCTGCCTGGTGCCTCCCGACCGCAAGACCACCGTGGCCGAGGCGCTCCGTATTGGCGGCGCGCGCGTGCTTGACTGTACGATTGAGGCCGACGGCCTGCGGATTGCGAGGGCGTGACTTGGCGCGCTGGAACCCAGCGCGCCCTTCGTGTTGAGGCACCAGCTATGGCGAATTCGCTTGATGTGATCCGGAAGCTCTACTTCAACACGACCAAGTCCACGGTCCAGAAGGACCTGGAGAAGGCGATCGATCTGTTCAAGACGCTGAAGACGAAAGACGACCGCGAGAAAGCGGCGGTATTTATGGACGGCCTGTCCCAGATGCGTTCGGAGTGGGGGGTTCGTTCCGGAAAAACTCCGACACGTTCGCCGACGAAATCTTCACGGTCCTGACGTCACCCACACGGCCGAGCGACCGCCCCGGCTTGCCGTTCACGGTCAGCGACACCACGCCGGCGTTGCCGACCTGCAGCACAATTTCCCTGGTCGCTTCAAACCGCTGACGTTCGCCGCTCGCCATCACGCGCGCGGGAATCAGCGTGCCATCCGTCGTCACCCGCACCCAGCAACTGTCCGACGTCACCAACTCAATCCACAGCGGACTCGACGACTCGGGAGTCACTGGCGCGGCAGGTTCCTGCACCACGGCCGCCGGCGGTACGGGAACAGGCGCCGGGGCGCCGAACCACATCTTCCACACGACCACCGCGCCGATGATCAGCAAAACCAGCACCACGGCGCCGACGCGAAGGGCCACCCCGGCGCGGCGCTGCTGCTCGAGAAACGCGCGATCATCGGCGGTCACTTCGGGCCGCGCTTCGTCCTTGTTGCGCCGGCTGTCGTGTTCGTCGAGCTCCACCAGGAACTGCGCCATGACCTCGTCGGGGTCAAGCCCCACTTCCAGGGCATACGCCTTCACAAACGCGCGGCTGAAGATGCCGCCAGGCAGCCTCGACAGATCCCCCCGCTCCAACGCCTCGAGCGCCAGGGGCGAGATCTTGGTGGACGTAGCGACCTGTCGCAGCGAGATGCCACGGCTCTCGCGCGCCTGTTTCAGTTGGGCTCCGAATTCACTCATGGGATCGTCTCGTTACTGTATCGAAAAACCTGCGGCTGCACGCAGCTCTCTGATGGCCCGGCCCGGCCCCAACGCCCCGTCCGCGCGCCCGGCCGGCAGAAACAGGCTGATCGCGGCAAGGCCCGACGCCCCGGCAGCCAGGCACGCTGCCGCAGTGTCCACCGTGATGCCGCCGATCGCCACGACCGGCACGTCGCTCGCGGCGGCGACGGCGCGCAGGGTCTCAAGGCCGCGAACCGGTTTGGATCCGCTCACAAAGACGGCCCCCACAAGAAGGTAATCAGCCCCCTCGCCCCCCGGCATGTCGACCGCATGCACCGACCGGCCAATCACCCACGCGGCGCGTGACAACGCGCGCACCCGTGCCACCGGCCACCCATCATCGCGCAGATGCACGCCATCAGCCCCGGCGATGACCGCCACGTCCGCACGGTCGTTGATCAGGACGCGGGTGCTCGTGCCTCGAGTGTCGGCGACAACGCCGCGCGCAAGGTTGCAGAGGGTCTCAGCGGACAGGGTCCGCTCGCGCAGTTGAATCGTGTCGATACCCGCGTCGATCGCCTCGGCCAACCAGCGCCGCACACCGGTCACCAGATCGCGATCGGTGCGCGCCTCCGGGCACGCGCGACGACTGTCAGTGACGAGCGTCAGCGTCATCGTTCATGGCGGCCCGGCGTCCGCGGATGGCAGACCAGAGGTCGCGCACACCGCACCACGCCGTGATGAGCCCGACGCCGGAGACGGCGCCACGCGCGTAGAGGTTTTCCATCACCACGTCGAGCCACGGCCAGAAGTCGCCGAAGTAGTTGCGGTCCCACAGCTGGGACCAGGGCGCCATGATCAGCAGGAGTCCCGCCTCGATCAGATACGCGGCGATGAGGAGTCGACTGAAGAAGTGAATGGGAAACTCCGGCCTGTCAGTCAGCGATGGTATCAGAAAGGTCGAATAACGTCGGGGGCCGGAACGTCCGGCGGTGCGCCGCGGAGTACCCGTACTTGGCCACCGCCGCGAGATGATCGGCCGTGGCATACCCCTTGTGCCGATCGTAGCCGTAGCGCGGATCGTCGTCATGCAGACGACACATCAGGGCGTCCCGTTCAACTTTGGCGATGATCGAGGCGGCCGCGATCGCCGCCGCTCTGGCATCCCCACGAATCACCGCCCGCTGCGCCACCGGCAATCCCGGAATCGGAAACCCGTCCACGAACACAAACCCAGGCAGCGGCACAAGGCTGAGTGCCGCCTGCCGCATGGCGGTCAGTGACGCGCGGTGGATGTTCAGGCGATCGATATCGGACGGCGACAGGGTGGCCGTGGCACACGCCACCGCAGACGCGCGAATCTCGACGGCCAGAGCCTCGCGCTCATCGGCACGAAGCGTCTTCGAGTCCGCGAGACCCGGGATGTGGCGATCGGGATGCAGAATGACGGCACCGGCGACGACGGGGCCGGCGAGACATCCTCGCCCGACCTCATCGACGCCGGCCACGTACACAAACCCGAGCCGGCGCACGGCGTTTTCCAACGCACGCGAGGCCCGGGGCCGCGGCATTTACGTCCGCTTCTTTTCCTTCATGCGAGCCGCCTTGCCGCGCAGATCGCGCAGGTAGTACAGCTTCGCGCGGCGCACCTTGGCGCTGCGCACCACTTCGATCTTGTCGATCGTCGGCGAGTGCAGCGGGAAGATACGCTCAACCCCCTGGCCGAAGGACACCTTCCGCACCGTGAACGTGGCGCGCACGCCTCCGCGGTGCTGACCGATGACCAGGCCTTCGAACACCTGGATACGTTCCTTGTCGCCTTCGCGCACCTTCACGTGCACTTTGACAGTGTCGCCGGACCGCATCGCGGGCCGGGCCACCAGGTGGGGCTGTTCAATCATCTCTAACGCGTTCATGACCGTCTCCTCTTTGGCGACGCCGACGCGTCGCCTTCCAACAACTCACGTGCCGCACGTTCCTCACTGGTGAGGTCCGCGGCGTCCAACAACTCCGGACGACGATCCCGTGTGCGTTCGACGCGCTGGCGGGCTCGCCATCGTTCAATCTCGCCGTGGTGCCCGGACACCAACACGTCCGGCACCGCCCGATCCCGAAACACCGCCGGGCGCGTGTACTGCGGATGATCGAGCAATCCCCGCACAAACGAATCACCCGCCACCGACGACTCGTCGCCGACCACACCCGGCACCAGCCGCACCACCGCGTCCATCAGGACCAGCGCGGGCAGTTCCCCACCCGTCAGCACGTAGTCCCCGATGGACACTTCATCGGTGACAAACGCGTCGGTGACGCGCTCGTCAATCCCTTCGTACCGGCCGCAGAGCAGAACCAACCGTTCCATCCCCGAGAACCGCGCCGCCATCGCATGCGTCAGCGGCTTGCCCTGCGGCGTCAGGAGCACCACCGCCGATGGCGTGCCCCGTTCCGCCGTAATCGCCTCCACCGCCCGGAACAGCGGCTCGGGCTTGAGTACCATGCCCGGTCCACCGCCAAACGGCACATCGTCGACCACCCGATGTTTGTCGTCTGTGTAGTCGCGCAAATCCCGCGCCTGCACATCGACCAATCCCTTCGTCCGCGCTCTGGCCACCACCCCATCGACCAGCACCGCTTCGACCATGGCGGGGAAGATGGTCACGACATCAATCGTGAGCACGGGTCCCCTCGCATGTCGGCCGATTGGCGTCCAGCAACCCCTCAGGGGGCGCGATCACAATCCGCCGTGCCGCGATGTCGACCTCGCGGCAAATCTCACCGGCCATCGGCACGAGCACTTCGCCCCCAGGCCCGTTAATCCCGAGCACCGCCTGGGCGGCCCCGGTATACACAATGGCGACCGGCCCCACCACCTGACCGTCGACCGTCTCCACCGTGCACCCCACCAGATCGTGCAGGTAATACTGCCCCGCCGGCAACGCGCCGAGTGCGTCCGGCTCGATCTGCAACTCCCGATCGCGAAGACCTTCGACCGCCTCGATCGTCTCGAGGCCGGTGAACCGCACGACCCACCGATCCCCCTGCGGCCGGCTCGCGGCAATCGTCAACTCGCGACCACCACCAATCGTGACCCGGGCCCCCTTGCGGAAACGCGTCTCGCCAAAATCCGTGGCCGACTCCACGACCACATCGCCCTTCAGGCCATGCGGCCGAACAATCCGGCCAATTGTCACCGGCTCAGAACTGGCCATCCGCCCAACCGCCCATCAGCCAAGCCGTTAATCGTCTCGAAAGTCGACCGTGACGCGTTCACCGTCGAGTTCCCCGGCGGCCGTCGCCAGTGTGCGCACCGCGGAGGCCGTCCGGCCCTGGCGTCCGATCACGCGTCCGAGGTCGCCCGGGGCCATCGTGAGTTCGATGATCGTGGTGCCGCGGCGCGGCACTTCAATGACATCGACCTCGTCCGGCTGGCTCGCAAGTGCCCGCGCGACGACTTCAACGACGTCGCGTGCGCGGCTCACTGGGCCGCCGGCGCCGCCGCGTCCGCTGCCACCGGCGCGCGCGCAATCAACGTGCGCAACGTGTCCGACGGCTGCGCGCCCTTGCTCACCCAGTGTGCCAGGCGTTCACGATCGAGCGTCAGCGTCTCGGGCTTGGTCCGCGGGTTGTAATGCCCGATGATCTCGATGAAACGGCCTTCACGCGCCGCCGCCGATTCCGTCACCACAATGCGGAAAAACGGCCGGTTCTTCGAACCCGCACGCCGCATACGAATCACTACCATCTACTACCTCCACAATTGCCGAAGCTGAAGCTTCGGCCTCCATCAAATCCGCCCAACCGCCCAACCGCCCAACCGCCCAGCAGCCCAACCGCCCAGCAGCCCAGCTACTTGCCGCGCATCATCTGCATCATGCGTTGCTGGCCCTTGCGACCACCACCTGCGGCGCTCATCGTCTTGAGCATCTTGCGCATCTCGACGAACTGCTTGAGCAGCCGATTCACGTCTTCCACCGTCGTGCCGCTGCCGCGCGCGATGCGCTTTCGGCGACTGCCGTTGAGCAGCTGATGATCCGCCCGTTCCTCCAGCGTCATTGAACTGATGATCGCCTGCACACGGGTCAACTGCTTCTCGTCCACCTGGGCGCCGGCGTTCGCCGCCTGCTTCATTGCCCCCAGGCCCGGGATCATCCCGAGCACCTGTTCGAGCGGCCCCATCTTCTTCAACGTCTTCAGCTGGTCCGCAAAATCCTCCAGCGTGAAGTCATCAAGCCGCGTCTTCTTCTCGAGCTTCTCGCGGGTGTCGTCATCAAGCGCCGCTTCCGCACGCTCGATGAGCGTGAGGACGTCGCCCATCCCCAACATCCGCGAGACGAGCCGGTCCGCATGGAACGGCTCCAAATCCTGCGGGCGCTCGCCGACGCCCACAAAGGCAATCGGCACGCCCACGACCCCCACCACCGACAACGCCGCGCCACCGCGCTGGTCTCCGTCGAGCTTCGTCAGCACGACGCCGGTGACGCCGGTGCGCGCGTTGAACTCGCCCGCGCTCCGGATGGCGTCCTGCCCCGTCATCGCATCGGCGACGTAGAGGCGGTCGGTCGGATCCACCGCGTTCGCGATCGCATCCAACTCCGCCATCAACTCGTCGTCGATGTGCAGACGGCCCGCGGTGTCGACAATCAACGTGTCGAACCCGAGCTGCGTCGTCATCGCGAGCGCACCCGCCGCGCGCACGACCGGGTCCATCTCCCCCTCGGGATCGTGAACCCGCACGCCGACCTGCTTCGCCAGCACCGAGAGCTGCTGGATGGCGGCCGGCCGCCGCACGTCGGTGGACACCACCAGGGGATGCTTGCCCTGCTGTGCCAGCCAGCGTCCCAATTTCGCCGTCGTGGTCGTCTTGCCCGAGCCCTGGAGGCCCAGCATCAACACCACGCGCGGTTTCCGTGCGGTCTCCGTGAGCCCGCCGGTAACCTCGCCAAACAGGGCGAGCAGTTCGTCGCGCACGATGCGCACAACCTGCTGGTCCGGCGTCAGGCTCCGCAACACCTCGTCGCCAATCGCCTTCGCCCGCACGCGGTCGATGAACGCCTTGACGACGCGGAAGTTGACGTCGGCCTCGAGCAGCGCCAGGCGGATTTCCCGCAGGGCCGCGTCGACCGCGTCTTCGGTCAGGCGCGACTGCCCTCGAAGCGTCTTGAAGACGTCCTGCAGCCTGGTGCTTAACGAGTCCAACATAACAACGCACATGCACTCCGGGCACACTTCGTCCGGACGCAAACCGCTATCTTACAACAGGTTCCCCTACCTCGCGCCGGAGATCCGGGGCAGGGACACAGGTGGCTTGACCGTGGCCGGCTGGGTCTGGGTCTGGCCCCCGGCCTCCAGGGTGACCTGGTAGGTCCCGGCCGGGGCCATGGCTCCCCCGCCGCCCCGCCCGCCGCGGCCGCCACCCCCGCCGCCCGCCCTCAGATTCCAGAGCACGCGGCGAATCCCCGTGCCTGACTGGACCTGCTGGGTGAACACCGTCTGGCCCTCCCCGTTGGTCACCCGGATGGTCACCGGCCCGGCCGAGGCCTCCCGCTGCCAGAACACGATGGACATGCCGTTCGGCTCGTTCGGCGTCGCCAGCACGTCGTCGCCGTACAACCGATAGTTGCCCCAGTCGCTTTCAATGCGGAGGCCCTTGGGCTCAGGCGCGAACAGGTGGATCGGCTTGGCGAGCACGTCGGCGGAGAGCTGCTGGAGCGGCGTGATGTCGGTCACCCACACACCGCGGCCGTGGGTGCCGGCGATGAGGTCGTTTTCGCGCGGGTGAATGACGAGGTCGCGCACCGGCACGATGGGCATGTTCGCGTGGAACGGCACCCAGGTGGCGCCCGCGTCGAGACTCGCGAAGAGTCCGCGATCAGTGCCCAGGAACAGGAGCGCCCGGTTGGTGTGGTCCTCGACGATGACGTTGGTGGACGCGGCGGCGGGCAGCGTCGCCGTCAGTGCTCGCCACGTCGCCCCGAAGTCATCCGTGCGGTAGACAAACGGCCTGAAGTCGTCGCGATGGAACCCGGTGATCGTGGCGTAGGCGGTGCCGGCCGCATGACGCGACGGCGTCACGCGCGTGAACCAGTAGTCGCGCGGCGCACCGGCGGCCTGAATCGCCGCCGTCACGTTCGACCACGCGCCGCCGTCATTGCGCGTGACGTGGATCCGCCCGTCATCGGTAGCCGCCCACATCACGCCCTTGGTGTGGGCCGACTCCGCGAGTGTGGTGATGGTGCAGTACCAGACGTTGCCATCGCCGACACGCGTGATCGTGCACGGGCTGCCGGGAATCTCAGTGGCGGCCCCCTCGGCACTCGACAAGTCCCCGCTGATCGCGGTCCACGAGTTGCCCTGATCGGTCGAGCGGAACACCTTCTGTGCGCCGGCCAGCAATGTCTTCGGATCGTGTGGCGACAACACCAGCGGCGCGACCCAGGTGTAGCGGTTGCGCGGCTCAGCCGAGTTTGGGGAGGGCGCCGGCGGCGCGATACTCGTCCGCTCTCCTGTGCGCACGTTCTGGCGGAAGTGCAGCCCGAATTGCTGCGTGTTGTAGACCCACTGGCTGTCAGTGGGATCGACGGCGTTGTACATGCCGTCGCCCATGCCTACGGTCACCCACTGTTCGGTGCTGACACGCCCGGCGAAACCGTTGATCGGGGCGCGCCAGGACTCGTGATCCTGCAGTCCGGCGTGCACGTGATACGGATCGTCCATGTCCACGGCCAGTGCGTAGATCTCGCCCAGCGGCAGGTTGGCGTAATGCTTGACGGTGCGGCCCGCATCCAGCGTCTGGTAGACGCCACCGTCCGATCCCACCAGGAGCCGCTCCGGGTCGTCGGGATCCACCCAGATGGCGCGAATGTCACCGAACATGTTGGTGAAGCGGGATCGGCTGTTCTCGAGATCGTGCCAGGTCTTTCCGCCGTCGGTCGTGTGCGCCACCCACACACTGGTCACCCACACGCGCTGGTCGTCCTTCGGATCGATCTTGAGCCAGTTGAACGAGTACGGCGCCTTCCCGCCGACGTTGATCGCGCGATCGTGCGTCAACCGCCACGTCCGTCCCGCATCCTCGGATCGATACACCTCGCCAATGCCACCACCCACCGCGTTCGGCTGCGGCAGGCCTGCGGGACGCGGGTTGATGTTCTCGACGAGCGCGTAGAGGATGTTCGAGTTGCCCCGGAACACGTCAAGGCCGATCCTGCCGATGTTGCCTTCCGGCAGGCCGCCCTCAAGTCGCGTCCACGTCGCGCCGGCGTCGGTCGTCTTGTGGATGCCGCTGCCGGGGCCACCCTGCCGCAGGCGCCACGCGACACGTTCCTTGTCATAGGTCGCCGCGTACAGGACGTCGGGATTCGACGGGTCCATCACCATCTCGATGACGCCGACCTCGTCGTTCACAAACAGCACCTTGTCCCACGTCCCCCCGCCATCACGCGTCCGATACACGCCGCGATCCGGCGACTTCGTATGGAGCGGCCCCATCGACGCCACGTACACGACGTCGGGATCTTTCGGGTGGATGAGGATGCGCGAGATGTGCTGTGTCGGCCGCAGCCCCATGTGCTGCCACGTCGCGCCGGCATCGGTGGACTTGTAGACGCCGTCGCCGGGATACGAATACCGCACCACAAACGACTCGCCCGTGCCGACCCACACGACCCGTTCATCGGACGGGGCCACCGCGACGGCGCCGATCGACTGCTGGGCCATCGCGTCGAAAATGGGCTCAAACGTCGCACCGTTGTTCGTCGTCTTCCACACGCCTCCATTGCGCGTGCCGACGTAGAACGTGTACCGATGTGAGCGTTCCGGCGCCGCCGGCACCGCAAAGTCCGTGACCCATGCGCCCGCTCTGAACGGCCCCATGTTCCGGAACTCGAAGCTCTTGAGAATATCCGGCGCGAGGCGCGACTGCGCGAACACGGACGCGGTCGCCGAAATCACAATTGCCGCTGCAAGAATCCGACGTATCACTCGTGCCTCCCATGGCAGCCTGCAACCCAGGCCGCCCTACGTACCCAGCCACCCAGCCGCCCACCCGTTCATTTCTTCACGATCGTGTCCACCGTCACGTTGAACCGCCTGAAGTTCTGGTAGATCGCGCGGCCCGTGATGATGGGCTGCCGCGGTGTCGAGTACCGCTCGCTCATCAGCACCGGCAACCACATCTCCAGGGCGGACTGAAGCGCGTAGGACACGCCGATGACCACAGACGTGGAACCTGTGGAAATACGCATCTCCGTGCGATGCACCCGGCCCGTTGTTTCATCGATCCAGAACGTGCCCTGTGCCGCAGCGTTGTCGATCGTCTGAATCACCCGCGGCGTGGCGCGCTCCGTGAACCGGAGTTCGCGCACCTCGTGCTCTCCGACCTTCGCCTTCGCGCCCCGGCGGAACTGCGACCGCGCCTGCTCACTGCGTTTCCCAAACTGCAGCACCATCGTCGGCACATTGACCGTGCGGCGCACCCATCCCAGATTGTGTTTGGCGCTTTCTTCGACGATGCGGTGGACCTGGGTGAGGGAGTCGCCTGTGGGCGTCAGGAAGAGCTGGATGAGCCGGCCGCTCCGATCCTGCACAGGCGTGCCATCCACCTCAAACACGTCGCGGAACGCCACCCACCCCGAATCGCCTTCCGCAGGTGTGGACACGCGCGTCAGCAGGAACTCCGACTTGAGCGTGCGCATCCCTGGCCACAGGGTCGACTGGCCCGTCGATTCCTGCACGTAGTGTTCTTCGGAGACGACCGCCGCGAGGTCGCGTTCGTACGCCTCGATGTAGTCCGCGAGACGCGCCTGCAGCGTCTCAAGCGGCACATCCTGCGGCGCCGCCAGCAGCAAACCCGACGCGAGTACCGTCAGCTGAAGTGCGACACCAAACGCTGTTCGAAGCCCAGGAGCTTTAGCCATGCTCATCAGACCGATGACAGTTTATGCCCGAGTTTGTCCTTCTTGGTCTTCATGTACTTGCGCGTGTCGTTGGTCGCGGCAATCTCGATCGGCACGGACTCGACGACGGACAACCCGTAGCCTTCGAGGCCGACGAACTTCCGCGGGTTGTTGGTGAGCAGGCGCATCGACCGGATGCCCAGGTCGCGCAGAATCTGCGCGCCGATGCCGTAGTCGCGCTGGTCGGGCTTGAACCCGAGCCGCTCATTGGCCTCGACGGTATCGAGCCCCTGATCCTGAAGTTCGTACGCCTTGATCTTGTTGCCGAGGCCGATCCCGCGCCCTTCCTGATGCAGGTACAGCAGCACGCCCTGCCCTTCCTGCGCGATGCGCTGCATCGCGGTGTCGAGCTGCGGACCGCAATCACATCGCAGCGAATGGAACACGTCGCCGGTGAGGCATTTCGAGTGCACGCGCACGAGGATGCGCTCGCTCGAGCTGATGTCGCCTTTCACAAGCGCGACGTGCGTCTCGCCGTCGATGCCGGACTGGTACGCGAAGATCTCGAATGGGCCATGCGCCGTCGGCAACGCCGCCCGGGCCACCCGCGTCACCATGGTCTCGGTCCGCATGCGGTACCGGATGAGATCAGCGATCGTGATGATCGGCATCTTGTGCTTCTTCGCGAACTTCACGAGCTCGGGCACCCGCGCCATCGTGCCGTCGTCATTCAGAATTTCGCAGATCACGCCGGCCGGCGGCAGGCCGGCGATACGGGAGAGATCCACCGCCGCTTCCGTGTGGCCGGACCGCACAAGCACGCCGCCCGGGCGCGCACGCAAGGGGAAGACGTGGCCCGGCCGCGAGAGATCGCGAGGTCCGGAGTCGCGGCCGATCGCCACCTTGATGGTTTTGGCGCGGTCGGCAGCCGAGATGCCGGTGGTCGTCCCTTTCTTGGCGTCGATCGACACACAGAACGCGGTCTCGCGGCGGGCGGAATGGTCGCTGGCTTCGAGCGGAATGTCGAGGTGATCCAGCCGTTCGGGCGTCATGGCGAGGCACACCAGGCCGCGCCCGTGTTTCACCATGAAATTGATGGCTTCGGGCGTGACCTTTGAGGCCGCCATCGTCAGATCGCCTTCGTTCTCGCGGTCCTCGTCGTCGACCACGACGATCATCTTGCCGGCCTTCAACGCAGCCACGGCCTCTTCAATGTCCGCGAATGGCGTTGAACGACGCCCTTTCGCCAGACGCAACGGCGCCTTCTTCACGAGATCCTCCCCAGTTCGACCACCCGCGCCACGTGTTTACCGAGCACGTCCACTTCGAGATTCACGACATCGCCGACCTGCAGATCCGACAACGTGGTGGCAGACCACGTGTGCGGAATGATCTGCACGGCAAACCGGCCGGCCTGTAGATCCGCCACCGTCAGACTGATGCCGTCCACGGCAATTGATCCTTTCGGGATCACCAGCGACGCCAGCTCTGCGGGCAGGGAACACTCGAGCCGGTAACTGCCCGACTCCGCGCGCACCGCCAGCAACGCCGAGACGCCGTCAACATGCCCGAGCACAAAATGTCCGCCCAGCCGCGCATCCGCCCGCAGCGGACGCTCAAGATTCACGCGGCGGCCTGTCTGCCAACGTCCGGCCGTGGTCACACGCACGGTCTGTGGCGACACATCGGCTTCAAATGACGAAGGACCAACAACGACCGCGGTCAGGCAGACGCCATTCACGGCGATGCTGTCGCCCACGGCCAGTTCCGCGCCGAGCGTCGTCTCGATGACCACACGCCCGCCGGTGTCACCACTGACCCCCGTGGACACTTGGCCGGTTGTCTCAATCAAGCCGGTAAACACGTCAGGACCACGTTCCTTCCACACACCGATCCGCACCGAACATCCGCGTGGGCGTCCGCCCGTTCACCCAATGCGCGAGCGCCGGAGCGACGGGAACCCCCTCACCGAGCACGGCCGGCGTCTCGATGTACTGCACCACATCCACCAGGCCCGCCCCACTCCAGGCCTGCTGGAGCGCTGGACCACCTTCGACCAGCAGCGATTGCACGTTCCTGTCGGCAAGAAACGCACCGACTGCGGCCAGGCGGCGCGACTCAAACAACTCGACGTCCACACCCCTGGAGCGAAGCGCCGCACGGTGGGTCGCCGGGACCGTATCCAACCCAACCATTATGACGGGGCCCGCCGACAGGGTCGAATACACAGCCGCCGTCGCCGGCACCCGTCCGCGCCAGTCCACAATCACCCGCGTCAGCGGCCTCGGCCTCCACGCACCGCGGGCCGTCAGGTGCGGGTCGTCCGCCAGCACCGTGTCCGCCCCCACCGCAATCGCATCAATCCACGCGCGCTGCCGATGCATCCAACGGTCGGTCCTAGGGGATGTGAGTCGTGAGGAGCCAACGTACCCGTCAGCCGACACCGCGGTCTTCACCACGGTCCACGGCCGGTCGCACGTGATCCATGTCAGGAACGGCGCGTTCTGTCGCGCGGCATCGTCTTCGCAGACGCCCGTGATGACCTCGATGCCTGCGCCCCGAAGCCGGGCGTGACCGCCGCCCGACACGCGCGGATTGGGATCCTCGATCGCCGTCACGACCCGTCTGATGCCGGCGGCGATGATACGTTCGGTGCAGGGCCCTGTGCGGCCGATGTGACAACAGGGCTCAAGGGTGCAGTAGAGCGTGGCGCCCCGGGCACCGTCACCGGCCACCCGCAAGGCATGCACTTCGGCGTGTGGTCCACCCGCCACCAGGTGCGCGCCCTGGCCGACGACCACGCCGTCGGGGGAGACCACGACGGCCCCGACAAGCGGATTGGGATTGGTGCGCCCGCGGCCGCGCTCGGCCACAAACAGTGCCCGGGCCATCCACGCCGCGTGATCGGCAGTCGTCATCATGCGCCCGGCTACGCGGTGAAGATCGCCTCGACGTAGGCATCGGCGTCGAACGACACGAAGTCGTCAATGCCCTCGCCCACACCCACGAACCGGATCGGCAACTTCAGGTCGTGCGCAATGGCCACCGCGACGCCGCCCTTCGCCGTGCCGTCGAGTTTGGTGATCACGATACCGTTGGCGCCACTCGCCTGCTGGAACTCGCGCGCCTGCACAAGTCCGTTCTGACCGACCGTGGCATCCAGCACCAGCAGCACTTCATGCGGAGCGCCTGGCACTTCGCGCGCCACAATGCGACGAATCTTGTCGAGCTCCGCCATCAGGTTGGCTCGCGTATGCAGGCGGCCTGCCGTGTCGACGATCACGATCTCGCGGTGGCGCGCCTTGGCCGCGGTGACCGCATCAAACGTCACGGCCGCCGGATCCGATCCGGACTGCGCGCGCACAAGGTCAACACCGGCCCGCTCCGTCCACACCGCCAGTTGCTCGACGGCCGCGGCGCGGAAGGTATCGGCCGCACACACCAGCACCGACTTGCCCGACTGCTTGTAGAGGTTCGCGAGCTTGCCGACCGTGGTTGTCTTGCCGGTGCCATTGACACCGACCACCAGAATCACGTGTGGCACAGTCGTAACGGCCGGCACGGGGGCTGCCTCACCGAGAATCCGCCGCACCTCGCGTCCCACCCGGGCCCCGAGAGTGCCCTGCCGGTCGTGACGCACCGCCTCGACAATACGTTCGGTAGCCGGAAGTCCGACGTCGGCGGCGATGAGCGCATCCTCCACCGCTTCCAGCGTGTCGAGGTCGAGCGCGGCCCGACCGGCACCGGGCGAGCGCCCTGCTGCGGAGGTGGACACCGCCTCCGTGGCGGCCACGTCCGCAAACCGCTCCCGGATTTGCCGGGCCGTCTTCGACAGCCCGGCCGTGAGTCGATCGAACAACGCCATTACCGTGCCCCGTGATCCCGTTCGCCGCGTTGCGGTCGTAACATCAGGTCCCCGACCGCGGCACGCGGACTTTTGCGTCCCTCGAGCACGTCCGAGATCTGACTCGCGATGGGCAGTTCGACACCATGCTTCGCGCCGAGCGCCAGCGCCGCAGATGTGGTGCGTACGCCTTCAGCCACCATCCGCATGCCTGCAAGCACATCACCAAGTGGCCGTCCACGCCCCAGCTCGATCCCCACATGCCGGTTGCGGCTCAGCGACCCCGTACAGGTCAGCACCAGATCGCCAAGACCACTCAGGCCAGCGGGCGTCTCCCGTTGTCCGCCCATCGCACACGACAGCCGGGCAATCTCCGCAAGTCCTCGCGTGATGAGCGCGGACATCGCGTTGTGTCCCAGCCCCAGCGACTCCACGACACCGGCGGCGATCGCAATGATGTTCTTCAGCGCACCGCTGATCTCGACACCGACGACATCGGTTGATCCATAGAGACGGAACTGCGGACCGCGAAACTGATCCTGCACCGCCACCATCGCCGCATCGTCCTGTGACGCCGCCACGAGGGCCGTGGGCAGGCGCTGCGCGACCTCGGCGGCAAAACTTGGTCCGGACAACACCACCACGGGAGCACGCCCGCCGGTCTCCTCGGCAATCACTTCCGACATGCGCTTCAGGGAATCCTCTTCAATACCCTTGGTCGCACTGACGAAGATGGTGCCGGATTCCACCAGCGGTGCGGACTGACGCACCACCGCCCGCAGTCCATGTGATGGCACCGCCACAATCACATACCGCGCCCCCGCCAACGCGCCGGCGAGCGACGACGTGGGACGGACAGGTGCGGGAAAGGTGACATCCGGCAGATACGTGGGATTCGCGCGGCGCTCGGCCATCGCCGACATCAGGGCCGCATCACGTCCCCAGAGCGCGACCTGGTGTCCGACACTGCCCAGTTGAATGGCGAGCGCCGTGCCCCAGCTGCCCGCGCCGAGGACGGCCGCACGATGGGTGTCCTGCGAAGTTCCGTCCGACATGAACTCCAATTCTATGACCAAACGTAGGGCGCGCTGGGTTTGAGCGCGCCAACTCGGCGCACTCCAACCCAGTGCGCCCTACATACAGTCCTCCGCGCAGGCGCGACGCAGCAGGTCGAGCGCGGTCTGCACCGACATCTGCCGCACCATCGCCCGGTCACCCGGAAACCGCAGCGTCCGCACCACGTGACGTGTGTCCGGCCCATCCACCGCGATCACCACCGTGCCCACCGGCTTCGCGTCAGTGCCGCCCGTGGGTCCGGCAATCCCTGTAATCCCCACGCCAACGTCCGTCTGCATCCGTGCCCGTACGCCGGCAGCCATCGCCGACGCCACAAGCTCGCTGACCGCGCCATGCGCCGCGAGGACGGCCTCCGGCACACCGAGGTCGCGCACCTTGACGAGGTTGTCGTACGCCACCACGCCGCCGGTTACCCAGGCCGAACTCCCCGGCACGTTGGTCAGACGTCCCAACACCATGCCACCGGTACAGGACTCGGCGACCGCCACGGTGCCGCCCCGTGCGCGCAGCTGGTCACCGACCACCTCTTCGAGTTCGCGGCCGTCCACACTGAACACCGGTGCCCCAATCGCGCGTGAGAGCGCGCACACGGCAGCGTCAAGCGCGCGGTCCAGCGCATCGACATCCGCCCCCTTCGCCGACAGGTGCAACTCCACCTGGCCTGGTGACGCAAGAATGGACGTCTCAATGGCCGGGGAGCCGTCGCGCAGCGGACCGTAGATCGGCGCGGCGATCTCATCCACGTGCGACTCCCCACGACCCGCAATCTTCAACGTGCGACGTCGCAAATGCCGCATCCCGAACCACACGGCCAATCGTGGGGCCACGTGGGTCTCCCACATGGGTTTCATTTCGCGCGGCGGGCCCGGCAGCGCCACGATGACGCTGTGCCCCAGCGGCAGCCAGAGGCCAGGCGCCGTGCCATGCGGGTTGTCGAGCACCGCCGCGCCATCCGGGACCATCGCCTGTCGCTGGTTCATCGCCGGCATGGGCATCTTGCGGCGGGCAAACCGCTCCGCGATCGCCTCCAGCACGGTCGCATCTTCGTGGCACGGGACACCAGCCACCGTCGCCATCGCGTCGCGGGTCAGGTCGTCATCGGTCGGGCCAAGGCCCCCCGTCGTGACCACGACGCTCGCGCGGCCCACCGCCAGGCGCAGCGCCTCCACCAGCGCCTGCGGTCGATCGCCGACAACCGATTTGCCCAGCAGCTCGATGCCGTGGTCATTCAGACGTCCCGTCAGGAACAGTGAGTTGGTGTCGATGCGGAACGGCGTGAGCAGTTCCGACCCGATGGCCAGGATTTCAGCGGTTGGAGTTTCGGTCAGAGGCCCGGCCACCACCACAGGATACCGGTGACGACCACCCATCCGTACACCCCCGCCATGAGATCGTCGGCCATGATGCCGACGCCTCCCGGGAGGTCTTCAAGCTGTCGGGCCGGCCAGGGTTTGATGATGTCGAAGAGGCGGAAGACGAAGAACCCGATGATGGCGCCGGTGAGCCCCGCACCGGTCAGAAAGAGCGTGACCAGCTGGCCCGCGACCTCGTCGATGACCACCGGCCCCGGGTCTTCGCGGTCGAGAGCGGTCGCGGCCACGCCCGACGACCAGATGCCCACCACAGTCACAGCCGCGAGCACACCGAGCTGCCAGGCCCAGGGCCACTGATACGTCAACAGATACACGCCGACACCCACCGCGGAGCCGACGGTACCTGGCGCGATCGGAAAAAATCCCGCGCCACCCACCGTGGCGAGGGCCACGCCCAGTCGGGTCACACCCGCACCACGCGCGTGTGGGCCACCCGGTCGTGCACCGCGAGGCCATGGCCGACAAACGCCGCCACAAGTCCGACACCCAGCGGCAGCATCGAGAGTGCCCGCACAAACGCCTGGCGAATCGACACACGTTCGGTCTCCGCGTGCGGCTCATCAGGCACCACGCGCAGGCCCATGACCATCTTGCCGATGGTCTGGCCGCTGGCGGCGGTGAACATCAGTTCGTAGCCGAGACCAATCAGGGCAAAAAACGCGACCATCGGGACAAGCGGCAATTCCAGGACGCCGGCCAGCGGCAGTTCGGCGAAACGCAGGGTGAAGACGACGGTGGAGACCGCGATCACTCCCAGCACACTCGCGTCGATCGCTGCGGCGGCCACACGCGGCGTCGTCGCGATTGGCGTCGGCAACGCGGTCGTCGGAGGCGCTGTTTCCACGGGAGGTTCGTACTGCCACAACGCCGGCTCGTTGTGCATCGGCGTCGGTCGTACCGGTGCCTCGGTCAGGTCCGTCATCGAATCCAGCAACGACGGCTCCTGCGGAATCGCATATTTTGCCCGGAGCTTCGCGGGATCCGGCGTCGTCCGTCGCACCGCGAGCGGGGGTCGCGGACGCTGCGGCACTTTCACCAGGGGCTCCAGATCTTCCTCGGCCTGCACCATGTCGCGGACAAACAGCGGCAATTCCGCGGTCATCGGTGCGGCCATCACGGCGGTTGGCGCAGCCACGGGCGCAGGCGCCACACGCACCACCGGCTTCGCCATCACTGGCGGCGTCATCGTGGCGACGCCACCCGCCTCTTCCCGCGACAGCATCGACCGATGCCTGGAGACCGGCGCGGGTTCCGGCTCCTGGCGGATGTGGAGGTGGAGGTGGAGGTCGAACTCGTCGAGGGGGTCACCGCCGGAGGCCGTCTCCCGCAACGGAATCTCGCCGAGCGACAGATCGTCGATTGACAGATCGTGCCCGCAGTTCCGGCAGCGCGGCTCCGGGTCAAAACTCAAATAGCTGCACTTGGTGCATCTCATCGTCGTCCCTCCACGCCCGCCAGCAACACCCGTTGAATCTCCACCCGCAACTTATCGGCATCTGCGCGTTGGGCCTGTTCAGGAGCCACCCGCTCCAGGGCCCCGAGGGCCTCCGCCAGACGGCCGCGGGCGTACAACGCCCGTGCCCGGATGAGGGCCACTTCGGCAGTGGTTGGTACCGGCACCACCGCAGCCACGGGGACCTGAACGGGCACATCCGGAACCGAGCGCAGGCCAAGCCACTGCTGGACCGCCGGACTCGCCCCCAGGACGAACAGGCACAACAGCACGGCGGCGGCGGCCGCGTGGTGTAACCGGACACGGTAGTTCGCCACGGCCATCCCGTGTCGCCACCAGGCCGACGTTTCAAGCGGCGCGGCGTGGATACGCGGGGAGCCGCCAATCACCCGTTCAAGGCGTTCGAGCCGCAGTCGCAGGGCGGCCGTGCGTTCATCGTCACCGGCCGTGGTGATGACGGTCGTCAACCGGACGCGCGCTTCCGCCGCACGGCCTTCATCGAGCAGCCGGGCGACGGCCTGCAGCGACTCATCCGCCCGGCGCTGCCGCTCGGCAATCGCGCCACGAGCCCGCTCGATGTAGGCCCGTGCACTGACGTGGTGGCGATCAAGAAACAACACACGCGTCCAGAGGTGAATCGCGTGCTCAAACTGTCCGGCGAAGTAGTGCTCCAACCCCTCAATCAGCAGCGCGTCGACGCGAGGATCCCCCCCGGACGGTGCGTCCGGCGTAGGGTCAGCGTGGCGCGTGGGGTCAGTCATGGTCAGTACGGCGCGGAGTGTAGCAACTCTTGATCATAAGTACAAGAGCGTTTTTCGTGCTGGGTGCTCGATGCTGGGTGCCCGGTGCTGGGTGCCCGGTGCTGGGTGCCCGGTGCTGGGTGCCCGGTGCCGGGTGCCCGGTGCCGGGTGCTCAGTGCGGCACCCGGCGCGCACGAAGCACTTCGCACCGAGCACCGAGCACCCAGCACCCAGCACTACCGTAGAATGATCCCGATGGCCATCATCGAGTGCATTCCGAACATCAGCGAAGGGCGACGGCAGGACGTGCTGGACGCGTGTGCGGCGGCGATTCAGGCAGCGGGAGCGAAGTTGCTCGACGTGAAGCCTGATGGGACGCACCACCGGACGGTCTTCAGTTATGCCGGCTCACCCGCCGAGGTGAAGGCCGCCACACTGGCGCTGTTCGACCGGGCGGTGGCGGCGATCGATCTTCGCGAACACAAGGGGGAACATCCGCGGCTGGGCGCCGTGGACGTGGTGCCGTTTGTGCCCATCGAGGGCGCCACGATGGCCGATTGCGTGGCTCTGGCAAAGGAGGTCGCCGCCCAGGTCGCCTCGAAACACGCCTTGCCGATCTATCTGTATGAAGAAGCGGCGTCCTCCTCCGCCCGAAGGAACCTGGAGGACATCCGTCGCGGAGAGTTTGAGGGCCTCGCCACCAAGATCGCCAAACCTGAGTGGGCCCCTGACTTCGGACCGGCGGCCGCACACGCCTCGGCAGGTGCCGCAGTGGTTGGCGCGCGGATGCCGCTCATTGCCTACAACATCAACCTGGCCACCGATCGTCTCGACGTCGCCAAGAAGATCGCCAACGCCGTGCGCCACAGCTCCGGCGGCTTCCGCTACGTGAAGGCCATGGGCCTCGCGCTGGAAGACCGCGGCATCGTGCAGGTCTCGATGAACCTGACCAACTACGAAAAGACGCCGCTCTACCGCGTCTTCGAGACGGTCAAACGCGAAGCCGCCCGGTACGGTGTCGCGGTGCTCGAAAGCGAAATCATCGGCCTGGTGCCCTCAGCCGCGCTCACCCAGTCCGCCGCCTGGTTCCTCCAGGTCTCGGACTTCACGGACGCCCAGGTGTTGGAGAACGCGCTGCGCGCGTAGGGCGCGCTGAACTGCAGCGCGCCAGATTGGCGCCCTGAACCCCAGGGCGCCCTACGTACCGCCCATCCGGGAGGGCTCCAGTCCCAGCCCTTTCATCTTCCTGTAGAGATTGGACCGCTCAACGCCGAGCACATCCGCCGTGCGTGAGATGTTGCCGTCGCAGGCGGCAAGGGCGGCGCGGATGTATTCGCGTTCCCAGTCGTCGCGCGCGCTGTAGAGCGGCAGCACCTCCGACGCCGGCAGCAGCGATGCTGCGCCGACGCCCCGCACATGAGCGGGCGACGACACGCCGAGGAACGCCAGGTCGGCGGCGGAAATTTGCTCGCCGGGCACCATGATCATCACGCGCTCGATCACGTTGCGCAGTTCGCGCACGTTGCCGGGCCAGCGGAAGGCGCGCAGGACCGCCTCCGCCTCGGGCGTCAGCTGCTTCAGCCGCCGCCCGTACTCCCGCGCAATCTCAGTGATGAAATGCCGCGCCAGCAGCACCACATCATCCCCGCGCTCGCGCAGGGGCGGGACGTGAATCGGGATCACGTTTAACCGGAAGAACAGGTCCTCGCGGAACCGGCCCGCGCGAATTTCGTCGAGCAGGTCCTTGTTGGTCGCGGCAATGATGCGCACGTCCACGCGCACGCTGTGTTGCCCCCCCACCGGTTCAATGACCTGCTCCTGCAGCGCACGCAACACCTTGGCCTGCGTCTTCAGGCTCATGTCCCCAATCTCGTCGAGAAACAACGTGCCGCTGTGCGCCAGTTCGAACTTGCCGCGCCGGTCGGCGACGGCCCCCGTAAACGCGCCCCGGGTGTGTCCAAACAGCTCCGATTCGATCAGTTCTTCCGGGATCGCGGCGCAGTTCACCTCGATGAACGGTTTCTCCTGCCGCTGACTCAGCAGATGGATGTGCCGCGCGACCAGTTCCTTGCCGGTGCCGTTCTCCCCCGAAATCAGGACGCGGCCATTGGTCGGCGCGGCCATCGCAATCTGTTCCCGGAGCCGGCCAATCGCCGAACTCTCGCCAACAATGACGAAGCGGCGATCGACGCGGGCCCGCAGCGCGCGGTTCTCCACTTCGAGCTGGTGCTGGCGGATGGCATTGCGCACTACCAGCACGGTCTTCTCAAGCGAGAGCGGCTTCTCGATGAAATCAAACGCGCCGAGTTTGGTCGCGCGCACGGCATTTTCAATGTTGCCGTGGCCGGAGATCATGATGACCTCGGCCTCCAGCCCCCTCGCACGCAACTGTTCCAGCGTGTCCAGACCATCAAGGCCGGGCAGCCAGATGTCGAGCAGCAACACGTCGTACGCCTTGCGCCGCACCTGCTCGAGACAGGCCTCCCCACTGTCGACGGTGTCGACCTGGTACCCCTCGTCCCGCAGGACGCCGGCCAGCGACGATCGCACGCCCGCTTCGTCGTCAACGATGAGAATGACAGCCATGCCTGATTACTCCGCCGGCAGCACGACCGTCACGACGGTCCCGGCGGGCGCGGCGTCGCCCACCTCAATCCGGCCGCCGTGCTCCGCGATGATGCGCTGCACAATGGCCAGTCCCAGGCCGCTCCCGCGCCCCTTCGTCGAATAGTACGGCATGAACAGTTTGTCGCGATCGGCCACCGGCACGCCCGGACCGTTATCGGTCACCGTCAGCACGACGCCGGGCGCTGCGGCGTCAAACGCACTGGCAATCACGATGCGGGGCGACGCCCCGTCAGGCCGGGGCGGACCAGACGGACCACCCAGGGCCTCCATGGCGTTGTCGATCAGATTGATGATGACCTGGCGCATCTGCTCGACGTCCACGCGGACCAGCGGAAGCCCCGGCGCGAGCTGCGGCTCCACACGCAACGTGCTTTCCTGCAGCACCCCCGTGTAGAGCGAGAGCGTTTCGGCCACGATCGCGTTCAAATCGGCCGGCGCCATGCGTGGTCCCCGCAACCGGGCGAACTGCGCGAACTCATCCACCAACCCCTTGAGCGCATCCACTTCGGTGATAATGGCCCCCGTGCACTCGTCCACCAGCGCACGGGCGTTCGGCGGCGCGCTCGCAAAGTTGCGGCGCAGCCGTTCCGCGCTCAGCTGAATCGGCGTCAGCGGGTTCTTGATTTCATGCGCGAGCCGCCGGGCGACGTCGCGCCACGCCGCCACACGCTGCGTCCGAATCAGCGGTGTCACGTCGTCGAGCACCAGCACCACGCCCTCCGGGGTGCCATCCGCTCCCACCAGGGTGGTGGCTGCAGCCGCCAGATGCAGCTCCCCCTCTGGTCCGCTGATCGTGATCTCCTCGATGCCGCCTGCGCCGGACTTCGCCGGCGCCCCTCCGGCCTGAGGCCGCAGCAACGCGTGCAACGCCTGCAGGTCGTCACGCGACAGCACCGACGCGACGGGCGTGCCGATCACCGACACATCGAGTCCCAGCAACCGCATCGCCGCGCCGTTGATCGTGGACACCCGGCCCGCCGCATCCACCGAAATGACACCAGTCGCGACACGTTCGAGCACGGTTTCGATATACCGGCGGCGCGTTTCGATTTCGACATTTTTTTCGGTCAGCGCCAGCCGCGACTGCTCGAGCCGCTCCTGGCTGGTGCCCAGCTCGGCCGCCATCGTGTTGAAGGCCTCCACCAGCGATCCCAGTTCGTCGCCGGTTTGGGGCTCGAGCCGCAGGTCCAGACGGCCCGCGCCGATCGCCCGCGCGCCTTCCGCCAGCATCTGGACGGGACGTGTGATGCGCTTCGCAATGTAGAACCCCAGCCATGTCGCGCTGATCAGAATCAGCAGCGTGATCATGACAAACACGCCGAGGTACACGCCGCGCAGGGGGCCACTCATCACCCGGAGTTGCCGCCATTGCGCGTAGGCGTTGGTCGCGCGACGGGCCTCCGCGCTCAAGGCCTCGGTCACATGCAGCGACACCACCACGACGCCGCCGACCACGCCCTCAGCGTTCCTCACCGGCGCCCCTGCCCGGATCAGCACGCCGCCACTGGGTACGGCATCGTCGGCCGTGGCGGGGGTTCCCGTGGCGGCGACGCGTGCGGCCAGCCGGTCTGCCGACGCGCGCACCGCGTCGGGGGGCGGCGCCCCCACCTGCTGCGCGAGCAGAAACACCGCATCCCGTTCCCCCGACGCCGTCGGCACCGTCTGATAGACCTCGACGAGCCCGTCACGCATCGTGGACAACTCGCCCCGCACCAGCCCCGTGATGGCCGCCACGTCGCCCGCCTCGATGAGTCCTGGCGGCAGCAGATCCGTCAAGCGCGCCGCGCGCAATGTGACGGCCTCCTGGCGCTCGCGGTAATACTGGGCGGCGATGGTGGCGGCCGAGTCGAGGGCTTCGTCCACCGGGACGCTGAACCAGCGGTCGGCGCTGCTTCGGAGAAATTCGTTGCCGATGATCAACACGAGCGACGCCGGCACGATCGTCAGGCCGATCATCGCCAGCACCAGTTTGGTCCTGAAGCGCGCGAACGGCGTGCCCGCCTGGCGCTCCACAAACACCTTGATGATGTTGCGCGCGAGCACGAACAACAGCGCCAGCAGCATCGCGACGTCCACGGCCGCGACCGCATAGAGCACGACTTCACTGATGAGCGACTCTTCGAGCCGGGTGATGCGGCCGGGCACCCACAACACACCGACCAGGATGGCGGCGAGCGCCAGCACGAGACCAATGAGCACCCGGGGACTGTCGAGCGCACGACGGCGCGCCACAGGGGCGGGCGGCGGCACGGGCGGCGCATCAAGCAGCATGGGCGGCTTCAGCGACCGGCGGTCAACTCGACGCGGCCCGACACCGCATCGTGGCCGAACAGCCACAGCGAAAACCCGCGGGGCAGGTTGTCGCGCGCCCGCACCCGGATGTAGTACTCGCTGCCGCTCTCAAGCACCTTCACGTCGTCGAGCGTCACGCGCTCGAACTCGGTCATCCACAGCCGCATTTCGTCTTCTTTCTGCGTCTGGTGGGACCAGTGCACGGTGTCGCCGCGCAGTTTGGACACCTGATAAATCCCCGTCAGCATGTCGAACTTCACCGTGGACGAAACCTCCGTCGAGGCAATCGTCTTGTCGAACCACAACGTCGTCGTGCGCCGCAGTTCGGCCGTGAAGGTGAAGGTCACGGACAACCCGCTCTGCACGGCCTCACGCACGTCGGACGAAAAGACCGACGACGCCGCGAATGTCGCCATGACCTTGTCGTCAGCCAGCACCGGCGTGATGCGCACGGCAGAGGCCGCCAGGGAGGCCGAGGTCGCGACCACGGCGACCAGCATCCACGCAGGCAGGGAACGGCGCATCACGATTTGAACAGATCGTTGAGTTCGCTCTTGAATTCATCGATGTCGCGGAAGTTGCGATACACCGACGCGAACCGGACATACGCGACCTTGTCGAGATGCCGCAACGCGTCCATCACGCGCGCGCCAATTTCCTCGGTGGACATCTCCCGTTCGGGCTTGTCCTGAAGCGCGGCTTCGACCTCATCAGCCACATCGTCGAGCGCGGACACGCGCACCGGCCGCTTCTCGCAGGCCTTGAGCAACCCGGCCACCAGCTTCTGCCGTTCGAAGCGCTCACGCCGGCCATCCTTCTTCACGACCATGTACGGGATTTCGTCGATCCGTTCGTACGACGTGAAGCGCCGGCCACACTCCAGACACTCGCGGCGGCGGCGGATGACGTCGCCTTCCTTGCTTTCGCGGGAATCGACGACCTTGTCGCCAAGATGGGTGCAGTACGGACACTTCACGGCTGGCTCGTCTCCTGTGTGTTCATGCGCTTGAGACTCCCCAACGTCAGCCCCATCCGCCCCATGAAGTAAAACCCGAGGAAGGACACCGGCACAAATGACACCAGATGCAACACGATGGCTGCGGCGGCCGCCGTGTCCCCCCCTGCGCCGAAATACGTCATCACCGCGAACTGGTAGGCCAGATGGAAGGCCCCGAAGCCGCCGGGCGTCGGCGCCGACACCCCCAACACCAGATACATCACCACAATGAACGAGCCGACGAAGGGCATCGTCAAACCGAACGCGCGTGTCACCAGCCAGATGGCGAGACAAATCGACGCCCACAAGGCCACTGACCATCCGAAGGTCCGGACCAGCGCGGAAGGGGCCCGCATGACCCCCAGTCCCCCCGCGAACTTCCGCGCGAAACTGCCGATCGCCAGCGCCACGCGGGCCGGCAACCAACCGGTCAGCCGGTCCACCAGCCGCCCCAGGCGCTCCGGATGGCCCGCGCAGGCAAAGAGTACGCCCAGCGCGGCTGCGGCCGCAACCGCCGCCCCGGCCCCGGCGAGCCTGGTTTCCGGCCCCACATCCACCGGCTGGAACGGCAGTGAACACGCAAACAGCAACAGGACGGTCGTCAGGTCGATCATCCGCTCGACGATCACGGTGGCGAAGGTGGCAGAAACGCTGAGCCGCTCTTCCCTGGCGAGCAGGTATGGACGCAGCACCTCGCCCACGCGGGCGGGCAGCAGGAACAAGGCCGTAAAGCCGATCACGGTCGCCCGGAAGGCGGGACCAAAACGCACCGGCCCGACAGGCCCGAGCAGGGCCTGCCAGCGCCAGGTCCGCAGCAGATACGTCTGGAGCGTCACGAGCACCGACGCGGCCAGCAGCCACGGATTCGCGGCCGAAAAGGCCCGCCCGATCTCGGCCCAGTCCAGATCCTTGACGAACCACCACAACAGCGCAGCGGTCAGCATAGTGACCACCACGCCGGACCAGGGGAACTTCGACGACAAAGCCCCGGTATTCTATATGCGGAAGTCGCTGAACATGGGGAAACGAGAATTCGCCATCATTGCCGTCTTTGTGGTCGTCGGCGCCGTGGTCTACCAGTTCACAGCCCCGCCGGCCACCGGCACGTCAGGATTCTCGTTTGCGAACATCGTCAACGAGGCCCGGCGCGAGATGCGCGTCAACCCCGGACGGGCCGAAGTGATTCACTCCCACACCATGCCCGTGCCTCCCGGTCTGCGCGAAGTCCGCGTGGTCGGCGTCGGCCGTGGCGGCGTCACCATCGTGGGCGAGCGCCGCTCCGACATCGAGCACACCCTCACGGTCAGCTCTGATGGCCCGGACGATGAAACGGCGAAGACGTATGCGACCCGGACGGTGTTTGTGCCGGACCACGTCGCGGACACCATCATCCTGCGTGCCGACTTCCCCCCGGAAGCCTCGCAAACGGCGACCGCCGTCATCAAGGTGCCGATGTCGCTGGAAGTGCGCGTTGAAACGGCGACCGGTGTGACCATCAGCGATGTCGCGGCGGCGCATGTGGAAGCGACGCGGGGCGCCATCACGATTTCGAATGTGTCGGGCGCCGTGGGCGGCATTCATGTGGATGGTGCGGTGACGGTGACCGGCGCCGGCTCGGTCAAAATGCGGCTGTCGCGCCTCCGCAGCCAGTTCGGGAACATCACGGGCGGCCTGACGCTCGACGTGCGCGACGGTGAATGTTCGGTGACGACGTCGGCGGGACCGGTGGATATCGAGACGGCCCGTGCTGAAATCTCCGTGGTTGGCCAGAAAGGCCCGGTGGTGGTGCGAGGCGCCGATGGGCGCGTGACGCTGGATAGTCCTGGCGCGGAAAGTCGTATCGACGTGCGACGCGCCGAAGTGGAACTGACCGTGGCAGGACCTGCACCCGTCACGGTGCTCACGACGGACCAGACGGCGCGCGTGATTGTGAAGCCGGACGCGTCTTTTGACCTGGATGCCATGAGCACGGACGGCAAGATTCAGGCCAGCGACGTCAATCTCACACCGGAAATATCAGGCACGAACCAGAAATTGGTGCATACGTTCGGGAAGGCGGGCGGCGCGCGCGTGACAATCCGCAATACACGCGGAGAAATTGTTGTGCGCAAGTAGATTTTGATCTACGCTTCCCTTTCCTTCACGTCATGTCATCACTCGTACTTGAAACACATCTCTCCGGTCTCACGTTGCAGCGGCGCGGCAAAGTCCGCGACGTCTACGATCTCGGCAACACGCTGCTGATCGTCGCGACCGACCGCATCTCGGCGTTTGACTACGTGCTTGGATCGGGGATCCCCGACAAAGGCAAGGTACTGACACAATTGTCAGCGTTCTGGTTCTCCAAGATCGCCGACCTGGTGCCGCACCACCTGATCTCGGTCAATGTCAACGACTTCCCCGCCGAAGCGCGCGCGCACGCCGACGTGTTGCGCGGCCGGTCCATGCTGGTGCGCAAGACCAACCCGCTGCAGGTCGAGTGTGTGGCGCGTGGATTCCTCTCGGGTTCGGGCCTCAAGGACTACACCAGGACCGGTGCGGTGTGCGGCATCCCGCTGCCTCCGGGCCTGCGCGACTCGGATCGGCTGCCGCAGCCCATCTTCACGCCTGCGACCAAGGCGGAATCGGGCCACGACGAAAACATCAGCGAAGCCGAGGCCGGCACGATCGTGGGCGAAGAGCTGATTCAGCGCCTGAAGCGCCTCACGCTCGAAATCTATTCGCGCGGCGTCGCCCACGCCGAAACCTGCGGCGTGATCATCGCGGATACCAAGTTTGAATTCGGCATCGACGAGGCCAAGGGCAACGAACTCGTGCTCATCGACGAGGTCCTGACGCCCGATTCGTCGCGGTTCTGGCCGAAGGATCAGTATCAGCCCGGCCGCAGCCAGCCCAGTTTCGACAAGCAGTTCGTGCGGGACTACCTGGAAGAGATCGGCTGGAACAAGCAGCCCCCGGTCCCCTCCCTGCCGGGCGAGGTCGTCGCCAAGACGCGCGCCAAGTACCTCGAAGCCTACCGGGTCATCACCGGGCACGACCTGGACGTCGCGTGATCGGCCGTCAATGATCAAGGACGATCTCGACACGCTCGTGCAGCATCTGCTCGACCGCGGCGTCTATTTTGAGGACGCCCAGCGCGAGTTCGAACGCCTCTTCATCGCGCGCGCCCTGGCCAAGACCAAGGGTAACGTCTGCAAAGCGGCCAAGATCACCGGCCTGCACCGCAACACCCTCTCGCGCAAAATCACCGCTTACCGGATTAAACGCGCCGGTTAGCACAGCGGACCGGGGACTGCGGACCGTGGACTGTTCATGGTTCATCGGTTCATGGTTCAGCAGTGCCGTTCCTGGAACCGGGGTTCCGGGTATCGGGTTCCGGGTGCAGGGTCGGTGCCGGGTTCCCCGCACCTCGAACCCAGAACCCTGCACCCAAGAACCCGGGTTCCAGGAACAGCACCATGAGCCATGAACCGATGAACCGATGAACCCACAGGGCGAGCCCTTGACCGGCAGCAGGGGCTCGCCTACAATTAGCAGTCGGTCACGCGGAGTGCTAACACTCAGGGGACCTGAGTGCCAGCATTACCGCCCAAACAGGACCGAAACAACAGTCCACGGAGCATACACACATGAACGTCAGACCCCTTCACGACCGCGTCATCCTTCAGCGTATTGAAGAAGGTGAACAGCGCGCGGGCAGCATCATCATCCCGGACAGCGCCAAGGAAAAGCCCCAGCACGGCAAGGTCATTGCCGTCGGCAAGGGCAAGATCGAAAAAGACGGCAAGGTCACGCCGCTCGACGTCAAGGCCGGCGACACGGTCCTGTTCGGCAAGTACGCCGGTCAGGAGATCAAAGTCGATGGCGAGGAATACCTGATCATGCGCGAGGAAGAAATCCTCGCCGTGGTTGAAGGCAAGAAGTAGTCGGGACGAGGAGAATCAGCACATCATGGCAAAACAGATTATTTACGGTGAAGACGCGCGTCAGGCGATTCTGCGCGGCGTCAACGGCCTGGCCGACGCGGTCAAGGTCACTCTCGGTCCCAAGGGCCGCAACGTCGTCATCGACAAGAAGTTCGGCTCCCCCACCATCACCAAGGACGGTGTGACGGTTGCGAAGGAAATCGACCTGAAGGATCCGCTCGAGAACATGGGCGCCCAGATGGTGCGTGAAGTCGCGAGCAAGACGTCGGACACGGCCGGCGACGGCACGACGACGGCGACGGTGCTGGCGCAGGCAATTTTCCGCGAAGGCATCAAGATGGTGGTCGCGGGTGCGAACCCGATGGAACTCAAGCGCGGCATCGAGAAGGCCGTGGAAGCCATCGTTGGCGAGCTCAAGAAGATGTCCAAGCCCGTGAGCGGCAACATGATCGGCCAGGTCGGCACGATCTCCGCGAACAGCGACGACACGATCGGCACGATCATCGCCCAGGCGATGGAGAAGGTCGGCAAGGACGGCGTGATCACGGTTGAAGAAGCGAAGTCGATGGAGACCTCGCTCGACGTCGTGGAAGGCATGCAGTTTGACCGCGGCTACCTCTCGCCCTACTTCGTGACCGACTCCGAGCGCATGGAAGCGGTGCTCGAGAACCCGGTCATCCTCATCCACGAAAAGAAGATCTCGTCGATGAAGGACCTGCTCCCCCTGCTCGAGCAGGTGGCGCGCAGCGGACGTCCGCTCGTGATCATCGCGGAAGACGTGGACGGCGAAGCGCTGGCGACCCTCGTGGTCAACAAGCTGCGTGGCACCCTCCAGGTCGCGGCCGTCAAGGCCCCCGGCTTTGGTGATCGTCGCAAGGCCATGCTCGAGGACATCGCGATTCTCACGGGTGGCCGTGCGATCACGGAAGACCTCGGCATCAAGCTCGAGAACATCAAGCTCGAGGACCTCGGCAAGGCGAAGAAGGTCACGATCGACAAGGACAACACGACCATCGTCGAAGGCGACGGTTCGCAGGGCGCCATCGAAGGCCGCGTGAAGCAGATCCGCACGCAGGTCGAAGAGACGACGTCGGACTACGACCGTGAGAAGCTCCAGGAGCGCCTGGCGAAGCTCGTCGGCGGCGTGGCGGTCATCAAGGTGGGCGCGGCCACCGAGACCGAGATGAAGGAAAAGAAGGCGCGCGTCGAAGACGCGATGCACGCGACCAAGGCGGCAGTCGAGGAAGGTATCGTTCCCGGCGGCGGCGTGGCGCTGCTCAAGTCGTCGAAGGCGATCGACGGGCTCAAGCTCGAAGGTGACCAGAAGGTCGGCGCGGACATCGTCCGTCGCGCGGTCGAGGCCCCGATGCGCTGGATCGCGACCAACGCGGGCGTCGAGGGGTCCATCATCGTGCAGAAGGTGCGCGAGAACAAGGACGCCAACTTCGGCTACAACGCCGCGACCGATGTCTACGAAGACATGGTCAAGGCCGGCGTCATCGACCCGACCAAGGTGGTCCGCAACGCGCTACAGAACGCGTCGTCGATCTCCTCCCTGCTGCTGACCACCGAAGCGATGGTGGCGGACATTCCGGAACCGAAGACCGAAGCCCCCGCGGGCGGCGGGCCCGGCGGCGGAATGGGCGGGATGTACTAACGAACGAATTGAGGAATGAGGATTGAGGACTGAGGATTTCAGTCCCACCCTCACACTCGGTTTGACTCAGGGCCCGGTGGCGAAAGCTGCTGGGCCTCTTTTTTGCCTGAGTTTGATGCTGGGTGAGGGAATCGCCGGCCCCTTATGCGGGCACGACGACGAATTCCGCAAACGACGTCGACGACGGCACCGGCTGATTGTCCTCAATCAGTCCCTCAATGTGCATCTGAATCGCCTCGTACATCCGCCGCTCGGTTTCCTCGCGCGTCGACCCAGTCGCGACGCAGCCGGGTAGGTCTGGCGAGTATGCGGAAAAATTGTTCGCCGCTTGCTCGATCACAATGAGAAACCTGCGCATCGCTACTCCTTGAGTCCTGCCTGCTTGAGAATGCTATTAAACGTCCCGGGGGCCAGGTCGTCCGACGGATGCCCTGCCACCGTGACGCGCCCGGCTTTCGTGGGGTGCTTGAATTGACGATGGCTCCCCTTCGTCCGCACTACGCGCCAGCCATCTGTCTCGATGAGCGCAATCGCCTCCCGGACTTTCGGCACATCCGTATCTTAGCGCGTCGTCACCCGCCCGGTGGTCTTTCCGCAGAGGCGCCAGACACCCAGGCCAGACGCAGCCGGACAACGTGGCGCCACGGGGTCCCGAACCTGTGTTGCGGCAGGATGCTGGCTAGGGGGCCTCAGCTCGAGGACCTCTGGCAAGGCCAAGAAGGTCACGATCGACAAGGACAACACGACGATCGTTGAAGGCGACGGCACGCAGGGCGCCATCGAAGGTCGCGTGAAGCAGATTCGCACGCAGGTCGTTCCCGCCCCTCGACACGCTCGGGGCGGCCTGAGCGCAGCCGAAGGCCTGGCGGCGGAATGGGTGGGATGTACTAAGAGCGGTGCTTAGTGCTGCCGGGGTTGTTCACCGTCGAGCCAACTCGGAATTGGCCGACAAGTTCTGACTCCTCTTTGCACCACCCTGGCACCCCGCCGACAAGTGACATGGGGCCGTTGACAAGCCGCGCCGTGGGGGGCGACGATGACGCCATGCCTGTCTTTACATCGTCTGCCCCGCGTGCCACTCCACGCCTGTGGTTGAGCATCCCGATCGCCATCGGGTTCTTGGTAGCGCTGGCCGGTCCGGTTGATGCCCAGGAAGCCGATGCCGAAGGCTCCAAGGACCATCCAGTGTTTTCACGGATGCCTGGTTTCTATATCAACAACTACGACGAGCAGGAATTCTCGTCCTTCGATTTCAGCCTTGACCCGGAGCGGAAGGTGGAGGGTCACTACTGGAGCATCCAATACGTGCTCAACGAAGGCGTCCGCAAGCCCGGCCCGCTGCAGATCGGACGCAACTACACCAATCTCATTCGCCAGCGGGGTGGGGCGTTGCTGCTCGAGGCCCTCGATCCCAGCGGCGGCACAACAATCGCACGCCTGCCTGTGCAGGGCGCCGGCACCATCTGGCTCGAGGTGCGCGTCAGCAACGGCGGCGAGATGTATACGCTCGAAATCGTTCAGGAATCAACCATGGCCCAGGACGTCGTCTTCACCGCGGAGTCACTGGCGGCAGCGATTCGAAGCACCGGCAGCGTGGCGATTCGCGACATTCTGTTTGACACCGGGAAGTCCACAATCCAGCCGGCGTCAGCCGCCACCCTGACGCTGATTGCTGACGCACTGAAAGCCGATGCCGCCCTCGTCATCGAGATTCAGGGACACACAGACAACGTCGGAGCGGCCGCCGCGAACCTGGCACTATCCCGGGAACGCGCCGCCGCGGTGAAAGCGGCGCTCGTGCAGGCCGGCATCGACGACGGACGGCTGACCACGTCAGGATTCGGGGGCACGCAACCCGTGGCTGACAACTCGACTGACGAGGGTCGCGCCCGCAACCGTCGCGTGGAACTGATCAGGAAGTAGCGCCTGTTGATTCAGCGCCGTCTTCAGACACGCATCAAGAAAAGACCGCAGCACTCCGGTCTCGCCCCCAGGCCGCACCTCCGGGGGCTCTGGTTTGGTAGGATTTCAGCCATGCTGGCGTCCCGCTCAGGTGGTTTGCTGCCCCTCCTCGTGGCCATCGTGATGAGCCTGGCCTCGCTCACGCACGCACAGGATCTGCTCGGCCGATGGTTCTCGACTACGCCTGGCCTGACGAATGGCACTGCCACAGTCGCCCGTGATGTGCCGGCGCTGGACGACGACCCCGAAGCTGATGAGCCCGAGCCGTGGGGCTTCGGCGATCTGCGCTCGCTGCCGCGCGATGCGGAGGGAGGGTTCGCGGTCCCCCCGGGTGCCTGGTCGGCCACGCTCGAAACCTACTGCCTGTATGCCGGGAAGCCGGGACCGCGCGTCGGCGACGGCTATCTCTACTCGCCGGCGCTCACCGGCACGCATGCCGCCATCGTGACCCGCCTGCTTGAACGGGCGTCGACCGCCCCGCAGATCCCCCAGGAGGACATCCAGTCCCTGATTTGGGCCGTGCTCGCGCACGCGCGGTATTCGAGCCTGCCGCCCGGGCCGCGGCGCGCGGCTGACGTCCTTCTTACGGCACAAGACATCGCCACGATCGAGGCGAACGTGAAGGAACGCGCCTCGCAGGCCGTGCGCGACCGTGTACTGCCCCGGCTGCCTCAGCCGCTGCAGACGCTGCTCGAGACCGAGGCACGCCTGCGCGACCTGTTGGCCACGGGAGCCAGCTATGCCGAGCAGGCAGCCGCCGCGGTGCCCGACCGCGAGCCTGATCCCACCCCGAACGACCGCGACATTCCGGCCGGACGCTGGTCGATGAGCGGGAGCTACCTGCTGCGCCTCCACCCGGAGGGCTATGCGAGGACCCGCGTAGACATCGTGCTGCCCGAGGCCACGGACGTGGTGAGAGACGACCGGGGACGCATCACCAGCCTTCGTGGTGCCGACGGCTTTGCCACGGAGGTCGAATACGACGATCAGGTGGCACCGTTGGTCATCCCCGGGGAACCCGACCTGCGGGGCTACCCCTTCCGCCGCGTCACGGCACGGCTGCGCGTTGACGGGCGTGACGAGTCGTTCACGATTGAGCGTGAGGGCTGGACGTTTGCGGGGCGCATGACGGGCAACGGGGAGGTCGAGGACATGGCTGCGCGTGACGCCGACGTGGCCACCGGCGCCAGCGGGCCCTCGGCGGCGCCGCGCGCCCAGGCCCGCGGCTCGTCGTCACGCTACGCTGATGCCGCATCGCGCTACAAGGATGCCAAGCGGCAGATGGACAAATACAAGGCGCCCTCGCAGAAGGACGTCGACAATCTCTCCGACACCGGGCACTACCAGAAGGGCGTCAAGGCCGCACTCGGTTCGAGTGCCGATGCGAAAGCCAAGTGGCTCGACAACCACTTCACAAGGCTGGCGCGAGCCGCGGCCTACATCGCCTGCCGCCTGGCAGGCGGCTGCGACCCCGATGAGCCAAAGGGAAAGACGTTCAAACCGGGCGGCGCCGCCACACCGGGCAAGAACGGGTCACAACTGGTGGGCATCTCGGGGCGATGACCCTTCGCAGCTGCACCTTATCCGAACCGGTGGTCCCGATCGTCCCGATGTCACGTCTCCGCTGGCCGTTTATTTTCCTTTTCGCCCGGGAACTGAGCTCTCGGCGATAACCCCAGATGCCAGATGGCAGCGCGGCGCTGACGGCCGCACAAGGCACCGTGCGTGCAAACCTCTCGTCGATGAACGACCGCCTCCCTCCTTCTCGAGCCGGGAACGCGCAGCGGTCGTCCGCTCGTGATCGTCGAGGAAGACGTGGACGGAGAAGCCCTCGGGGCGGCCCGAGCGTAGTCGAAGGCGGGTGCGGGAACATGAAGGGCTCTTTTCTTTTGTGTGCGAACTACAATTGCCCCCGACCAAGGGAGACGCCCATGCCACGACGACACTCATCCTTCTTTGCGCTCACGGCAACGTTGCTGCTTGTGGCTGGCTGCGGCGCGAGCGTCCCGACGAACCAGGAAGCGGCCACAGCGGTGTCGACGGCGATTGAGTCGACGCGCACCAGCACGCTGCCGGCGGCGACGTACTGCATGACGACGAATCCCGACTTTTCCTTCGCAAACCTTGGTCAGGTGGACTTCGTGGAGATGTTGCAGAACGTAAAAGACAAGGCGCCGCTGTTTGACGCGGCGATTGCCGGCGTCGTCCGCGTCGAGCTCAAGGAGTTTCCGTTTAATCCAGCCGGGCGATCGCCGGATCCGTCGTGTGATGCGGTGCACGCACAGTCCAGGCAGAGCGGCTACATGAGTGGCCAGGTGCGCCTGGCCATGGTGCGCACCACGCTGACGCCGAAGGGCACGGCCGCGGGCATCCAGTTCGACATGCCCATCGACATCGCGACGCGTGAAGTGGTGGACGTGACCGACATCCGGTCCGAGCGCGGCGGCTTGGTGGCTGTGAACTATACCTGGCAGTGGACGCCGACAGAGATGGCCGAGCTGGTCGGCTACACGCCAGCAAAGCCCCAGGAAGCCACCGCACGCCTCCGCCGATCAGACGACGGCTGGGTCGTGAGCGACGCGGGAGTCAGATAGGCAACGCTCGGCGGTCCGGAAGTCCAGGGGCCAGGGTCGACGATGCTGAACTCCGGTTTCCAGAACATCGTCGATGGCTGAGCAGCAGACACGTTCAATAGGCGAGCAGTGCGATGAGGCCACGAAGGCCTTACTTGACCGGCGCGACTACACGACGTTCTGCTGCGACAAACTGCACGACCGACTCGACACGATGGATGGGCGCCTCGGAAGAATCGAACCTGTCCTGTCCGAGGTGCTGGACGAAGTGACGGCTCTCAGCTCGCGGCACACCCCATGAAGAATCCGTTGCCCCCAGGCAAATCCACCCCCGTCAAGTCGTGGGCCGACTTCGCCCTCCTCGCGAGGGATGCGCGGCACTTCGACACCACCGTTGTCGAAGTCGCGTCGTCGCCCGACCACGCCACACTGCTCACGATGCTCAACGACACCACACGGCCGTACGCCGTGTGCATCCTGAAGCCAAAGTAGTTCGGAGCCTCGTCAGATGGCGCCAGAGGGACGGACACGGCAATACACGCATGTTCCCTCGTTCGAGTCCGTGTGGAACACAGACGCGCGATGGGGGAATTTCCCACGAATGCCGCTACTATCTCCCCTATGGCAAAACGAGTCCCACTTCCACTCTGCATTCGGTTGATCATTGTCGCAGGCCTGGCCCTCGCACCTCTTGCCGTCATTGCCCAGCAGAGCAGCGCTGATGCCACGTTGGTGCGAATTCGCGCCGAAGGCCTGGAGCGGTCGACGGCCCAGTCGCTGTTTCTCTCACTGACCGACGGCTTCGGTGGACGTCTGACAGGAGCGCCCTCTCATGTCCGGTCCGCACACTGGGCCCGTGAACGATTCGCGGAATGGGGCCTGGCGGATGCGCGGCTCGAACCCTTCGAATTCGGGGCCGGATGGGAGCTACTCCATGTGTCCGCGGCGATGACCGAGCCGCGATACTTCCCGCTCATCGCGTATCCCGAAGCCTGGACGCCCTCGACGGCCGGCGCGCTCAGCGGCCGCGTGGTCTACCTCGGCGACAAGACGTCGGCCCAAGTCACGGCCATGGGCGAGGCGCTCAGGGGGGCCATCGTCCTCACCCATCCGCACGTCACCACCTTCATCACACGCGACCGGCCTCAGCCGGGGCTCACCGACGCACCGATTGCCACCGGTAACCCGTCCCTGCCGCAGGCACGCCCATCGATTCCCGCCGCCACACTGGCCTCGCTGCTGCGGCAATTCGGTGCCGGTGTGGCGATTCGGCCGAGCGCCTACACCGACGGCACGATCGGTGTGCTCGGCAACCGGAACACCCCTCGCGATGCGGTGCCCACGATCGTCGTCGGCACCGAGCAGTACAACATGATGGCGCGCCTCGCGGCAGCCGGTCAGCCCGTCTCGATGACGATTGAATCCCGCACACGCCATCACGATACCGACCGCAACAGCTACAACGTGATCGCGGACATCCCCGGCATCGACCCGGCCGTGCGCGACGAATACGTGCTCATCGGCGCACACCTCGATTCCTGGCACACGTCCAACGGCGCCACCGACAACGCCGATGGCGTGGCCGCCGTCATGGAGGCGGTGCGGATCCTCCGGGCGATCGGTGCAGCGCCTCGCCGGACAATTCGGGTCGCGCTCTGGAGCGGCGAAGAACAGGGCCTGCTGGGTGCACGCGCCTACATTGCGCAACACCTCGCCACGCCCGAGGCCCAGGCGAAGCTCCAGGTGTATCTGAACGACGACCCAGGAAGCGGACGCACTCTCGGGTTCTACATGGAGCAGAACGAGGCGGCGAAAATGTTCTTCGACCGCTGGCTGGCGCCCCTGAAAGACCTTGGCATGACGATGAACGTCATGGAGGGAATCGGGTCAACCGACCATGTTCCGTTTGTGCAGATGGGGATGCCGGCGTTCAACGCCATCAAGGATTTTGACGCCTACGACGTCCGCACCCGCCACACCAATGCTGATTTTCCGGAGCGCATGAGCGAGGACGAACTCAAACAGCAGGCCGTGGTGATGGCGACCTTTGCGTGGCAGGCGGCGATGATGAACGAACGGGTGCCTCGTCCGCTGTCCGCGGTCCGCTAGTCCGCAATGTCATCGCTCCCCGCACCGGTTCTTGTCGCGGACGCGGCCGCTTTGTCGCAGCTGGTCTCCGACCTCACGTCCAGCCCGACTGTGGCCGTGGACACCGAATCCAACAGCCTGCACGCGTATCGCGAGCGGGTGTGTCTGATTCAGTTCTCCACGCCCACCACCGACTACATCGTCGACCCGATCGCCCTGCAGGACCTCAGTGCGCTCGTGCCATTTTTTGCGAGTCCGGCTCACGAGAAGATCTTTCACGCGGCCGAAGGTGACGTGCTGGGATTGGGGCGGGACTTCCGGTTCACGTTCACGAACATCTTTGACACGATGTCGGCCGCGCGCAGCCTGGGCTGGCCGCAGGTCGGCCTGGCCGCCGTGCTCAAAGCCGAATTCGGTGTCACGCTCAGCAAGACCCATCAACGGGCCGACTGGGGACGCCGCCCGCTGCAGACCGACATGCTCGACTACGCGCGACTGGATACGCACTACCTGCCGGCGTTGCGGAATCGGCTGGACACGGCACTGAACGAACGCGGCCTGCGAGCGGAAGCGCAGGAGGATTTCGAGCGCCTGGCCAGGACGCAGCCTTCCGTCGTGAATCAGACACTGGATCCACAGGCATTCTGGCGCGTGAAAGGCGCCCGCGATCTCCCGCCCCGGCAGGCCGCAGTGCTCAGCGCCGTCTTCACATACCGCGACAGTGAATCGGCCCGCACCAATCAGCCGCCCTTCAAGGTGATCGGCGAGCCGACCCTGCTCGACATCGCCCGGCGCTTGCCGCAGACACTCGACGACCTGACGGGCATCGTCGCAATGACCCCAGGCCAGGTGCATCGGCACGGGCACGCGCTGCTGCGCGCCGTGCAGGATGGTCTTGCCGCGGTGCCTCCGTCACCACCCGTTCTCGACCGCGAGCCCGACGATGTGCGGGATCGGTATGACCGGCTGCATCACTGGCGCAAGACACGCGCGCAGGCGCGTGGGGTCGAATCGGACGTCATCCTGCCGCGCACCACGTTGTGGGATCTCGCCAGACGCCCCCCTCGCACGCACGACGACCTGGCCGGCATCGCAGACTTCGGCGCCACTCGTCGGGCCCTGTACGGCCAGGAGATCATGGCGTTGATGGCGCCCCGGCCGGGAGTGGTTCGAACTGCGCCGTAAAGTGCCGCAGAGCCGCCGGCGCCCTCACGATGCGGTAGCCGCGAGGGCTGTCGCGGCGGACGGCGACGGCGGCGACTTCGGCCACATAGTCGATGTGTGACTGCGTGTAGACGCGACGTGGAATGGGGAGCCGCACGAGATCCATATGGCTTTCGGCAGCCGGTCCTTCTGCCCCGCTTCGCGCGTCTTGATGAACCAGGTGTCCTCAGCAAAGCGAGATGCATTCGGGGACACCGGCTTCTTGACGCGGGCGCACAGTGCCCGCACTCCACGCAGGTTCTCCAGGGAGATCGATTGGCCGCCGGAGTCGTTTGTCGCCGTCACTTGAGTCGGAATGCTGTGGATGAATCCTGTCTGGTCCCTGACCACCTCCCGAATCCCCCATCGGCGTCCACCTGGAAGACGTTGCAGCCGGCCGCCCGGGCGAGGCGGGAGAAGGCATCCGTTCCGCCGCTCGACACGTAAGCTCTTCACGATGAAGATGATGACGCGACTCGGGGCGGCAGGTGCGGGCGTCGCCATTGTGGCGGCGGTGGCGAGCGCGTGGGCGGCACAGGAGCGGCACCCCGTCAGCGGGCGCGTCATTGCGCCGACGATGAGTGTGCTGGGAGCGCCGTGGCTGGACCGGCCGGAACGGGAGGCCGAAGAGCAGCCCACGCGTGCCGTAGAGGCCCTGCGGCTTCGACGAGGCATGGTGGTCGCCGACGTCGGCGCCGGGTCCGGGTATTACACCGTGCGGCTGAGCCGTGCGGTGGGCCGTGACGGGCGCGTGGTCGCCACCGACGTGCAGCCGGGCATGCTCGACCTGATCCGCCGCACACTCGAGCGCGAGCAACTGACGAATGTCTCACTGGTGCTGGGCGGGGTGGACGATCCGAACCTGCCCGCAGGCACGTTCGACATGATTCTGATGGTCGACGTCTACCACGAACTCGCCGCACCGCAGGCCTTTGTGCGGAAGCTCAGGACAGCCCTCAAACCTGACGGCCGCCTGGTGCTGATCGAGTTCCGCGGCGAGGATCCGGCCGTCCCGATCCAGCCACTGCACAAGATGAGCGTCGCTCAGGTCCGGCAGGAGCTGGATGCGGACGGTTTCACCATTGAACGCGTCATCGACGTCCTGCCCTGGCAGCACATCATCGTCTTGAAACAGCGCACGGACTGAGTGCCCGGCCGCACTCGTCAGCGCCAGCGATACGCGCTGATCCCGGCACCGTCGCGCACGAACAGGTCGCCATCGGCCACGGCGAGATGCGCCCATGCCTCCCCCTCACCAACGACCGTCTCGTCAATAAGTTCGAAGGCCTTCGGTGTCGCACGAATCAGGCGCAGGTGGCCGGTCTCATCGAGCGCCAGCAGCCGATCCCGCTGGGCAACGAGGCTCCAGTATTTCCCGAATGGCGTGGTGGTCCACATCCGCTGGCCGGTTCGCAGGTCGATACACGCGAGACGCTGGTTGGCCAGATGCAGATAGGCATACCCGTCGATCACCACGGGCGTGGACATATACCCCTGCGCGTTCATCGCCCAGCCTTCGGTCACCGACCACGTCGCGCCCTGGCGGCTCACACGATAGAGCCATGAGCCGTTCTGGTAGCTCGACGTGAACACCGCGTCGTCCACCACCACCGGCGTCAGGATGTTCATGCCCCGAAACGACGGCACCGGCTGGGACCAGAGCACCCGGCCCGTCGACAAATCCACACCGTTGAGCGTCTCCCGAGTCTGCACGACAAGCTGTCGCACTCCGGCCAGCGTCGCCACGACCGGCGACGAGAACGCACCACTCTCAAACACCGTCGCACCACCTTCGAGCGTTCGCCACACCACAGCCCCTGTCCGGGCGTCGAGCTTCACGACGCTGTTGGCCGCCTGTACGTAGACACCACCACGGTCAACCAGAGGCGACGAGATGAATCCGAACTCGGGCACGGTGGCCTTGAACTTCTCAACAAAGTCCACGCGCCAGCGCTCAGCCCCGGTCGCGGCGTCAAGCGCCACCAGCACATCACGCATGCCGGCCACGTAGAGGGTGCCGTTGTCGAGCGCCGGGGTCGCCCGAATCCAGTCGCCACGCGATTTCGCGTAAAACGGCACACTGACCGCACCAGGCCACTCCACCGTCCAACGAACCGCCCCGGTGGATCGGTCAAGCGCGCGCACCACTTCCGTGGACTTGTTCTTCGTCTCCGTGACGTAGACAAGGTCAGCCGACACGATGGGGCCGGAGTAGCTCGGCCCCAGTCCGAGAGACCACTGGGCAGTCACCGCCGTCTTCAGGATCGCCGGCCACGCCGGCCCCGTTACTGTGCCGTCGCGAGCCGGGCCGCGCCACTGGGGCCACGTCGCTCGCTCAGTCGGCGCCCCGAGCAGGGTCACGCTGATCATGAGCCCAGCCAGCCAGCCACACACACCCGCCATAAGCACCTGTCGCACAATTACCCCCCGCCAAGAGGGTCGCATAATTTTTCTTTTTCAAGAAATTAATTTCACCAAAAATAAAACTTATGTGCCTTCAAAGAATATTTAGCAATCTTCTTTAACTATGGAGCACAACCACCGCTACCAGCGCACCCGAAAAGACGTCAGTACGCGACGCTGCTCCGGTCATTCCGGTGGTCGTGCAGGAGTCGCTTCCATGGTCACCGGAACACCTCAGCGATGATCCGGGTCCGGTAGTCGAAGATGTGTTCGACCTGCCGACGCACCAGCGGCAGCACCGGCCAGCTGAGCGGATGCAGCGGGAGCCTGAATTGCACGTGGTCCGACAACCGGGTCCCCTCGGGTACGGTCTCAAACGTGTGCGTATGAATCCACTCGCGATAGGGGCCCCGGAGCTGTTCATCCACAAACATGAACGGCGGCTGCCAGGTGCTGATGCGCGTCTTCCAGCCAAACGGCACGCCGAACAATGACAGCCGATAGTCAATCAGGGTGCCCTGCTGCACGTTGATGGGCGTGGGCGTCAGGATGCGGAACCGCAGTTCCGGCGGTGTGATGTGTTCGAGGTTGGCCGCATCCGCGAAAAACGCGAACACATCCTCAATGGGCCGTGCCACCACCTGTGTGCGGCGGAGGTGATGCATGCGCATACGGCCTACTTGAACCTCACATGCAGGTAGACGGAGTGCCGTCCGTACGTCTCGTAGAACGGCTTGAAGGGCACGCCGTCCACCGAGAACCGCAGCGTCGCGGGATCGCCGGCGACCGAGCGGCCGATGTCGCTCACGTCAAAGGTCATCTGGCGCCAGTCGGTGCGCGCGGCCGGTTCCTCGGCGGCGAGAAGCACCGGTCCCCACAGGAGACTGGCGACGTTCGGCTGATCCACGAGGTGATCGAGGTGAAACTTGAACGGCATGCGCAATTCAATGGTGTCGTTATCGCGCCAGGTGCGCGACAGCGTCAGGTAGCTGCCCGGAGTGGCGGTGACGTTTTCCTGGCGGCCGTTGACCGTCACGAAGAATCCGCGCGTGGCCCAGCCGGGCACGCGCACCTTGATGTCAAACCGTCCGCTGCCCTTCACGACCAGCCGGGTCGTGTCGGCGCTGGGAAAGTCCGTGATCTGCTGCACGGACACCTTCCGTTCCGTCCAGTTCACCGTGGACGGGACAAACAAGTTGACATACAGCGCGGAGTGGTCCGCACTGTGGAAGTAGATCGTGTCCTGCAGCTTGGTGTGGCTCTCAAGCGCGGTGCCGTTGCAACACGTGAACCCGTTCATGTTCGCGTTGCCGAACCGTTTCTGGGCGCCGGGGTTGAGCGGCACATGATACGTGTTGCCCGCGTCGCCTTCCGCCACCGACGCGAGGATGTGGTTGTACATCGCGCGCTCGTAGTGGTCCATGTACTTGGCGGTCTGGTCGTACATGAACAGCTGCCGATCGAGTTTCAGCAGGTTGTAGGTCGCACATGTTTCGTTCTGGCCTCCCTGCGCGAAGCCGTTGTCCCACAACGTGTTCGGTTGCACGGTGAAACATTCGGCGTTGTTCGGGTTGCGCGCGCCGGCCACGCCGCCGATGCTGTACATGTAGCCGCCGTTCACGATCTCCCAGAAGTTCGAGGCGATCATGTAGTAGGGCATCTCCTTCGTGTTCCGGAACGTCTCGAGCGCACCGGTAATCTGCGGAATGTGCTGGTTCGCGTGTTTGCCCCGCACCGTGTCCACACCCTTCGCCAGCCCGTGGTCGTGCGCGGCGTTGCCGAAGAAGAAGTTCGTGTTGTCGAACAACTTCGCCGTGTCGAGGAACCGGCGCTCCCCCGTCAACCGGTACAGCCGCGCCATCCCTTCGTTCATGCCGCCGTATTCGCCGGCGATGTACCGGTTCCACATGCTGATACGGGTCTCCGGCGGCAGCGCACTCAGCCGCGCCTGCACCCACGCCCCCATGCCGCGCGCAATCTCCAGCGCCTTCTTGTTGCCGGCGACCTCATACGTGTCAAGCAGACCGGCGAGGATCTTGTGCAACGTGTAGTACGGCGCCCAAATCTGGCTGTCCTGCGTGCCGTAGGTCGCACCACGTTCGAGCATGATGAACTGGTCCGGCGGATACGCACTGATGAACCCCGTGCCCCAGTTCCAATAATCCGTACGAATCGCCTCTGCGCGCAGATTCGAGTCGTAACTCTGCCGGCCTGGTCCCACAGGCACCGCGCGTGGATCCGCGACTGACGGCCCACCGGGCTGCGCCGGCCGGCCCGACCGCTGTGACAGGTCATGCAGCGTGTCCACCAGGTAGTTCATCTTCTGGAGGAACGTCGCCTGCAGCGCCGGGTCGTAGCCGGTGCTCGCATACGCCTGCGCGATGGCCGTCAGGTAGTGGCCACTTGCATGACCACGAAGCCGCGTGGTCTGGTTGTCCCAGCCCTGCAGCGGCCGTGTGCCCTCCGGCTGCGGCACGCCGAACGTGTCGCGGAAGTTATAGAGGAAACTGTCGGGGTTGGTGGCCGCGAGTCCGCGCAGGAACTTGTCACGGTTCTGGATGAACGCGGTGTCGCGTCCCTGAGTGTCCTTGTTCAAGACGACGCGGTCGAGGGAGAACGCCTCGACGAGCCGCTCAGGCGGTGTCTGCACGCCCACTGGTGCCTTCACGATCACCGTCGCCTTCGGCTGGAACCGTGTGCCGGGCACCATGCCCGACACCGTGTACGTGCCCGGCTGCCGCACCTGCTCGTTGTCGGTGGGCGACGGCCAGATCGCACGCGCGTTGCCTGCCACACCACCCGCGAAGGTCGCCGGAATCTGTGCCGGCAGCAGCGGCAGGTACCCCGCCACCGTCTCGACGGTGATGTCGGGCACGGAGACCAATCGCGCGGCAAACGGCGATTCACGGGGGATGTTGGCGGTGGAGATCTCCGGCGGCGCCCCGGCGCGCCCGCGCCCCTGCGCCGTCTGTGTCGCCGCGATCGCGTTGCGGCGGATGGTCGCGATGGGCTCGTCCCCGAGCGCGATGCGATACAGGCGCACATCCCGGAATCGCCCGTGCAGCGTCGGCGCGGCGTCATCCTGCGACCGGCCGAGGAACAGGCGGTTGGTGGACAACGACGGCGGCACTAGTTGATCCGGCGTCGCGGCCACATCCGTCGCCTGCCCCGCACGGACACCATCGATGTACGCGGTGAGCACACGGCTGGCGGGATCGAGCACGACCGCAAAGTGTGTCCATTGGTTCTCTACAACCACCTTCGGCGTGGTGGTGCCCTTCACCTGACCATCCACCACCGCCGTGGCGCGGAAGCCCTGCCCGTCCACCACGGCATACAACCGCGAAGCCGCGTTCTGGCCGAAGTCAAACACCGGTCCGGTGGCGCGTGTCGGCAGATACAGCCACCCGACAACGGCAACCGCATCCTCCCCATCAAACGCCTCCGCCGGCAGCTGCACGTAGCTGCCGTCGCCGGTCAGCAACAGCACGCGGCGGGTGCCGTCTTCGACGAACACCGGACTCGTGCCTCGCAAGGTCGCATGCAACTGGTTGCGGGAGGAGTCTTCCGGACTCCCGTTGAACTGATACCGGGCGATGAGACCGGTCTCCCCGATGCCATCGAGAAACTGGTCACCGCCCTGCGCGGCGTTCTGCTGGTTCTGCGCGACGGCAACGACGATGGCCGACACGACCAGCGAGAGGGCAATCAGGATGCGGTGCATAGGTCTCTCTCCCAAACTGGCGCGCTCACACCCAGCGCGCCCTACTTCAATCAGCGAACTTCGATCGTGCGCGATGATGCCGTAAGCGGTACGGTGTAGGCACCACGTTCGAGCGTGAATCCGCCAGGCACGGTCCACTCGCGGCGGGCGACGGTCTTGCCCGTCTGCTCCACCCGCAGGCGCGCCTGCTTCACATGGGTCGATGACGACGCGAGCGTCACCCGCACCCGCCCGCTGGCGGCATCAAACTCCACCTGCTCAAACTGCCCGGCATCCAGTGTGAGATACAACCCCACCGGCGCGAGATAGATCCGCTGGCGGAAGGAGTCGGCCACCTTCACGGTGACACGAGACCCGTTCACGGTGGCGTTGCCGCCAAACGCCTGCCATCCGAACTCCGGATGGTTGATCAGATACATCCCGGTGTTGAGCGCGTGTCCGAGGAAGTTCGGCCCGTAGTCGCCGCTGTACGCATCCCAATGGAGCTTCTCGGGGAACGCATGGAAGGCCACTGACGCAAACCCTTCCTCGTCGATGTTGGTCAGCGCGCCCATCGTGCCGGCATACCCAATGCGGAGCAGGTGCAGATCCTGCGGATCATCCCTGAAGCGCGTCAGAGCCGGAATCGCGTTGAGCCCTGATCCGTAGTGGTGGAGCTGCCGTTCGTAGCCCGCACCCGGCGCCCCTGCGTAAATAAAGTCCCAGTAGCGACGCGCAGCGCCGTTGTAGCCCCAGTGCGGCACCAGCGGCATGTAGCCGACGATCGAGTTCAGCGCCGTGGTCGCCTGCGTGTCGTACCCGAAGTAGCGCATCCACGCGAAGACTTCTTCCTGCCCCGTCGAGTCCCACGCCATTTCGCTGCCGTAGGGATAACTCTGGCCGGCCCACCGGTCCGCCCGCGTCTTCATCCGCGCCTCTAGGGCGGACGACTTTTCGGTCCACCCTTCGCGCTTCATGTCTTCGAGCACCATCGCAAACGTCGTCGCGCCCATCAGGCCGACGTTGACATACCCGACGCGGTTCGCCGCGTCCGTCATGTACATCATCGTTTCGTGCGCCTGGTTCAAGTACCAATCCCACGGATGCGTCGTCACCAGGCCTTCCGTATTGCGGGCGATGCGATACATCGACCAGTACGCGGCCACCACGTGCGCGTAGTTGTAGGCGCGATTCTGAGTCTCGGATCCTGCGCGGTTCCAACTCGCCCACGTCGTCCAGTTCTTCGACGGGTCGTAGGTGAAATTGGGGAAGTCCTCAGGCACGTACATGAACAGGCTCTTGCGGACGCCGTACTTCCGCTCCCCGTCCGAGTACTGAATACGTCCCCAGAGCACCTCGTTGACGAAGCGTTCGTACTTCCCGAGTTCCGCGCGCGACGGCTGTCCGAATTGTTTCATCGCCGCGGCCAGCCACGACCCTGCGCCGCCTTCATCCGACAAGCCTGCGATCCACGCGCGGTGGTCCTGCTCGACGATGGCGTTTTTGGAACGGTCGTAACTCATGACTGACGGACTTCGCTTGAACGGGTCGTCCGGCTTGTCGAACCACTGTTTGGTGAGGAGGAAGTTGCCGAGGTCGGCGACCGCCTGCGCCGCCGGCTTCGTCACGTAATAGTTGATCGCCTGCACGGCACCGTCATCCCAGGTGAGCGTCAGGCGGGCCCGGCCCCACTGGCGACCGCGCACCGTGAACTCGCGCCAGCCATTCGTGCTACGGCGACCGGCGGTCACCTCGAGTGCGCCGGACGGAGACACCGAGACCTTCGCGGTGCGTGAGCCGTACCGCGCGAACAGTCGGAGGTCCTGATCCATCGGGGCCACGTAGCCCGGGAAGCCTGCGGCCACCGGACGGCCGGCCTTCACGAGTGTGTCTTCGATCGCGCGAATCTCGGGTGCGATGTGAAACTCGAGACCGTACGTGCGGGTTTGCCCGGGCGCCAGTGTGGCGTGCGTCGGCACCTGCCACGGCTGCGCGTTCTTCCACTCGTTCTCGGCGTAGGCCTTCGTGTGGGCCATCCATTCGAAGATGGCTTCCGAGGTTTGTGTGCGCGGCGTGCGGTCGTCCACGGGCCGCCATCCCTCAAGTGGGGTGCGGCCATGCGGCACGACCACAAGCGCCGGGCCCTTGCCCGAGAGGCGCGTGACCTGCACGAAGCCCGCATCCTGCGCGATGGCCGGATCAAAAAACGACGTGATCTCGTGTGCCTGTTCGAGATTGCGTCCGGTGATCAGGTTGTTGAACACGACGGGAATCCCGAGTGCGCCAATCTCAACGGACTGCGGCGTCCGGTTGGTGACCTCGAAGCGAAGCACCACCTTCCCGTTCACGAGCGCCCAATGCCGGGTCACACGCAGCGGCACATCCGCCGGCAGCGTCGCGGCGAGATCCGATGACGCGAGGGTGCCGGCGGCGGGTGTCAGCGCCGCGACGGGTTTGCGATCACGCGCCGTGTCGTAATCCTTCCATTCGGCGGTGCCGGCCTGACGCACCTTGAAGGTCAGATCGCCGAGGTGGTGGTAGTCGTTCGCAGCGCGCTGCGCGAGTCGATCGGCAGGTGTGAAGTCGAAGGTCAATGGCCCGGTCGGCTGCGGCGGTGGTGGCGGCTGGGTGGGGGCCGCACCGGCCGCCCCCGCGCCCCGGCCACCACGGGGCGGCGTCGGTGTCGGCGTGTACGTCGGCACGCCCTTGGGCTCGAGCGCCGCGATCGTCTGGGACGCCTTGACCAGCTTGAGTGTGAAGTCCAGCGTGTCGAAGTCGAGGGTACCGTCCTCCAGGCCGAGTGTCGGCGGCGGAGGCGGCGTCTGTGCTCCGCGCCCGCCCTGCTGTCCCTCCACCCGTGGCGCAAGCCAGAGGGCAGCGACAAGTCCGACGGCGACGGCTCCCGGTCGGGTCACGGTCATCAGGCGCTTCATCACCAATCACTCCTCACTTCACATCGTTCAGGTTCCCAGCGAGACAGGGAGGCACGAACCTTAGTACCGCCATGCCTCAGTGTGATGCACTCTGGGTGTCGGCAGATCTTACTGCGTGGTAGGCTGGCGCCCGTATGGAACGTCACACACGATTCACCGCTGATCATCTGGCATTCGCCCGCACCAAAACCGCATACATGGGACGCGAGGAGTCGATTGAGTTCCTCCGCGTGATGGACATCAAACACAGCGTCGGGCACTGGTCGGCCGGCGACTTCTGCGACCGGTTTGCGCCCCCCGGATACCACTCCAATGACCCCGCCTTCCAGAACGATTTTGAGGGCCAGTGCCGCCGCACAAAGGCGGCCGGCGTGTCGGCCATCGAGATTCACCAGAGCGTGTTCGAGAAGACGCTGAATGGCGACCTCGACGCCGCCGCCATCACCCAGGCGCAGGAGGGGTTCCTCGCCGAACTCGGCATGTCGGTGACGGCCTGCAACATCAACACGTGGACCAACCCGAAGTTCCGCCTTGGCGGTCCGTGCAACCCCGATCCGGCGATTCGCAAGGCCGCACTCGAGGAAGTGCTCAAAGGCGTCGAGATCTGCACGCTGATGCAGATCCCCGTGCTGAGCGTGTGGCCGGGCTCCGACGGCGCCGACTACCACTTCCAAATCGACTACAAGGAGTCGATTGAGTGGTTTGCGGAGGCGCTGGCGACGGTCAACAAGGCGTGCCTCAGCCATGGCATCAAGCTCGCGATCGAGCCGAAGCCCTATGAACCGCGCGAGCTCTACATGATCATTCCGACGGCGGCGTCGGCGATTCTTGTGGCGCAGCAGGTGAACAAAGTCACCGGCGGCAACAACTGCGGACTGACCATCGACTACGGCCATCAGAAGATGGAAGCCACGACCGCCTCCACGGCGTGTGACCTGGCGGAATTCGTCGGTGTCCCCGTGCACAAGTTCGACGTCAACGACGCGCGCCAGGGCCGCAACGATCAGGACTGCATGTTCGGCACGCTCTCGATTCCCGAATCGGTCGAGTACCTGTACACGACCTTTGTGCGCAACTACCGCGGCTATTACAGCCAGGACCAGTTCACCTACCGCGAAGATCCGACGCGTGCGATCGAACGCAGCATGATCAACTTCGCAAACCTCTCGCTCAAGGCGGTCCGGCTGTACGAACGCCAGGCTGACATCGCACAGGCGCGCACGACGGGGACCGGCCCGGACATCCTCGACATCGTGTCGCCGGTGCTCGTGGGCTGACGTCCAATGGCGTTCACGATCGGGGTTGACTACGGCACCAATTCCGTCCGCGCCATCGTCGTGGACTGCGCGGATGGACGGACCGTCGGCACGTCCGTCTTCAACTATCCGAGTGGAGACCACGGCGTGCTCCTGCACCCGAAGGACCCGCACCTCGCGCGACAACATCCCGGCGACTACATCACGGGGCTTGAGGCCAGCGTCACTGGTGCGCTGACACAGGCAGGCGCCGTCGAGGGCTTTTCGGCCGCGCACGTGATCGGCATCGGTGTCGACACCACCGGCTCGACGCCATTGCCGGTGGACGCGCAGGCGCGGCCCCTCGCACTCGATGCCAGATGGGAACAGAACCTCGCGGCCCATGCGTGGTTGTGGAAGGACCATACGTCGGCCGAAGAGGCTGCGGCGATCACCGCGACGGCACAGACGCATGCCCCTCACCTGCTTGCGCCGATCGGCGGCACGTACTCCTCCGAATGGTGGTGGTCGAAGATCTGGCGGTGTCTCAAGGACGCGCCTGACGTGTTCGACGCCGCGGCGAGTTGGGTCGAACTCGCCGACTTCGTGCCGGCCGTGCTCGCGGGCGTGACCGACTCCACGAAGATCGTCCGTGGCATCTGCGCCGCCGGGCACAAGGCGATGTACTCCGACGTGTGGGGCGGATTGCCGGACAAGGCATTCCTCGCCCGCCTCGACCCGAAGCTCGCATCGCTGCGCGATCGGCTCTACGACTCGGCGCTGCCGACCGGTACCCCGGCGGGCCACTTGTGTGCGGAGTGGGCCGTCCGCCTCGGGTTGCCCGAAGGCATTCCGATCGCGATGGGCGCATTCGATGCGCACTACGCGGCCATCGGCGCGGGAGTCACGACGGGAACGTGGGTGAAGATCATTGGCACATCCACGTGTGACTGCGCCGTGGCGCCATCCACTACACCGATCGCTGACATCCCCGGCATCTGCGGCATCGTCAATGGCTCGATCCTTCCTGGGTATTACGGCATTGAGGCCGGTCAGTCCGCTGTGGGCGACATCCTTCGCTGGTGGGTGGAGGAGGTCTGCAAGGGCGACGACATGGAGCATGCCCACCTCTCAGTGGAAGCCTCCCACCTGCGGCCCGCCGAGTCCGGCCTGCTGGCGCTCGACTGGAACAACGGCAACCGGACCATCCTTGTGGACCCTCGGCTCACCGGCCTGCTCCTCGGTCAGACGCTGCACACGACACGGGCCGAGGTCTATCGGGCGTTGATCGAGGCCACGGCATTCGGCGCCCGTGCCATCATCGAACGCGTCCGCGAATACGGCGTCAGCGTGGACCGCGTCGTGTGTTGTGGCGGCATCGCGGAAAAGAACGCGCTCTTCATGCAGATCTACGCGGACGTCATTGGACAGCCGATGCTGATCGCCGGTTCTCCCCAGACGCCCGCACTCGGCTCCGCAGTGGCCGCCGCCGTCACCGCCGGCGCAGCAGCCGGGGGCTACGACGACTGGCAGGTCGCCCAGGACCGCATGACCTCCGTCACACTCGAACGTTACGAGCCACGGCCTGATGCCGTCGCCGTGTACACCCGCCTGTATGCCCTGTACCGGGAACTGCACGATACGTTCGGCGGCGTGCCTGGGACAACGGCAAATATCCCGACGATGATGAAGCGCCTGCTCGCGCTTCGCCATGAGACGATGGCGTCATGAGTGCGGAAGCGCTGAAGGCGCGCGTGTATCACGCCAATGTCGAACTGGCCGGCACCGGGCTGGTCATGGGCACGTTCGGCAACCTCTCTATCGTGGACAGGGCCGCCGGGATGATGGCGATCAAGCCGAGTGGCGTGCCCTACGACGAACTCACGCCCGGCCACATGGTGGCCGTGTCGCTCGAGACCGGACTCCCCCTCGACGACCGGTATCGACCGTCCTCCGACACACCGACGCACCTTGAGCTGTACCGCGCGTTTCCGTGCGAAGCCGTCGTCCACACGCATTCGGAACATGCGACAACGCTGGCCCAGGCGCGCCGGCCAGTGCGTTGCCTCGGCACGACGCACGCGGACTGTTTCAGGGGTGATGTGCCCGTGACACGGGCGATGCGCGAAGAGGAAGTCGTCACCGACTACGAACGGAACACCGGCCTCGTGATTGTCGAGACGTTCCGGCAGTCGGGCATCGATCCGTCGGAGGTCCAGGCGGTGCTGGTGGCCAACCATGCCCCGTTCACATGGGGACCCAGCGCGGCGGCCGCGATTGACAATGCGCGGGTGCTGGAGTTCCTCGCCGCGATGGAGTGCCGGATTCTCGCCATGGCCGGCGCGCCACCCAGGCCCGACCGGTTCCTCATCGACAAACACTACCTGCGCAAACACGGCCCGTCGAAGTACTACGGACAGAAGTAGGGTGCGCTGGGCTGGATCGCGCCAGTGAACCCTCGCCACGACTCCAGACGCCTGGCCGCAGGTTGTTGAGCGACACCGACGTGGGATCAGCGTCAGGCCGTTGATTTCCAGGCGGACGCTGGAACGCGATCCGGGTCGCCTGTCGATCACAGTCCGTCGACTCCACCGCAATCACGTTCATGACCGATGCGGTCGTCGTGGCATGTGTGTAGCCGAACGCGTGCCCAAGTTCATGGATGCGGACGAGGCGCACCTGCGGTGAATTGCCCGCATCGAAGTCGCGATCGAGCATCACGGTGCCGGCGACGACGGCGCCGTCCGAGCGGGTTTGCCATCGCGCGTCGCCGGCAAGAGCTCGTGGCATCCGTCACGCCCGTGTACCGCGCCACGGTGATCACCGCATCTCTCAGGATGTCGGCGCTCGCGCTCACGGCCGTCGATTCGCGCGTGACTCAGGCAAACGCGGCGACCTGGTTCCCGGTCAGCGCCGTCACTCCGGACGCGAGATCGGATTCCAGCCGGTCGCGGTCCGTCGTGGTCATCACATCGTCAATCGCCGCGGCGGTTGACTGGTCCAGCGACATGAACCGCAACGTGCGCGTGAGCACGCGCAGGAGTGGCACGGTCGTCCACCGCTGCAGCCGGGACACCCGCGCTGGTTCGTCAAAGGCGGTGACGTTGAAGGAGGTTGGGATCATGGTGACCGACGCCGCCGAGGCAGGCAGCGAGGGATATACAAATCAGGGCAGCGAAAAGGCGACGTACGGCGCGATTCTACCGGTATCGCTCTTCGAGCGGTGCGGGCGGCAACATCTGGGATTCCCAGGACTCGAGCCGCGCCTTGAGGTCCGCGGCATCGGTGGACCGACGGCCCAGCAGGTTTGTGCGCTCGCCTGGGTCCGCGGCAAGGTCGAACAGATACGTCCCGTCCTCGTTCACGACGTACTTCAAGTCGCCATGACGAACAGCCTTCTGCTGACGGCGTTGGGTGACGCGCCAGTAGAGCGTCCGCGGCACCGGCTGGGCGCCGGTCAAGGCGGGGAGCAGATCAATCGCATCCACCGGGCGCGGCATCGCGGTTCCGGCAAGACCCGCGAACGTCGCCGTCCAGTCCATCGTGACCGCGACCTGGTCGGAGTGGGTGCCTGCCGCGATGCGCGCCGGCCATCGCACAGCGGTGGCGACACGAATACCACCCTCACCCACCGTCATCTTCGCGTGACTAAACGGCCCCATGTGCGAAAACCGCTCGCCACCGTTGTCACTCGTGAACACCAACACCGTATCGCGAGTCATGTCCGCGGCTTCCAGCGCCGCCAGCACACGACCCACCCCATCATCGAGACTCCGCATCATCGCGGCATACACCTCCGGTGACCCGCCGGCCTTCCAGTCGTCGACGGAAGGGCGATGGTGATCGGTGGGGCCCTGCCAGGGCCAATGCGGTGCGGTGTATTGCAGGCTGAGGAACAGCGGTGCGTCCGACGACGTGCCGATGATGCGTTCCGCGCGAGCGGTAAACAGCTCCGTCGCATACCCATCGGTCGTCACAGGGTCTCGGTCGTCGAAGAACATCAGACGCCGGTATTCCGAGTCTTCCTTCGTGAAGTAATCACCGGCAGCTCCGAGGAATCCGAAGAACTCATCGAAGCCGTGTTCGAGCGGGTGGAATTCAGGCGCGACGCCGAGGTGCCATTTGCCGACGAGCGCGGTGCGGTACTCGGCGTCTTTGAGTACCCGCGGCAACGTCGGCGGTGTCGCCGACAGTCCGAGCGGATGCGTGGTGAGTGGTTCGTGCAGACCAGCCAACTCGCGGGCTGGATACCGTCCGGTCATCAGCCCCACACGTGTTGGAGAACAGACCGGCGCCGAGGAATAGGCCTGCCGCAGCACCATCCCCTCACGTGCGATGCGATCGATGTGTGGCGTGGTGTACGTCGTCGCCCCGGTGAACCCGACGTCACCGTAGCCGAGGTCGTCGCACATGATCAGCACGATGTGCGGGCGCCGGTTGCTGCGCAGACCACAACCGGCCAGCGAGCCACCCACGGTCAGCGCGGCCGATGCCGCGAGTGCCGTGCCGAGGAACTCGCGTCTGCCGACCACCGTGTCAGGCCCGGTAGCGTTCGATCAGCTGCGCGATCCGCTGCGCCGCCTGCACCGCCGCCTCATGGTTCTGCGAGAAGTTCAGGCGGATGCTGTCGGTAGACTCGGGACTGAATTCGGTGCCGGGCGTGACCGTCACGCCGGCCTGCACACGCAGTGCGCGCACAAACGCGACCAGCGGAATGTTCAGCGCCGGCAGGCGCGGGAACAGGTAGCTGCCGGCCTCAGGCGCGCGCACCACCAGTCCGGGCACCGTGCGGAACACCTCGATCAACGCGTCACGGATCGCCTGGTGTTTTGCGGTCCGATCCTGCATCCATCCGGCCGGCTCCTCAAACCACGTGCGCAAGACCGCCTGCGAGTAGCCCGGTGCGCGCAGCGACACGATCGCCTGCAGCTTCTCCATCCGGTCGATGAGTCGCGGTGCGCCAAACGCCACACCCAGACGATACCCGCTGAGCGACTCGGTCTTCGAGGGGCCCATAATGGTCACGACCCGGTTGGGGTCGATCGACGATGCGCGAAGGTGTGTGTAGGTCTGACCGGAATACAGCAGGCGCGAGTACAGCTGGTCCGCAATCACCGTGACGCCGTGCCGATTCGCCAGTTCGGCAATCCGCGCGATTTCGTCGGCCGAATAGATGACACCGGCCGGATTGTTGGGATTGGAAAACAGGAACGTGCGGGCACCGGACTCGAAGGCGTCCTCGAGCTGTTGCAGGTCGAGTCCAGCACCAGTGGTGTGGCCGAGGTAGTCCATCCGCACCGGCACGACTTCCCCACCAAGGAACTCGACAAGTTTCCGGTTTGCGAAGTAGTCGGGCCGCACAATCGCCACCCGATCACCCGTCGTCACGGTCGCACCCAGGGCGAGAAACAACGCGCCCTGCGTGCCCGGCGTGATGATGAGCTCATTCGCGCCAGAGACAGGACGACCGGTGAAGGCCCCGAGGTGTGCGGCCATCCGATCGCGCAGTTCGGCGCCGCCGCGGTATTCGGTGTATGCCTGCGATCCGCCACGATGAACGCCCGAGACAAACTCGTCAAATGCGCCGGGCGTTGGACCAAACGCGGTCTCGTTCACGTCGCCATGCGAAAAATCGACGGGCGCGCCCGGCAGCACCTCGCCACGCAACATCGTGGCAGGCACATCAGCGCCTTGCCGTAGTTCCTGCCCCGGGGCGTGGTCGGTGCCGAGTTTCGCAAACTTCGCTTCGATCAATTCCACAACAAAGGGATTTTATGCTGGATCGCCTTTTCGAGGTGCCAGGTTCACAATGAGACCATGGAGGCACCGGGGCAGTGAATTCTCACCATGAAGCACATGGAGAGCCATGAGGATGCCCCTGTCCGAAGCCACGGGGTTGAGCGCCCGGCAAGGCCGGGCGCAGTGAGGGGAGGGAGGAGCGTAAGCGAAAGTACCTCTCAAACATGTAGGGCACGCTGGGGTTGAGCGCGCCAACAGGTGTTTTCGTTTGCGCTCCTCCCTCCCCTCACCGTGCCGCTTAAGCGGCACTCAACCCCTCATCCCCATGGATCCTCATGATCCCCATGGTGTCAATTCTCCCGGCCCTCCGCGCCTGTGAAATAATCCGCACTCAGCGTCAGCCATGCGAAACCAGACGCTCCTCGCGATCCTCACGAGTGCGCTGCTTGTTGCCAGCCTCGGCGCCCAGGCGCCGGCGCCGGCGGCACGCGGCGGCGCCGCCCCGAAAGGCCTCATCGTCGGCCGCGTCGTCGACGCGGTGTCGAACGTGCCCGTTCCGAGCGTGATTGTGACGCTGGCCGGCGCGTCGCTGGGCAGCAGCATCCGGGTGCTGACCGACGCCCAGGGCCGCTTCCTCTATCGCAACGTGCCGGCCGGCTCGTTCACACTGCGGGCGACGATCGGTGCCAACGTTGAGGGCGCCGGATTCATATGGGCCGGCCCACAGGTCGGGCCCTATCTCAATGGCGGGTATGGCCAGCGGCGGCCAGGTGGATTGCTCCAGTCCATCGATCTCGCTGCCGACGAACACATCGACGACGTGGTCATCAAGCTCTGGCAGGGCGGCTCAATCAATGGACGTGTGTTCGACGAATCGGGCGAGCCGATGGTCGACGTGGCGGTGGCCCACGTCCGTGCGCCCTCTATCGACCGGCAGCCTGATGGAGCTTTGAGAGATTCTCGGGCGTCGGCGGCGGTTCGGAATCGCCGAAGATGGCACGCACCCAGTGGCCGTCGGTCGGGTTCGGGAAGAGGATGAACTTCCGGCCGAAGGCCTCGCGGTCCACGGCCAGCCGCGCGCGGCGGCTCGCCGGGTCCGTCACATAGTAGGCACGGCTGAAGTCGTTGAGGTTGTCGCCGAGATACACCACCACATCACGCGACTGCGCGAGCTGTCGCTGACGGGGTTCCTTGTCGGATGTCTCACGCAACACTGTGAGATGTTCCGCGTCCGCAAACGGGAGTCCCGCTGCCACCATGTTGCCGAGCGCCAACTCAAGGGTCTTCTCCCCCTGATCACGATTGGTGATGTAGAACACCTCCACACCTGCATCCCGGCAGAACGTGAAGAACTCGATCGCGCCAGGGGTCGCTGTCGCGCGGTTCGTCGCTACCCACGTGTCCCACCGGGCGTCGTCAAACAACGGCACTCCATCCGCCACTATGCCTCGCCAGTAGTCACGCGTATCGAGGACGGTGTCATCCAGATCGGAAATCACGGCGAGACGTTTGCGGCCATCTCGAAGGGCGCGGTCCACGTGCATGCGGGCCACATTAAAGCCCTGCATGTACAGCGCGTCGTATTCGGCCGCGGTCTGCTTCCAGGCCAGGGCCATCGCGGCGGGATTCTGCGTTGTCGGTGGCGCGGCAACGGGCTGCGGCTCGGCAGCACCACATCCGGCGAAACAACCACAGGCCATCACGAGGGGCAGAACGAGCTCTTTTCGGAGTGTCACGATGCCGGAATTGTATGCGGTACACTCGACCCCATGGTGTTACGTCATCTCCTGGCCCTCACTCTTGGCGTCCTCGTCCTCTCCCCCATCGGGCCGGCGGCACAAGACGACGAGACGGCTCGTCTTAATGCGTGGTTTGAGAAGAAGTTTGAGGAGCAGCTGGCGTTCAGCCCGATCCAGCAGACGTTTCTGGGTCGCAAGTCCGGCGCGATCGATGACATGTCCATAGCCGCGCAGGACAAGGTCGTGGCGTGGCAGCGGGCGTCCACGGCCGAGATGCGCACGATGTTCGACTACGCCAAGCTGACGCCTGAAGCGCAGACCTCCTGGGACACCTGGGTGTATCAGCTTGAGCAGACCGAAAGCGCGTTGCCCTTCAGGACCAACGCGTACATCTTCGAGCAGATGAATGCGATTCACGCATTCCTGCCGCAGTTGCTGATCGCGTTTCACGCCGTCGAAGGCGCGGCGGACATGGACGCGTACGTCAACCGCATCAGTGAGTCCGGCCGCGCGATTCGGCAGCTGATCGAGGTCTCGAAAGCCAACGCCGTCGAAGGAGTCCGGCCGCCACGTTTCGCCTTCGACATCGTGATCGAGGAATCCACGAAGCTCATCACCGGTGCGCCGTTTGACGACAGCACGACCGACAGTGCCTTGTGGGCGGACGTGAAACTCAAGCTCGCAGAGCTGCAGAAGAAGGGGGCGATCGACCAGAAGCGCGCCGACACGTTGCTGGCGCAGGCGCGCTCGGCGCTGACCGGTCCGTTCAAGTCGGCCTATGTCGACCTGATCGCCTGGCAGAAGGAAGACCGCGCGAAGACGTCGGAGACCACATCCGGTGTGGGCGCATTGCCGAACGGCCGCGCCTACTACAACGAACGGCTGGCCAATCAAACGACCACCACGCTGACGGCTGATGAGATCCACGCCATCGGTCTGGCAGAAGTGGCGCGGCTCCGCGCCGAGATGCTGGCGATCAAGGACGAGGTCGGCTTCAGGGGCGACCTGCCGGCCTTTTTTGCGGAACTGCGCGACAAGAAGGACAACCCGGTCTACTACTATCCCGACACCGACGCGGGTCGGCAGGCGTACATCGATGATTCCACCGCGGCCATCAACAAGATCAAGGCGGTGCTGCCGAAGTACTTCGGCATCCTCCCCAAAGCCGACCTTGTGGTGAAACGTGTGGAACCGTTCCGGGAGCAGAAGGGCGCGGCCCAGCACTACTTCCCCGGCACCCCGGATGGCTCGCGACCTGGCGTGTATTACGCGCACCTCTCCGACATGACGGCCATGCCGAAGTCCGAACTGGAAGTCATCGCGTACCACGAAGGCCTGCCGGGCCACCACATGCAGCTCGCGATTGCGCAGGAGTTGACGACCGTGCCGACGTTCCGGCGGCAAGCGGGCTTCACCGCGTATTCGGAAGGGTGGGGGCTCTACGCCGAGTGGCTCGCTCGCGAAATGCCGGACACCTATCAGGATCCGTACTCGAGATTCGGCCGGCTTGGCTCTGAAATCTGGCGCGCCATTCGCCTCGTGGTGGACACGGGCCTGCATGCGAAAGGCTGGTCCGAGGAACAGGCGGTGCAGTACTTCCTTGCCAACTCGGCGACGACCGATGCGCAGGCGCGGTCGGAGATCCGGCGCTACATGGTGCTTCCCGGCCAGGCGACCAGCTACAAGATCGGGATGATCAAGATGCAGGAGCTGCGGCGCAAAGCCGAAACCCAGCTCGGCGCGCGCTTCGACATCCGCGCGTTCCACGACACCGTGCTCGGCGGCGGCGCCTTGCCGTTGACGATCCTCGAAAAGCGCGTCGACCGCTGGATCGCTTCCGTGAAGTAGGGCCCGCTGGGGCTGAGCGGGCCAATACGACATTCCCCATGAGGGGCCATGAGGGACCATGAAGAATTCACAGCGAGGCACGGAGGCGCAGAGGCGCGGAGGCACAGAGGTGACACCGAGAGGTTGAGTGCCGCTTTAGCGGCACGGTGAGGGGAGAGCGAGTCACGAACGAAAGCGCCTGTCGTCGCGCTCACGTTCAGCGCGCCCTACGGCGAGAGGCGTTTTCGTTCGTGACTCGCCCTCCCCTCACTGCGCCCGGCCGAAGGCCGGACGCTCAACCCCGTGTCGCTGTCACCACTTCACGGCCCCCCATGGCCCTCCATGGTGAAGAGCTCATTCCCGTAGATCTCCCAGCCCTCCACGTCTCGTTGTGATTTCCTACCGACCTGGCTTGTATTCCCGTTCGATGTGCCCTTCCAACTGCGCACGATAGAAGTAAACGTCGCGCAGGTTTCCGGTCGCATAACGTTCTGCCTGGTCGTTGAAGTGTTTTGACCCCGGCACACTGTTCAGGCCGCCCGCGGTGACCGCTTTGGCCTTCACCTGCGCCCCGAACTCGACGACCGCCACAAAGCTGTTGCCGCTGGTGCCGTACCACTTCTTCGTGGTCGGATAGGCGCGCGCCCCGAACGACGCGAGGGAGCCCCACCGCGCCGACGCAAACATGACCGGCGTGCTCGGCATCGCATCGTTGAACGGCTGCACGATGTCGCCCGTCAGGCGCTGGAACCGGTTGATGTCCCCCCATGGTGTCTGCCACGTGCCGAAGTCCGCCGCAAGCTTCGTCACCGCGGCATCAAGTGACTGAAGCCGCTGCTGCGGCGTGGCCCGCAATCTCATGTAGTCGTAGACCGAGAGTCCCGCTCTCCGGGCATCGGCGCTCACCCGTTGCCAGAGATCTTCACCATAAAAGATCGCCACCGACGTCGGCACCGACGTGACGGACCAGCGATAGTCCCATCCTTGCAGCATCGCGATCGGCTCCGCCAGTTTCGCCTTCAACGGATTGGACGCCGGCAGCGCCGCATGCGCGCGCAGCAGCAATGGAATCTGAATGTCGAACTCCGGCAGGTAGCTGTCATACGCAGCTGCAATCAGCGAGTCGAGCGTGAACCCCTTCTGGCCGTCGAGCACGCGGATGGCATGGACGCCACGCGGGTTCTCGCTGCCCGAGTCCATGTACGGCGGATAGTCCTTCTGCCTCGGGCTATGGGGACCCGCCGCGGAATACGGATAGTTGTTCGTGTTGTACACCCAACCGTTGGGCGGGTTCACGACGTTGGGCGACTCATCAAACGTGTGCAGGCCATTCCATTCGGTGGCCGGGTTGCTGCCATCCACGGGCCGCGTCCAGTCGAACCGGGCATCGCGTCTCGGCACGAAGTTGGAGTGGAAATACGCAATGTTGCCGTCAGCGTCCGCGTAGAGCGTGTTATTCGACGAATTGGTGTGCAGCGCCATCACCTTCTTGTATTCATCGATCGAGCGCGCTTTCGTCCGCAGATACGACTGCGAGAGGGCTTTGAGCGGCTCGTGCATGAGCCGCACACTCACCCATTTGCCATCGAGCTGTCGCACGATGGGCCCCCGATGCGTCCGGTAGACCGTGAACAATTTCTCCTGCATGCCGGTTGCCGTTGTATAGGGGACGATGATGGTGCTCGTCTGCAGCGGCCGCTCCTCAGTCCCGACCCGATAGGTGTACTTTCCGTCCGCCTGCTTGGTGACAGTCTCAAGATATTCATCGATGTTGTCGACGCTGCTCGACGTGTGCATCCAGCCGGCCTTGTCGTTGAAGCCCTGATAGATGAAGAACTGGCCCCAGGTCAGCGCCCCGTAGGCGTTGAGCCCCTCCTCACTCACCATCTGCGCTTCCTCGCGGAAGAAGAACGACGTGTGCGGATTGATGAGCAACTGCGCCTTGCCCGACGCGGTATTCGCGCCGGCAATCGCAAACCCGTTCGACCCTGTCGGTTCAGCCGGCCACGGCGATTCGGGCTCGGCGACCACGGCTGCGACCACGCCAGGCGCGGGCGCGCCGTAAAACGCCTCGAGTTGCGTGAGGTTGATGCTCTCGATGTCGCCACCGATGCTCCCCTCGCTGAAGCTGAGCGCCATCCACGGCTCAAATCGCGTGATCACGCGCGGCTTCACGTCGGGATGGGTGTGCAGGTAGAAATTCAGCCCATCCGCCCACGCGTCCATCAGCGCCTTCAACCACGGCTCGGCCTGCGCGTAGAGCGCCTGAAGCTCAGCGGGGTGGATGAAGAGCTTCATCCGGAGGTCGCGATAAATCGCGTCCTCGCCGTCCGCTTCAGCCAGCCGGCCCTGCGAGTTGATGAAGTTGGTCTCGACCCGGTGGAAGTCGTCCTCGGCCTGGGCATACATCAGGCCAAACACGACATCCGCGTCGGTCGTGCCGTAGATGTGCGGCACACCCCAGTCGTCACGGATGATGGTGATGCGGTCCGCCCGCGCCTGCCAGGCCGCGACTTCAGGACTCACAGCCGGTTCCTGGGCACAGGATCCGGCGAACAGGACAACAACCAGCAGCCACAGCTTCGCGTTCGGCATCGTCATGGCGGGCATTCTGCCACGGATGCCGCGCGCGTATACTCTCGCCCATGGCGACAACCGCGTGGCTTCGCAGTGTGGTGGCAGTCGGCGTCCTGACCTGTGGCGCGGTGCTCCTGACGGCCCAGGGCCGTGGCGGCGCGCAGTCCGGCACGGCCTTCCCCGGCGGCCGGATGAATGAGGACGGCTCCCTCATGCCGGCCGGCCCGTCCTCCACACTCTTCTCCCAGGAAGCCTACACACAGTACGAAATCCTCGAGCCCGGCTCCGAGGCCTTCGCCATCACCTATCTACTCGAGAGTGCGCGTGCCGGTGCTACCGAGATCACCAACGCCACACGTGCCGGCAGTATGGGCACGAACATTTCCGTGTTTGATCCGCGCACGGGCCAGCCGGTGAAGTTCACCTACGACCTCGGCGCCAACGGGCAATACGCCATCCGCGCGACGCTTCCCTTCGCGGTGCCCGAGGGTGGCATCGGCCGCGTGCTCATCTACAAGACCTATACCGACGCGCGCACCTATCAGGTCAGCGGCGACACCATCACGTGGGTACGCAGTCTCAGTGGGTATCGGCTTGGCGTTGTGCTTCCGAAGGGGTACGCATTTGTGTCGTCGAACGTCGCCGCGCAGATGTCCACGCTGCCCGACGGACGGCTGAAGCTGGCCTTTGCAAACCCGAGCGGCCAGGCCAACAACCTGACCATTCACGCAAAGAAGACCCCTGCCGCGTTCACGCCGAGTCCCTACACGGACATGTTCTTCGACGACATCAAGACGTTGTACGACCTCGGCGCCCCTGAGACCGGCACGTTCTCGGTCGAACAGACCTACAGCGACCCGCGCAAGGGTGCCACCGCGACGATCGACATTCTCAACTATCTCCCGTTGTCGAACCTGAAGGTGGTGGACCTCGACACGGCGGCAACGTTGACGCCCGTCAAGGCCGGCGCGGCCACGCGTGTAACACTCGGCGTCCCCATCACCAACGACAAGCAGAGTGCCCACCTGCGTGTGACCGGTACAGGCAGTGACGGCTACAGGCTTGTGAATGGCGAGCTGGTCTTCGACCGGGAGCTGCACGGGCTCCGCAACACCGTGGTCCTGCCAGCGGGTTGGGAAATCTCCGGCGTCTCACAGTCAGGCACGGTCGGCCGCACGCGCGAAGGGCGGGTCTTCGTCGCGTTGGTGAATCTCAATGCCGAGAATCAGTACCGCGTGACGATTCGGGCGCGGAAGTAGCCGGCGCGGCCACGAGGCACACCGGCCTACTTGCAGGCCTGACAGTTGTGGTTGTTCTTGGCGCCCATGCCTTCGAGCAGCGTGATCGTCTCCGGGAAGGGCTGGGTGCGCTGTTCAGGGCTGTTCGCCATGTCCACGGTGGTCTGTCCGTTCCGGTTGACGGCCATGACGTCCGCACCCTGCTTCACGAGATACAGGATCATCGCGTTGTCGCCACGCGCCGCCGCATGATGCAGAGCCGAGAACCCGTTGGCATCACGGATGTTCACATCCACACCGAGTTCTTCCAGGAAATACTTCGCCGCCGACATCCAGCCATCGGGCACATACCGGTGCTGCTGCGCCACACGCGACGTGCCGTAGCCCACGCCGCTGGCGGCATGGAACGGTGGAATGTGCGCGCCACCCGCAGGGACACCCGGCAATCCGGACGGATCGTTGGCCCGGGCCGCCGATCCAAAGGTCATGGTCGGCACATGCGGGTCCGCGCCGATGGAGACCAGCAGCTTCATCGCCTCCACATCGAGTGCGTAGGCCGCTCGCCAGAACGCCGTGGCGCCCGTGAACTCCACGCCCATGCGACCGGCGTTGTACGCCGCATGCCAGATGTGGGACTTCACGCGCGCGTTGGGATCCGCGCCGGCGGCCGCCAGGCGCTTGATCAGCTGGAGGTAGGACGTGCGTTGCTGATGGCCCGCGGTCGGCTGCGGATACCACGTGCGCAGGGCCCACTCCGTGTTGATGACCGCAAACAGCGGCGCCATCTCATCGTCGTTCGGCTGATTCGGGTCCGCGCCTTTGTCGAGCAGCGTCATCGCGATGTCGAACTGACCGTTCACGATGGCAACAAGCAACGGCGTCGACAGGTCACCGGCCGTCGGCGTGTTGACCGGTTGCCCGGCCGCCAGCAACAGATCCACCGCGCCGGCGAATCCATCACGCGAGGCGTAGTGGAGAGCCGTCAGGCCTCCCTGCTTGCCGATGTTCTCGATGTCGGAGGGAGCTCGGGCGCCACCGCCGGCCCGCCCCCCGCCGCCGGCACGTGCTCCAGCCGGCGCCTGGCCGCGGCCGGCCGCAGGCTGACCACCGCCGACGGTGGCCACGGGATCGTTCGTCGGAATCTCCGCGACGGGACGGCCGGTCGCTGCCGTCACCGCCCGATTGCGCTCGGCGCGTTCGGCCGAATCCGCCCGCGAACGCTGGACGTAGTCAATCACGGTCGTCGGCCGCAGGATGTCTGCGCCCTTCTCGATCAGCACGCGCATGGCGTCGAGCCGATTCTGCGACACCGCAAACACCAGCGGTGTGCGTCCGTGCGTGCGGTCCTGCACGTTGACGTCGGCGCCGCGCGCGAGCAACGTGGTGATCGCGTCGGGCACGCCGGCCTGCGCCGCCAGGTGAATCGGCTGCACGCCTGTGTCGGTCATGGCCGACACCACAGCGCCGCCGTCAAGCAGCCGCGAGATCACCGCGCCGTGGCCGCGCGAACTCGCCAGATGCAGCGGCGTGTAATTGCCAAGCCTGGTCGGCTGGTCCACTTGTGCTCCGGCCGACAGCAGCGCCTCCGTCGTCTCTGAATCGCCATTCAGCGCCGTCCAGTGCAGGGCGGTCATGCCGTCGCCCTGCGCGGCGTTGACATCGGCGCCACCGGCAATGAGGGTTTTCACCGCAGCGGCATCCCCGCGCATTGCCGCATCGGCCACCGGCGTATCGGATGACGAGGCGGACAGGGTGGCCGTCAGCAGGATGGCTGCAGCGACAAAGAGTCGCTTCACAGCGCAAACTCCCCGGTGCTGTCGCCGAAGCTCTTCACGTCGTCCATGCCGAGGCGGTGCATCATCGTGAGCATCACGTTGGCCATCGGCGTGTTGTCCGGCGCTGTGACGTGGACGCCGCCTTCAAGCGCGCCGTTCCCCTTGCCGAGCATGACGAACGGACAGTTGCGGTGATTGTGCACGTGGCCGTTCGCCATCGGTGAACCGTACATGATCAGCGTCTTGTCGAGCAGGCTCGCTTCCCCCTCCATGGTCGTCTTCAACTTCTCGAGGAAGTAGGGCAACACGGAGACATGGAACTTGTTCACTTCGGCGAATTCCCGGATACGCGCTTCGGTCGTGCCGTGGTGTGACGCGTTGTGGAAGCCGGTATCCACGCCGCTGCCGGGATACACGCGGCCTGAGCCGTCGCGGCCGAACTTGAACGAGAAGACGCGCGTGGTGTCGGAGATGAACGCCTGCAGCTGCAGGTCGAACATCACCTTCACGTGTTCCTCCCAGGAATCCGGCACGCCTGCAGGTGCGCCCGGCAACGCGCGCTCTTCGCCGCTCGTGTTCCGGGCTTCGATGCGTTGAATCCGCTGCTCGATTTCGCGGAGGTTGGTCGCGTACTGGTCGAGCCGCTGACGATCGCCCGCTCCGAGTTCACGCCGCAGGCCCTCCATCTGACCGAGCAACATGTCGAGAATGCTGCGGTCGGTCGCGCGCTGCATCGCCCGCTGCTCCGGCGTCCCACCGACGCCAAACAACTGTTCGAAGAGCACACGCGGGTCGCGCACCATCGGCAGCGGCGTATCCGGCGCCGACCAGCTGATCGTGTCGGTGTATACGCAGGCATACCCGTACGCGCACCCTCCGGACTGGTCCACGGGCTCGATGCTGATCTGCATCGAGGGGATCGGCGTGTCTTTGCCGAATCGCTGAACGTACAGCTGGTCAAGGGACGTCCCCACGCGCACGTCCGACCCTTCCGTGAGCTTTGGATGGGCATGCGTATACATCACCGCGCTGGAGCGGAAGTGGTCGCCGCCGACTTCGGCCGGCGACTGCGCCTCCGCCATCCGGGCGTCGGTGTTGCTGACGATCGTGAGGTAGTCGCGGAAGGGTTCAAGCGGACTCAGGCTGCTGGTCGACAGATCGAACCCACGCCCGACCGTCTCGGGATTCCACAGATACTGCGAGGCGCCCCACTCACTGCAGCCGGCGGCACCATGCACCTGCTCGATGCAGATGAGCCGGGTGTGGTCGGCCGCCTTGCCTGCCGCTGTCTGTGCAAACAACGAGCGGGCGGGCACCATCGCGTCCAACATCGGCAACGCGACGGTGGCGCCAAGACCACGAAGGACGGTGCGGCGGGAGAGGTGTTTTCCAGTCACAAACATGGTGTGGCTCCTAATGACTTGCTGCGAACGCCGTGCTGAATGCTGCACTGCGGGTAATGCCGACAATCAACGACGACGTCCGGTAATTGTTCTGCGCGGCGTCACGCACGATGCGACGAATGGTCGGCATGTCGCGTGGTTCGATGCGTCGGCCCAGCGCGTAGGCCATCAACGACTCCGTGAAGTGCGTGGTGATCACATCCGAGCGCTTCAGCAGTGCGGCGCGCAAATCGGCCACGCCGTTGAGCGTGGTGCCGTCGTACATCACGCTCGACGTCTGCACCGCCACGCCGCGGTCCTTGATGCGCCAGGATCCATCCACGTCGAAGTGATCCAGGGACAGTCCGATCGGATCAATGACGTTGTGGCACGAGCTGCACGCCGGATTCGCCCGGTGCGCCGCAAGCTGCTCGGCAACCGAGAGGAACCGTCCGTCCTTTGCATCGCCGGCCTCTTCAAGGTCCGGAACGTTCGGCGGCGGAGGCGGAGGCGGGCTGCCGAGCAACACCTCGAGAATCCACTTGCCGCGCAACACGGGCGACGTGCGGTTGCCGTGTGATGTCAGGGCAAGAATGCTCCCGTGTCCGAGCACGCCACGGCGCGTCGCATCGGGATACGACACGCGGCGGAACGTTGGCCCCACCACACCGGCGATGCCGTAATGCCGCGCAAGACGCTCGTTCACAAACGTATAGTCCGCCGTCAGCAGTTCCGTGACGGGGCGATCCGCGCGCACCAGATGATCAAAGAAGGCTTCCGTCTCACGCGCCATCGACTCCGCAAGCGACTCGTCGAAGTACGGATAGTCAAGCGCGTCCGGCTCCACCTTGTCGAGATCCTGCAGCCGCATCCACTGCGCCGCGAACCGTGTGGCCAGCGCTTCTGACCGGTGGTCGGCGAGCATGCGCTTGACCTGCTGGTCGAAGACATCCGGCCGCGACAACTGGCCGCGGCTGGCGAGCTCGACCAACGTCTGGTCGGGAATCGTGCCCCACAGGAAGAAGGACAACCGCGATGCCAGCGCCAGATCGCTGACGCGATAGACGCCGCCGGCCGTCGCCGCCGGTGGCGCTGTTTCAAGGCGGAAGAGGAAGTGCAGACTCGACAACATCGCCTGCAGCGCGGTGCGCATGCCCGCGTCAAAACCCGCGGGCGTTCCCTGCGTGGCGCCCTGCGTGTAGAAACGCAGCAGTTCGTCGACATCGGCCTTGGAGACGGGACGCCGATACGCCGTCACCGCCACGCGCTCGAGAATCCGGCGCGCGCACGGGAGCTCCTCGGCAACCGAGGCGGGCCGGCATGTCAACACGGCCCGACGTGTGGGATTGTCGGAGACGCCGCGCGCGTTGAAGGGTCCGGTGATCGCCACGTTGCGCAGATGCGGAACAGTCGTCACGCCGTAGCCCAGTCCGATCTGTGTGTCGGCCAGCGTGTGCTCGACCGGCTTGATGTAGTCGTCGACCACACCTTCGAACTCCTTGAGGAACGCGGCGGACACGCGCCGCGCGCCCGCCTTGATGGCGATCGGATCGGTCACGACCGACAACCCCATGGGCGACGACTCGGAGATCCACCGGTCCACCTTGACGAGCGCCACGCGCGCGCCGTCGATCGCCACCTCAATGTGAATCGGTCCCACCGTGCGCCCGTACAACTCCCCTTCGGGCGCGCCGTGCAGCAACATCTGAAACTTGTAGTCGCCGTCAGCCGGGAAGTTGTGCACGACGGCCGTGCCGCCGCGTGTGCCGAACGGAGCGCCCTCGACGCGATCGAGCTGCGACCGTGTGCGCGGCACGTCATAGATCGTCGAGCCCGCGTCCGCGGCCGGGTCGCCCAGCACCACGCGGCTGACGTGCGCCGCCGCACGCAGATACCCCTGCATCACCGTCGCCGACGGCATCTGCACGTCGGCGATGTTGTCGAAACTCGCGCTGATGGTGTCAGCGGGGAGAAAGGCGTTGACGTCGACCGTCACGCCGAAGAGCGTGCGCACGGCCGTCGCATACTCCGCGCGATTCAACCGCTGGAACGACCGGCGCCCCGGAGGTGGCGTCGCCGCCGCCGCGTCCAACGTGGCTTCGAGTCCCGCCACGAGCGCGGCGCGCGTGGCCGGATCCGGTTGATCAAATCCCGCCGGAGGCATCATGCCCGCGCGCAGCTTCCGCACGACCTTCTCGGCAATTTCGGCGTGGTCGCCGGCCTGCGCGGCCTTGAACCCATCAAGGGACAACTCCCCTTTCAGGTCGTCGTCGTTATGGCAGCTGCCGCAGTACTGTTCGATGACCTTGTCCTGCGCGATGTGCCCCATCGGCGCGACGGATTCCACCGACTCCACCGGCGCGACGACACTCCCGGCGCGCACCGTCAGGACCGTGAGAAAGAACCCTGCCACCAGACCAAGTCCGACCTTCTTCATGAATCCCCCGGGAACCCTGCACATGATAACCGGGGATGACCAGTCCGGGGTCCGGGGTTCCGGCTAGTGCAGCCGGAATTCCATCTGGATGATCACGACCATGGGCACGGCCTGCCCCTGGTAACGCGCCGGACGGAACAACCACTGACGCGCGACGCGCATGGCCTCTTCATCAAGGCCGAACCCGCGGTCCAGTGACTTGTGAATCCGCACCTCGGCAATCTGCCCGTTCACGCCAACCACCGCCTCGAGTTCGACGATGCCCTGGATCTTGGCGCGCATGGCTTCCGGGGTGTATTTCGGATCCACCTGCTTGATGACCACCGGATTGTCGGCGCCGGAGCCTGGACGGAATGCACCGCCGCCGAACCCTCCGCCCGTGCCGGGACCGACACCCGAGCCGGTGCCAGAACCCGATCCCGTGCCGCGACCGGTCCCGCCACCACCACCGGTGCCCGTGCCCAGTGACGGAGCCGCAGCCAGCCCGGAAATCACGCCGGAGGTGACCGGCAATGTGGCGTCGGTGCGGATGGGGGCGACCAGCGGCGCCGGAGGCGGCGGAGGCACCTCGACCTTCGGCACTTCAATCTTCGGCGCTTCCGGCACCTCTGCCTTCATCTCCAGCTTGGCCGGAGGCGCGACGGATTCATTGCCGCCACCACCACCGCCCCCACCGGGGCCCTCCATCCGTACAAAGGTCAGCTCGTACTTCTCAATCGGCGTGAACTGCGGCGGAGGCGGCGGAGGCTGCCACGCCAGGATGAGTGCGATCAGCAGAACGGCCCCGCCGTGCAGCCCCAGGGAAGCCGACATGGCCCGGCCCATCTTGCGGTCATCGGCGTGGGAAAACTCGGAATTGGCTGCCAGCCAGCCATGGGACACGACACCAGGCGCACCCGTCGCGGCGCCTGTCCCACTCGTGGGATTTGACGGCGTCGCAGGGGCCGGCCCGGGGAACTCAGGGTTCTGGCTCATGGTGCGGTGTCTCAACAAGTATACGCATCGAGAATGACAACTGTTACCGGTGCAAGACCAGCGCCGGGATACGGTGCTAGAATCGCGACATGTTTGCTCTTATTGGTCCCCTCGGCCTGCCCGAGTTGCTGATCATTCTCTTCATCATCATCCTGGTCTTCGGCGCCAGTCGTCTGCCCGAACTGGGCAAAGGCATCGGCAAAGGCATCAAGAACTTCAAGGACGCCAATAAAGAAGGCCTGAACGACACGAAGAAGCTCGACCAGTAAGACGCTGGTCCCAGGACCTTGGACTCGGGACCTTGTGGATCCGAACCCTGGACCCTGGACTACAGGACCACTCTCTTGTCGCCCAGCCTGCGTGTAATCCGCTCCCGATCCAGATGTTCCAGCAGGGGAATCGCGAACTTGCGGCTCACCCCGAACCGCGTTTTCGCCGCCGCCACGTCAAAGACCACTCCCGCCCCCAGCGCATGCACCTGACTGCGCAACTCAGCCAGTACCTCGCCGTGGAACCAGAGATCGGCGAGCTTCACCACGTGGCGGTCCTTGCTCAGCGCGACCAGCACCCGTTGCACACGCGCCGAATCCGCGCCTGCGCCGGTGGCCACGCCCGCCACGTCCGGCGGCTGCAGCCCTGCCGCGCGCAACACACGCAACACACCATCCCTGACCCGTGCATCATCGTTAGTCACGACCGGGCGATGTGACGGCAACGCCAGACGCTCTCCGTTGGTGACACCGGCGGCTGCAAGGATTACGTCGAATGTGGCTGGTGTGGATGTCTTCGCGACCCGCATCCGCACTTCATCGCGAGGCGCACCGGCCTGGTCGGGGTTCGCCGTATGGTAGGTGGTCAACCATGCCGTCACTGCGCCAGTTGCGGCAGCCACAGCCGACGCGCTGACGACGACGCTGCCGGCCGCCATCACACGCGCGTCGCCGATCAGCGCGCGCACGGTCATGTCGGCCATCGTCGGTCCGACGCCAGCGCGTCGCGCGATCGCTGCCACCGTGAGTCCAGCCAGGCCGGCCTCCTCAATCCAGCGCAGCACCACCCCACCTACGCCACCTACGCCACCATCACTCTCCCGGAACCGCGTGACGATGCCCGTCCGCCGCACGCCGCCGCGCGGCGGTTCCGGATCGAGCACCACGCCGCCCCCAAGCGTGCGCGCCGGTGCGGGCGCGCGCACCACGAACCGGTCCCCGCGGGTGATCACCATCGGATCAGCGAGGCGCAGGCGCGCGTAGGCCTGCCCACCGGGCGGGACCGACACGTCTCTGCTGCCCGGAGGAACCGCCACCCAGGGTTCCGCGTCCGAGGCACGGGTCGCCGACACCGAGACGCGCGCGCCCACGTCCGCGGTCCCCTGATGCACCCGCACGCGCGCGCCCTGCCGCAGTGCCGAACTGCCCGGCAACAGATCAAGTCGCACATCGATCCGCCGAGTCACCGGAAGTGCACCAGGCGCGGCCAGCGTCATGCCGCGATGGACGTGCTTCAGGTCCACACCGCCCAGGTTCACCGCCACACGCCTCGGCGCCTGCACCGACGTCACCGTCTCGCCATGCACCTGCACGCCACGCACACGCGCGCGCCCGCCGGTCGGCAGCAGCTGCACATCGTCCTCCATCGCCAGCTGCCCACTGACGAGGGTGCCGGTGACGACGGTGCCGAATCCTTTGACCGAGAAGACGCGATCGATCGGCACGCGCGCCGCACCGGTCGTTCGCCGGCCGCCGACGCACGAGGCCAGGGCGACGATCGCGTCACGCAGTTCCGGCAGCCCTGCTCCCGTGTGCGCCGACACTGCGATCACCGGCGCCGCCGCCAGCGGAGTGCCGGCGACCAGTTCGCGCGCATCAATCGTCGCCAGCTCCAGCTCATCCTCGTCCACCAGATCCGACTTTGTCAGGACGATGAGTCCGCGGTCGACACCGAGCAGACGGCAGATGTCGAGGTGCTCGCGGGTCTGCGGCATCACAGACTCGTTGGCCGCAATCACCAGGAGCACGGCATCCAGGCCGCCGGCGCCGGCGAGCATGGTGCGGACAAACCGCTCGTGCCCCGGCACGTCCACGAGGGCCACGGAGACATCGTCAATCCGGGCATGTGCGAAGCCCAGTTCGATCGTGATCCCGCGCGCCCGTTCTTCCTTTAGTCGATCGGGGTGTGTGCCGGTGAGCGCCTCGACGAGCGCGCTCTTGCCGTGGTCGATATGCCCCGCTGTGCCCAGCACCAAAGTCCGCACGGTACCGCTCAGCGCTTCTTCCGTCGCGCCGCCTTCTTGAAGGCACGCTCCAGGGGACCCGCCCGTTTGGCGCCTTTGCGGCTGGGCGGCGCCTGACTGCGGCGTGGTCTGCGGTTCTTCTCGGATCGCGCGACCGACTCGAGAATTTCCGTCAATCCGAGATCCACAAGGCGACGTTCGAGATCCACACGGATGACCTGCACCGAGACCTTGTCACCGAGACGGAAGATGCGTCCGTATTTTTCGCCCTTCAGCAGATGGGCCTTTTCGAGGAAGCGGTAGTAGTCATCGGCCATGGTCGAGACATGCACCATACCCTCGACGAAGTGCTCGACCAGTTCGATGTGCAGCCCGAACGCGCTCACACCGGTGACAAACCCGGTGAACTCATCCCCGACCTTGTCGACCATGAAGCGCACCTTCTTCCACTGCACCAGTTCGCGCTCGGCGTCATTTGCGCGCCGTTCGCGTTCGGAGGTGTGCCGGCCCATGTCGGGCAGGTCCTCCTGCAACTCGGCCAGACGGTCATCGTCCAGCCTCCCACGGGACGCGCGCAACGATCGATGCACCACGAGGTCGGGATACCGTCGAATCGGCGACGTGAAGTGGGTGTAGTGCCGCGTGGCCAGACCGAAGTGGCCGATCGGAGCGTCCTCGTACCGCGCCTTCTGCATCGTGCGCAGCATCAACATCGCAATCGGCTTCTCTTCCGGTGTGCCGCGGATCTTCTCGACCAGCCGCTGGAAGTGCCGCGGTTCGAGCCGGTCCGAGGGGCCGGACAACGAATACCCGAGCGCGCCGATGAAGGCCTCGAACTCCTCGACCTTCAGCGGATCGGGATCCTCATGCACACGATACAACGTCGGCGTGCCGTGATCTTCAAGATGCTCGGCCACGGTCTCGTTGGCCAGCAACATGAATTCCTCGATCAGCCGATGTGCGATGTTGCGCTGCGCCGCGACGATCGCCTCGATCATCCCGTCGTCGCCCATCAGGATCTCGGACTCCTTGAGGTCGAAGTCCACCGATCCCCGCCGGCGCCGGCGCTGGTTGAGGATCTCGAACAGGTCATTCATGCGTTCGAACAGCGGCACGAGCTCGGCGAACTGTTTCCGGAGCACTGGGTCCTTGTCCGTCAGGATCTGATTGACCTGCGTGTAGGTCATGCGCGCATGGCTGTGAATCACGCCGTCATGCATCTCGTGCCGGAGCACCATGCCGGTGCGGCGATCCACTTCCATGAGGCACGACTGCACAAGGCGGTCCACATGCGGATTGAGACTGCACAGGCCGGTCGACAGCTCCGACGGGAACATGTGTACCGCGCGTTCAGGGAAGTACACCGAGGTGCTGCGGTCGCCCGCCTCACGGTCGAGCGCCGTCCCCTCCCTCACGTAGTGCGATACGTCGGCGATGTGCACCGCCAGCCAGTAGTTGCCGTTCGGCAGTTCGTCGAGCGAAATTGCGTCGTCGAAGTCCCGTGCGTGTTCGCCGTCGATGGTCACCGTCGGCCACGCGCGGAAGTCCGTGCGGCCTTCGCGATCGCGCGGCTTCACAGTCGTCCCGAGTTTCAGGGCTTCCGCAATCGCCTCCTCGGAGTGGGTGTCCGGAAGGTTGTATTTCCGGATGATGACCGCAGTGTCGACGCCGGGCGCATTGATGTCGCCGAGCACCTCGAACACCCGGCCCTGGGCGGGGCGCGTCTGCGTGGGCCAGGTCGTGATGGTGAGTGTCACCATCTCGCCAGGCGTGGCGCCCATCGATTCACCGGGTGGCACCTCGACGTCCATCACCAGGCGCCGGTCGAAGGGCACCACAAATCCGCGACCGTCTTCCGACACGTCGTATCGGCCGACGATGGAGGATGTCCCGCGCTCGAGGATGCGCAGAATGCGGCCTTCGGCCCGGTCGCCGTCGCGCGTGCGTTCGACGCGCACCACCACCCGGTCTCCGTGGATGGCCTGATTCAGGTGCACACCCGGAATGAAGATGCTGGTCGGGCCGTCGTCGGACGGCCGTTCGGCTTCCACGAACCCGAATCCCCTGGGGTTGGTGGTCACGCGGCCCACCACCAGATTCATCCGGTCGGGCAGGCCGAATCGTTCGCCGCGAATTTCGATCAGTTCCCCGGCATCCACGAGTCTCCTCAGGACGCGCTTGAAGGAGGCGCGCGACTCACGCGGGATTCTCAGGGCCTGCAACAGTTCCTTCGCGGTGGCCGGATGGTCCACTTTTTCGCGAATCCGCTGCAGGACGTCTTCGTTGGTCATGGGAGCAGTTTACCCCCCGGACCCAACCAGGACCGGGGCGCGACGGTCTACATGCGTGGTGTCGACCGTTGCGACTGGTGTCTTGGACCTGACTGCCGCCTCCCCGCTTGTTGGCGATACGCCCCAGGTGCAGGCGTGGGTGCGGGCGGCGCAGGCTGGTGATCGCGCCGCCTTCGACGCGCTCGTCAGCCTGTATTACCGCGCCGTGTACCGCACGGCGATGGCCGCGCTGCAGCGCACCGAGGACGCGGAAGATGCCACCCAGGATGCCTTTGTGCTCGCCTGGCGGAAGGTCTCCGGCTTCCGGGGCGACGCCAGTTTCAAGACCTGGTTGCTCACCATCGTCTGGCGGCAGGCACTCGATCGCCGCACGCGTCGCGACCGGTGGTGGCGCCGGCAGGCCGCTCGTGATCTCCCAGTCCGCCGATGCGGCGTCGGACCGCAAGGTGACCGCGTCGATTACGGCGCGGGTGCTGAAGTTCTGAGGCTGGCCCGCTGAAGACCAGCGGGCCCTACGTGTGATGGCCCGCTACAGACCAGCGGGCCCGTACACGTCGGTCAGCGCACTGAGCGCGTCCCCAGCGGCCGTGTGCGCGGCGGGGTCGAACGCTGACGACAGGTGTTGCGCATCGCGGAGGTGCGAGATCGGAATCTGGAGACGGCCCGCGCGTTCGGCCTGGGCCGTCTCCCGCAACCGCGACTGCACACGCTCCAGCACGGTGCGCGCGGATTCGAAGTGGCGGCTGGCATCCCCGAAATTCGACAGGAACAGGCTCACGCGCCCCTCAAGAATGTGCGCGCGTACCTCGGCCATGTCCGCGCGTTGTTCCTCGACGAGTCGCGCCTGCTCCCGCGCGGAGGATCCACTCGCGCCGTAGATCCACCCACCCAGACCGGCCACCACCACGGCAACCGCGATCCACGCGAAGTTCTTGAAGTTCATTGGTGCTCGGTATTCACCCTTGTGTCACTCACCCCGCGCACCGGCGCACGGGTGCACTAGTGCAACCGTTCAGGGGCCGTCCACGCCGACAGATTCGTCACCGAATCCAGCTGGCGGAGCAACTCTTCGATCAACGCACAGGCATCGTCGCGCTGGCAGAGCTGATCAAGTTGGGAGAGGATGCGGGAGAGGGCGTCTTCGGCTTGCACGATCGCGAGTTCCGAGAAGTACTCGCGTTGTTGTTCAAGACACTGATGGTGCTTGACGAATTCTTCCTTGAAGAATGCCGACAGGCAGTGGCACGGAGCACCAACCAGAGGCCAGTGCACCTGCGAGCCGTCAACCGTGACCAGTCGAGTCTTGGCAGCCATTCGCGGAAGTGGACGAGCCCAAAGTAAGACAGGTTGAATGAGGCTGTCAACTACTCCGGCTCGGACTGTCCCTGTTTCGCGTCGAGTCGTCCCCGCAGGATGTCACTGACGGCGGCGGGGTTGGCCTTGCCCTTCGAGGCCTTCATCACGGCTCCCACAAGAAACCCGAACGTCTGGGTCTTGCCGGCGCGGTACTGCGCGACGGGGCCGGGGTTCGCCTCGATGACCGCATCGGCCAGAGCCGCCAGCGCGTCGGCATCCCCAATCTGCGCCAGGCCACGGGCGTCGACGATGGCGCGGGCACCGGTACCGGTCGACCAGATTTCTTCGAAGACCTCCTTGGCGACCGAGGAGCTGACAACGTTCGTGTCGACAAGTGTCGTCAACTCAGCCAACTGAGCGGGCGTCACCGGAGCGGTCGAGAGATCGTCAGCGCCCACATCCTTCAGCTTCCGCCGCAGTTCCCCCTGGATCCAATTGCTCGCCGTCTTCGGGGACGCGCCGCAGCGCACGGTCGCTTCGAAGTAGGACGCCGCACCTGGAATCAGGCGCCCCACCACGTCTGCGTCGTACTCACTCAACGCGTAGTCGCGAATGAACCGTGCGACACGCGCCACCGGCAACTCGGGCATCGTCTCACGCACCGACGCGATCCACGCCGCATCGACGACCAGCGGCGGCAGGTCGGGTTCGGGGAAATAGCGATAGTCGTTGGCTTCTTCCTTCGATCGCATCGACTGGGTGGTGCCTGTCGCACTGTCCCACAGCCGCGTTTCCTGCGCGACGCGTCCGCCGGATTCGAGAATGCCCCGCTGCCGTTCGATCTCGTAGTCCAGCGCCTTCTCGAGGAAGCGGAACGAGTTGACGTTCTTCACTTCCGCCTTGGCCCCGTACGCGGCCTGCCCAACGGGCCGCAGCGACACGTTGGCGTCGCAACGCAGGCTGCCCTCCTCCATGCTGCCGTCGTTCACGCCGAGCGCCACGAGGATCTCGCGCAGCCGGCTGAAACACTCCGCGGCCTGCGCCGCCGATCGCAGGTCGGGTTCGGTGACGATCTCAATCAGCGGCGTCCCGGCTCGATTGAAGTCGAGATAGGTGTGACGATCAGAATCGGGGAGGCCATGATGCAGGGACTTGCCCGCATCCTCCTCCATGTGAATGCGCGTCAGGCGCACTTCGCCGTCGGACAACGGCACCCGCCCGCCCAGCGCGATCGGCCGGTCGTACTGCGAAATCTGATACCCCTTCGGGAGGTCGGGATAGAAGTAGTTCTTGCGCGCGAAGACCGACACCGGCTGGATCTCGCAGTTGAGGGCCAGCGCCGCGCGCAGCGCACACGTCACGGCCTGCCGGTTGAGCACCGGCAGCGCCCCGGGCAACCCGAGGCAGACAGGACACACATGCGAGTTGGGTGCCGCACCAAACGCGGTACGGCACCCGCAGAAGATCTTTGTCTCGGTCAGCAGCTGGCAGTGAATCTCGAGGCCGATGACGGTTTCATAGTGCACGCTCATCCGCCCACCCGACCACCTGCTCATCCGATCGGTCCTGCCGCCTTCACCGCCGGCGACGCCGTGGCTTCAAACGTCTTGAAATTGTCCACGAACATCCGGGCCAGCTTCTTCGCCTGCACGTCGTACGCCGCCGGGTCCTTCCAGGTGGTGCGCGGCTTGAGCACTTCCGCCGGGACACCCGGACAACTCGACGGCACGTCGAGGTTGAAGATCGGGTCGCGATCAAAACCGACGTGATCCAGCGCCCCGGCCAGGGCCGCGTTGATCATCGCGCGAGTGTGCGCAATCTTCATGCGCGTGCCCACGCCGTACGGGCCGCCCGTCCAGCCGGTGTTGACCAGCCAGACACGCGAGGTGTGTTTCGCGATGCGATCCCCGAGCAGCTTGGCGTAGACGTTCGGATCCCACACCATGAACGGCGCGCCGAAACACGTGCTGAACGTGGCGCTCGGTTCCTTGACGCCGCGTTCGGTGCCCGCCACCTTCGCGGTGTAGCCCGACAGGAAGTGGAACATCGCCGCTTCCGGAGACAGGCGCGCGATCGGCGGCAGCACGCCGTAGGCGTCAGCCGTCAGCATCACGATGTTGGTGGGATGCCCCGCACGGCCCTCAGGCACCGCGTTGTCGATGAACGTCAGCGGATACGCGCACCGCGTGTTCTCGGTGATCGCGTCGCTGTCGAAGTCCGGCGTGCGCGTCACGGGATCGATGACCACGTTTTCGATCAGGGTGCCGAACCGTTCGGTCGTCGCGTAGATCTGCGGCTCGGCTTCGCGCGACAGGCGGATAGTCTTGGCGTAGCAACCGCCTTCGAAGTTGAACACGCCATGCGCGCTCCACCCGTGTTCGTCGTCGCCGATGAGGCCACGATGCGGGTCGCTCGACAGCGTGGTCTTGCCCGTGCCCGACAGCCCGAAGAACAACGCCACGTCGCCCTTCTCGCCCACGTTCGCCGAACAGTGCATCGGCATCGTGTCGCGCAGCGGCAGCAGATAGTTCATGACGGTGAAGATCGACTTCTTCATCTCGCCGGCATAGTTGGTGCCGCCGATGAGCACGAGTTTCTTCGCGAAGTTCAGCAGGATGAACGTTTCGCTGCGCGTCCCGTCAATCGCGGGGTCCGCCTTGAAACTCGGAATGTCGATCACGGTGAACTGGGGATCGTGCTGGAGCCGCACGGCGTCATCCGGTTCGTTGATGAACATGTGGTGCACGAACAGACTGTGCCAGGCCTTCTCGGTGATCAGCCGTACCGGCAGGCGGTACGCCGGATCCGCGCCCGCATACACGTCCTGCACGAACAGTTCCTTGCCTTCGAGCGCCTTCATCATCCGCGCATGCAGGGCGTCGAACTTCTCGGGCGCGATCGGCCGGTTGACCTTGCCCCAGTCAACGTGGGCCTCGCTGGAGGGCTCCTTCACGACGAACTTGTCATTGGGCGAGCGGCCCGTATGCGGAGACGTGATGCACACGATCGGACCGTCGGCCGACAGTACACCCTCCCCGCGACGAATCGCCTCCTCGTAGAGGTTTGCGATGCCCAGACTCCAGTGCACGGTTCCGGGGCTGGTGATTCCGATCGCAGACAACTCAACTTTCCGACCTGTTCCCGACATGAAGGACTCCTTTGGAGCGCAAACAAACGGCCTATTTTAGCCCGTTCGTGGCCCCCCTTTCAAAGCGGCCATCAGCGCGTCCCGAAGCGCACACAGTTCATACGGGGCTGCCAGCGTGGCGACCGCGTCGACAAACACCCGCGAGTCCTCTTCGTCGTCCACGCGCGCCAGAGCGATGAGCGCCACGTGGTCCCGGACCCGCGCCCAGGCGTCGCTCCATGCCTGAGAGTCCCCGTCGAACACCGTCCGGTCCACCACCGCCAGCGTTACGGCATCTTCAGCCAGACTCTCGATCGCCTCCCGTGCGGTGGGCACCGGCCGCACGGCACAGCCCCATCCCCCGAGCGCAGCGGCCACAAAGTCGCGGGTGACCGAGTCACCGTGCGCCACCAGGGCCAGTGGTTGCGACCGGCCCGAGTCGGGCTCCCAGACGTCGGGTGCTCGCACCGGCAGTCGAATCGAGAACGTCGTGCCTCTGCCGACCTCGCTGTCGATCCATATGTGCCCGCCATGGTCGCGCACGATGCCGTAGACGATGCTCAGACCGAGGCCCGTACCTTCGCCAACGCCGCGCGTCGTGAAGAACGGGTCAAAGACGCGTGCGCGGTTCCCGGCCTCGATGCCGTGTCCCGTGTCCTGCACCCGCAACACCACGGCGCCACAGTCCGGCTCACGCGCCACGGTGATCGTCAACCGCCGGACGTCGGACTGCTTCATCGCCTGCTCGGCGTTCAGCACCATGTTCAGCAGCGCCTGCTGCAACTGCCCGCCGTCAACATAAATCGGCGGCACACCGTCGGCATACTCACACACGACCTCGATGCCCTTGATCCGCGAATCGTAGGCGCGCAGGTCGACGATACGCCGGCAGAGTTCGACGATGTCGTGGCGGCTGCGCTCGGCCGTCTGGCGCCGCGCAAAACGTCAGCAGGTTGCGGACGATTCTCGCCGCGCGATCGGATTCCGACACGATGCGCGACATGTCCTCAAGCAGCGCCTGCCCCGCAGCCGCCAGTGCCGGCTTGCTGGTGACTTCCGCGTGCACGAGTTGCGCGTAGCCGATGACACTGCTCAGGGGATTGTTGAGTTCATGCGCGACGCCGGCCACCAGCTGGCCGATGGCCGACAGTTGTTCGGCCTGCACCAGCTGTGCCTGCGTCGTGCGCAGCCGATCCACCGTAGCCACCAGTTCAGCGTTGGTCGCCGACACTTCCTGACTGAGTCTGCGCAGTTGCCGCGCGCGCCGGCGCTCCTCGGTCATTTCCTTGGCGACCAGCACCGCTGTGCCGGACGCGTCCGCGACCGGGACCGTGGTGACCGCGAAGATGCGGTCATCGGCGGTGGTGATTTCCTCATCAAGGCGCTCGCCGCCCCGCAGCGCGCGGCCGACGAGGCAGTCCGGGCATCCGCCGCCGCACAGGCCCGCCTCACCACAGGTATGGCCCTGCGTATCGCGAATCGGCCAGCCACGCAGGCTGGCGAGCGCCGCGTTGACGCGCATCGTCCGCGCCTGATGATCAAACAACGCGATGGGGTCCCCGATCGCGTCGAACGTCCGCTCCCACTGGACCTTCGCCCGATGGACGCGTTCATGCAGCTGGCCATTGGCGACAGCCACGCCGAATTGCCGGCCGACCGTCAGGAGCACACGTTCGTCCTGCGCATCGAAGCGGTGTTCCAGGTCCGACGCGAGCGTCAGCACCCCGAGCGACTCGGCGCCCGCGAGTACCGGCACGGAGAGGGCGCTTCGAATCGGATACGTCTCGTGCAGGTCGCCGAGCACGTCGTGGGGAATGTCATCCTTGCGCACGGGCAGGTGGTCGGTCATCGCCGTGCCCGGGGGCCAGTCGTTGCGACCGGCGTAGGCCTGGCTAACGAGATCGATCGGCGCGCCGTGCACGGCACGGACGACCAGATCACCGCCATCAAGCGGCCGCAGGCGCAACACGCCCCACCGCACCTCATAGGCCTCGGCCACGCGATCCAGGCCGGCCTGCAACGCTTCCGTGATTTCGATCGACGCCGACACGGTCGTCGCCACATCGTTCAGCAGGCGCAGTTCCCAGGTGAGGCGCTGGCGTTCAACCGCGCCCCGCCGCCGCTCCAGCGCCCGCTCGACGGTGGCGAACAGCTGCGCGGGATCAAAGGGCTTGGGCACAAACGCAAACACGTCCTGCGCGTAACTCTCGAGCGCACTCGACAACCGGCGATCCGCAGAGATGACTATCGCCTCGGCCGCCGCGTCACGCGCGCGCACATCCCTGATGACGTCCAGTCCGGAGCCGGTGCCCAGTCGCAGGTCGACGACGACGACGCCGAAGGGCCTGCGGGCAAGGGCGGTGGCCGCGTCGGCACTCGACTGCACGCCGACCACGTCGAGTCCGCGCGCGCGTCCGGCATGCGACAACATCCCCACCACCAGGGGGTCGTCATCAACTACAAGGACTGCGTCTGAGATCATTTTCACGAGAACACGCCGAATCTGGGGAGAACCGCCGCCTTAAAATACGACGAAATCATGCGACAGGGAACCCGAATCGCGCGCACGGTGCTGATCATCGCCGGGATGTCGGCCGGCGCCGCAGCGTGTGCGTCAGGACACGCGCGCATGCCCGGTGCCATTGCACCCGGACCCGATGTCACCCTGCAGGTGCGCGTGAACGGCACCGTGATCGCGGTGCCGCTGGAGCGGTACGTGCTCGGCGCAGCGTTGTCGGAAGTGACTCCCACGGGCGAGGCCCCGGCCATCGTCTCCCGAGTGTACGAGGTGCAGGCAGTAATCGCGCGCACATACGCGTTGTCGCACCGGCGCCGGCATGCGAAGGAAGGATTTGACCTGTGTGACGACACCCACTGTCAGCTCTACCAACCGGACCGGATCCGGACGTCGTCATTTGCTCGCGCGGCGGAGGCGGCCGTCGACCGGACCCGCGGGCGGGTTCTGCGTGTGGGTGCGGCGATCATCGACGCCCTCTTCCACGCTGACTGTGGCGGACACACCACCACGCCGGCCACGGCCTGGGCCGGGACCAATGCTCCCTACCTGCCGGCCCGCGAGGATCAGGTGCCGGGCGCGCGCCACCGGGCCTGGACGTTTGAGGCGTCGATGGCCGACTGGCGGACCCTGCTCAACGGTGACCCGAGAACGTCGGTCGGTACCAGGCTGACCCGGATTGTCGTGGACGCCACCGGCCCAGGCGACCGCGTGACGGCCCTCCGCCTGGTCGGGGCCCGGGAACGGGTGGTTACCGGCGAAGTCCTACGATCGGTCGTCTCTGCGGCCAGGGGCCCCAGATCCGTGATGAGCACCCGGTTTACCGCCTCCCAAACCCCCTCCGGATTCCGGCTGACCGGCACCGGCTTCGGTCACGGCGTTGGGTTGTGCCAGGTAGGAGCAATCGCCCGAGCCCGGCGGGGGGACTCGCTGGCGGACATCCTCGGTCATTACTACCCAGGCGCCCGGCTGGGCGGATGAGCTGGTGGGCGGACTGCGGACTGTAAACACCTGTATCCTGAGGCCGTATACCTACTTACCTGATGGCCACTGAGACGACCAGGGACGCCGACACACGAGTTGCAATAGACGTCAAGGCGGCGCAAGCCGCCGGGCGGCTGGATGCTGCTCGCGAGCGCTATGCCGAGCTGGTCGAACGGCATCAGCGCCGGGCGGCCCGGATTGCGTATCACTACCTCCGCGACTCGGCGGACGCGGACGAGGCCGTGCAGGACGCGTTTGTGAAGGCCTACACCCACCTCGGCACGTTTCGGGAGGAACTGCCCTTTGAAGTGTGGTTCACGCGCATCCTGATCAATGGATGCCTGGACCGGATCAAGGCGAAGCGGCGTCGCGAACGCTGGATCGCCAGGCCGACGATGGATGCCGACGGCGTGGAACGGGACCCGGCGGAACACCTGCCGGCTCTCACGCCGAGTCCCGAGGCGCAGTTGCTCCACAACGAGCGGCGTCGCCGGTTGAAGGAGGCCATGGTCCAGTTGCCCGAGCGGCAGCGGCTGGTCTTTGTGCTGAGTCATTTTGAAGGACGGACGTCTCGCGAGGTCAGCGCTGTGACCGGCCTGAACGAGTCCACCGTCCGCGTGCATTTGTTCCGCGCCGTCCGCCGGCTCCGCTCGCTGCTCGCCCCGGGCAGTGAGCACGAGGACACCGGCGACGCGTCGGGCACGGGAACAACTGTGGTGAAAGGAAGGGTTCGTCATGCGTCTTGCTGATGCCGTGTTGCGGCGTGGACATCTCTCGGAACGTGCGTTGATTGACGTGTGGACCACAGGCATTCATCCGGCCCATCTGGATCGGTGCGACCAGTGCGCCAGGCGCGCGCTCGAGATGAGCCGCTGGCTCGAGAACGTGCAGGCGACCGGTCGCGAGGACGCCGAGGCGGTGGTCACCAATGACGTGCTGGTCCGTCAGCGCGATCAGGTCATGTCGCGGCTCGCGCAGCTCGATCGTCCGTCCAAGGTCATCAGTTTCCCGGCTGCTTCCCCGGTGACCCGTCAGCCGTACGCCGGACGTCGTGTCAGCCCCGGCTGGCTCGCCGCGGCAGCCGCCGCAGGCCTCATGATTGGCGTGGTCAGCATGGAACTGAGCCACATGCTCCCGTTCGGCGGCACGTCCGCCCCGCCACAGGTCGTCACTGCACCCGCCGCGTCGCCCTACGACGACAGCGATCTGCTCCACAACACCTACGTCAACCCGTCAGTCGGTGGCCTCGACGCGCTCGACGACATGACGCCGCGTGTGGTGGATATTGTGCTGGCGAGCAGATAAGTCAGTCCGCTGGTCCTGCTCAGTCGGTCGCCCCCCGGCGCTTTCGTGTGGGCCGGCGTGGGATGAAGGGTTCCTGGCTGCGCTTCAGGTTGACTGTGGCTCCGCCGCAATGGTGGGCGTGTTGCAAGGCTTTTTCGCAGGCTGCCAACGAAAAGTACCCACGAACGACCCCGTCGATGAGACGTCGACGGGGTTCATCGACTGAACCCACTGCGTGGCCAAGGAACAGGCACATCTGGCCTGCGCCCCTCCGGCCCCAGCCTTCTGCGATGTTGCCCTTGATGCTGGCGAGCGCATCGAACACCCGATCGCGGTACGTCCGGTCGTGCTGGACGCCGGGGTGCGCCCTGACAATGGCCTGGACCTCTTCCTCGAACGCAACAGCCGCTTTCAGCGCAACCAGGTCTTCAAGTCGTTTAACTCCCATCCATGCTGCTGCCTGCAACCTGAAGGCCAGGTCGAGATGCGGTCGCAGCGTTGGGAGGACGCAGATTTCTCCACGTCAATTCACATCGGTCATGGCAGTTCTTGCCCCGCCGGACCGCGAACCAGCGGACTGCGGACTTCGGACTGCGGACTAGAATAGACGCGTGCCCCCCATCATCTTCCGTAAAGGCCTCGACATGAAGGCGGCCGTGGCCGGGGACCTAGCGGCGGCGTATGACTCGGCGATTGTTGAGGAACTCCGGCAGGCGGGATTCGTCCGGACACAAGGGCGGCTGACGATCCATCTCGCCCGCGAATTCGGGTTCTGCTACGGGGTGGACCGGGCAGTCGATTACGCGTACCAGACGCGGAAGCGCTTCCCCACCAAACGCGTCTTTCTGACCGGGGAAATCATTCACAATCCGCACGTCAACGACCAGCTCCGTGCGCAGGGGATCCGGTTCCTCACCGACCCCGGTGAAGACGACTCGACGCTCGCAGCAGACGATGTGGTGATCCTGCCGGCGTTTGGGGTGTCTGTCGGGGATATGGCCCGCCTGGACCGACAGGGGTGCACGCTGGTGGACACGACCTGCGGCTCGGTCCTGACGGTCTGGAAAAACGTCAAGCGGTATGCCCAGGACGGCTTCACGTCCGTGATTCACGGCAAGGTGACCCACGAGGAAACTCGGGCCACGGCCTCCCAGGCGACCCAATACCCCGACGGCCACTACCTTGTCGTCCTCGATAGAGAGGAAGCCGCGTTCGTCTGCGACTACATCGTCTCCGGCGGTGACCGAGCAGCGTTTCTGGCCAGGTTCGGGAAGGCGGTGTCGGCCGGGTTTGACCCCGACCTTCATCTGCAGCGGATTGGGTGCGCGAACCAGACGACCATGCTGATGAGCGAATCGCTCGACATTGGCGAAATGTTTGGCCGGGCGATGGCCCAGCGGTATGGGACCGACGCGTTGCCGTCCGTGTTCCGGGCCTTCGACACCATTTGCAGTGCGACCCAGGATCGGCAGGACGCGGTGATTTCGCTGCTCAACGAGGTGCCGCTGGACCTGATGCTCGTCATCGGGGGCTATAACTCCAGCAATACCTGCAATTTGGCCAAGATCTGCGCCGAGAGGTGCCCCACCTTCCATATTGCGGCTCCGGACTGCCTGGTCTCGGCGTTGGCACTGCGGCATCGGCCCATCGGACTGCCCTCGACGTCCATCGTGGCCGAGGCCATCGCCGCCGACTGGCTTCCGCCCGGGCCGGTGATCGTTGGCCTGACGGCCGGTGCCTCGACGCCCAACAACATCGTGGGACAGGTGGTCAGCCGGCTTGAAGCCCTGGCTGGGCCCGGGTCCGGGTCGTAAACAAGCGATTTTGACTGGGCGTAAGAGAGAAGTGTGAAGACCAGACTTTCGATTGTCGGCGCCGTGATCCTGGCCGTGACGGTGTTGAACCCCGGTTCCCGGGCGGAATCCGTGCAATCCGCGCCGGAACAGGCCAAACCTCAGACCCAGTCCTCCGGCCGGTCCACCACCCAGAACCGTGACTCGGGCGAACAGCGCAGCCAACTGCCCTTCTGGAAGGACCCCGCCATCATCAAGGAAGTCGGCCTCACCCCGGATCAGGCCAAGCGGATTGACGCGCTGTGGCACGACCGCTGGAAGGAAATGACGGGCCGCGCGGAAGAACTCAGGAAGCAGGAAACCGAACTGAAGCGGATGATTGCCGCGCGGACGGTCAGCCCCGACGTGGTGGCCCTGCAGATTGATCGCGTTGAGGCCCAGCGCACCATGCTCTACAAGTCCCGGACCCTTATGCTGTATCGGATGGCCCTGGTGCTGACGCCCGAACAGAACAAGGGGATGCAGGATCTCTGGGATCGGCTGTTCGGGTTCACGTCCGGGGATGGCCGGGACTCCCGCGGCCGCTAGTACGGATTTCCACGAGTTTTTACAACCAGCAAGGTGCACAGCGCGCCCCCGGCGCGGCTGTCCAAACGGAGCAGGCAGATGACGAAGCAGACGGCGAACGGAATGGCATGGGCGGTTGTGGCGGCACTGGTGGTGCCGGCCATGGCGATGGCGCAGACGGCGGCGGCGCCGGTGGGCGGTGTGCAGGTGCAGGAGCAGGACCGCTATGTGGTGGGCCGCGCGCTGCCGCCCGAGGTGCCCGGGTCGCCGCGCATCGAGCTGACGCTGGAGCAGGCGGTGGAACGTGCCCTCGAGAAGAACCTCGACATCCAGAGCGCCAAGCTCAACCCGCAGATTCAGGACTACACGCTGCAGGCGGCGCGCGCGAACTTCCGCCCGACGCTCAACGCCAACTACGGGTACACGAACTCGTCGCAGCAGTCGACGTCGCAGCTCGACGGCGGTGCGCGCGTCACGAGCCAGGTCAACTCCTTCGGCTCGTCGATGAGCCAGCGCCTGCCCTGGCAGGGCGGTCAGGTGTCCTTCAACTTCAGCAACAACCGCAACGCGACCGACAGTGCGTTCTCAACACGGAATCCGAGCTACTCGTCGAACCTGAACTTCCAGTACACGCAGCCGCTGCTGGCGGGCCGCACGATTGACGGTCAGCGCAACAACCTGCGCACGGGAGAAATCCAGAAGCAGATCGTCGACATCCAGCTGCAGGCGCAGATTGAGAACATCAAGAACCAGGTGCGCACGCGGTATTGGGCGCTTCGGCAGTCCATCGAGGCGATTGAAATCCAGCGCCGCGCGCTCGCCCTCGCGAATCAGCAACTGGCCGATCAGCGCATCCGTGTCGAAATCGGCACCCTCGCGGAAATTGACCTGGTGCTCCAGGAAGCCCAGATCGCCACGTCCGAACAGGCGCTGCTCGCCACGGAAATTGCGTGGAGGAACGCGGAGCTCGCGTTCAAGCGCCTGCTCGTGGACAGCACGACTGACGAGTTCTTCCGCGCCACCATCAACCCGGTGGATCAGGTGTCGTTCGCGATTCAGACGGTGGACATCCCGGCAGCCGTGGACCGCGCCATCGCCGAGCGGTCAGACATCGTCATTGCGCGTCAGCAGATTCGCACGTCGGAAATGGGCCTGGAACTCTCCAGGAACGGCATCATGCCGAGCCTTGGTTTCACGGCCAGCTATCGGCTCGCCGGCGTCGGCGGCAACGAGTTCGCCCGCTCGGGCCTTGGCGGCGCGCCGGTGTTGGTCAAGGAAAGCGGGTACCGCGATGCCCTTCGCTCGATTGCCGGCCTCGACACCCCGACCTGGTCGTTGAGCTTCAATTTCAGCAAACCCCTCGGCCTCTCCTCAGCGAAGGCGAGCCACCTGCAGTCGGAACTGCGGCTCGAACAGCAGAAGACGACGCTGCGCTCGACAGAACTCAACATTGAGACGGCGGTGACCACGGCGGGCCTTGACGTGCAGAGCACCTACAAGCAACTGCTGGCCGCGCAGAAGACGCGTGAAGCGTCCGAGCGCACGCTGCAGGCGGAACTCACCCGCTTCGGCCTCGGCACCATCACGAACTTCCAGGTCATTCAGGCGCAGAATTCGCTGACCAGCGCGCGCAACAACGAACTGTCAGCCACGATTCGGTACATCAACGCTGTGGCGGAGTTCGACCGCGTGCAGAGGATTCAGTAGTCGCGCCATGAAAAAGATTCTCGTGATCGCCGTCCTGCTCCTCGGAACAGGCGGCGGGTACTACTACTACAGCAGCACGCAGCCGGACTCGTCGACGCCGGCCTCCGGGGCCGGCGCGGGTGCCGGTGGGCGGGGCGGGGCCGGTGGTGGGCGCGGCTTCGGCCGACCGGCCCTGACGGTCGACACCGCGCCGGCCGCGCGCGGTGAGATCACCGAATTCATCACGGTGGTCGGCAACCTTGTGGGCCAGGCGACGGTCGACGTGGTGCCCCGCGTGGCGGGACGCATCGACTCGCTCACCGCCAAACTCGGGGACCGCGTCACGCGCGGTCAGCAGATCGCGAAGATCGAAGATCGCGAGCTGCAGCAGCAGGTCAAGCAGGCGGAACAGAGTCTCGAAGTCAACCGCGCCACGTTGAAGCAGCGCGAAAGCGATCTTCAGCTGCGGAAGACGACGATGGCGCGCCAGCAGGGGTTGCTGGCACAGGGTCTGCAGACGCGCCAGGCTGTTGAAGACGCGGAAGCGGCATACAACTCGGCCGTCGCCGCCGTGGATTTGGCGCAAGCGCAGCTCACACAGACCCAGGCGCGCATCGACGAACTGAAGATCACCTTGTCGAACACGAACATCGTGTCGCCGGTGGACGGCTTCGTCGGTCGCCGCAACCTCGACCAGGGTGCGTTCGCCGGTGCGAACACGGTGATCCTCCAGGTCGTGGACATTTCGACCGTGCGCATGGTGTCCAACCTCGTCGAAAAGGACTTCAAACGCATTACCCAGGGGGTGCAGGCTGAAGTGGAAGTGGACGCGTTCCCGGGTGAAACGTTCTCGGGCACCGTGAGTCGCGTGGCGCCGGTGTTTGATGCGGCGACCCGCACGGCGTCGATGGAAATCGAAGTGCCGAATCCCGGCTACCGGCTCAAACCCGGCATGTACGCACGGGTGCGGCTGACCGCCGAACGCAAGCAGGACGCCCTGACCGTGCCGCGCAATGCCGTGGTGGACAGCGAAGGCCGGCGCGGCGTGTTCCTGCCCGACGGTCAGAACGCGAAGTTCCAGCCCGTGCGCACAGGCCTGCAGGACAACGCCCATGTGGAAATCCTTGAGGGCCTGACGGAAGGCCAGCGCGTGATTACGACGGGCGCGCTCGCATTGCGCGACGGGGACCGGATCACGCCGATGAACATGCCCGGTGGCTCGGCGCCCGGGCGGCAAGGCGGCGGACGTGCGGGCGGACAGCACGGCGGCCGCGGCGGACAGTAACCACGGCACGGCACTTTTCGGAGCGAATGACATGAACGTCCCCCGCCTCGCCATCCACAGACCCGTCACGATGTTCATGTTGTCGGCGATCGTGATCCTGCTCGGATCGATTTCCGCCACTCGTCTGCCGGTCGACCTGATGCCGGACGTGACGTTCCCCAGCCTGACGGTCCGCGTCGGCTACAGCGGCGTCGGTCCTGTGGAAATCGAGGAGTTGATCGTCCGGCCACTGGAACAGTCGCTGGCCGCCGTCCCTGGTCTCGAACAGGTCAACTCGACGGCGTCCGAAGGCTCGGGCACGGTGCGCCTCAACTTTGTGTGGGGCACCGACCTCAACGAAGCGACCGACGAAGTGCGCACACGCGTCGATCGGATCCGCGGCCGCCTGCCGGTGGATGCCGACCCGCCGACCATCTTCAAGTTCGACGCGAACTCACAGCCCATCATCGGCATCGGCGTCGAGGGCAACTACGACCGCGTGACGCTGCGCGAAATGGCGGAGGTCGACCTGGTACCGCGCCTGGAGCGTGTCGAAGGTGTGGCCTCGGTCACGGTCGACGGGGGCCTGCGCCGCCAGATTCGTGTGGAGCTGTCGCGCGAGAAGATCACCGCGCTCGACCTGCCGGTCGATCGCATCATCCAGACGATTCGGACCGAGAACCAGAACGTTCCGCTGGGCGAGGTCAATGAGGGGGACACCACCTTCCTCCTGCGGTCGTCGAGCCAGTTCGACTCGATCGACGCCATCCGCAACCTGATCGTCTTCACCCGCAACGGCGTGCCGGTCTACCTGCGTGATGTGGCGGAGGTGCGTGACACGACGGAGGACTTTCGGTCGTTCACGCGCATCAACGGCAAACCCGGCGTGCGCATGCGCGTCACCAAGCAGTCGGGCAAGAACACCGTGGCCATCGCCGAAGACGTGAAAGCGGAGATCGAACGCATCAACCGCGATGTGCAGGGCCTGCGCCTGACGGTGCTCGAAGACCAGGCCAAGTTCATCCAGCAGTCGATCTCGGCCGTGCGGGAGTCGGCACTCTTCGGCGCCATCCTCGTGGTCATCGTCATCTTCTCGTTCCTGCGGAACCTGCGGTCGACATTCATCATCTGCACGTCGATCCCCGTTTCCATCATCGGCACGTGTGCGCTGCTCTACTTCGCGGGCTTCACGCTGAACACGATGACCTTCGGTGGGTTGGCGCTGGGTGTCGGCATGATCGTCGACGCGTCCATCGTTGTCCTTGAAAATACCTTCAGACACATGGAGATGGGCAAGCCGAGGATGCAGGCGGCGATCGACGGGGCCGAGGAGGTCTCGTCGGCGATCCTGGCGTCCACGCTCACCCATATCGCGGTGTTCGTGCCGCTGCTGTTCCTGTCGGGTGTGTCGAGCATCATCTTCACGCAGCTGGCCATTGTCGTCATCTTCTCTCTGTCGATGTCGCTGTTTGTCGCCGTCACCATCGTGCCGGTGTTGTGCTCACGGCTGCTGGTGCTGCCCACGCCGCTCTCCGAGCGCAGTGGCCTGTCCGGCGCCCTCTTCACGGCGAGCGAGCGGGCGCTTGAGGGGCTCGACGAGGTCTATCGTCGAGTGCTGCATGTGGCGCTGAAACACCGGCCCACGGTCATGCTGACGGCGACCGGCCTGACAGCGGCAGCGATGCTGATGCTGCCGACCATCCCGGCCGAACTCATGCCGGCGACCGACGAGGGCGAAGTCTCAGTGAACGCGCGGCTGGCCGTCGGCAGCCGCATTGAACGCAGCGAAGCGGTCGTGCTCCAGCTGGAGGACATGGTGAACCAGAACGTTCCCGAGCTGGTGACGCTCGTGTCCTCGGCGGGAGGCGGCGGCTTCATGGGAGGCGGAGCCGGCAGTGCCTCGCTCACGCTGAAGCTCACGCCGAAGGAGCAGCGCACGCGCAGCAGCGAGCAAATTGCCACTGACCTGCGGCGTCTCCTCGTCGGACTGCCCGGGGTCACAGTGACCACGCGCGCCTCTGGCGGTAATCAGTCCTTGAACCGCGTGCTCGGCAATCTGAACTCCGACAGTCGGCTGTCGGTCGAAGTCCGGGGGTTCTCGCTGGCCGACTCCAACCGTGTACAGCAGGATGTGCTCGCGCTGCTCCAGCAGACGGAAGGCATCGCGAACCCCCAGATCGCCCGCCAGGAAGGCCGGCCTGAGCTCTCGATTCGCGTGGACCGGCCGAAGGCCGCCCTGCTCGGATTGTCGGTGACCAACGTCGCCAACGCCATCCGCACGAACATGGCGGGCACGCAGGCGGCGGTCTACCGCGAACGCGGCAAGGAGTTTCCGATCGTCGTCCGCCTCCGCGAAGAAGACCGGACGCAGGCGGAATCAGTCAGCGACGTGCTGATCAGCACGCCCGGCGGCCAGGTGTTGCCGGCCAAGAACCTGCTGACGATCGACAGTGCCCGTGGCCCGACCCAAATTGACCGCAAGAACCAGGAGCGGATTGCCCGCGTGAATGCGGAACTGGAGGCCGGGGTGCCCCTGGGAGCCGCCGTTAAGGCCGTCCAGGCCAAACTGCCGACTCTGGACGTCCCCCAGGACTTCACCGTCGGGTTCGGGGCCGAAGTCGAAACGCAGGCGCAGGCGTTCAACCAACTCCAGGTCCTGCTCCTGCTGGCCGTCCTGCTGGTCTACGCCGTCATGGCGTCGCAGTATGAATCCCTGCGCGATCCGTTCATCGTCATGTTCGCCGTCCCGGTGGCCATTATCGGCGTGGTGGCGTCATTGAAGCTGACGTCAACATCCTTCAGCCTTCAGGCGTATATCGGGGTAATCATGCTGGCCGGCATTGTGGTGAGCAATGCCATCCTGCTGGTGGACTACACGAATATCCTCCGCAGACGCGACAAAAAGCCGTTGCGGGAGGCGGTCGAACAGGCGGGACGCACCCGACTCCGGCCGATTTTGATGACCACCCTGACAACGATTCTCGGCCTGGTGCCGATGTCGTTGGGGATCGGGGAGGGGGCCGAACTGCAGGCCCCTCTGGCGCGGGTTGTCATCGGAGGCCTGGCAGCTTCCACGCTGCTGACGCTGGTGCTGGTGCCGACGGTCTACACGTTGTTTGAAGAAGGTTGGGCTGGCTTGCGCCGAGGGGCGGCGCAGGCAACTCCGGAACGGGCTTAGTTGACATGAAGAAACTGATTTATCTCGTTGTTGTTCTGGCGATCGCGGGCGGCGGCTACTACTACTGGGACAGCCAGAAAGCCCCGCAGGTCCCGCAGTTCATGAAGGCCGCGATCTCGCAGGGCGATGTCGTCGAAGTGGTCAGCGCCACCGGTACGTTGAAGGCGGAACGCACCTTCAACGTCGGATCCAAGGTCTCTGGTGTGGTCGAGGAGTTGTACGTCGACTTCAACGAGATCGTGCGACAGGGACAGGTGCTGGCCAAGGTCAACACCGACCTCCTCGAGACGCAGGTCCGCATTCAGGAAGCAAACATCGCGCGTCAGGAAGTGGACCTGGCCAACCAGCGGGTCCAGCTCGAAGACGCCGAGCGCAGCCTGGAGCGGACACGCAAGATGTTTGAGGCGAAGCTGGTCACCCAGCAGGCGCTCGAAACGGCGGAATTGACCGTCAAGAGCCGGATCGCGCAGATTGCTTCTGCCGAGAAGTCCAAGGTGCAGGCCGACGTCAACCTCGACCAGGCCCGCCTGAACGTGACGGAAGCGACCATCATCTCCCCTATCGATGGCGTCGTGGTCAACCGCGTCGTGGACAAGGGGCAGACGATTGTCGGCTCACAGCAGGCGACCAAGTTCTTCGACATCGCGACTGAGCTCACCACGCTGCGGCTTGAAGGTGGCGTGGACGAAGCCGAAATCGGCAAGGTTCGCCAAGGCATGCGGGTGTTGTTCACCGTGGATGCGTATCCAAACGTGAACTTCGAAGGCACGATTCAGATGGTCGGCATCAACCCGACTGTCCAGCAGAACGTCGTGACGTACACGACGGTGGCCACCGTGAGGAACAACGATCTGCGTCTGAAGCCCGGCATGACGGCGTCGATGAAGATTGAAGTCGCGCGTCGCGACGACGTGATGCGTATTCCGATGGCGGCGCTGCGCTTCCGCCCGACCAACGACATGTGGACGGCTCTCAAGCAGGAACCGCCGACACCGGTCGGCCGCGGAGGCGGCCCCGGCCGCAATGGCGGATCGGGCTCGGGGTCCTCCGCCCCCTCGGCAAGCTCAGGGCAGGCCCCTTCGACCGGCTCTGGGCAGGCGGCGCCCGCAGCTGCTCCACAGCAGGCCAACCCCTTCCAGGCGGCTGGTCGACGGGGCGGCAACCAGGGGACTCGCGAAGGCGGCGGTCGTCAGGGTGGCGGCATGGGGATGAACCTCACGCCCGAACAGCAGAAGCAGCTTGAAGCGATCCGGAACCTGCCGGCGGACCAGCGCGCGGCGGCGATGGCTCGCGCAGGCATCAACTTCGGAAACGGCGGCGGTCGCGGCGGCGGCCGTGGTGGCCGTGGCGGCAACGCGGGCCAGGCCGCTCCGGCGGTGCCCATGGCGCAGCGTGGTGCGACCTCGATTGACCAGCTCTTCCCCGAGTTGGTGCGGCAGCCCTCACGCGGCCAGGTCTATGTGTTGCGTCCGGCAACGGCCACGACCCCCCACGGCACGCTTGAGCGCCTCGACATCATGCAGGGCATCTCGGACGGCACGTTCACCGAACTCGTCAGCGGGCCGGCGGAACTGACGGTCGGCGCCGAACTGGTGACCAACATCCTGATGCCGTGGCTGACGCCGACCACGACGGGCGCCAACACGCAGGGCAACCCGTTCTCCGGCCAGCAGGGTCGCGGCGGCATGCCCGGTGGCATGCCCACGGGCGGCGGTGGCGGCGGTCGCGGCGGCGGACGCTAACGGCTGGGCGGATGGGCAGCTGGGTGGATGGGCGGATGGGTTGTTGGGCGGATGGGTTGATGAGTAATTGGAGAACACGCTCGTGCCGGTGATTTCTGTTCGTGATTTGATGCGCGTGTACCACATGGGCGACCATGAGGTACGCGCGCTGCGTGGGGTATCCCTTGATGTGGCCCCCGGGGAGTTCGTGTCCGTCACGGGCCCCTCAGGCTCCGGCAAGTCCACCTTCATGCACATCATCGGTGCGCTCGACAAGCCGACGAGCGGCCAGTACATCCTCGACGGCAAGGACGTGTCCCAGCTGTCGAAGGATGAACTCGCCGGCGTGCGCAACACGAAGATCGGTTTCGTGTTCCAGGGCTTCAACCTGCTGACCCGCACGACGGCCCTCGACAACGTCGAACTGCCGCTGCTCTACAACGGCGTCAAGAAGTTCAAGGCGGCCGAGCGGCACAGACGCGCCATGGAGACCCTCGACATCGTCGGCCTCGGGCAGCGGTTTCACCACATGCCCAACCAGTTGTCGGGCGGTCAGCAGCAGCGCGTGGCGATTGCACGCGCCCTGATCAACGAACCGTCGATCATCCTGGCGGACGAACCCACCGGGAACCTCGACACGCGGACGAGTATCGAAGTGATGGGCATCTTCCAGCGGCTGAATGTCGAACGCGGCATCACCGTCATGCTCATCACGCATGAAATGGACATCGCCGAATACGGCACGCGGCTCATCCGCTTCCGTGACGGGCGTGTCGTCGCCGACCAGAAGATCGCGCACCGCCGCAACGCCGCGGACGAACTGGCCGCGCTCCCCCCGCCGGAGCCGGATCAGATTCCGCACGCGGATACCGAGGCGCATTAGAGGAGCAGGCAGATGTCAGTGTTGATGGTGTTTCGGATCGCACTCAAGGCGCTCGGGCGCAACAAGATGCGCACGGCGTTGACGATGCTGGGCATGATCATCGGCGTCGGCGCAGTCATCACGATGGTGGCGCTGGGCACCGGCGCCCAGAACGCCATCGAGGAACAGATCAGGGCGACGGGGACCAATACCATCACGGTCATGTCGGGCAACTTCACCCAGGGCGCTGTCCGGATGGGCGAAGGCAGTTCCAGCCGTTTGATGGCAGCGGATGCCGAAGCACTGCGAAGTGTTCCCGGTGTGCAGTGGGTGGCCGAAGGCGCCTCAACGCGCCAGACGCTGGTCGCGGGCAACCAGAACTGGCAGGCGTCGATTCAGGGCACCAACGTGGACTGGCCGCTGATTCGCGCCTGGCCGCTCAAGTACGGTCTGTTTTTCACCGAACAGGACGTTCAGGCCGCCGCCAAGGTTATTGTGCTCGGGTCCAACGTGGCGGAAATGCTGTACGGCGCCGAGGTGGATCCGACCGGTCAGAACGTGCGTGTTCGCAACCATGTCTTCCGCATCGTCGGTGTCTTCGCATCCAAAGGGGCATCGTCAGGCGGCCAGAACCAGGATGACCAGGCATTTGTTCCCTACACGACCGTTCAGAAAAAGATTCAGGGCATCCAGCATCTCAACAACATCACTGTATCGGCGGTCTCTGGCGACCAAATCGCCGCGACGACCGAGGCCGTCAAGGCGTCAATGCGGGTGACCCAGCGCCTGGCGCCCGGTGAAGAAGATACGTTCCGCGTGTTCACACAGGACGACATCATCGGTTTTGCCACGAGCCAGAGCAGTACGATGACCGACCTGTTGGCCGGCATCGCAGCGGTCTCGCTCATGGTTGGCGGCATCGGCATCATGAACATCATGCTCGTGTCCGTGACCGAGCGCACGCGCGAGATCGGCCTCCGCATGGCCATCGGCGCGCGCGGGCGCGACGTGCTGATGCAGTTCCTGGTGGAGGCGATCGTCATCTCACTCGTCGGGGGCGGCCTCGGCATTGCGATGGGCTTCGGCCTGGCCGAAACCGTCAAGTGGCTGAACGGCTGGCCAGCCGTGATTCCGATGGACTCGGTGGTCATGGCGGTCGGCTTCGCGGCCTTCGTCGGCATCTTCTTCGGCTTCTACCCTGCCCGCAAGGCATCGGGGTTGGACCCGATCGAGGCCTTGCGGTTCGAATAGGCCTCCAACACATCGGCAGCGGCAGATAGCCGCTCCCGTATCTGGCAGGAGTATTTTTATATGAGACGTGTAGCAACATTCCTTGGAACGACAGCGATCGTCCTGATGGCGACCAGCGCGTATGCACAGGCCCCGAACTTTGCGGGCACGTGGACGCTTGACGCGGAGAAGACCGCAGCCGCCAGCCCGGCCCCGGCCGGCGGCGGTCGTGGCGGCATGGGCGGCGGTCGTGGCGGCATGGGCGGCGGTCGTGGCGGCATGGGCGGCGGACGCGGTGGTGGTGGCTCGATGACGGTCACGCAGGATGCGGCCAAGCTCGTGATCTCGCAGACCATGGGCGAAAACACCATCACCACGACGTACAACCTCGACGGATCGCCCAGCACGAACGCGGGCATGGGCGGCGGTCGTGGCGGTGGCGCGGCGGAGGTCACGTCCACGGCGAAGTGGGACGGCGCCAAGCTTGTGGTCACCAACAGCAACGGCCAGACCATCACCTTCCACATGGACGGTGCCTGGATGGTGCGCACCACGACCCGCCCGGGCCGTGAAGGTGGCCCGGCCATCACGACCGCGCAGTACTTCAAGAAGTAACCGTCCTCACCGACGGGAACACGAAGGGGCGGCTGGCAACAGCCGCCCCTTTTTTTGTACGGACCTTATGCCCACCCGCCCATCCATCAGTCCCACACCTCCCCCAACGGTCGCGTGACAAACTCGCGCTCGCGCCAGCGGGGATGCGGGACGGTCAGGTCGGGGGTGTCGATGACCTGGTCGCCGTAGAAGATCAAATCCAAATCGAGCGTGCGGGACGCACGGAAGGACGGCCGTTCGCGGCCGCGTTCTCGTTCGATGCGCAACATCTGACCGAGCAGTTCGTGGGGACCAAGGGTGGTCCACCCGGAGACCACGGCATTGAGGTAGTCCGGCTGGGATTCGATGACCTCGACCGCGGCGGTGTTGTGAAACGACGAGACGCGGACGTCTGTCAGAAACGACGACAGCCGCGCGATGGCGTACTGCAGGTGCGCATCGCGGTCGCCGAGGTTGCTCCCGAGCGCGATGGCGACTCTCACGCCTGAGGGCACAGGTGAGTTACTCGACCCAGCGGTCCGTCATGACGCCGTTGCCGGTGCCGGCACCCGGCATCCGTTTGCCCAGGACGAGTTCATGGCCCTGGGCAATCTGGGCGAAAAAGCGCTGGTGCTCCAGCGTCTCACCGAGAATGACCCCGACCATTCTGGCGTGACGGGTGTTGGTGATGGTCGTCACGCGCGGACGCCACTTCGAGACGAGCGCCTCGGCGTCCTTCGCATCCTGGTCCACAAGGGGTGTAAAGCTCCCCTTCTTGCCGGGGGCGGCGATGGCCGGTGCCGCCACGTCGTCGGGCGTGCCACCCAGTTCGTGAATCGCGCGCTCGAGCCACGACAGATGCACGTCCTCGCGATTAATCGCGTACTGGTACGTATTGTTGAAGTCGTAGTGATCTACAACGCGGGCAACCGCCACGTGCCGCTCACGAATCGTGAGCTTGTCGCGGTGCAGTTCCTTGAGGATGGAGAGCAGGTCGGTTGACTGGGACATCACGCACTCTGTTTCTGTTTGCACTCGATGCAGACACGGGTCCAGGGAATCGCCTCAAGACGGGCGGGGGCAATCGGGTCGCCGCAATCGCGGCAGATGCCGTAGGTGCCCTTTTCCATCCGCACGAGCGCTTCTTCTGTGGCCTGAAGGATCTTCGCGTCCGTCTGCTTCAGTTTCAGGGCAATGTGGACTTCATTGTTGCCGGTGGCCTGGTCGGCCAGATCGCCCTGGCGGCTGTTCACGTCCGCCGAGGCCGGAAGAGGTTTGGTGCCGGTCGAAGTTGCCAGAATCTCCGAGCGTCGTTTCAGCAGGACGTCCTTGAGCGACGCCATCCGTGTTTCGTCGAGCCTCGTATGTGCCATCTTCCACTCACCCGCTGTCTGACCCGCCCACCGGACGGGTCGGGAATTCCCGATTATACCCCCCGGAGGGTGCCCAGGGGCTTGCGCACAATCACGTCAAGACTGGAGGCAAGGCCGACCACGGCGACCACCAGCGCGGCCACCACGACCCCGCCACCCAGACCAACCCAGTCCGGGCGCCACTCGATTTCGAACAACCGGGTGGCCACCGCCCAGGAAAGGCCCAGAGCCCCGAGGGCTCCCAGGCCGCCGGCCAGCACACCCAACAGCCCGTATTCGATGGCCACCATCGCGGCGAGCCGTTTGGTGCTGGCGCCAAGCGTCCGGTAGATCGCCGCGTCATACAGCCGCTGGAACTTGGTCATCGCCACGGCCCCGACCAGAATCAGCAGCCCACCGGCCACGGTCACCGAGCCAACGATGGTGATGGCGACAGTGGCGTTTTCGACGACCTCCCTGACCGAATCGAGGACCGTACTGACATCAATCACCGAGACATTCGGGAATGCCCGTACGAGGTCGCGCTGTACCAGGCCGCGGGCGTCGGGCGTGTGGTTGAGCTGGAGGAAGCCCACCACGGAGTGCGGCGCGCGTTCGATGGCGGGACCGGGCCGGAAGACAAAAATGAACCCCCCGTTCTGCGCCTGGTCCCATGCGACCTTACGGACGTTCGTCACCCGCGCCTCCACCACACGCCCGGCGATGTCGAACCGGATGCGATCACCGAGATCGATCCGGTGTTCGTCGCGAATCTCCTGTTCGATCGACACCTCAAGCGGCGCGTCCGGGTCGTCGGAGCGGCCGGTCCAGAACTCGCCGGCGACCAGCCGTTCGTTGTCGGCGAGCCCCTCCCTGAATGTGAGACCGTACTCCCGCGCCAGTTCCCCTTCCTGTCGCACGTCCTCGGCCGTGCGCAGTTGCACCCGCGCGCCGTCAACCGACACCACCCGTCCACGCAGGAGAGGCAGAAGCGACGGTGCTGCGCGCTGATATGGGGCCACGGCGGCGCGGACACCCTCGACCTGATCGCGCTGGATATCGATCAGCACCAGGTCCGGCGCATCCTGACCGAGTTCCAGCGAGAACTCTGCGAGCAGATTGGTCTGCAGCGCCCGCACGCCAAGGATGAAGAAGCAGCCCAGACCCACCGCCGTCAGAATGACCCGTGTCTGATTGCCGGGCCGGCCCAGGCTCACAACCGCATGCCGCACCGCAAAGACCCGGGAACCCGCCAAGGGACGGACGAGCCGCACGAGCACTGCGCCCGCGAGTGCCAGTGCGCCGGCCACCACCGCCAACCCAAGCGACACATACACGCCGGGGGCCAGCGCATCGGCCTGCCACACGGCCACGCCCATCAGCGCGAGTCCGATGCCCATGGCGGTGAGCACACTCTGCCATCCCCGTTTGCGCGCACTCGATGATGTATCGGCGCGCAACAGCAGCAGGGGCTTCACCTCCCGCACCTCAAGCAGCGGCACAAGCGCAAACAACATCGAGACCAGGGCGCCAACGGCCAGTCCCTGCCCGGCCGCCGACCACGTCACGCCAATCGACTCCACGCCGACAAGGGCGACCACCGAGGCAGGAATCAGCGCGATCGCTCCCGCCGCCATGCCGACACCACACACACCGCCCGCCACCGACAAGCCGACGATCTGCAGCACGTACGTCGCGAGAATCTGGCGTGAGGTGGCCCCGACGCACTTGAGCACGGCCACACTCTTCAACTTCTGCTGGATGAAGACACGCGTGACGCTCCATACACCGATGCCGCCGAGCACCACCATCGCAAAGCCGACCAGACTCAGATAGTTCTCCGCGCGCGTCAGATTCCGGCCGAGGCGGTCCTCCACCGTGCGCCAGGAGCGCACCGTGACGAGATCGCGCCGGAACCCCCGGCGCAGGTCCTGCGTGAGGGATCCGAGCACGCGATCCTCCACTCTGAGGAACCACTGATACGTGGCGCGGCTCCCGAACTGGAGGATGGTGGTGGTCCGCAGGTCGTCCACACTGATATACACGCGCGGACCAAGCGCAAAACCGCCGCGCCCCTGCACGCGGTCGGTCACCACCGTGTCGCGAATGGTGAAGGGCTGGCCGGCCAGTGACACCGTGTCGCCCACAGCCGCACCGATCTGGACCAGCAGTTCCGGCTGGACGATCGCGCCGCGGTCGCGGAGCAGGTCCGCCGAGAATGGCTGCCCGCTGCCCAGCGTCGGCGCCCCGTAGTACGGGAATCCCGGCGACACCGCGCGCAGTTCCACGAGTTTGACCTGCCCGGTCCGGGAGGCCGCCATGGTCGCAGTCTCAATGACCTCGAGCCGCTCGACCACGCCGTCGCGCTGCAGGGCGTCATCGAGCCGCGCGACCACCTCCGGCGTCCACGGCCGGCCGGACTGCACGACCATGTCGGCGCCGACCAGCACGCGGGCCTCGCGCGTGAGCGCCTCACGCACTTCCTGGATCACGCTGCGCACCGCCACAATCGCGGCCACACCGACGGCGACACACAGGAAGAAGAACACCAGCCGCGTCCACGACGACCGGATCTCCCGCCACGCCATGCGCAGGACGAACATCATCCGCGTGCCGTCCGTGACTCCACGCGGCCGTCACGCAACGCGATGACCTCATCGGCCATCGCGGCCAGTTCCCGGTCATGCGTCACCAGCACGAGCGTGCGGCCCTGGGTCCGGTTCACCGACAGCAGCAGGTCGACTACCTGATGCCCCGTGCCGCTGTCCAGATTGCCGGTCGGCTCATCCGCGAGCAGAATCGGCGGATCGTTGGCCAACGCGCGGGCGATGGCCACGCGCTGCTGCTCGCCCCCGGACAACTGCGACGGATAGTGATGCCCCCGCCCGGTGAGCCCCACGTCGTGCAACAGCGCCGCGGCGCGGCTGCGCGCGTCCGCGAGACCAGCCAGTTCCATCGGCACGAGCACGTTCTCCAGCGCCGTCAGCGACGGGATCAGATGGAAGAACTGGAACACAATGCCGATCTTCTCGCCGCGCAGCTTCGCCAGCCCTTCCTCGCCGAGCGCCGTGATGTTCACGCCGTCGATCACGACGCGACCGGTGGATGGCGAGTCGAGGCCTGCCAGCAGTCCCAGCAGCGTGGACTTGCCGCTACCGGATGGCCCGGTGATGGCAACGGTCTGCCCGCTCTCGATGCGGAAGGACGTGGGGTGCAGGATGGTCAGCGGCCCGGCACCGCTCGTGACGGTGCGGGACACGTCAACAAGTTCGATCATTCAGCGGCTCAACAGATCGTCGATGACGGGCCGGAGGACGGGATACACCAGCGCGGCAATGAGTCGCTGCCCTTCGGCCGTCGGGTGAATCCCATCATCCTGATTCAGACTCGGGACGCCGGCGACGCCATCGAGCATGAACGGCACCAGGGGGACGCCGTGTTCACTGGAGAGATCGCGATAGATGGCGCGGAACGTCGCTCGATAGTCGTCCCCGAGATTCGGCGGTGCTTCCATGCCCAGCAGCACCACCAGACGCCCGGTGCTCTTCGCGGTGGTGATGATGCGCGACAGATTGCTCTTGGTCTCGCCGGGCGCGGTGCCGCGCATCGCGTCATTGGCGCCAAGCGCCACCACAAGAATGCGCACGGAAGGTTCGAGCACCCACTCAAGTCGTGCAAGACCGCCGGCCGAGGTGTCTCCGGTTACTCCGGCGTTCACCACAGCGATTTCGCTGTAGCCGTCGGTCTCAAGTTCGCGGGCAACCAGAGCCGGATACGCTTCGTTCTGCAGCAGGCCGTACCCGGCGGTCAGACTGTCGCCAAGAAACGCGACCTCGTGCACCGGAGGAGCCTCACCTTTGAGTTCGGCCGCCTGCGTGTCCGACAACACCAGCGGGCGCTCGGGCTGACGCCCGCACGCGGCGTCGCGGATTGAACACCCGGCCAGTACGAACAGGAGCAGCGGAGACAACCAGCGCGATCGACGGACATGTGACATGGTGAAACCCACTCTATTGTATCGGGTAGAATCTGCCGGATGCTGACCGAGTCCCTGGCCCCGTACATGCTCTGGGCCAAGACCCGGACGCCGGCCGCGATTGATCTCGCAGGCAGCAACTTGTTGCCGTGTGCGGTCGAGGACCTTCCCGGCGTGCGCGACGCGCTGGAACTGACCGCCCCCAATGACAACGGGTTCGCCCCGCTGCGTGACGCGATTGCCGCCCACGTCGGCGTGCCGTCCTCGCGTGTCGTCACCGCGACCGGCTGTTCGGGCGCGAACTTTCTCACCATCGCCGCCCTGGTCGGGCCGGGCGACGATGTGCTGGTGGAACAGCCGGGGTATGACCCGCTTGTGGGCGCATGCACATTGCTCGGCGCGCGGGTGCACCGGTTCTCGCGTCCCTTCAGCCGGCGTTTCGGGATCGACCTCGATGAGGTGCGGTCGAAGCTCACCTTGCGGACGCGCCTGATCATTGTCACGAGCCCGCACAATCCATCGGGCGTCTGTCTTGATCACGACACGCTCACCGGTCTGGTGGAGTTGGCGGATGCGGCCGGCGCCCACCTTCTGGTCGACGAGGTCTACCTCGACGCGGTCAATCTCGCGGCGCAGGATACGGGACGTGCGATGTCGGCGACACGCCTTGACGGTCCCATCATCGTGACCAACAGCCTGACGAAGTCGTATGGCCTCAACGGGCTGCGGTGCGGCTGGGCGGTGGCGCCGCCGGCCCTGGTGCATCGCCTGTGGCGCGTGCGCGATCTGGTCGAGGCCGTCGGGAGCGCCGTCTCCGATCGGCTCAGCGCGTTTGCCTTCACGCAGATGCCCAGGCTGCGGGAGCGCACCTACGCCATCGTGTCCGCCAACCTCGAACTGGCCCGCGGGTTCACGTCCGCGCAGACACGGCTCGGGCTGGCGGCCCCGCCGTCGGCGACCGTCCTGTTTCCGCAGCTGCGCGGCGTGGACGACACCGAGCCGTTCGTGAAACGCCTCGCGGTGGAATTTGACGTGGCGGTGGCGCCCGGCCGCTTCTTTGACGCGCCGGACCACTTCCGCATCAGCCTCGCCGGCGCCACCGCGCCACTGGCCGAAGGCTTGTCGCGAATCACCGACGCCCTGCGGTCTGTGGACTGACGTGATGGCCTACGTCGTGTACGTCACCGGCGCTGACCAGAGCTTCATGTGGTTCGTGTTCGCGGCCAGAGCCGCGGACCAGATGGCGATTTCGTTCCGGCATGCGCTGGTGTTTTCGCACCTGTCCACCGCGACCTACGCCGGACTGATTCTCTGGGTCTCGTTCGGCGAGGGCCGCGACATGCACTGGGCGGTCGAGATCGCCAAAATCGTCTTCCTGTACGTCCTGTGCCTGTACATGACGTTGTCGGCGCGGGCGGTCGCCGCGCGGCGACGGCAGTTTGACGAGGCGCGACGCATGGCGGAGCAGGCCGTGCGCAACGCCGCCGACCGGCGTCGCGACCTCGAACACGCGATGGCCCGGCTGGAAGCGGCCAACAGGACCAAGACCGAGTTCCTCGCCAACGTCAGCCACGAAATCCGCACACCGCTCAACAGCGTGATCGGCAACGCCGACCTGCTGATGGATACCCCGTTGTCGATCGACCAGCGCGAAATGCTCGGCGTCATGCGCGATTCGGCGGAATCGCTGACACGCATTGTCGACGACATTCTCGACCTGTCGAAGATGGAGGCCGAGCGGCTGCCGCTCGAGTCCATTCCGATGCGCATTCGTGACGTGGCCGGTCAGACCGTGCGGATGTTCGCCGCTCGTGCCCACCAGAAGGGCCTGACGCTGGTCTGCCATGTGCATCGCACCGTGCCGGACGTTGTGCAGGGCGACCCTCACCGCCTGCGCCAGGTCCTCACCAACATCGTCAACAACGCGATCAAGTTCACCGAACACGGTGAGGTCACGCTGCATGTGGAGGTCGACGATCAGGAGGAGTCCCGCGTGTCCCTGCGGTTCTCCGTGCGTGACACCGGCATCGGCATTCCGAAGGCCAGGCAGAAGGCGATCTTCGAGGCCTTCACACAAGCGGACGGATCCGATACCCGTCGATACGGCGGCACCGGACTCGGGCTGACGATCGCGGCCCAACTGGTGGGGCTGATGCAGGGACGCCTCTGGGTCGAGAGCAAGGACGGCTCCGGCAGTACGTTCCGTTTTGTCGCCTGGTTCGGCTCCCACGGCGCGTCCCCGCAGCCGCGCCCTGGGGAGACCGGCCGCTCCGGGTGCTCGTTGCGCACGCGCACGACGTCACCCGCTCTGCCATGGTCGAACTGCTGGCGCCATTGCCCACGGTGACCATCACGGAAGCCGCCGGCGGACGCGCCGCGATGGCCGCCCTGGACGTGGCCGCCGCCAGTGGTCAGCCGTGTGACGTGGTGCTCGTGGATGCCGCGCTTCCGGCGCTCGATGGCTTTGAACTTGCGGCACGTGTTGGCGCCACCCCCGGTCTCGCCCGCCACGTCGTCATCCTGCTGCCGACGACACAATTGACCACAGGCGCGGAGCGCGCACTCTCAATCGGCGCGCGCTATCTCGCGTTGCCGGTCGTGTGGAAGACGCTCGCCGATACCCTGACCACGCTCACGGCCGGTCCAGGTGCGCCGGCGCAGCAGACCGCCGGGGGACGCCGCGTGCCCCATCGGCCGCTGCGAGTCCTCGTGGTGGACGACCACGTCGTCAATCAGGCGGTCGTGTCGGCCGTGCTGCGCAAGTGGGGACATGCGGTCGCCACGGCGCTCGACGGTCAGGAGGCGGTCGACAAGGCGGCGGCTGAGTCCTTTAACCTCGTCCTGATGGATCTCCAGATGCCGGGGATGGACGGGTTGCAGGCCACGCGCCTGATTCGCGCTCGGGAGCTCTCACAGGCGCTGCCCCGCCTGCCGATCGTCGCGATGACGGCGCGCGCCATGACTGAGGATCGGGATCAGTGCCGGGAAGCCGGCATGGATGGGTTCCTCTCCAAACCGCTCAACCAGCCGGAGCTCTTTGAGCTGCTCGAAGTGGTGGGACGCCAGGTGGGCCCCGCCGACGCCGAGGGTGACGCGACCGCCGACACCGGCCGCCCGGTGCTGCCGCTCATCGCAGACCCTGACACCAGGCGCCACGTCATTGGGCTCTTTCTCGATACGGCGCCCCGCCAGCTCCAACGCCTGCAGCGGGCCGTGGAGGCAGACGACGCGGCCGTCATCGCGGCGACCGCGCACGCGCTTCGCGGCGCCATGTCGAACTTTGCTGTGGCCGACATCTCGCACCTCGAGCAACTCGAAGAGCTCGGCCGTGAAGGACGGTTGACGTCCGCGCCGGCGACGCTGGCGCGGGTCGAAGCGGACATCGCCGCGCTGCTGACGGAGCTTCGCGCCCTACAATAGGGGCATGTCACGATTCTCCCGTTCCCTGTGCTCCCTGGTTGTGATCGCCGCGACGGCGACGGTCGCCTTTGCGCAGTCCAAGGCGGCTGCAGTTCCGGTCAACCGGACGCAGTTACTGAAGGACCTTCAGACGCTCTCGGCTGACGACATGGAGGGCCGGCTCGTCGGCACGCCCGGCGGCGCCAAAGCCCGCGCCTTCGTCATCGACCGTTTCAAGGCCAGCGGCATTGCTCCGCTTGGAGGGTCGTACGAACACCCCTTTGAGTTCACGTCGGGTCGAGGTGGCGGCGGCACGCCGCGCACGGGCGTCAACGTGCTCGGTGTCATCAAGGGCACCCGCACCCCGGACCGCTACATCGTCATCACCGCGCACTACGACCACATCGGCGTCAGGAACGGCGCCATCTTCAACGGTGCCGATGACAACGCCTCGGGCACGGCCGCGCTGTTTGCCCTCGGTGAATACTTCACGGCACATCCGCCGGCACACTCGCTGATCTTCGCGGCGCTGGATGCCGAAGAGTCCGGGCTGCAGGGCGCGCGCCGGTTTGTGGCCGCGCCGCCGGTGCCGCTCGATCAGTTGATGATCAACATCAACATGGACATGATCGGCCGCGACGCCAACAACCTCCTGTACGTTGTCGGCACGCACACGCAGCCGTTCCTGAAGCCGGCCATTGAACAGATCGCGGCGGCCGCCAACGTCACCCTCCGCATGGGCCACGACAACCCGGACGAAAAGGGCGTGGAGGACTGGACCCGCGCCTCGGACCACTTTCCCTTCTGCGAGGCCAAGGTGCCGTGTCTGTACTTCGGCGTTGAGGACTTCGAGAACCACCACAAGGCCACCGACCAATACGAGACGATGACCCACGACTTCTACGTCCGCGTGGTGCAGACGATGGTTGTCGCGGTGAAGGCGTTCGACGACAAAGGCGTGAGCCGGTAGGCCCCCCCCCCATGCTCACCTCGGTGCCACTCGGCGCGCTGGCGGCCGCCACGCTGGCTGGGCTGGCCGTCGGTGTGGAGCGGCAGTGGAGCGGGCATGCCTCCGGTGAGAATGCCCGCTTCGGCGGCCTGCGCACCTTCACGATGATCGGCCTCGTCGCGGGCGTCGCCGGCTGGTGGATGACCGTCGGACTGGGGACCGCTGCGGCCGTGTTGCTGGCGGGGCTCGTCGCCATCATCGCGACGGCGTATGTGGCAGCCAGCCGGAGGGACATCGACGCAACGACGGAAGTGGCGGCCCTGGTGGTGATTGTGGCCGGTGTCCTCGCCGGGAGCGGCCAGACCGGACTGGCGTCGGGGATCACCGCCCTCACGGTGTTGCTGCTCGCCGAAAAGTCCCAGTTGCACGGCCTTGTGGGCCGGCTCGGCGCGACGGAGCTGCGCGCCGGCGCGCGGTTTGCGGTGATGGCCGCGGTCATTCTTCCGCTGCTGCCGGCTGAACCCCTCGGACCATTTGGTCCATTCGGCACCATCCAACTGCGCCTGCTCTGGGCGCTGGTGTTGTTATTCTCCGGGCTGAGTTTTCTTGGTTTCCTCGCCCGGCGCGCGTTCGGTGCCAAACGCGGGTACGCGATTGCCGGCGCGCTCGGTGGCCTGATGTCCTCCACCTCCGTGACGCTGACGTTCGCGCGACTCAGTCGTGAACATCCGGAGAGTGGACGCATGCTCGCGGCCGGCGTCATGGGCGCCAACGTGATGTTGTTCCCGCGTGTGCTGATTGCGACCGCCGTGCTCGCTCCGGCGCTCGCGCTGTCACTGTGGCCGGCATTCCTCGCGCCGGTGGCGATTGGTGTGCTGCTCCTCGCGCGCGGGGTGACGGAGGAGGCCGCTCCGGTTGACGCGCCTGAGGACCCCAATCCCCTGCAGGTGGGCGCGGCGCTGCAGATGGCGGCCGTCTTCCAGTTTGTCCTGTTCGTCGTCTCGCTGGCCGAATCGTGGTTCGGATCGGCCGGCCTCTACGCGTCGGCGGCTGTGCTCGGACTCACCGACGTGGATGCCCTGACGGTGTCGCTGTCGCAGCAGGTGATGTCAGGCACTGCCATCGCGGTGGCGACGGCGGCCCTGACGCTCGGCACCTTCACCAACACGGTGGTCAAGACGTTGATCGCGCTGGCTGTGGGCCGGGGCACGTTCCGCCTGTTCGCCACCATCGGCCTTGCGGCGATGGCGGCGTCACTCGCGGCGGGACTGCTGTTGCTTACTTCGTTTCTTTGAAGACCTTCGACGCCATCGCGACCATGCCTGCGACGTCCGAGACGTTCGCCGGCAGAATCATCGTGGTGCTCTTCTGAGCCAGTTCGCCGAACTGCGACACGTACTGTTCAGCCACACGCAGCTGCGTCGCCTCCACACCGCCAGGCTGCCGGATGGCATCGGCGACCTTCCGGATGCCTTCGGCGGTCGCTGAGGCCACGGCCAGGATCGCCGCGGCTTCACCTTCCGCTTCGTTGATCTGCTGTTGCTTGCGGGCTTCCGACGCCTTGATGACCTGCTGCTTCTGGCCTTCGGCCTCGTTGATCGCCGCGTCGCGCTGGCCTTCCGACGTGAGAATCACCGCGCGCTTTTCGCGCTCGGCGCGCATCTGCTTTTCCATCGCCGCGAGCACGTCGTGCGGCGGCGTGATGTTCTTGATCTCGTAGCGGAGCACCTTGACGCCCCAGGCTTCGCTGGCCTTGTCGAGTTCGGCCACGATCGATTGGTTGATGTTCATGCGTTCTTCGAACGTTCGGTCGAGGTCGATCTTGCCCACTTCACTTCGGAGCGTCGTCTGTGCCAGCTGCGTGATGGCGAAGCCGAAGTCCGAGATGCCGTACGAGGCCCGTTCCGGATTGAGCACCTTCAGATAGAGGATCCCGTCGACGCCCACCTGCACGTTGTCACGGGTGATACAGACCTGCGCCGGAATGTCGAGCGCAATCTCCTTCAGCGAGTGTTTGTACCGGATGACATCGAAGAACGGAATCAGCAGGTGGAACCCTGCGCTCAGGACGCCGGAAAAACGCCCCAGGCGTTCAACGACGTACGCGCTCTGCTGCGGCACCACCACCGCCGTTTTGGCGATGACGATGATGACGAGGAGTGCAAAAACGATGAAGATAATGACGCCTTCGTTCACGAGTGGGCTCCTTCTGGTTCGATATCGAGCATGAGGCCATCCACGCGGATGACTCGGATACGGGTGCCCGGCGTGACGGCGGCAGCCGTCGTATTCCGGGCGGACCAGGCGGCGCCGCGCACTTCCACGCGGCCGACCGACCCCGGTGCCAGGGCATCATTGGCAATGCCGATCTCGCCGACGAGCGTATCGATCTCCGGGCGCTGGGGATTGTGCTGCACCCACGTGAGCAACCGCGCGCGGAACAACACGAGCGTCGCGACCGACAGCACCGAGAACAACAGCAGCTGCAGCCACAGCGGCCCGGCCATGCCAAGACCCGCGAGCGCGCCGACCGTCAACGCCGCGACGCCAAAGAAGATCACGTAGAACCCGCCAGCCGTGGCGAGCTCCGCCACCACCAGTAACAAACCCAGTACCAGCCAATGCCACCAGAGAATTTCCATGGGACGCTCCGCTCGGCATTCTATCCGTTTTTCGCAGGCCGCTGGTTCGCGGTCCTGAGCGCAAGGGGAAGTGCCGGGGGAGAGGATCGAACTCTCACGTGCCTTGTGGGCACTCGGGATTTTAAGTCCCGTGCGTCTGCCAGTTTCGCCACCCCGGCGCACTCACGGCAGTGTAGCAACTTCGGGACTTCGGGACTTCGGAACTTCGGAACTTCGGAACTTCGGAACTTCGGAGCTGGGAAGCGATAATCTGTTCGCGTGAAGACCCTCGGCGCCCTTGTCACGTCCTCCCTGCACAGCCGGCAGCAGCGCACCAATTTCCGCGTCCTCGTCAACCTGTTGCTGTTGTTGACGCTGATCGTCGGCACGTACACGGTGGCCTTCCATCTGATCATGGCGCGGGAGGGACAGGACCACTCCTGGCTCTCCGGGTTCTACTGGACGATGGTGACGATGTCGACGCTGGGGTACGGCGACGTGTCGTTCCACTCGGATCTGGGACGCATGTTCTCCGTGCTGGTGGTCATGTCGGGCACGGTGTTCATGTTGATCCTGCTACCCTTCACGTTCATTCAGTTCTTTTACGCGCCCTGGCTTGAGGCGAGGAACGCCGCGCGCGCACCGAAGGCGCTGCCGGCTGGCACCAGAGACCACGTCCTGTTGACGCAGTACGGCGCCATCGATGCGGCGCTCATCCGCAGGCTCGATCAGTTCAACACGCCGTATGCCGTGATCGTGCAGGACCTCACGGAAGCCCTCGCCCTGCATGACCAGGGCATCACCGTGATGGTCGGCGACCTCGACGACCCGGAGACGTACCGCGCGGCACATGCGGATCAGGCGGCCCTGGTGGCAACCACGCGAACCGACGTCACCAACACCAACGTGGCGTTCACGGTGCGGGAAATCGCGGCGCACGTCCCGATTGTCGCCACTGCGTCGTCGCCGGCATCGGTGGACAACCTCCAGCTCGCCGGGTGCCAGCAGGTGCTGCAGTTGGGGAACCTGCTCGGGAAGTTTCTCGCCCGTCGCGTCACCGGGCGTGACCGGCGGGCACACGTCATCGGGGAACTCGACACATTGCTCATCGCGGAGGCGTCGGTGGCGGGAACGCCGCTTGTCGGACAGACCCTGCGCGACGCCCGCCTTCGTGACCGGTTCCGGTTGAACGTGGCCGGGGTCTGGGAGCGGGGCGCCTTCGAGGTCGGTCTCCCGGACACCACACTGGCTGACACCAGCGTGTTGTTCCTGGCCGGGCCTCGTGAGGCACTCGCCGCGTACGACGCCGAATACGGTGCCGTCGACCCAGGCAAGGCCTTTGTCCTGATCCTGGGCGGCGGCCGCGTAGGCCGCGCGACCGCCGAACATCTCGCGGCCACCGGCATCGACTACTGCCTCGTGGAGAAACTGGCCGATCGCGCGAGCACACTCCCCCACACCGTCGTCGGAGACGCGGCCGAGATCGACATCCTCAAGGCGGCCGGCCTGGACCGCGCCACCACCGTCGCCGTCACGACACATGACGACGACATGAACGTGTATTTGACGTTGTATTGCCGCCGGCTGAAACCGGACCTGCAGATCCTCAGCCGCGCCACACTCGACCGGAACGTGTCCACGCTCTATCGCGCAGGCGCCGACATCGTGTTGTCCTACGCGTCGATGGGGGCCAATGCGATTTTTAATCTGCTCCGTCGCCGGGACCTCGTGCTGCTCGGCGAGGGGTTGGACGTCTTCCAGGTGACCACACCGAAGGCACTGGTCGGACGCACGCTCGCGCAGGCCGGCATTCGCGAGTCGTCGCGCTGCAACGTGCTGGCGATCCTTCGGAACGGCAAGACCATCGCCAGCCCCAGCGCGCATGAGGTGCTGGAAGCCGGCGGCGACCTCATCCTCATCGGTGACCATCGGGGGGAGGAGTCCTTCTTTCGGAACTACCGGGACTAGGTGCTGGGTGCCGGTGCTGGGTGCTGGGTGCCGGTGCTGGGTGCTCAGTGCCGGTGCTGGGTGCCGCGTGCACAGTGCACGGCGCACCGGGCACACGGCACAAGCACCCAGCCCCGAGCACTGAGCACCCAGCACCACAAATTGCGCTAGAGTCTTGACCCATGTCCACACCTGACGCCCGCAAGGGCTGGATGTCCGTCTTCCTGAACACGGTGGAACGGGGGGGCAACGCCCTGCCGCACCCGGCGACGTTGTTTGCGATGTTCGCCTTCCTGATTCTGGTGGTTTCGGCGGTCGCGTCGTGGTCCGGGATCTCGGCGGTGCATCCCGGCACCGGTGCGACGCTGGCGCCGGTGAATCTGTTCAGCATCGCCGGCCTGCACCGGATCCTCACCAGCATGGTGACCAACTTCACGGGGTTCGCGCCGCTGGGCACGGTGCTGGTCGCGATGCTCGGCATCGGCGTGATGGAAAGCTCAGGCCTGATGAGCGCGAGCCTCCGCAAGCTGGTGCTCGCCGCGCCGCCACGGCTGCTCACCTCCGTGCTGGTCTTCGCCGGCATCATGTCGAACATGGCCAGCGAACTCGGCTACGTCCTGTTGGTGCCGCTGGCAGGCATCATCTTTCTGGGCGCCGGCCGCCACCCAATCGCCGGCATGGCGGCGGCCTTCGCCGGGGTCTCCGGCGGCTACAGCGCCAACCTGCTGCTCGGCACGGTCGACCCGTTGCTTGCAGGCCTCTCCGAGGAAGCCGCGCGCATCGTGAATCCGGCCTACACGGTCAGCGCCGCCGCCAACTACTACTTCATGGCAGTCTCGACGCCGATTCTGACATTCGTCGGCACCTGGGTGACCGAACGGGTCGTGGTGCCGCGGCTCGGCCCGTACTCCGGCACGGGGAAACAGGATGCAATGACCGACCTGACCGACGCAGAGCGTCGCGGCCTGCGCTGGGCGCTGGTCGCCACGGTGGTATTTGTCGCCGTGATCCTCTGGGGCACGGTGCCCGGCGACGGCTTCCTGCGCGATGCGCAAACCGGCGATCTGCTCCGCTCCCCCTTCATGTCGGGCATCGTCGCGTTCATCTTCCTGGCGGGCATCATCATCGGCGGCGCGTACGGCTTCGGCGCAGGGACCTTCAAGAACGACGCCGACATCATGAGCGGCATGGGCAAGTCCATCGCAACGCTCGGCAGCTACCTCGTGCTGGTGTTTTTCGCCGCGCAGTTTGTGGCGTTCTTCAACTGGAGCAACCTCGGACTGATCTTCGCCGTGAAGGGCGCGGACGTGCTCCGCGAAGCGTCGCTGGGCGGTGCGCCGCTGATGATCGCGTTCATCATCCTGACGGCGTTCATCAACCTGTTCATGGGCAGCGCATCGGCCAAGTGGGCCATCATGGCGCCGGTGTTTGTGCCGATGTTCATGCTGCTGGGGTACACGCCGGAACTCACCCAGGCCGCCTTCCGCGTCGGCGACAGCACGACCAACATCATTTCGCCGATGATGTCCTACTTCGCCCTGATCGTGGCGTTTTTCGAGAAATACGACCCGAAGGCGGGCATCGGTACGGTCATCGCCACGATGCTCCCCTATTCGCTCCTGTTCCTGACCATCTGGAGCGTCATGTTGGCCGTGTGGTTCACGTTTGGTCTGCAGCTGGGCCCGGGCGCGGGCCTGATGCTGCAGTAATCGGGAGACCGTCATGAAACGACTGCTCACATTCGCCGCTGCTGTCCTGCTGTCTGCCACCTTCGCCTCTGCTGAACCGATCAAATTCGCGCGGTATCCCCACGTCAGTCAGGGGAAACTCGTGTTCAGTTATCACGGGGACATCTGGATCGCGAACGAGAACGGGTCCAATCCGCAGCAACTGACCACCCATGTGGCGCGGGACGTCTTCCCACGGTTGTCGCCTGATGGCCGATGGGTCGCCTTTACGTCGGACCGCTTCGGCAACAACGACGTGTTCCTGGTGCCGGCCACCGGCGGCGAAGCCAAACAACTGACATTCGCGACCACACCGGAGACGGTGCTCAACTGGACGCCGGATGGCCGTGGCGTGCTCGTGTCGACCAGCCGTGCGATCAGCCCATGGCGCAGCCCCCTGTTCATCGTCCCTGTTGATGGCGGCATTCCGACGCCGCTGCCGATCGACGGAGGCGTGCAGGGCATGCTCAATCGCGACGGGTCGGTGCTCGCCTTCAACCGCATGGGCGGCAGCTACTGGCGCAAGGGCTATCGCGGCAACCGTTCGGACGACATCTGGGTGCAGGACCTCAAGACCCAGCGCATCACCCGACTGACGGACACCAATCTGCGCGAGTACAAGAACTTCACACAGGACGTGTACCCGATGTGGGGCGCGGATGGGCGCATCTACTTCGCCTCCGAACGCAGTGGACACTTCAACATCTGGCACATCGCCGCCAACGGCGGCGCCCCCGTGCAGGTCACGCGCCATGAAGACGATGGGGTGCAGTTTCCGTCGATGAGCCCGGATGGCACGACCATCGCGTACGAAAACGACTTCGACATCTGGATTTTGAAGGTGGGCCAGCCGGCTCCAACCAGAATCACGCTCAACCTGGCGTTTGACCGCCGCACCAACCTGACCCGTACGGTGCAAGTGCAGAATCGGCCGGACGGCTTCGCCATCACGCCTGACGGCGACTACGCCGCCGTCGACAGCCGTGGCGAGATCTTCGTCGTGCCGACCGATCCCGAGTTCGGCGAGAAGCAGCAGGTCACGTCGAACTCGTGGCGGCAGCGCAACCAGACGTTTGCCCCGAATGGCCGCTGGCTCGCCTACACGTCCGACGAAACGAAGGAAGAGGAAATCTGGATCTACGACCGTGAGGCCCGCACGAGCCGGCAGCTGACGACACATCCGTCGTTCAAGACCATTGCGGAGTTCTCCCCCGACTCGTCGCAGCTGGCGTGGGTGGCAAACAACCGACTGTTTGTCACGACCGTTGAGACGGGCGCCACCACCGAGTTGGGCTACAACATCGCCGGCGGATACACGGTCACCGGCTGGTCGCCCGATGGACAGTGGCTCGTGTATACAAAGCGCGACCGCGACCAGAATGCCGACGTATTTCTGATGGAAATTGCGACGCGCCAGGAACACAACCTGACGCAGAACCCCTGGAACGACGGTCAGGGCGTGATCACGCCAGATGGCACGAAGGTCGTGTTCACCAGCACCCGGGACGGGTCGCAGACGCATATCTTCGTCCTGCCGCTGGCGCGACTCACTGAGGATCCGAACGATCCGGTCGTGAAGGAACGCCTGCGACGCGCCGCTGCGGCGGCGGGGGGACGAGGGGCCGCGGGTGGGCCTTCGACAGGCTCAGGCCAGGGTGGCGTTCGGCCGCTGACGACGCCTGATCTGACGCGCATTGATCGTCGGGCTGTGGCCATTACGTCAGGTGCCAATCCGGTACAGGGGTTCTTCCTGTCGCCCGATGGCCGCACGGTGTACTTCCGGTCGCGTGACGATCAGGGTCCGGCGCTGTTCTCGGTGGGTATCGATGGACGTGACCGGCAGCGACTTGTGGCCGGCGCCTTCGCGGGCCTAACGCCGACTGCGGACCGTCGCAAGGTCTTCTTCACAGAGAACAACGAACTGTGGGGCATGGAAATGGCAGGCGCCCGGCGGCGCACGCGGGTGACGTTCACCGTCAACGTGCGCGTCGATCAGCGGCAGGAATGGGCCCAGATCTTCGACGAGTCGTGGCGCGTCATGAAATACCGCTTCTACGACGAGAAGATGCACGGTGTGGACTGGGTCGCCGTCCGGGCGAAGTACGAACCGCTCCTGAAGTACGTCGGCGCGAACGAAGACGTCTACGACCTGGCCAACGAGATGATTGGCGAGTTGAACGCCTCACACACCGGCGTCAGCGGTCCCGACAGCGACCCGCAACCGACGGAATACCAGACACGGTATCTGGGCGTTGACCTGGTGCCCGAGGGCAACCGCTACAAGATCTCGCACATCTACCCGAATGGTCCGGCCGACAAGGAGTGGCTCGACGTCAAGGTCGGCGACTACGTGCTCGCCATCGATGGGGTGCAGGTGAGGGCCGGCGACAACTACTGGCCGCTGCTCAACAGCCCGCTGAACGAGTACGTCCAGTTGACAGTGTCGTCGGTCGCCGCAGGCACCAACCCGCGCGACCTGCGCATCCAGTCAGTGGCCTCGCTCAACACGCTGAAATACGACGCGTGGGTGGCCACAAACCGCGAGTTCGTCAGCAAGGCGACCAACGGCGAGATCGCCTACGTCCACATCCAGTCCATGAACCAGCCCTCACTCGTGAAGTTCCAGAACGAGATCAACCAGTTCTGGAATGCCAAGGGCATCATTGTCGACATTCGCTACAACGGCGGCGGCAACACGGATCAGGAGATCATCGACATCCTCGAGCGGCGTCCCTATGAGTACTGGAACAGCCGATGGGGTGCGCCCGAGTGGGGCCGGCGTCCGCGTCAGGCCATCGCGGGTCCGAAGGTCATGATGATCAACTGGCGCTCGGCGTCCGACTCGGAAGTCACGCCACAAGCCTTCCGTGATCTCGGCCTCGGACGCATCGTCGGCAACCCGACATCCGCAGCCGTCATCGCGACCGGCTCCTACGCGTTGATCAACGGCGGCTCGATCCGCACCCCGGGTTCACTCGTGGTGACCTACGACCCTGAGCGCCCCAACAACTACGGCATCAATCTGGAGAACTTCGGCGTCGCGCCGGACGTGTGGGTCGAAAACACACCCGACGACGAGCTGAAGGGCTTTGACCGTGAGCTCCAGGCCGCCGTCGACGAAGTGCTGCGCATGCTCAAGGAAGGGCTCTGGCAGTACCGCGGACGCTGACGGTCCGCAGTCGGCCTGTCAGTACGCGGCGGCGTAACAGTCGCGGCGCGGATCGGCACCTGCGATACGGGTGCCGGTGCGCAGGTCGATGAGCACGGCGGTTGCACAGCCGCTGATGGAGAACGGCGCGACCATGCGGACGTCGTGGCCGCGGGCTTTGAGGGACTCAAGGACCGCAGGCGCGATGCCCGTTTCGAGATCGAGCCGGTTCGCGTCGATGCGATGCGGCCAGAAGGATCCGAGGAAGTGGAACGTCTGAATGCGCGGCAGCTCGAACGCCGTGTGCAGGTTCGGATACCAGGCGCCCTGAAACTCCAGCACATTGAGCAGTGCCTGAAGAATCGTCTGCTCCTGGTTGTCGCCACCAGGTGTGCCGATGGCCATGTACGGCTGCCCGTTGCGCAGCACGAGACTCGGCGTGAGCGTGTACCGCGGCCTTGACCGTGGGCGCAACTGCGCCGCCCGATCACGATCAAGCCAGAACTGCTCTCCGCGTGTCGAGAGCCCGATCCCCGTATTGCCTGCGATCACGCCGCCGGTAATCCACCCACCCGACGGCGTTGAGTCAAACACGTTGCCGGCCTTGTCCACGATGGCGATGTGTGTCGTGTCCTTGAGGGACGGGTCCTCGTCGCCCGGGCGCACGGGGCCGCCCTCGATGGCACGCTGAAGTTCAGCGTGCCCTGCCCCCCCCACACCACCCACACCGGCTTTCCAGTACTTCCACTCCTTGACCTTGTCGTCGAACGGGAGCGGGTCGCCGGCGATTTGTTCAGTTTGCGCCTTCGCCATGTCGATCTGGCTCGCGCGTTGTTTGGCGTAGGCCTTGGAGAGCAAGCCGGTCTGCGGCACATCCACAAACGTCGGGTCGGCGTAGTAGGTATCGCGATCGGCGTACCCCATCTTCATGGATTCGGTGACGACGTGGAGGTAGTCGGCGGAGTTGTGCCCCATCGCCTGGAGGTCGAAGTGTTCGAGGATGTTCAGCGACTGGAGCATCGAGGGGCCCTGGCTGTTGAATCCCTGCTTGAAGATCTGGAAGCCGCGATAGGTGATCGAGGTCGCCGGCTCGACGCGCGAGTAGAACTCGGAGAAATCGCTCTCCTCCCACGGCATGCCGTGTTGTTTCAGGAACGCGACGATCTCCTGCGCGATGTCACCCTTGTAGAAGCGGTCGCGCGCGGCCACGACACCAGCGACCCGGCCCTGCCCTGCTGCGACGCGTTCCGCATCGACCATCCTCTGGAGAGTCGCCGCCAGGTCGGGCAGCGCAAGCGTGTCGCCGGCTTCGTAGAGCGTCCGATCAGGCTTCAGCCAGGTCTTCTGATTGGTCGGCCACTGGTCGATGAACCGGCGCTGGCCGGCGATCGCCCGCGCCGTGCGGGGTCGCAACGGAAATCCGTCACGCGCATATTCGATCGCCCGCGCCGACACCTGCGCAAACGACATCGTGCCCCACTTCTCGAGCACGGTCAGGGCGCCGTGCAGCGCCCCTGGCACAACGACGGGATCGAGTCCAGAGCCTGCGAGTGTCCGGTTCCGCGACGTGTACCAGTCGATGGTGGCTCCACGCGCCGCCCAGCCCTGACCAACGATCGAGGTGACCGTCTTCTCACTCTGGGGATACACAAGGATCAAGGACTCTCCGCCCAGACTGTAGAGGTCCTGCTCAACGACGCCCCCGACCAGCAGCGCCGCCACCCCGGCATCAAACGCGTTCCCGCCCTGCTGCAGGATCTCCATCGCCACCGACGTGGTCAGCGGATGCCCCGCCGACACCCCGGCGTTCCGGCCCATCACCGGGGGCCGCTGCGCCGACAGCGGGACAATCAAGACCATCACAATTGCGACGAGGATTTGGGCGGTTCTGGACATAGGCGCATTGTAGTGCTGGGTGCCGGGTGCTCGGTGCTGAGTGCCTGTGCTGGGTGCCAAATGCACAGTGCACCGTGCACTCGGCACCGAGCACAGGCACCGAGCACCCAGCACTGAGCACAAAGCACGACTCCCGGTGTCTCATACCCCAAACCCCAATTCCCGGAGGCGCGTGATGGTCCGATCCGTCGTGCTTGTGTGTCTCGGCGTCCTGAGTGTCGCCAGCGCTGCGGCGGCTCAGGTGCCGCCCCCGCCGCCGCCCCCGCCAGGATCGACAATGACCTTTGGTGACGGCAGTCAGGCCGACGCGGCGCCGACGGTGGGCACCGGGGCGATCAGCGGCGTTGTCACTGATGGCACCACCGGGGCGCCGATCGCGGGTGCGCTGATCCAACTTGTCGGTGGAGCCGGACAGTCCGGAGCCCGGCCGAGGCAGATGACTGATGCGAAGGGCCGCTTCATCTTCACCCAGCTGCCCGCGTTCCGCGACTACACCCTTGTCGCGTCACCCGTGGGGTATCTCGATGGCGGGTATCGGCGCCCGCCCGGCGCGCCGGCGCTCGTCCGAAGAGGACTCAAGGACGGTGAGTGGTTCACGAGCGGCAACATCAGCATGTATCGCCCGCCCGCGATCTCAGGCGTGGTGCGCGATGAACGTGGGGAACCACTCGTGGACATCCCCGTGCGTGTGCTCGTCAGCACCCGAATCGGAGGTCAGGACCGATGGGCCGCAGGCCTGCTGGCCGGACGCTATGTCGTCCATGCACTGAGCACCCAGCACCCAGCACTGAGCACCACTGACTGTATCATGGGCAGTTCGGAGACTGCGGACTGAGGTGTTTTTGAAAATCGACGAAATCCTGACCGCCCTGGATGCGCGATTGCGGACGGATCAGGCGATCACCGACACGCCCACCGGGCATCGTGTCGAGTACCTGTATGCGATTGATGCGGAGGCTACGCGCCAGGCGCGGGCGCTGACGGTGCGCCTGCTCGCGCGTCCCCGGCGTCCGGACGGCACCTGGGACCGCCCCGTGCCGGCCGTCATCACAGACGATGCGGCGTTGCGCACGTCGGCAACAGATCGCCGGCTGCTCGGTCCGTTGCTCGGCGCCCGACGGGTCGGTGGCTCCCCTGCCAGCGACCCGTCCGGCAACGTCGCGCTGGTGGTCACGCTGCCCGACGCGCTCGCCCTCGACTGGGTGCCGCTGGCGGCGCGCGCCGGTCGGCTCATCCTCAGAGACACTCCGGGCTCCACCTCCACGCGGTTGCTGCAGTGGGACGATGGCCCGGAGTGGCGGTTTGAGATTCAGGCGGAGGAAGACGACCGCGACCATCTGGTGCGCGGGGTGTTTGCGCGCGCGCACGACGCGCTGCCGGTGACCGGTCCGGTGATCGTGCTCGACGTCGGCCTGTTCATCACACACGAACGCGCGGCGCACTTTGACCCCGGCCCCTCCACCGGCGTGGTGTCCGTCATGCGGGCGGCCGGCACGATGGTGGTGCCCGATCAGGACACGTCCCGCCTGGCGCAGTGGCTCAGCCGGTATGGGGTCGACGCAGAGGCGCTGCCTCCGCGTCTGCGCATCGAGCCTGTGCGCACGGCGCCGGTGCCCCACCTGCGGCTGGCTCCGGCAATCTCACCCGAGTGGCTCGATGCCACGCTGACATTCGCCTACGACGGCACGCTTGTGCAGGAGACGGATCCGTCGCCCTATTTCGACGAAGCGCGTCAGCGCTTCATCCATCGTGACGAGACCGAGGAGGAAACCGCCGAGGCGCAATTGATCACGAGCGGTCTGTCGGTGGATTCCGGCGGCTGGCGGGTGCCCGCGAAGGCGCTGTCCGGGGTGGTCGGTGAATTGACCGGCCTGGGGTGGACGGTGGAAGCCAATGGCGTCCCGTACCGCGCGGCAGGACCGCTCCGACTGTCTGTCACATCCGGCATCGACTGGTTTGATCTCAACGCGGTTGTCGCGTTTGGTGACGTCTCGGCGACGCTGCCCGAGTTGCTCGCGGCCCTCGACCGCGGCGATCGCACCGTCCGGCTCGGTGACGGGTCACTGGGCGTGTTGCCCGAAGAGTGGCTGCGACGATACACGCCTCTCACCGCCGCCGGCATCACACAGCCCGACGGCTCCATCCGGTATCGCACCCATCAGGCGGCGCTGCTCGATGCGCTGCTCGATGCCCAGACCTCCGCGGAGGTCACGGTCGACGACGCGTTTGCGCGGTTGCGTGAACGCCTGTCCACGGCCCAGCACCCGGAGGCGATGGATCCGCCGGCGACCTTCCACGGGGACCTGCGCAGCTACCAGCGGGAAGCCCTCGGCTGGATCCAGTTCCTCCGACACTTTTCGTTTGGCGGGTGCCTCGCCGACGACATGGGGCTGGGCAAGACCGTGACCGTGCTCGCCGAACTCGCGCGTGTGGCGGCAACCGCGCCGCGGCCATCACTGGTCGTCGTCCCCCGGTCGGTCGTGCACAACTGGAAGGCCGAAGCCGCGAAATTCACCCCCACGCTGCGGGTGCTCGACTACTCGTCACTCGACCGCCGAAGCGCCGACGACCAGCTGGCGCACGTCGACCTGGTGATCGTGACCTACGGCACCGTCCGCCGCGACATCGACCAGCTGCGGCAGGTGGACTTCGAGTACGTGATTCTCGACGAAGCGCAGGCGATCAAAAACGCCTCGACCGAGGCCGCCAAGGCGGTGCGCCTGCTGAACAGCCGGTTCCGGCTCGCGTTGTCCGGCACCCCGATTGAGAACCATCTCGGAGAGTTGTGGAGCCTGTTTGAGTTCCTCAACCCGGGGCTGCTCGGTCGCGCCTCACACTTCCGGAAGGCCGCAAAAGGACAGGCGGAAGACACGGTGGCGCTTGTGGCCCGTGGCCTTCGGCCATTCCTGCTCCGACGCACGAAGGCCCAGGTCGCGACCGAACTGCCCGCACGCACGGAACAGACGCTCACGTGCGAGCTCACGCCACGTGAGCGCAGCTTCTACGACGCATTGCGACGGCACTACCGGACGTCACTGCTTGCGCACGTGTCGAAGGTCGGCGTGCAGCGATCGGGGCTTCAGGTGCTGGAGGCGTTGCTCCGTCTGCGCCAGGCGGCCTGTCATCCCGGCCTGATCGCTCCGGCGCGACAACATGAGAAGTCCTCGAAGATCGAACTGCTCCTGGAACTACTGCGCGAGGTCGTGGACGAAGGCCACAAGGCGCTGGTGTTCTCGCAGTTCACCAGTCTGCTGGCGCTGGTGAAGCCGGCGCTTGACCAGGCGAAGATCACATACGAATACATGGACGGCCGCACGCGTGATCGCGCGCCGCGCATCGAGCGCTTCCAGACCGATCCCCACTGCCCTGTCTTCCTGGTGAGCCTCAAGGCCGGCGGCGTCGGTCTCAACCTCACGGCCGCGGACTACGTCTTCCTGCTCGACCCCTGGTGGAACCCCGCGGTGGAAGCCCAGGCCATCGACCGCACCCACCGCATCGGCCAGACGAAGGAAGTCTTCGCCTACCGCCTCATCGCGGAAGACACCGTCGAGCAGAAGGTGCTCGCGCTCCAGGACACCAAACGCGCCCTCGCCGACGCTGTCCTCTCCGCCAATCCCGTCGGCCTCGCCGGGCTCAGCACGTCGGAACTCGAGTTTCTGTTGGGGTGACGCCTCGTAGTGCAGGGTGCTGAGTGCTCAGTGCTGAGTGCCGGTGCTCGGTGCCTCATGCACGGTGCTCAGTGCGCACCCAGCACTCGGCACTAGGCACCCAGCACAAGCACCGAGCACTCAGCACCGAGCACCCCGCACTGCGTGTGGTAGCCTGCGCGGTATGCGACAAGGTGCGCTGGTCGTCGCCGCTCTGGCGTGTGCGTGGCTGAGTGCGCCCGACACAACCGCACAGCAGCCGGTGTTCCGGACCGGGACCGATCCGGTGCTGGTCGACGTGCAGGTCGTGACGCGTGACGGCACACCGGTCACTGACCTGACCGCTTCAGACTTCATCGTCGAGATCAGCGGACGCCGCCGGCCGGTCGCGAACGTGGAGTTCATCGACTACCGTACCCAAGCCACCTCAGCCGCCGGGTTGCCGGCGACGACACCGACCGAGCCGAGCCGCACCGCGAGCGCCGTCGGCGCCTCCCCACAACCACGTCGGACGTATGTCATCGCCGTGGACGAGTCGAGTTTTCAGCCGGGATCGGTGATGGCGTATCGCCAGGGCATCCTGCGATTCATCGACCAACTTGAGCCGACCGATCTGGCCCTCGAGCGCGATGCGAAAGTGGCCACCGCGCGAGGTGTCGAGCAGGCTGCACAGCAGCGGCGGAGAATCAAATCGCGGGGCGCACAGCCAGACGACGGCCCCATCGCGCGCGATGAGTGCCGCGGTGGACCCATCCCCCACCAGCCCGTGATCTTCGAGCGGCAGGTAGCCGTCGACGCGGCGGAACGGGGCCCACGGCGCGATCAAATCCCCCTCAGCAACGCCCCGATGCCCGACGATGGCCGTGGCGGATCCAGGTTGAAGAGGCCCACCGCGTTCTCGAAGAGCATCAACGCGCGGTCCTTGGGGGGCCACTTCAGTTCCTCGACAAACCCGAGGTACGACTCCATGGTGGCCAGCGGCCAGTCGGTGCCGTAGAGCACCTTGCGCGGGTTCATGCCCCACAGCAGCATCTCCTTCAACTGCGCCCGCATGTAGGCCTCGAACCGGTCGTTGAAGTCCCCGAGGGTGAGTCCCGAGATATCGGTGTACACGTTCTCGTTCTTGTAGACCACTTCCATGCAGTCACGGAACCACGGATTGCCGAGGTGGCAAATCAGGAACCGGACCTTCGGAAAATCCACCGCGACTTCATCGACGTTGAGGGGATGCGCAAACTTGACCTTGCCGGTCGGCGCATACGTATCGCCGCAGTGAATCATCACCGGCACGTCAAACTCTTCGGCGAGGCGGTACACGGGTTCGAGTTTCTGGTCGGCGGGATAAAACGGCTCGTACCCCGGATACAACTTCAGACCTTTGATCTCGCCGGCCTGGAGCATGCCGCGCCACTCTTCAATGTGGCCGTCATTGAGAGCCTTCCAGGGCACCCCCGCCACCACATGGATGTTGGGCAGATGGCGGGTCGCGTCAATCACCGCGCGTGTGGATGGGCGTCCCGGCGTGACCTTGTAGGACGTCAACACCAGCGACACGTCCACGCGATTGCGTCGCATCGCCGTCTGCAGACGCGTGACACATCCCGCCAGATCGTCCACCGATTCGTCGTCGTAGTAGTTGAGGTGCGTGTGGCAGTCGATGATCATCAGGGACTATTTTTCCGCGTGTGTCGTTCGATGACCTTGGCCGCCCACTCGCGTCCGCCGAGGCCGAAGGCGAGCGCAGCGGCGAGACACACCGCGGCAAAGGCAATCTGGAAGGCGGACACCAGGACTGCACTGCCGATGGCGACCTGCTCCGCCGCCATGAAGAGCACAAACACCAGCATGGCGTATCGGGCCAGCGCGCCGACGGGTTCGGCTGCAGCGCTGCCGACGTTGCTCAGATAACTGGTCACGACACCGCCAATCACACGCGACAGCAGGGAGCCGAAGACGAGGATACCGGCCGCCACGAGCACGTTCGGTACGAACTGGAGAAGCCGCGTGAACAAATCACCGGCTGCGCGCACACCCAGGGCATCCAGGAGCGCAATGAAGACGCCGAGGAGAATCAGCCAGTAGATGGCCCCGGCGATCAGGGTGACGGTGGTGTACGGCACACCACCCTGCACCAGGAAGTCCTCGACACCGGAGCGCTCGGCCATGTCGTCGACGCGCATCGCCTTGAGGATCCGGATCGCCGCCTTCCGTGCCAGGCGCGCGACAAGCCAGCCCGCCGCCAGCAGCACGAGCGCAAGTCCGATATCCGGCAGGACATGCCAGGCGCGTTCCGCCTGCCGGCGCAGCGACTCAATCAGCGTCGCGGTATCGTCCATCGGTGCGGGTGTCTCCTCAGTGCTCATCGTAGCAAACATGCCCTCGTACGCTAGAATCCGCGGCATGACTCGCACCCTGCGCCTCGGTTCCTCACTGGCCCTCGGCCTCGCACTCGTCGGCCTCAACGCGTTTGACCGGTCCTCCACGGCTGTCGCCCAGGCGCAGCGCCTCCAGACGCCTGCGGAAGTCGTGAACTACAGCCAGGGCGGCACGCTCTACGACCCGCTGATGAAGTTCGTCTATGAACTCGACGCGGCGTCGAATCTGATGAGCGTCAGGAAGCTCACGACCACGCTGGGCGGTCGTGATGTGGTGCTGGCCGTGCTCTCGAATCCCCCGATCTATCGTCCCGAGGACATCATCGGCACCGGCAAACCCGTCGTGCTGATCGTCAACAACGTGCACGGCAATGAAGTGGCCGGCAAGGACGCCAGCATGGAAATCATGCGCGACCTCGTGCAAGGCGACCTGCGACCGCTGCTCGACGACGTGGTGGTGCTGAATGTGCCGACGATCAACCCGGACGGCGCCGAAGTGCGACGCCGCACAAACGACCAGAACTTCGACATGAACCGCGATTACCTGAAGCTCGAGTCGCAGGAAATTGCCGCAGTCGTGACGCAGTTGCTCAACGCGTGGCACCCGGAGATCTGGGTGGACACGCACCACGGCGGATCGGCGCCGTACACGCTCACCTACCAGACCAACATGAACCCTGCGGGTGACAAGGGCCTGGTCGATTTCGGCAACGACGAGATCATCGCGGCCATCCGCCGTGCGCTGCGCGCTGAGAACTATGACGGCTTCTGGTACTCGGGTCCGGGTAGCGTCAATGGCGAGGCCGGCTGGACGGCGACGTCGGTCGAGCCGCGCAAGCAGCACGTCTACGGGGCGATGGCCAACACGCTCGGCTTCCTGTTCGAAACACCGTCGGGCACGCACCGGGTAGTGGACAACGGGACGCGTGTGGTGGAAATTCCCCGTGACGAGACGTATCGCCACCAGGTGCGTGGCCAGTACATCGGCCAGCGTGAACTCATCCGCTTCGCGGCCACGCGGACGGCCGACCTCAGGCGGGTCATCGCCACCGCGAAGTCGTCAGCGGCGGCGCGCGGCCACAACGACAGCGACAACGATCAGGTGCCGCTCGAATACCGCGTCACGAACAAGGGCCACGAGGAGTTCTGGATTCGCGCGGGCGCTGGCGGTGGGCGAGGAGCAGGCGGTGGCGGTGGTGCGGCGGGCCGAGCGGGTGGTGCCGCGGGCGCAGCAGCTCAGCCCCCGGCGCCGGCGACCTGGGAGAAGGTCAACCGGCCCATATTCCTCGAATACGAAGTGACGCGATCCACCACGCGACCGTGGGGCTACTTCGTGGCGAACGGCGCGGCGGCCAAGGTCGTGCCCATGCTGCACGACCACCAGATCACCGTGCAGCGGCTGACGGCGCCGCTCGAAGTGGAGTTGGAGGTCTATTACGCCACCAGCATCTCCGCCGACTCCTACTTCCAGGGCAAGTACCTGCGTGAAGTGACCGCCGAGAAACGCACCGAGAAGATGACGCTGCCGGCAGGCACGCTCTTCATTCCGAGCGGCCAGGCGCGGTCAAACCTCATCAGCTACCTCCTCGAGCCTGAGACCGACGACAACCTGGTGACGTGGGGCTACCTCGATGACTTCCTGCAGGTCACAACCAATCGCGGTGGCGGCGCGGGTCGCGCTGGTGGTGCGCCGGATCCCGACGATCCGCAGCCGCCAGCGGGCGCGCGTGGTGGGCGGGGCGGTGCGCCGGGACAGCGAATTCCGATGTACCGGCTGATGAAGCAGACGACATTCCCGGCGGTGGTTGTGGATCCCCCGCCGGCCGGCGTGCGGAACCAGGTTTACCGGTAGCCTGTGCTGCGTACCGTCGAGCTGTCCCGTCACTACCAGATGGGCCGGTCGCTTGTGAAAGCCCTCGACCGCCTGACCCTGTCGATGGTCGAGGGTGACTTTGTCGCGTTGCTCGGCACCTCGGGGTCAGGCAAGTCCACCCTGCTCAATCTCATCGGCGGTCTCGACCAGCCCACCAGCGGCGTGCTTGAGGTACGCAGCCGGAACCTCGCCGGCCTGACCCGCGACGAACTGAGCGTGCATCGGCGCGACACGGTGGGGATGATCTTCCAGTCTTTCAACCTGGTGCCGACAATGACGGCGCTGGAGAACGTGGCACTGGCGCTGATGTTTGCCGGGGTGCCGAAGGCCGAGCGCGAGGGCCGCGCCGCCACATTGCTGGAGGCGATGGGGCTGGGCGATCGCCGGCACCATCGCCCGAGGGAACTTTCCGGCGGCGAACAACAACGCGTGGCGGTCGCGCGCGCGCTCGCCAACAATGCACCGCTGCTTCTGGCCGACGAACCCACCGGCAATCTCGACAGTCGCACGTCCCGCGACATCATGCAGCTCATCCAGACGCTGCACGTCCGTGACGGCAAGACCATCCTGCTCGTCACACACGACGCAGCGCTGGCTGCCACCTACGCACGGCGGACGGTGACACTGCTCGACGGCGCCATGCTTTCGGACACCGACGCATGACGTTTCGCGACACACTCGCTCTCGCCTTCCGCAATCTGCGTCAGTCGCGCCTGCGCACCGCGCTGACCACGCTGGGGGTCGCGATTGGCATCGCGTCCCTGGCCGGCATGGTGTCGCTGGGCGTGGGCCTGCAGGAGCAGGTGGTGGGACGCCTCACGCAGTCGGGGGTCTTCGACAGCATCACCGTGACGGGAGGTGGCGGGCCACTGGCCGCGTTCGGTGGCCGAGGAGGCCCGATGGGCGGCAGGGGCGGGCGCGGCGGACGCGGCGGCGGAGCGCCGGCCGTCCCGCTCGACGACGAGGCACTGACGCGGCTGGCGCAGTTGGTACATGTGCGCGATGTCTTCCCGAACCTGCGCATCCCCGTCCGGATTTCACTCGATGGCAGCGAGATCACCACGTCGGCGGCCGGCGTGCCCGACTCCTCGCGTAATGAGGGCGCCTACCAGGACATGGCGCACGGCACCTTCTTCACGGCGGGCGCCACCGACGAGTGCCTGCTCAGTGTCGCAATGGCGGCGCAGATCAGCACGGCGGATCCCACGACCCTCGTCGGTCGCACGCTCACCATCTCCTGGGCCGCCTCGGGTCCCATCGCCGGCACCGACCCGGCCCAGGGGCCGCAGGCGTTTGCGCAACGGGTCGACCGCGCGTTCACGATCGCCGGCATCGTGGAGCGTGACCCGACGGCCGGGGCGCCGGCGGGGTTTGCCGGCGTCATGATTCCACTGGCGCAGGCGCGCGAAATCCATGCGTCGCTGGCTGGAGGGCCGCAGAGCATTTTTCAGCCGGCGACCAGCACACGAAGCTACACCACCGTCACCGTCAAGGTGAACGGTGCGCAGCACACGCAGGACGTGCAGGACGCGATCAAGGCGATGGGGTTCACCGCGTTTTCCCTCAACGATGCGCTGAAGGGCGCCAAGCGCGCGTTTCTGCTGCTCGACATCATCCTCGGCCTCGTGGGATCGATCGCGCTCGGCGTGTCGTCACTCGGCATCGTCAACACGATGGTCATGTCGATTCTGGAGCGCACGCGCGAGATCGGCATCATGAAGGCGATTGGCGGCGGTGACGGGGACGTGCGTCGGATCTTCCTGGTGGAGGCCTCGGTGATTGGCCTGCTCGGCGGTGTCTCCGGCCTGCTGCTCGGCTGGGGATTCGGCCGGATCATCAACTTCGGTGCGAATGTCTACATCGAGAGCCAGGGGGGCACGGCTGGCGACCTGTTCTCCCTCCCCTGGTGGCTGATCGCCGGCTCACTGGCGTTTGCGCTGCTGGTGAGCCTGGCCGCCGGGGCCTACCCTGCCCGTCGCGCGGCACGGCTCGACCCGATCCAGGCCCTGCGGCACGAGTAGCGGTGCCGTACAATCAACGGGTGGCCGATACTGACAAAAAAGCGCTGACGTTTCCCTCCCTGGGGCTCAATGATTCACTGGTCGCCGCGGTAGCCGCCCTGGGCTACGAAGAAGCGACCCCCATCCAGGCTGAAGCGATTCCGCTGCTGATGACCGGCAAGGACCTGATTGGTCAGGCCGGCACGGGCACAGGCAAGACTGCCGCCTTCGCACTCCCCCTCCTCCACCGCCTGCTCGACGGCGATGCCCCGAAACGCGGACCGGCGCGCGCGCTGATTCTTGTGCCGACGCGTGAACTGGCGATGCAGGTCGCGGAAGCGATTCACAAGTACTCCAAGCAGACCTCGCTGACCGTGGTGCCCGTGTATGGCGGCGCACCGATGGACCAGCAGATCCGCGCCCTGCGCCGCGGCGCCGATGTCGTCGTGGCCACCCCCGGCCGCGCGCTCGACCACCTGAAGCGGCAGACGCTGGTGCTCGACGCCCTCGAAATTCTCGTGCTCGACGAAGCGGACGAAATGCTCGACATGGGCTTCGCCGATGACCTCGACGCCCTGCTCTCCGCGACGCCCCCCACGCGCCAAACGGCGCTCTTTGCTGCGACCATGGCGGCGCGTATTGGGGCCATCGCGGAGAAACACCTCAAGTCCCCCAAACGCGTCACCATCAAGGCGGAGAAGAGCACGCCCGGCAAGATGCCGCGTGTCCGTCAGGTCGCCTATCTGGTGTCGCGTCAGCAGAAAAGTTTTGCGCTCGATCGCATCCTGGAGTTTGAAGATCCCGCGTCGGCGATCATCTTCTGTCGCACGCGCGTGGAGGTGGACGAACTCACCGACACGCTGAAGTCGCACGGCTATGCGGCGCAGGCCCTGCACGGCGGCATGGAACAGCGGCAGCGTGATCGCGTGATGCAGCTCATCCGCGAAGGCAAGGCCGATGTGCTGGTGGCCACCGACGTGGCTGCGCGTGGCCTCGACATCGACCACATCTCACACGTCATCAACTACGACATCCCGACGGCGCCGGAAGTCTACGTGCATCGCATCGGCCGCACGGGCCGCATCGGCCGTGAAGGTGTGGCGATCACGCTGGTGGATCCCCGCGAGCAGCGCACCCTGCGGTTCATCGAATCGGTGACCAAGCAGACGCTCGAGCGCGCGGAACTGCCGACCCTCGCCGCACTCAAGGCGAAGCGGCTTGACGTGACCCGCGCGGCCCTGCAGGCCCGTATCGTGGGCGGTGGCCTCGAAGAAACGAAGGCCTTTGTCCTGTCGCTGGCCGCCGACTTCGACCTGGCCGACATCGCGGCCGCCGCGGTGGCGATGGCGCAGGAGGAAGAGTCGAAGAGTCCTGCGGTCCAGGAGTCCAGAAGTCCTCGCGAGTCGAAGGCCACGCGGCGTGATGAGGGGCCGAAGACGACGCTGGCGTTCAGCGTGGGGAACGAAGACGGTGTCCGGCCGGGAGACCTGGTCGGCGCCATCGCCGGAGAATCGGGGATCGACTCGGGCAGCATCGGTGCGATCCGCATCAACCCGACGTTCTCGACCGTCGATGTGGCCGAAGGCCTGGTGGACACGGTCATCGGCGCCCTCAAGGGCAAGAAGATCCGTGGCACACCCGTGAACATCAAGCTGATGCCGGCCGGAGAGCCGTCGGAAGAACGGCCGCGTCCCCGGACGTTCAAGCCCGGCGGCTTCAAGCCGGGGGGCTTCAAGCCCGGTGGCTTCAAGCCGGGCGCGGGCAAACCTGGAGGGTTCACACCTGGCTTCAAGTCGGCCGGGTTCAAGTCCGCCGGCAAACCCGGTGGATTCAAGCCGGCGTTCAAATCGAAGCCGAAGCCCGGCTTCAAGCGCGAGCGGTAGACATAACATGGGGCCATGCGCCGGCTTGGCCTCATCCTTCTGCTCTCCCTCTCGACAACGTTCGCAAGCTCGGCGCAGAATGCGCCGCTGACCATCCTCGAGGCCAGCCCTCGAGGCGACGTCGGTCAACGATCCGACGCGAACGACATCAGACTGATCTTCTCGGAGCCGATGATCGCCCTCGGGCGATCACCGGCGAATCCGCAGGTTCCGTGGGTATCGATCACGCCACGCATCGCCGGACAGTTCCGCTGGTCCGGCACCACGGTGTTGTTGTTCACCCCGGACCCGGCCGCACCGCTGCCGGATGCCACCACCTACACGGTCACGGTCGACGCGAGCGCGACCAGCGAGGCTGGACGCGCACCGCGCCCGGCAGGTGTCAGTGGTCGTCCGCGACAACCGGACGCAGGAGTGGCGGGCGTGGGTCACGGATGGCTCGGACATTGATGGTGCGATGACGCCGCGCCAGCCTGGGTCTGCCTTGAAACCGTTTACGTACGCGGCGGCGTTTGAACGAGGCTGGCATCCGGGCCGAGTGCTCGCGGACGTCCCGAGCACGTTCCCAACGGCCGAACCCGGCATTCTCTACAGCCCGCGCAACTACGACGGCCGGTTCCGCGGCCCGCTGCGTGCCCGCCTCGCGCTGGCCGGGTCGGAGAATGTGCCCGCCGTGGCCCTCGCATCCGACATCGGCGTGCCCGCCGTGGCCGACACCCTTCGCGCCGCGGGCCTCACCACGTTGGGACAGACCGCCGCCCACTACGGACTCGGCCTCACCCTCGGCAACGCCGAAGTGCGGCTGGACGAGCTCGCGCGCGCCTACAGTCTCTTTGCAGAAAAGACCTCTGAGGTCTTTTCCGACCGAACGCGGTATTGGATCACGCACATCCTGTCGGACCCCGAGGCCAGGCGGTACGTGTTTGGTGAGGGCGGCAGTCTCGACTTCCCGTTTGCCGTGGCGGTCAAGACGGGCACGTCGCAGGCGTACCACGACAACTGGACCATCGGATACACCCGCGACGTCACCGTGGGCGTGTGGGTCGGCAACCTTGACCGTACGCCGCTCCGCTTCTCAACCGGCGTCACTGGCGCGGGCCCGATCTTCCACGACGTGATGCTCGCCGCGGTTGAATACGCGCGCGGTGCCCTTCCCCTGTTCGACCAGACGCCAATCCGCGACGTGCCCGGCGGCCTCCGCGAAATCACGCTGTGTGCCGAGTCCGGACTCGTCGCCGGCAGCGCGTGCCCCGCCCGCATCCGCGAGCACCTCCCGCATGACGCAGGGGACCGCACCTGCACCTGGCACCACGCCACCGACCGCGGCGTACTCACGGTCTACCCGGAGGAATATCGGAGTTGGGCCGCACCGGGCACCCAGCACCTCGCACCCCGCACCGCACACAGCACCGAGCACCGAGCACCGTTCTTACGATTGCCTCCCCTCCATCCGGCGCGACCTATTTGATTGACCCGACCCTCCGCCCCGAGTTCCAGTCCGTGCCTCTGCGTGCTCAGGGCGCCGTCGGCCGCGTGGACTGGTCCACCAACGGCCGCCCGATCGGCACCACACTCGGAGACCAGCCGTTGCCCTGGCCACTCACCCGAGGCACGCACACCGTCACCGCGGTCGATGCCAACGGCCGCGAGGCCCAGTCGGTCATCGTCATCAAGTAACGCACGGGGTAGGATCACGACATGGCTTCGCAACCCTCCTTCGACATCACCTCCAAAGTTGACCTCCAGGAGGTCGATAACGCCATCAATCAGGCCAAAAAGGAGCTGGCCCAGCGTTTTGACTTCAAGGGCTCCAGGTCCACCATCGAGCTAAAGGCCAAGGAAAACCTGATCGAGCTGGTGGCCGACGACAACTTCAAGATGGACGCCGTCTGGGAAATCGTCCAGACGCGCCTGCACCGCCGCGGCGTCCCGACCAAGAACCTGAAACTGGGTGATCTCGAGCCCATCGGCGGCGGCATGGTGAAGCGGACGGTCGAGCTGAAACAGGGAGTCAGCTCGGACGCGGCCCGCGACATCATCAAGTTCGTGAAGGACCAGAAGCTGAAGAAGGTGCAAGTCACCATCCAGGGTGACCACCTCCGCGTCACCTCCGGCTCGAAGGACGAGCTGCAACATGCCATCCGGTTGCTGCGCGGCGGCGACTTCGGCATCGAACTGCAATTCGGGAACTTCAGAGAATAGATTTTACAGGGAGGCACGGAGGTTTTTTCTTGGGGGACACTTTGGGCGTGGTCTGCTTCTCGAACAGCAGTATTGTCTCCTTTGGCCCCCCAATAAAGACACTCCGCGCCTTGTGAACTGGCACCGACCTTGCTGCTGCAGTGGCATGCGGCCGCTGCGGAATCGGCAGGACACCGGAAAACTGGGCGAAGACCTCGCCACGGTGGAACTCTGGCACCAGGGGTACGCAATTCTTGCCAGACGATATCGCACCCGGTACGGCGAAATTGACATCGTCGCCCAGGACGGCGAGACGATTGTGTTTGTGGAAGTGAAGGCGCGACGGACGGACCGCTACGGCACGGCGGCCGAGAGCGTGACGCCGTGGAAACAGCGCCGCATCGCCGCGATGGCGCTGGACTACCTGGCGTGGTCAGACCGGATCGAGGCACCGTGCCGATTTGATGTCGTGGCGATTGACGGTGTCGGTACGGAACGCGTCACCATTCAGCACATCAAGAGCGCATTTTGTGCGGAGTGACGCACAACCGCACCAGTGCACCCGTGCACTACTTATGCTTCCACCGAGTCCCGGCGGGACCGTCTTCGAGAATGATGCCTCGGACCTCGAGGTCGACGCGAATCTGATCGGCCCTGGCAAACTGCCGGTTCATCCGCGCAAGGCGACGCTCCTCGACCAGCGCTGAGATCTCCGCGTCATCAGCGGCAGGTGTGGCATCCTCCGCCCGCCGGAGCCTGATGACACCCAGCACCCGATCGAACTCGTCGAACGTGGCGCGAATGGCCTCTGCGTCCGGCCCACCCACGCTGCGGGCATCGATGGCGGCGTTGAGTTCACGGAGCACTTCGAACACCACGCCGAGCGCGCCAGGCACGTTCAGGTCGTCCGCGATGTGCGCGCGGAAGGCCTGTTGCGCGGTTTCCAGCCGGGCCAGCACGTGCGGATGGGCGTCCCCGCCGGTCACGGTGTCGACACGCGCCAGAAAGTCGGTCAGCCGCGTCACGGCCGCGTCCGCCTGCGTCAGGATGTCGAAGCTGAACGTGAGCTGCTTCCGGTAGTGCACCGACATCAGCAGGTAGCGCAACGCTGACGGCCGGAACCCACGGTCGCGAATGTCCTGGATGTTGTAGACATTGCCGAGCGACTTCGACATCTTCTCGTGCTCGAGGTTGAGGAACTCGACGTGCACCCAGAAGCGCGCAAACTGCCGGCCGGTCGCGCATTCGGCCTGCGCGATTTCGTTTTCGTGGTGCGGAAAGATCAGATCGATCCCGCCACCGTGAATATCGATCGGCCCCTCACCCAGCAGGCGCAGGGCCATCGCCGAGCACTCGATGTGCCAGCCAGGCCTGCCTGGACCACATCCGTAGTCCCAGGTCGGCTCGCCGGGTTTGGTGGACTTCCACAATACGAAGTCGCGCGCATCCTGCTTCGTGTAGGTATCGGCATCCACACGCGCACCGGCCTGGATACCCTCGTGATCCAGCCGCGCCAGCTTCCCGTAATCCGGCATCGTCGCAATGCGGAAGTAGGTCGACCCGTCCGATTCGTAGGTGTGGCCGCGATCCGACAACGCCTGGATCATCCCGGTCATCGCCCGCAGGTTGGCCTCGTCCGTCGCGCGCGGATTCTCCTCCACGGCCTCAAGACCAAGCGCAGCGCAGTCTTCATGAAACGCCTGGATGTACCGGTCGGTGTATTCGCGCAGCGACACGCCGGCCTGGGCCGACGCCGTAATCGTCTTGTCGTCCACGTCGGTGAAGTTCACGACGTGACGCATCACGTACCCTTCCTGATGCCGCAGTGCGCGACGCAGGACGTCGAGCGCGACAAACGTGCGGAAGTTGCCGATGTGCCCACGCGCATAGACGGTCAGGCCGCACGTGTACATCCGCACGGTCTTGCCGTCGGCGGGGACGAATGTTTCTTCAGTTCTGGTGAGAGTGTTGTACAGGCGCACGCTTACCCCTTCGGGGCCGGCAACCGGCGCGTGACAACCGCCGACTGGCCGCCGCATCGCACCGTGACCTCGACCTGACCGCTGGGGGTCTGGAAGTTCATCGTGACCGCGTCCACATCCCTAGCCGTCGCCGACATGGCCTCCACGGCGTCGGTGACGGCCGTGGCCACTGACGCGACGTCCGCCTCCGAGCCGCCCTGGGCCGCGCAGTACTTGCCCGCCAATTCAGGGCCGATCGCGCGAAAGCGCGCGTCGATCGGGACAAGCAGCTGCACCGGATCCAACATCGCCCACGATTCTACCCCGGAGCCGGGTTACAGCCCCACATCCGCCAGCACATGCCGGGCGGCCTGACAGTCGTCGCCGATCTGGATCGCCAGCGCCTCCAGTGACTCGAACTTCCGCTCCTCACGGAGCCAACGCACAAACGCGACCCGCATCGCCTTGCCGTAGAGATCCAGAGAGGCATTCAGCAGGTACGTTTCCACCATCACGCGGTTGTCGCCAATCGTGGGCCGGATGCCGACACTGGTCACCGCCGGATACACAACGCCGTCAATAATCGCCACCGTGGCATAGATGCCGTACGTTGGGAGCTGCTCGTTCTGCGTCTCGAGATTGGCCGTGGGATATCCGAGCTCACGCCCGCGGCCATCCCCATGCACCACCACCCCGTCAAGCGCGTAATGATGGCCCAGCAGATCGCCGGCCTCTTCAACCCGCCCTTCGGTCAGCAGATGCCTGATCCGCGTGCTCGACACCACAAAGTCCCTGAAACGCACCGGCTCGATCTTCTCTGCGCGAAATCCGCGGTCCTCACCCAGCGCCTTCAGCAGCGTGAACGTGCCCATCCGGTCCCGGCCGAACAGAAAGTTTGCGCCGACCCAGACCTCGGTGACGCGCAACCACTCAACCAGCACCGTGTCGACAAACGTCTCCGGATCCCACCGCGCCATCTCCTTCGTGAACTGCACCACCACTATGCCGTGAATGCCGGCCCGGCCGCAGGCTTCAATCTTCTGGTCGAGGGTCATCAGGAGCGGCGGGGCCTTGTCAGGCCTGACCACCCGCGGCGGATGGGGATCAAAGGTGACAACCACCGGCGTGCCCGCACACCGGTCGGCCTGCCGACACACCTGTTCCAGGATCTTCTGATGCCCGCGATGGACGCCATCGAAATTGCCGAGGGCGGCGACAGGACGGGGCCACTGCGGGGGAGCGTCGGAGGGGAACCGGACTACGAACATGCGAACTGCAATCCATCGTATGCGAGCGTCATGCCCGCAGGAAGGGCCGCGCACGTCACCGCGTGTCCCAGGTCATGACACATGTGCGTGAAGTACGTGCGCCCAGCGCCGATCCGTCCCGCCAGCTCCACCGCCTCGTTCAGCGAGAAGTGCGTGGGATGGGGCCGATGCCGCAACGCATCCAGCACAAGCACATCAAGATCGTCGAGTTGCGACACGGTCTCGTCGGGCACCCGGTTGCAGTCCGTGAGATACGCAAAGCGGCCGATGCGAAAGCCCAGTACCGGCGCGCCACCGTGATACACCGTCAGCGGCCGAAACGACAAGGCGCCGATCACAAACGGCCCGTCGATCGGCACCAGTGTCGTCTGCGGCACCCCGCCGCCACGGGGAGCGTCCGGATCAAAGGCATACCCGAACGTGCGTTGCAGTCCGTCAAGCGTGGCCGGATCCCCATACACCGGCATCGCCCGCTTCGACAGGATGTTGAACCGCCGCAGTTCGTCAAAACCGAGAATGTGGTCCGCGTGGGCATGGGTATACACCACCGCGTCGACGTGGGCGATCTCGTGGCGCAGACACTGCTGGCGCAGATCCGGCGTGGTATCCACCAGCACCGTCACGCCATCATCGCCCCTGAGCAGGATCGACGGACGCAACCGGTTGTCCCGCGGGTCGTCAGACCGGCAGACGATGCAGGAGCAGCCAATCATGGGGACCCCGTGCGACGTGCCGGTGCCGAGAAACAGTACGTTCACGCCTACCAGATTACAGGCGTTCTTCCACTCTGTTACCTTCTTCGCCATGCCCGTTTCGACGCACACCCGCGCTGCCCGCGCCGCCCGCGCCATGGCGCGACTCGTTCGCATCATGGCCACCCTCAGATCTCCGGATGGCTGCCCATGGGATCGAAAACAGACCCACAAGACACTGCGTCCCTTTCTCCTCGAGGAAACGTACGAAGCACTCGAAGCACTTGACCGGGAGGATCACAAGGCCTTGCCGGTCGAACTTGGGGATGTGCTCTTCCAGGTCGTGTTTCACGCGCAAATTGCCGCAGAAAAACGGCGATGGGACATGGCGGACGCGCTCACCGCGATCGCTGACAAACTCATCCGGCGCCATCCCCACGTCTTCACATCGTCGGGTCGCAAATTGCCGAAAGCCAGAGCTGGTCGAGGCCGCAGACCAAGAACACCGGCGGCAGTCCTGACGCAGTGGGAGCAACTGAAAGCCGCTGAACAGTCCCGTCGTGGCGAAAAGAAACGTGTCCTCGCCGGCGTCCCCAAGTCGCTCCCGTCGCTCTTGCGCGCACACGAGATCGGCACACGCGTCGCGTCCGTGGGATTTGACTGGCCGGATACCGCCGGGGTGGTCGACAAGATCGATGAAGAAGTACGCGAGTTGCGCGAAGCGGTCACTCAAAGTCCCGCACGGGCGGCCGAAGAGCTCGGGGACCTGCTCTTCTCGATCGCCAACCTCGCGCGGAAGCTCAACATCGAACCGGAGTCTGCCCTTCGCGCCGCCAACGACAAATTTTCAACGCGGTTTGCCGCGGTGGAAGCCGAACTCGAAGCCCGCGGGTCATCGGTCCATGCGGCGTCGGTTGAAGACATGGAGGCCGCCTGGCAACGCGTCAAAGCGATGTGACCGTCAAGGCACGCAGTAGGGCGCGCTGGGTTTGAGCGCGCCACAGATGGCCCGCCCCAAACCAGCGGGCCCTACGTACATGGAGGCCTCCATACATTGTTGTGAGTCAAGACACGTCCATCACCCGGCCGCTGATCGATCGAAGTCGGACGCTGCGCCCGTCGGTCTCCAGAATGACGGCACCGTGTTGATCCGTGCGAAAGACACGAATGTCCCTGGCGGACAACCGGGCCAGGATGTCCGGCGCGGGATGCCCGAAGAGGTTGCTTGCGCCGGCGCTGATGATGGCGGCGTGGGGCCGGTACCGATCCAGAAACTGCTCGCTCGTTGACGAGCGGCTCCCGTGATGCGCCACCTTCAGGATCCGAATGCGCGGCGGCGCTCCAGTGCGATCGACGGCCAGCGGACGTGATTCATACTCCAGCCCTGCGTCGCCGGTGAGCAGCACCGACACGTCGCCATACCGGACCTCCAGCACCAACGAATCGTCGTTCCGCACGCGCACCCGTTGCCAGTCGGGCGGCTGCGGGTGGCGCACCGCGATCTGCACCGCGCCGAGTTCGAGTTCGTGACCAGCGTGGAGTCGTCGCCACGCGATCGCGCGCTGCTGCGCGAGTGACCGCAGTTCACGCAGCGTCGGGTCGGCATCCACCGGAATGCCTTCCCAGACTTCGCGCGGAGAGAGGTCCTCAACCACGCGGCGAGCGCCCCCGATGTGGTCGAGGTCGCCATGGGTCAGGACCAACCAGTCGATCCCCCGCTCCCCCAACGCCCACACGGCGGGTGTCGTCACGCGACCGCCGACGTCGAAGGAGCCACCGGGAGTGCCGCCGGAATCCACAAGCAACGCGTGCCGGCTCGGCGTCTGCACCAGCACAGCCTCACCCTGGCCGACGTCCAGGATCGACACCCGCAACCACCCGCCGGGCGGTCGTCGCAGTGTGACGAATGGGGACGTGACGATGACGGTCAACAGGGACGCGGCCAACACCACGGCGGCCCGCCGCGTGGCAGGCCGAGTGCACACGACAGCAAGGATCAGGGCCGCGTAGTACGCGCCCGTCCACACCAGACTCGACGCCGGCACACGCCAGGACAACCACGGCGCGAGATCCAGCGCAGCCGACGACCCCAGCAACACCGTCGTCGCATGGTGCGCCAGCCACGCGGCGGCGGCGGCAGCAGGCTCGGACACGAGTGCCAGCACACACACCGTCATGCCGGCAAGTTGGACCACACCCATCGCCGGAATCGCCACGAGGTTGAGGAGCAGACCGGCGACCGTGACGCGCCCGAACACGTGCGCACTCACGGGCATGATCAGGAGTTCAGCAGCCACGGTCGCCAGGCACGCCACAACGAGCCAGTCCCAGACCATCCTCCATCCACGTCGCGATGCCGCGTGCCGCCGCACGTGGTCCACCAGGCGAGGCAGGATGACGATGAGTCCGAACGTCGCGCCGAAAGACAGCCAGGCACCGACGTCGAGCACTGTCAGAGGCGACCAGACGACACACACGGCAGCCACCACGGCCAGCAGGTTCACGGGCTTCGGCGGCACGCCGCGCAGACGCAGCCCGAGGTAACACAACGCCGCAAACACCGCTCTGGTGACCGAGGCCTCATCGCCGACAACGCCGCCGTACGCAGCGACGACGACCATCGTGCTGACAAGCGGCATCGTCTGTGACCGTGTCACCAACCGGAAGCCAAGCAGACACGCCATCGTCAGCATGGCCACATTGCCGCCGGAGATGGCGATCACATGGAAGGTGCCGGCGGCTTGCAGCCTGCGCACCAGCGCCTCGTCGAGTCCGGCGCGGTCGCCGATCAGAATCGCCGTCACGACGGCCTGCGAGGTCGCGGCATGGGGCCCGACAAATCGCTCCGCGGAACGCCGGACGTGTTGGCGTACCCGCGCAGCCAGCTCTTCAGGCCACGGCGCAGGCGCGACCTCGACCAACGCGGCGCTCTTGATCGTGCCGAGCAGCTCAAACGGCTGCGTCAGGCGCTGCCACTCGACACCGGGCGATCCGGGATTGCGCACCACGTCCGGCAGACGGAGCCGGACCGGCGCCCTCAGCGTGCGTCCGCGGGTCCACGCCTGGCTGGCCGACGGACCCAACCCGCCTCCGACCGTAATCCGCGCCCGTCGACCCTGGATGAGAAGTTCGACCCGCACTCCACCGCGTGACAGTGCCGCGTCCGACAACAGCACGCCGGTGACGAGTTGCGGCTCAGCTCCCAGCAGTTCCACGGGCACCGGTCGCACCATGGCGATGCGGGCTCCTGCGCCATACGCTGTCGCCGCGGCAGCGACAACGACCAGCGCCACCACACGTCGTGGCCAGATGACGCCGATCGCCACGGCAGCCAAGCCAAGGCCGATGGCCTCGTCCAGAACACCGTCGACGACAACGCCAAGGGCCGCTCCGGCGATCCAGGCAAGGCAGACGCGAAGTCCAGCAGACATACCCCACCCCACCTGCAACACATGCCAGGTGAGTCTGCGCGTGCCGGCGTGATGGGGTGGCAAAAATTTCCATGCGGGAATAAACAGCGCAGTCGGCTAGTCTCACTCCGCAGCCACAGGACCATGCAGACCGAAACCCGAGACCGCCGCCCACACGCCGCTGAACTGAAGTTCCTGGTGACTCCCGATGTCGGGGATGCCGTCCGGACGTGGGCCAGGGAACATCTGACGGCCGACCCCCACGGAACTGGAGTCCATGGTGACGCCTACTCCACCACCACCCTCTACACCGATACCCCCGACCAGGATGTCTACCGCCGGAAAGGTTCGTACGGACGCAGCAAGTATCGCGTCCGGCGGTACGGCGTCTCGGATGTGGCGTTCCTCGAACGGAAACTGCGCACACGGCCATTGCTGTCCAAGCGCCGGTCGATTGTGCCGTTCACTGAACTCGCGCGACTCGACGCCGGCCTGACCGACCTGGGCGACTGGCCAGGCCTGTGGTTCGCGACCCGGCTGGCCGCGCGCCGGCTGTCCCCGGTGTGCCAGGTGACCTACGACCGGACGGCACGCGTGACATCGACGCCGTACGGCCTCGCCCGGCTTACCGTGGATGCACACCTGTGTGCCCGAACCGCCGAAGGATGGCGCTTCCAGTCACCGGAGTACATGCCGGTGCTGACCGACCAGCACATTGTCGAACTCAAGTTCCTGGTCGCCATGCCCGCGATCTTCAAGCGCCTCGTGGAAACGTTTGGCCTCGCCCCGATGACGGTCTCGAAGTACCGGCTGTCGATCGCTGGACTGGGCCTGGCCCCTGCGATCACCACCACGGCTGCGGAGGTGGCGTGATGCCGGACTTTCTGACGTCGGTCTTCAGCGCACCTGCGGTCGCTCCCCAGGTCACCGCGATGCGACTGGTCGCCGCGCTCGTCCTTGGCGGCATCGTCGCCTGGGTCTACCGCCAGACGCGCGAGACCAGTGACGCGACGGCCTCCTTCCCTTCGACGCTCGTGCTCCTGGCGGTGTTGATCGCCATGGTCACGCAGGTCATCGGGGACAACGTCGCGCGGGCATTCAGCCTCGTCGGCGCGCTCTCCATCGTGCGATTCCGCACCATCGTGCGCGACACCCAGGATACGGCCTTCGTCATCTTCGCCGTCGCCGTCGGCATGGCCGTCGGCGCCGGTGCCCATTGGGTCGCCGCCATCGGCATTGTCGTCGTCGGCGCGGCCTGCTTCGTGATGCGCCCGGCCACGGTGGCCGCGAGTCCGGCCCTGCGGTTCACGCTGACGCTGCGCGTGGCCCTTGGCCTCGACCTCGACCACATGCTGGGCGGCACACTGGACGGCCATCTGCAGTCGCGACACCTGCAGTCGATCGGGACCAATCGTCAGGGCACGTCGATCGACATGGAATACGACGCGGCGCTGAAACCCGATTGTTCGCCCGACGAACTCGTGAAGATTCTCTATCGCATTGACGGTGTGCACGCGGTGGAACTGCGCCGCCGCCCCGAACCGGAAGTCTGACGAAGGATCCTGGTATGACTCGCACCCGACTCGCACTCACCCTCCTGGCCGCCGCCGTTGCCGGCACGACTCCGTTTGCGCAAGGTCCACCGATGGGTCCTGGCATGGGCCCCGGCGGCCTCAATCAGCCCGCTCGTGAGCTGGTCAGCCAGTTTGATGCCGATAAGGACGGTCGGCTGAACGCCGTCGAACGCAAAGCCGCGCGGGACTTCCTGGCGGCCAATCCGACACCGGGCCGGGGTGGTGGCGGCGGGCGTCTGGGAGGAGGCGGGGGCCGTGGCGGCGGTGCCGCAGGTCCGGCGGCGCCCGGCAACGCCATCTCGCCTGCCGACGTCAAGCCCGCGTCCACGCCCCTGTACGACGACGGCACGCTGCGCACGTTGTTTTTCACCTTCGAGAACAGCGACTGGGATGCGGAACTGATTGCGTTCAACAACACGGACGTTGAGGTCCCCGCGACGCTGGTGGTGGATGGCAAGACCTACAAGGATGTCGGCGTCCACTATCGCGGGGCGTCGTCGTTTTTTGGCGTGCCGGCCGGTTACAAGAAGTCGTTGAACGTCGCGATGGATTTTGTCGTCCCGGACCAGCACCTCCAGGGCTACAAGACCCTCAACCTCAATAACGCCAACGGCGATCCGTCGCTGATGCGCGCGGTGCTGTATGAGCACATCTCGAGCCAGTACATTCCGACCCCGGCCGCGAACTTCATGCGTGTGGTGATCAACGGCGAGTACTGGGGCGTGTACACAAACGTGGCGCAGTTCAACAAGGACTTCCTCCGCGATCATTTCAAGACTGAAGAGGGCGTGCGCTGGAAGGTGCCCGGCAGCCCGGGCGGCCGTGGCGGTCTTGAGTATCTGGGCGAGGACCGGGAGGCCTACAAGCGCCTCTACGAAATCAAGAACAAGGACAACGCGGCGTCATGGAACGCGCTGATCAACCTGACGAAGGTGCTCAACACGACACCGGTGGATCAGCTGGAAGCCGCGCTGGCGCCGATCCTGAACATCGACGGCACCCTGAGGTTCCTCGCGCTGGAGAACGCGCTCGTCAATTCGGATGGCTACTGGACGCGCGCAAGCGACTACAACATCTATCTCGACCCGACCGGCCGCTTTCACATCATTCCGCACGACATCAACGAAGCGATGATGGCCGGCGGTCCTGGTGGCGGTGGTCGCGGGGGCATGGGGCCTGGTGGCCCGGGCATGCCGCCGCCCGGCGGGGGGATGATGCCGCCTCCACCCGGTGGCGGCGCAATGGTGCCTCCACAGGGTGGCCGCGGCGGCGGCCGCGGTGGTGGTCCCGGTGGAGGCGGGGTCGCACTCGATCCTCTGGTGGCGGTGCATGACGCGAGCAAGCCGCTGATCTCAAAGCTCCTCGCCGTGCCTGCGCTGCGGGAGAAGTATCTCGGCTACATCCGCGATATCGCGACGCGTTGGCTCGACTGGAACACGCTGGGCCCGATCGCCGAGCGGTATGCGGCGCTGATTCGCGCCGACGTGCTGGCAGACACCAAGAAGGTCATCGACAATGCCGCGTTCGAGTCCTCGGTGGCCGGGCTCAAGACGTTTGCGGATGGGCGCCGTGCGCACCTGCTGAAGTAGGCGCGACGACTCGACCGCGTCTAGTCGTCGCGCCTGACGCGGCCGCGCGCGGACTTGATGCGCCCGCGGATGACCTTGTCGACCATGCGGGCCTGTTTGGCGGCCCGCGACGGCTTCGTCTTGCGGCGCGACTTGGGGACCACATGCGCGAGGTCCAGCAGTGCGGATAGGCGCGCACGCGCGGCTTCGCGATTCTGCGCCTGCGTGCGGTATTCCCGGCTGTCAATCACCAGCACATCGTCGGCCGTGAGGCGCCGGCCGGCCAGCACACGCAGGCGGAGTTTGACGCCCTCGGGCAGCGGTGCGGCCGAGACATCCAGCCGCAGTTCCACCGCCGTGGCGACCTTGTTGACGTTCTGACCACCCGGTCCGGAGGCTCTCACGAAGCGCTCGGTGATGGGCAGCGCGTCGAGGTTCATCCGCGGGCGTCCTGGTGGTATTCCTGCAGGCTCTTCACCGTGAGTCCTTCCGCACGAATCGCCGTGATGGCGCTGACGGCGGCTGCCGCCCCGGTGAGCGTCGTGATGGCCGGGATGCCCTGGAGCATCGCTGCACGACGCACGGCGCGGTCGTCAAAAAACGACTCACGGCCAAGGGGCGTATTGATGACGAGGTCCACGTTCTTGTTGACGATTTCGTCACCAACGTGCGGCCGCCCCTCGTTGATTTTGAAGACGATCTCGGCGTCGATGCCGTGCGCGCGCAGATACACCGCAGTGCCGCGCGTCGCCAGAATCTTGAAGCCGAGGTCCATCAACCCGCGGGCGATCGGCACCACATTCGGTTTGTCGTTGTTGTTCACGCTGATGAACACCGTGCCCTCCTGCGGCAGGTGCTGGCCGGCCCCCATCTGCGCCTTCGCAAACGCCGACCCGAACGTTTCGGCGCCGCCCATGACTTCACCGGTGGACTTCATCTCCGGGCCCAGCAACGTATCCACGCCTGGGAACCGCACAAACGGGAACACGGGCGTCTTCACAAAAAAGCCCGAGACGGCCAGGTCCTCGGTGAAGCCCTGTTCGGCCAGGGTCTTGCCGATCATCACATTGGCCGCCACCTTCGCCAGCGGGACGCCGGTGGCCTTTGACAGGTACGGAATCGTGCGCGACGCGCGCGGATTCACTTCAAGCACGTACACCACGTCGTCTTTGATCGCGAACTGCGCGTTCATCAGCCCGACGACTTTGAGCGCGCGCGCCACCCGGCGCGAGTAGTCGCGGATGGTGGCCATGTGTTTGTCGCTCAGCAGATGAGGCGGCACGACACACGAACTGTCGCCGGAGTGGATGCCGGCCTGCTCGATGTGCTCCATGATGCCGCCGATGATGACGTCGCCGGTGGTGTCCGCGACGGCATCGACATCGATCTCCGTCGCGTCTTCAAGGAACTTGTCGATCAGAATCGGATGTTCGGGCGACAGCTGCACGGCCTGCCGCATGTAGCGATCGAGCGACCCCGTGTCGTACACGATCGCCATCGCGCGGCCGCCAAGCACATACGACGGGCGCACGACCACCGGGAACCCGATGGACGAGGCGACCTCGCGCGCCTCCTCCGGTGAGTGGGCCATGCCGCTCGCCGCCTGGGGAATCCCCAGTTCCCAGAGCAACTTCGAGAACCGCTCGCGGTCTTCCGCAAGGTCGATCGAATCCGGGGAGGTGCCGAGAATCTTGATCCCGACCTTCTGAAGTCGCAGCGCCAGCTTCAGCGGCGTCTGGCCGCCGTACTGCACCACACAGGCCACATCGCCGCCGCCCTGCCGTTCACGCGCAACGATGGCCGACACGTCTTCGAACGTCAGCGGTTCGAAGTAGAGCCGATCGACCGAGTCGTAGTCGGTGGACACCGTTTCGGGGTTGCAGTTGACCATCACGGTCTCGTACCCCTGGTCGCGCAGCGCGAACGCCGCGTGACAGCAGCAGTAGTCGAACTCGAGGCCCTGCCCGATGCGGTTCGGTCCGCTGCCCAGAATGACCACCTTGGCCCTAGGCGACGGTTCGGCTTCGCACTCCTCTTCGAAGGTGCCGTACATGTACGGCGTGAAGGACTCGAACTCGGCCGCGCAGGTGTCGATGCGCTTGTAGCCAAAGACGAGCTGGTGCTCGAGACGACGGGCGCTGACGCTGTCTTCATCGATGCCAAGCAGCTGCGCCAGATCGACGTCGGCAAAGCCTGCGCGCTTCACTTCGCGCAGCAGGTCGGCCGCGAGGTCACGCGCGCCGACGGCACGGACCTGGTTGGCCAGTTCGGTCAACTGCTGGAACTGGGTCAGGAACCACAGGTCAATCTTCGTGAGGCGGTGGATTTCCCCGATGGTCCATCCCCGCTCGAGCGCGCGGAACACGGCCCACATCCGGCGGTCCGTCGGAATGCCCAGGGCGCGCTGCAGCGCCTGGTCGTCCTCGTGTTCATACGCCGAGCCCGGAGCGGCCTGGCTGAAGAGGCGCCCGCTACGGCCGAGTTCCAGCGATCGGAACGCCTTCAGGAACGCTTCCTTGAAGGTGCGGCCGATGGCCATCGCCTCCCCCACCGACTTCATCTGCGTCGTCAAGGTCCGATCGGCGGTCGGGAACTTCTCGAACGCCCAACGCGGCACCTTGACGACGACGTAGTCGATCGTCGGCTCGAAGGACGCGGGCGTCAGGCGCGTGATGTCGTTCTTGATTTCGTCGAGTCGATATCCCAGTGCGAGCTTGGCGGCGATCTTGGCGATCGGGAAGCCGGTGGCCTTGGACGCGAGCGCGGACGACCGGGAGACGCGCGGATTCATTTCGATGACGATCATCCGGCCATCTTCAGGGTTGACGGCGAACTGGATGTTCGACCCGCCAGTCTCCACGCCGACGCGACGGATGATCCGGCGCGCCGCATCACGCATCCGCTGGTACTCGCGGTCGGTCAACGTCAGCGCCGGGGCCACCGTGATGCTGTCACCGGTGTGCACGCCCATCGGGTCGATGTTCTCGATCGAGCAGATGACCACGAAGTTGTCGTCGCAGTCACGCATGACCTCGAGTTCGTATTCCTTCCAGCCGATCACCGACTCTTCGATGAGCAGCTCGTGCACGGGGCTCATGGAGAGACCACGGGCGCAGATCTCCTTGAACTCCTCGACGTTGTAGGCGATCCCCCCGCCCACGCCGCCCATGGTGAACGAGGGACGGATAATCGCCGGGAACCCGATCTTCTCCGAGGCCTCAAGCGCCTGGTCGAGCGACCGTGCGTAGTAGCTCTGCGGCACATCCACGCCGATGGACCGCATCGCCTCCTTGAACTTCAGCCGATCCTCGGCCACCTTGATGGCGGCGATGGAGGCGCCAATCAGTTCGACGTTGTATTTCGCGAGCACGCCGGCTTCATCGAGATCGACGGCCAGATTCAACGCCGTCTGACCGCCCACCGTCGGCAGAATCGCATCGGGCTTCTCGCGCGCAATCACCTGCTCGACTGCGGCGACCGTCAGCGGCTCGACGTAGGTGCGGTCCGCCAGTTCCGGGTCCGTCATGATCGTCGCAGGATTGCTGTTGACCAGCACCACCTCGAGACCTTCATCACGCAACGCCTTGCACGCCTGGGTGCCGGAGTAGTCGAACTCACAGGCCTGGCCGATGACAATCGGCCCGGAGCCGATCACGAGAACACGCTTGATATCCGTTCGCTTGGGCATGAAATCCTGCTACGCCTTCTGAGTCATCGCACGCACAAACTGTGCGAAGAGATAGTCCGCATCGTGCGGACCAGGAGCGGCCTCGGGGTGATACTGCACGCAGAACACCGGTCTGGTCCGATGGCGCATCCCTTCCACCGTGCCGTCATACAGATTCAGGTGGGTCACTTCGACATCATCAGGCACGGTGGCCGGATCAATCGCGAAGCCGTGATTCTGCGACGTGATTTCAATCCTGCCCGACGACAGGTCCTTCACTGGATGGTTCCCGCCGCGATGGCCGAACTTCAACTTGTACGTTTTGGCGCCCATCGCCAGACCGAGAATCTGATGGCCAAGGCAGATGCCGAACACCGGTACGCCGGAGTCCACCAACACGCGTGTGTTGGCGATTGCGTAGTCGAGCACCGCAGGGTCGCCGGGACCGTTGGAGAGGAACACACCATCCGGTTTGATGGCCAGCAACTCGCTGGCCGGCGCCGTCGCCGGGAAGACGCGCACATCACACCCGTGCGCCGTCAGGCGACGCAGGATGTTCCACTTCATCCCGAAGTCGTACGCCGCCACTCGCAGACGCCGGCCGGGCGCCGGGTCCATCGACACAAACTCGTCGAACTCGGTGATGCCGTTGGTCGACGGCCAGTCAAACGCCTCGGCGCACGTCACCCCGCGCACCAGATCCGCGCCTTCCATCGACGGCAACGCCCGCGCCCGCTCCACAAGCTCACTCGTCTTCGGAATGGTCCCGGTGGCGATCACGCCGCGCATCGCCCCCGCTGTCCGCAATGTCCGTGTCAGCGCCCGCGTATCGATGTCCGCGATGGCCACGATGCCATGTCGAACGAGGTATTCGCGCAGCGTGCCCTCAGCGCGCCAGTTGCTCGCGATGGGCGACTCGCTGCGGATGATGAACCCGGACACCTGCGGCGCCCGCGACTCACCATCGTCGCCACTGACACCGTAGTTGCCGATTTCCGGGCACGTCATCGTGACGATTTGCCCCGCGTACGACGGGTCGGTCAACACTTCCTGATAACCAGTCAGGCTTGTGTTGAACACCACTTCCCCGGCGGCGTCCGACGACGCGCCCACGGAGCGCCCCCGGAAACACCGGCCATTTTCCAGCGCCAATACTGCGTCCATACTCATTCCCTACATCACTTCCAACGACACGCGCACGGGCACCTGCTGCCCGGCGCGCACCACCACTGTGGTGGTCACACTCTTGTGGCCCGCGAGATCAAGCCGGATCGTATGCGACCCCGGTGACAAATCGGGCACGCGCATCGGTGTCGTGCCCAGGAGGTGGCCATCGATTGTGACCTGTGCACCGGTCGGACGCGTGTCGATGTACACGGAACCGGTCGACCCCGCCGGCGCCACCGGCGCGGCGCGCCGCAGTTCCACGGTGATATCCCGCGCCGGCACGGTCCGCGAGAGCGTGACGCGCGCGATGCGCGGCCGATACCCGTCACGCGACACCGTCACGTTGTACGTACCAAACGGCAGGTCCCGGACGGTCGCAGGCGTCGTGCCCCGCGCTCGCCCACTGATCATCACACGGGCCCCGGCCGGAACGGACCGTACCAGCAGCCGGCCGCGTGTCGCCGGCGGCTCCGGCTGGGCTGCCTCTGCTGATGGTGTTGTTCCCGCCGTGGCCGTCGGCGGATCCGTCACCGCCACGTCCGTGCCGACAGGGTCATCACCAACCACGGCCACTGTGTCGAGCACCTCTGGTCCGCTGCCGGACGAGCCGCGCCACACATACCCAAGCGCCGCGACGATGAGCACGCCGACGACGAGGAACGCGGCAGCGACGCCGACCACCGTAGGGCCCGCTGGGGTTGAGCGGGCCAGCGCGGGTGGCGGAGGCAACGTACGGCCCGCTGGGGTTGAGCGGGCCACTGTCGGTGGCGTCGGTGCCGGAGGGCGCGCTGGGGTTGCGCGCGCCACGTCAACAGCAGGTGGTGTGGGTGGTGTAGGTGCCGGAGGGCCCGCTGGGGTTGAGCGGGCCAGCGTGGGTGGCGTGGGCGAGCCCGCGGATGCGGGCGCCGCAGGCACCGGTTGCGAAGGCCGGGCCGGGAGCGAAGGCGGAGGCACCTCCCCTGTCTCCAGCGCCGCAAGAAACTCCGAGGGCGTCGCGTAGCGATTCGCAGGATCTTCCGCCAACACGCCCGCGAGCGCCGCACGAATCGCGACCCGCTGCTCAGGCGTCGTCCCGATCGGCAGCGCGCCATCCTGTTCGCCCGCACCCGCGGGGCGGCGCCCCGTCAGCAGTTCGTGCGCCAGGACCCCGAACGAGTACACGTCTGCGCGGATGTCCCATGGTCGACCGGCCACCCGTTCGGGTGCCGTGTACGGACGCCGAACCGGGATCTTGATGCCGAGTGATTCGAGCGCCGGGACCACACCGAACCCGGTCACGCGCACGTCGTTGGTGTCGCTGACAAACACGTCGCGCGGATGCAATGCGCCGTGGCCCAGCCCTGCGGCCCAGCCCGCGTCGATGGCCTCCGCAATCCTGCGCAACATCGGTCGTGCTCGGTCGAGCGGCATCGGCGCCAGGCGACGCAACGCGGCATCAAACGTCTCCGACGTGTCGTACTCGGACGCGAGAAACGCCGTCATGCCTTCCAGCCCTGCATCCACCATCGGCACGACGGTGGCCGACTCGACGGGGATCGCGGCCAGACGTCGAAGCGCTTCAGCCAGACGTGCCGTCACCTCCGGCACGATGTCGAGGCGGAACGCTTTGACGGCGATCAGTCGTTCACGCTGGGGTTCGTAGGCACGAAAAACAGGTCCCAGAGCGCCACTGCCGATTTGATGCAGGACGCGAAATGTGCCGAAGGCAGGCGGCGCGGTGAACCCGGCGGAGTCGTCGTATGGCAGCGCAGAAACTCCTGAAACGATCACCGCACTTTACCACGCAGTCGCGCCGACACCCGGGCCTGTGTAGTAAATTGACGGACGTGCCCGCCCATCCCGACGCCCCTGCCAGCACCATCATCCGTGACGCGATCGATCTGAGGCGGTTCCCATGGATCCGTCCGCTCGTCTCGGCGTATTCCACGGACTTTGCGAGCGTCGCCAACCTGTTCAGCGGCAATCCGGCGGACCCGGCGGCGTGGACGCAGACGCTGGCGCGCGTGCAGCAGACCCCGCGTGATCGTGCGGGTCTGGCCAGAATCCTCGGCGCACAACTTGAACGACGCGGCGCTCCGGCACATGCGCGCGCAGCGGCGACACGGCTGGCCGATCGCGAGACGGTCGCCATCGTCACCGGCCAGCAGGCCGGCCTGTTTGGCGGTCCGCTGTACACGTTGCTCAAGGCCGTCACCGCGATTCGTCTCGCCCGGAAGGTGTCCGCACGCCACGGCATCGCCGCCATTCCCGTGTTCTGGGTCGAGGCCGAAGATCACGACTGGGAAGAGGTGCGCACCTGTCGCGTGCTCGACGCCGATCTGTCCCTGCGCGAGATCTCGCTCGACGCGCTTGAAGGCGCCGGCACCCGCCCCGTCTCGTCACTCGTGATTGACGACGGCATCGGCGACGCGTTGGGCGCGATCGAACAGGCGCTGCCGCCCACCGAATTCACGGCAGAGTTGATGACGCGCCTGCGCGCACACTACCGCCCGGGTCAGCGCATGGGCACCGCGTTCGCCTCGTGGCTCGATGACCTGCTCGGCCGCTACGGCCTGGTGGTCTTTGAGGCGGCGGACCCGGCGGCCAAGCCGCTCGTCGCGTCCCTCTTCTCGAAGGAACTCGACGCGCCGTGTCGCACCACCCACTTCGCCAAGACCACGGGTGATGCGATGCGCCAGCTCGGGCACGAGCCCCAGGTCGAACCCGGCGACGACAGCGTCGCGCTCTTTTACATGGGCGACGGCGACCGCGTCTCCATCAAGCGGCGCGACGACGGGTATGCGATTGGTGATGTCGTGCGGCCGCTGGCCGACGTGCAGCAGGAAGCGGCGGAACATCCCGAGCGCTTCAGTCCCAACGTGTTGCTGCGTCCGCTCGTGCAGGATCGACTCTTCCCCACCGTCTGTTACGTGGCCGGTCCCAGCGAACTTGCGTATCAGGCACAACTCGGCGCGATCTACAAGGAGTTCGGCGTCGAAATGCCGCTGCTCTATCCCCGCGCCAACGCCACGTTGCTCGACTCGGCAGCCGTGCGGTTCCTCGAAAAGTACCAGCTGCCGCTTGAATCCCTGCAGCCGCACGACGAGTCCGCGCTGAATCGTCTGCTCCAGAGCCAACTCCCGCCCGGCCTCGAAGATGGTTTTGTGGCGACGGCTGACGACGTGCGCGCTCGCGTTGAGGCATTAAAGGTGGCGATCACGTCGGTCGATCCCACACTGGCCGGAGCCGCCGACACCACTGTCGATCGCATGCAGGAAACACTGAAACACCTGCACGCCAAAGTCATCTCCGCCAGCAAACGCAAGGACGACACTTTGCGCCGCCAGTTCACACGCACGCAGGCGCTTGCCTTCCCCGAAGGGCATCCACAGGAGCGCATCGTGGATCTCGCGTTCTTCCTGAATCGCTACGGTCAGGCGCTGTGTGATCGGCTGATCGAGGGACTGCCGCTCGACATGGGCACGCACTACATCGTCACGCCGTAGTACTCACCCTGATTTTCACAGGGAGGCGCGGAGGCACGGAGGTTTTCCGTTGGGATGCGGACCACGTCGACCCGCTTCTGCTTCACGCCACCTGCGGGCTAGAGTCTCAAGACGTTTCACAACGAGGCATGGAGGCGACCTCCGAATCATGCGTCTCCGTGCCTCCCTGTGAATGTCCTCCACGCCTCGTTGTGAATTCGCGGCAGTCTCGTTGGCGCGCTCAAGTTCCGCGCGCCCTACATGCGCGCACTACCCCATGCCGACAGTCGCGGCCTTGAGTCCGCTCTCGGCGCCGAGGAGGCGCGCACGGGCAGAGGCGATCCAGCCGGCGTCTTCGGCGAGGCGTGAGCGCGAGTCTTCGATTGCGGCGCCGGTGGTTTCCGGTGCAGGACCACCGTGGGTGCGGCGGATGGCCACGAAGTGTTCGGGGCTAAGGAGTTCGACGAGTGCGGCCTCCGTGTACTCGATGGCCGTGCCGGTGACCTCGCGGGAGATGTCGGCGACGATCGTCGAGAGCGGCACGTCGGGTCGTTCCTGACGGCTGCGCACGAGGCGCGCGGCGATGGTGTGCCCGGCCTTGAACGGGAGGCCGCGTTCGCGCGCGAGGGTGTCGGCCAGTTCGGTGACCGAGATCCAGTTTTCGCCCGCGCGCGTGCGCATCGTGTCGACATCCACATCGGCGCCATCGAGCGCCACCGCCACGAGTGAGACCGCGCGGATGGCATCCTTGAACATCGCGGCGACAAGCGGCTGCAGATCGTCCTCGGTGTCGACGATGTCGCCGAAGGGCGTGTTGTGAACCGCCACCGGAATGGCGCCGGCCTGCGCGAAGGCTTTTGACGCGAGGGCGCGCGCGTGTTCGAGCGCCACGGGATTGCGCTTCTGCGGCATGATGCTGCTCACCTGCACAAAGCCGTCGGTGAGACGGAGATAGCCGAACTCCATCGTGCACCAGAGCAGCAGGTCCTGTACGAGCCGGCCGACGCCAACGAGCGTCACGCTCGCGGCCGCCGCACTTTCCAGCAGATAGTCCACCGTGGCGATGCTGCCGTAGGTGTTGCCCGTCGGCCCATCGAACCCCAACAACACACTTGTGCGATCGCGATCGATCGGAAACCCTGTGCCGGTGATGGCGCACGCGCCGAGTGGATTCTGATTCACACACGCGTAGGCCGCTTTGAGGCGGGTGCCATCACGCTCGAGCTGCTCGATCGCACCGAGCAGATAATGGGCCACGGTCGACGGCTGCGCGGGCTGCGTGTGCGTGTGCGCAGGAAACACCGTGTGCCGGTGGCGTGACGCCAGCTCGATCAGCGACTGGCGCAACTGCACCGTCGCCTCGGCAAGCTTGAGCACAAACGCCCGGATGCACATCCGGTACATCGTCATGTCGATGTCATTGCGGCTGCGCGCGGTGTGCAGACGGCCGGCGACGTCAGCACCACAGGCCGCGACCACCTGACGCTCGAGATAGAAGAACAGATCCTCGTAGGACCCGTCGTACGTGGCGGCGCGCACCGCAGCCAGATCGATGCCGTCGAGGGCGCGTTTGATCATGCGCGCATCCTCGAGCGACACAATCCCGGTCTCACGCAGCATGCAGAGATGCGCGTAGTGGATGGCCATCAGCGGATCGAGGAACAACGCTTTGGCGTCCTCGAAGTTTTCGTTCAGAACAAGACGGACGTAATCAGGAGAAAACGGCATGTGGTCCTTTGCACCTTCAGCGGGCGCCCACGCGGCCGACCGCGCGGGTGGGGAACGCCGCGGCATCGAGCCACGTCGCCAGCCGCCCTTCCGCGACTTCCATCGCGGAGTTGACAGCCCCCATGAGCTGGGCGTCATCACCCAGCGAGGAAATTTCGAGTCGCGGCAGGTTCGGCACGATGCGCGACACCACGCGACGGAGTGGATGCAGCAGGAGGTCGCCGGCATGGCTCAACCCGCCGCCAAACACGATCAACGCCGGATCAAGGACCGCGACGATGTTGGCCACCGCGGTGCCGAGATACACGGCAAGCTCTTCGATGACGGCTGCGGCGCGCGCATCACCACCCCGCGCGGCATCGATAATCAGGGCGACGGCTCCGGCGCGATCCCCACCAGGTGCCGCGACACCTTCCACCAAACGCTTCACATGTTGCCATTCCGGAATCGCCGCGGCACCGACATGACTCTCGAGGTACCCGCGTTCGCCGAAGTCGGCTTCCCACTCGCGGTAGTCGAGGTTCATATGGCTGATTTCACCGGCGTACCAGTGGTGCCCGCGATGGACTCGCCCGCCGACCACCACACCGGCCCCGACGCCTGCACCCAGCGCGATGAACACGAAGTCCTCGACCTCCCTGGCACACCCGAACCACCGCTCGCCCAAGGCCGCCATGTTGGCGTCGTTGTCCACGCGCACCGGCGCCTGCAGTCGAGCCTCAGCGAGTTCGCGGAGCGGAATATCCACCCAACCCGGCAGGTTGACGGCGTTGATCACGCGGCCCGTCCGCACGTCGGTCATGCCGGGAGCGCCGATGCCGACGGCGTACAGCTTTGACCGATCACGTTTGGTCCGGCGGAACACCTCATCAACCGCCGTATAGATCTGGTCGAGCGTGGCAGATCCAGACGATGAGTCCGTGGGTTCCTGATGACGCGCCAGGACCTTGCCTTGCAGATCGGTCAACGCGACCCGCAGTGTCCGGGACCCCACGTCGACACCGACCAGATAGCCGAACTCGGCGTTGAACTGGAGCATGATGGGTGGGCGTCCGCCTTTGGACGTACCGATGCCCACCTCGTGCAACAGGCCCACTTCCTGGACAAGATCCTCGACAAGAGCGGACACGGTGGGCGGGCTCAGCCGTGTGACCTTGGCCAGATCGGCACGCGAAATCGGCCCGGCGCGGCGTACCACTTCAAGCAACCGGTGCCGGTTGACCCGCCGGGTGTTCAGAGTGCCCCCTGACCCACCAGCCACAAAGTCCACGTGTATCGTCACAATCGCAGATGTCCGGCTTAGTTCACCGAGTTAACAAAGTGAAGACTATACACTTTCAGTGACGCATGACCACCCGTTCCGCCAAGGGAGCCACCCGGCCACCCAGCCCCCGCCGGCACGACCTTCGCGGGTCGTTGACGGCCTTCGTTCGCCGGCGAAAACGCCTCGTGCGGTTCGTCCTCATGCCCCTGGGCATTCTGGTGCTGCTCTCCGGCATCACGCTGGCCTATCTCTGGTCGTCGTATGCCGCCGAAATCGACGCGCGACTGGCCGGCGAACAACGGACGGTCCCCCGCATTTTCGGCCGGCCCTTTGAGTTGCGCGGGGGGCAGGGGCTGACGCCCGGACAGCTCGAAGAACGCCTGAACGACGTCGGCTACGCGCGGCGCGACACGATCGCCGGCACCGGCGAGTTCACGATCGGTGACAAGGTGGTGCGGTTGGCGCCACGCGCCGAGGGTGAGGGCCTGCAGGTCGTGCGCGTAGAGTTCTCGACCGGCGCGACACCCGTCATCACCAAGCTGATCGACGACGCCACCAACAAACCGACCGGCCCGGTGACGCTCGAAGCGCCGATGTTGACCGCGTTTGCCACAGGAGAGAAGCGGCGCTACACGCCGCTGGCTGCCATCCCCGAGCGCATGCGGCACGCGGTGCTGGCCATTGAAGACCGCCGCTTCTACGACCATCCGGGTGTGGACGTCATCCGGTCCGTCGGTGCGATCTTCACCAACCTGTTTGGCGACCGCGAGTACCTGGTGGGCGGCAGCACACTCACCCAGCAGATCGTCAAGAACACCTTCCTGACGCGCGATCAGACGATGAAGCGGAAGCTGCAGGAGCAGCTGATGGCCATCGTGCTCGAGTCGCGGCTGTCGAAGGATCAGATCTTCGAGCTCTATCTCAACGAGATGGTGCTCGGCCAGCGCGGCCCATTCGCCATTCACGGCGTCGCGGAAGCCGCGCGCATCTTTTTCGGCAAGGACGTGCGGAACGTCTCACTCGCGGAGGCCGCCACGATCGCCGGCCTGCTGCAATCCCCTTCGCGCCTGTCGCCGTTCAGGAACCCCGAGCGCGCCGTCGAACGGCGGAACGTGGTGCTGAGCGCCATGGTCGACGCGGAGTACATCACGCAGGACGAGGCGACCGAGGCGCGCAAGGCCCCGCTTGGCCTCGCCGCACGCGCGCTGGAGAACGAAGCGCCCTACTTCGTGGACTACGTGAGTCGTCTGGTCAACGAACGGCATGACGGTCTGTTTCAATCGACAGGCGCGGTGGACGTCTACACGACCATCGACTTGCACCTGCAGCGCATTGCGCAGGAAGCAGTCGGCGAAGGTGTCACCACACTCGACAAACAGATCGCCGGAGGCAAACGCGCCGGGCAGGTACAGGCGGCGCTCGTCGCAGTCGATCCCCGAACCGGCGACATTCTCGCGCTGGTCGGCGGCCGATCGTACAGTCAGTCGCAGTTCAACCGCGCGGTGACCACACGCCGGCAGCCAGGCTCGATCTTCAAACCGTTTGTGTATCTCGCAGCGTTTGAGCACATGGTGGCGGAGGGCGCACCCGGTCCCACACCCGCGACGATCGTGCTCGACGAACCCACCATCTTCATGGATGGCGAGACGCCGTACGAACCCGGCAACTACCGCGACGAATACGACGGCCCAATCACCCTTCGTCGCGCGCTCGCCATGTCGCGCAACATCCCGGCGATCAAGATTGCCGAAGAAACCGGCTACGACAACGTGGCGAACTTCTGGAAGGCGATCGGCGTCGGCACACCGGCGCAGCCCTTCCCCTCGATCGCCCTCGGCGTGTTCGAAACGTCCCCGCTCGACCTCGCCACCGCCTACACCATCTTCACCAACGGCGGCAGGCTGCGCCCCCTGCGCGCCATGACCCGCATCGTGGAGGGCGGCAAGCCGCGGCAGGTCACCGCCGGGTCGACCAGGGACATCGCGCGACCGGACACGACGTTCCTGGTCACCAACATGATGCGCGCCGTGATGAACGAGGGGACCGGCGCCGGCGCACGCGCACAGGGGTTCCGTCTGAATGCCGCCGGCAAGTCCGGCACGACCAACGAGCTGCGCGATGCCTGGTTTGTCGGCTTCACACCGGAGTTGCTCACGGTCGTCTGGGTCGGCTTTGATGACAACACCCCGGTTGGCCTCGGCGGTTCACAGGCGGCGCTGCCGATCTGGACCACGTTCATGAGGCGCGCGCTGGCGGCCCGTGCCGATCAACCCTTCAGCGTGCCGGACGGCATCGTCTTCGCCGACATCGACCCGCTCTCCGGTCAACTCGCCGGCCCGTTCTGCCCGCGACGCGTCTCCGAGGCGTTCCTCGAAGGCACCGACCCATGGGAGCAGTGCCACCTGCATCGGTACTGATGTCCCTGATCATCCGGAACGCGCTCATCCTGACGCTGAACGACGCGTGGGACGTCGTCTCCGGCGATGTGCACGTTGTCGACGGGCGCATCGCCGCCATCGGCAGCATCCCTGAAGGCACGCAGGCCGACCGCACCATTGATGCCGGCGGCGGCTACGTGCTCCCCGGGTTCGTGCAGACCCACATTCATCTGTGCCAGACGCTGTTTCGTGGATCCGCGGATGACCTGCCGCTGCTCGCATGGCTGAGGTCACGCGTATGGCCGCTCGAAGCCGCACACACCGACGACTCGCTGCGCATCTCCGCGCGCCTCGCCGCCGCCGAACTGCTCACCGGCGGGACGACGACGGTGCTGACCATGGAGACGGTGCATGGCACCGATGCGGTGTGTGAGGCGCTGGTCGACACGGGGCTGCGTGCACTCGTCGGCAAGTGCCTGATGGATGTCGAGAGCGACCAGCCGGCGCGCCTCCACCAGTCGGCCGCCGCCGGTCTCGATGAAGCACTGGCATTGCATCGGCGCTGGCACGGCGCGGCAAATGGACGTCTCCGCATCGCGCTGGCCCCACGGTTCGCGATTTCGTGCACGCGCGATCTGCTGGCCATGACCGCGGCCGCCGCCGAGTCGCACCGCCTGCTCGTGCACACACACGCCTCGGAACAACGTGAGGAAGTGGATGTCGTACGGCGCCTGACCGGTCTCGACAACATGGCCTACCTCGATTCAGTCGGCCTGGCGAATTCCCGGTTGTGTGCAGCCCACTGCGTGTGGGTCACCGACGCCGAGCAGGCGATGATGGCGGAGCGCGAGGTGAAGGTGCTCCACTGCCCCAGTTCCAACCTCAAGCTGGGCAGCGGCGTGGCTCCGGTGCCCGAGATGCGGAGCCGCGGCATCAATGTGTCACTCGGCGCTGACGGTGCCGCGTGCGCAAACACACTCGACATGTTCCAGGAGATGCGGCTGGCCGCGTCGTTGCAGGCGATGCGGCTGGGCCCCGGTCACCTGACGGCGCGCGATGTCGTGGCCATGGCGACACGGGAGGGAGCCCGGGCGCTGGGTCTCGACGCCGATATCGGCTCGATCGAACCCGGAAAAAAAGCCGACCTCATCGTCGTCTCCCGCCACGGCCTCCACCAGCAGCCGGCGATCGACCCCTACGCGACACTGGTGTACGGCTCCCGGGCGTCCGATGTGACATACACGCTGGTGGATGGACAGGTCGTGGCCGAACACGGCCACGCCGTCTGGGCGGATTCCGGAGCCCTGGTGGCCGAAGCCCGGGAGGCCGCCCGGCTCCTCCGGGACAGGGCCTGGGCTATACTTGGTTAGCAGTCGACGACCCTGAGTGCTAACAACCTGCTGACGCGATGAGTACCACTGACCTGACCGATCGCCAACGCCGGATTCTTGCGCGCCTGGTCTCGGATTACATCGAGCAGGGCGAGCCCGTGTCGTCCGCCTGGTTGGCGGAGCACTCGGGCCTGGGCTTGTCCTCGGCCACGGTGCGCAGCATCCTGGCGCGACTTGAGGAACAGGGACTCGTCCGCCAGCCACACACCTCCGCCGGTCGCGTGCCGACGGACGCTGGGTATCGGCTGTACGTGGATTCTCTGCTGCAGTCGCGGCGCCGGGTGAAATCCGGCGGGGATCTCGAGTCGCGATTCCGCCGCACCGGGTCCACCAGTGACCTGCTGGAAAGTGTGTCCCAGGAGCTGGCCCGTGCCTCCCACCAGATCGCCTTTGCGCTGACGCCGTCGAGTCCGACGGTGCGCCTGCGGCACATCGACTTCGTGAGCCTCGACAGTCACCGCGTGCTGGTGATCGTGGTGGCGACGGGCCACCAGATTACGCACAAGGTGGTGGAAACCACCGAGCCGTATGACGTGGCGGTGCTGCAGAAGGCGGCGCGGTACATCAACGCCGAGTTCGCGGGCCTCACCCTGCTTGAAGCGCGCGAGGCGCTCATCGCCAGAATGCGCGAAGAGCGGATGCTCTACGACGCGCTGATGACCCGGGCGCTGCAACTCGCGCAGGCCGGACTCGATCTCGCGACGCCCGAGGAGACGGTGGTGATCCAGGGCACGTCGTTCCTGTTTGAGGGCGCCATGGGCGCGGTCGGGGATCGCGAGCAACTCACGCTCGAGACGCTGCGGGCGTTGTTCCGCCTGCTCGAAGAGAAACATCGCCTGGTGGAGTTGCTCACGTCCTACATCGAATCCGACGGCCTGACGGTGGTCATCGGGTCGGAACACCTGAGTCCGGACATGCATCCATTCAGTCTGGTCGCGTCAACGTTCAACGACGGCCAGCGCACCGGCACGGTCGGGGTGATTGGCCCCACGCGCATGCGGTATCAACGCGCCATCTCGGTGGTGGATGGCGTGTCACGCGCCGTGACCAGGGTGTTGGAAGGGCACTAACACACACGTATGACTGAAGAGACGACCGACACGCCGGCCAACGGCGAGGCACACGACCCGACGACCGTCGACGTCGCCGCGCTCCAGCAGGATCGCGACGAGACGTACGACCGTTTGCTGCGACTCACTGCGGAGTTCGACAACTATCGCAAGCGCACCGATCGCGAGCGCCGCGATCTGTCCGACTTCCTCGCGATGGATGTCGTGCGCGACATCCTGCCGGTGATTGACGACCTCGAACGCGCGATGGCGGCGGCCAAGGACCTCGAGACGAATACCGAGCTGGCGGTGTACCACCAGGGCATCACGCTGATCCATCGGCAGCTGCTCGACCAGCTGCGCAAGCGGAACGTCGAGCCGCTTGAGGTGGTGGGTGTGGCCTTTGATCCGGAGTGGCATGAGGCGGTCGCCAATGAGCCCGCCGAGGGCCGGCCCGATGGCCAGATCACTGCCGAGCTCCGGCGCGGCTACCGCATCGGGTCGAAGCTGCTGCGGCCGGCGATGGTCAAGGTGGCGAAGGCGTGAGCCAGCGGGACTACTACCAGGTTCTCGGAGTCTCGCGCACCGCCAGCGAATCGGAGGTCAAGAGCGCGTATCGCAAGCTCGCGCTGCAGTACCACCCCGATCGCAATCAGGGCAATCCCGAGGCCGAAGAGAAGTTCAAGGAAGCGGCCGAGGCGTACTCCGTGATCGGCGATGCCGACAACCGTGCACGCTACGACCAGTTTGGTCACGCGGGTGTCTCGGGGGCCGGTCAGGGCGGGCCGGGCATCAACCCGGACATCTTCGGCGACTTCTCCGACATCCTCGGCGATTTCTTCGGCTTCGGTGGTGGCGGTGGACGTCGCGGCGGGCCGGTGCGCGGCAGCGACCTCCGCTTCGATCTGGAAATCGCCTTCGACGAATCATTCCGCGGCGTCGAGACGCCGATTCAGATCCCGCGCGAGGAGGCGTGTGAACCGTGTGGCGGTTCAGGCGCCGCGCCGGGTTCGTCGCGCGAAACGTGCCCTCAGTGCGGCGGCCGCGGCCAGCTCCGCTACCAGCAGGGTTTCCTCGTCGTCTCCCGGCCCTGTGGCCAGTGCCGGGGCACCGGCCAGATCATCCCGAAACCGTGTACCTCCTGCCGTGGCACCGGACGACAGATGCGTGACCGCAAGGTCACCGTGCGCATTCCCGCCGGCATTGCCGATGGACAGCGGCTTCGTCTGCACGGTGAGGGTGAACACGGCGCCCAGGGCGGCCCGCCCGGCGACCTCTACGTTGTGGTGCACGTGCGCCAGCACACGCACTTCGTGCGTGAGGGGGACGACCTCTACATGGAGGTGCGTGTGCCCTACCCGATCATGGCGCTCGGTGGCACGTTCAAGGTCGACAGTCCTGACGCGTCCATCGACGTCAGCGTCTCCGGCGGTTCGGCCAATGGCACACTGGTGTCCTTCAAGGGCAAGGGCATGCCGAACGTGTCGGGACGTGGCGCCGGCGCGCTGCACGTCCGGCTCGTGGTCGATGTGCCGCAGACACTCTCGAAGGATCAGAAAAAACTCATCGAGCAGCTCAAGAAGACGATGCCTGTCGAGACGCTTATGGCGCGTGACGTCGAGGGCGACGGTGACGGGAAGCCCTTCTTCGAGCGCGTGAAGGATCTCTTTGGCTGAGTCGCGGCCGGAGCGTGTGTACGCCGGTCTCGACGTGTCGGGATACGACGACCCCGACTTTGTGCTGGCGGAAGTGGACGACTGGTCTCCCACCGCCGTCGACGATTCGGGGGCCGCGCTGCGGATCTTCTTCAGTACGGCCGACGATCGCAACGCCGCCGGGACACACATTCGCGCGGTGATGCCTCAACTTGTGTGTGCGCCGATCGACGTCCCGGATGAGCACTGGGCTGAGCGCAGCCAGGCTGCATTGACGGCCGTACGCGTCGGCAACCTGACTGTGGCGCCGCCGTGGGACATCCCGGCCGATGGCACGCAGGTCATCGTCATTCTGCCGTCGATGGGCTTCGGCACCGGGCACCACGCGTCCACGCGCTTGTGTCTGGCGTTGCTGCAGCAGGACGATCAGGCCGGCCGCCGCGTGTGCGATGTGGGCACGGGCTCCGGCGTGTTGGCTATCGCGGCGCTGCGTCTTGGCGCCGCCAGTGCGATCGCCGTGGACTACGACATGGATGCGATCGTCTGCGCCCGCGAGTCCGCCGAACTCAACCACATCACGTCGGGTCTCGACATCCGTCAGCTCGATCTCGACGTGGAAGGCACGGTGGCCGGCGCCCCGTTCGACCTCGTGCTCGCCAATCTCACCGGTGGCCTGCTTATCCGCCTCGTTGATCGCCTCGTCGCCATGACCGTCAGTGGCGGCGCACTCCTCCTCAGCGGCATCACCTTTGCAGAAGCCGACGACGTGACCGCGGCGTGTGTTGGCGCGGGGTGTCAGGTTATCGAGCGCCGCGACGAAGACGGCTGGGTGGGGCTCCGGCTGGGCAGGTGAGCAGCTGCGCGGATGGGCGGACCTGCCGTCTGACAAATTCCACAACTTCCGGTAGCGGCCAATCCGTAAAGTGTCCGCGGTCCCTGAACTCAAAGTAGGAGCACTTCAGTTGCGCCGCGACGTGGCGTGGCTCGGCGATCGGAATATGGGGATCGTCGGTGGAGTTGTAGATCGCGATGAACTGCTGGTTGTCGCGAATCGCCTGCCACTGCCAGGGTGCCGCGTAGTACCCGCTCTGCGCCTCGAAACTGTCGCCCAAATCCGTGTAGCAGACACCGACCAGAACTGATCCGAGCAGCGCATGGGTCTCCGCGTATCGCATCGCCGCCACGGCACCTGACGAGTGCCCGATCAGAATCGTGTGCTCGTCAGCGCCCAGTAACTCGAGGAACGGCAGCCAGTGCGACGCGCGCGCCTTCACGCTGTCTGGAAACTGGCGATTGATGACGTCGAGTCCCTGCGCAGCCAGTTCCCTTTCCACCCATGGATACCAACCGTCCGCCGGACGGCACCCGCCGTTGCCGGGAATGATGATCGCCTTGGGTACCACTACGTCCACCCCCAGGCCGCCCACAGCAGTGTCATGGCGACTGCAGGTGCGGCCTCTGCACGCAGGGTGCGTGGACCGAGGGACACGGCGTGCGCTTGACGGGTCGCAAACGTTGCCAGTTCACCCGCGCTCCATCCGCCCTCGGGCCCGACCAGCACAAGGGCCGTTGATGGGCGCGCGGCTCCGCGCCAGTCGGGCAACAGCCCATCGGCCACCGCCGCCGGCTCGACACACGCCAGCGTCATCGCCGTCGCACCGGCGTCTCCCGTCTGTGCCCACAGGGCTTCAAGCGACGTCACCGCGGAGATCGTGGGCACCACGGCACGACCGCACTGCTTGGCCGCCGCCACCGCCACGCGATGCCAGCGGTCCACGCCGCGATCGTCGCGCCACGCTCTGGATGGCACGACCACATGGTCGGTGACCATCGGCCTGATCGCCGTGACTCCCATCACCGTCGCATCGCGCACTACTGCGTCCATCTGCTCGCCCTTGAGCACCCCGACCGCCAGAGTGACTGTGACTGCGGGTTCGGGCACCGGTCGCACTTCGGACTCAACAACCAGCGACACCAACGACTTGGAAATATTGTCAACGTGCGCCCGCCACTCCCGTCCCCGTCCGTCAAAGACATGGACGATGTCCGCGACACGCACGCGCAGCACACGCGCCAGGTGATGCGCCTCATCTCCCACGACATCGATGCGGGCTGGATGGTCACCCAGCTCCGCCATCCAAATCCTCACTCCTCACTCCCCAATGGAAATCCCCAATCCCCAATCCTCAATCCTCAATCGCTCTGATATTCTCTGCGCACATGGTGTTTCGCGGCCAGACACTTGGCAAGTACCGAATCATCGAGCCGCTGGGCAGTGGCGGGTTCGGCACCGTGTATCTGGCCGAGGATACGTGGATCGACAAGCGGGTGGCGCTGAAGGTGCCCCACCGCCAGAATCTCGATTTCGGCGAACTCCTCAAGGAGCCTCGTCTGCTCGCGGCGCTCGGTCACCCCAACATCGTCACGGTCATCACCGCAGAGAAGCAGGGCAACGTCTTCTTCATCGTGATGGAGTACGTGCCGGGCGAGACGCTCGAGACCCTGATCGTGCACAAGGGGGCGCTGGAACTGATGCAGGCGCTCGACTACACGGCGCAGATATGCAACGCTGTGGAACACGCCCACAAACACAACATCCTGCACCGCGACCTCCGCCCCGCGAACGTGTTTGTCACTGAGAAGGGCCTGGTCAAGGTCGGAGACTTCGGCACTTCGCGCGTGCTCGAACTCGCGGCGCACGGCACCACCGTCATCGGCAGTCCTCCCTACATGGCCCCCGAGCAATTCGAGGGCCGTGCGGTGTTTGCGTCCGACCTCTATTCGATCGGCGTGACGCTGTATCAGCTGTTGACCGGGACGTTGCCGTACGACACCCCGGCGCCGGCGGATCTCGTACGGCTCAGACGCGGCGAACTCGTCACGCCACCGCGCGAACGCAACAGCGGCATTCCGAAGGTCATCGACGACATCGTCATGCGGGCGCTCTCGCCTGACGTCGGGACGCGCTACCAGCGGGCCGAGGAAATGCTCAACGACCTGCTGGCCGCCAGGCGCGACCTCGTCCGGAAACCGCCGCCGCTGGTCGCCACGCCCCCGGCGCCTGCCGGCGCAGGCGCGACCCCGCGCCCGTCACCCGCACCGCGTCCGGCGCCGACACCCACGCGACTGCGCACGACAGGACCTCCGACCGCACGTTTTTGTTGGCAGTGTCGAAAACCGCTACCCGCGCGCGGCACACGCTGTCCATTTTGCGGCGAAGCACAGTGAACGAGCCCCGCGATACCCTCCTGGAGGATTAGAATTCGGGGGCGGACGCAGGGTTGGTTGAAAGGAGACAGGACGATGGCATTCAGCGGCACCGGCAAAGTGTGGATGAACGGCAAGCTCGTGGATTGGGCGAATGCGACGATGCATGTCGCGGCCCACGTCATTCACTACGGATCGGGCGTGTTCGAAGGCGCACGGTGTTACAGCACCTCGAAGGGGTCCGCCTGCTTCCGCCTCGACGCCCACATGCGCCGCCTGTATGACTCCGCGCGGATTTACCGGATGGAGTACGCCGTCGGCCAGGACGAGATGACGACCGCCGTGCTCGACACGATCAAGGCGAACGGGCTGCCCGCGTGTTACATCCGTCCGCTCATTTACCGCGGGTACAACGCGCTTGGCGTCAATCCGCTGCCCTGCCCGGTGGACGGCCTGATTCTGGTGTGGGAATGGGGCGCGTATCTCGGCGCCGACGCGCTGGAACACGGCGTGGACGTCCGCGTGAGTTCGTGGACCCGCAGCGCGCCGAACACGTTCCCCGCGATGGCGAAGTCGGTCGCCAACTACGCCAACTCCGGCCTCATCAAGATGGAGGCGGTGGTCGAAGGCTACAGCGAGGGCATCGCGCTCAATCCGGGCGGCATGCTCAGTGAAGGCAGCGGCCAGAACCTGTTCCTCGTACGCGATCACGTGCTGTACACGCCCACGATGTCGTCGTCGATCCTGCCGGGCATTACGCGGGATTCGGTGATGACGCTGGCGCGCGACCTGGGCTTCGAGGTGCGGGAAGTCCAGTTGCCGCGCGAGATGCTGTACATCGCCGACGAGGTGTTTTTTGTCGGCACGGCGGCGGAGATCACACCGATCCGGTCGGTGGACAAGGTCACGATCGGATCCGGCAAGCGGGGTCCGGTGACGGCCGCGCTGCAGCAGGCCTTCTTCGACTACATCAACGGCGCCGTTGAGGATCGCCACGGCTGGCTGACCTACGTGGACGTGCCCGTCACGGCCCGGTAACGTCATGACACATCGGGCGGCGTTTGATGCGCTTCTCGTGGAGGCGGCAGCCAAGCGGGCGTCCGACGTCCATCTGCGCGTCGGACAACCGCCGCTTGTACGCGCCAACGGCGAACTGGAACGCTGGGCAACTCTGCCCGTCGTCACCCGCGAGGATCTCGAGTCACTGATCAGCGTGTGGCTCGATGCGGATCAGCTGACGCGGCTTGACCGTACGCAGGAAGTGGACTTTGCGTGGTCGCTGCCTGGCGTCGGCCGGTTGCGTGCAAGTGTCTTCCGTGAACGTGGCCAGCCGGCAGCGGCGCTGCGTCTGATTCCCGCGCACATCCCGCCGCTGGACTCTCTTGGATTGCCGGCGTCGGTCGCCGCCCTGGTCGGCGAGTCGCGCGGTCTCGTCCTGGTCACCGGCGCCACCGGCAGCGGCAAGAGCACCACACTGGCCGCGCTTGTCGCCGCGATCAACCAGACGCGCAAAGTGCACATCCTCACAATTGAGGACCCGATTGAATTTGTCCATCACGACGACCAGGCCGTTATCAGCCAGCGTGAAGTCGGCATCGACGTGCCGTCGTACGCCGCCGGCCTGAAGAGCGCCCTGCGTCAGGACCCGGATGTCATTCTGCTCGGCGAATTACGTGATGCCGAGACGATCGAAACGGCGCTTGTCGCCGCCGAGACCGAACACCTCGTGTTGTCCACACTGCACACGCTCGACGCACCGGAAACGATCAACCGCATCGTCTCGGTGTTTGCGCCGCACCATCAGGGCCAGATTCGGCACCAGCTCGCCCGGGTGTTGCGTGCGGCGATCTCCCAGCGGTTGCTGCCGAAGGCCGACGGCCAGGGGCGCGCGCTGGCCGCGGAAGTCATGGTGTCCACGCCGTACATTCGCGACTGCATCGCCGACCGAGACAAGACGTCACTGCTGGCGAGCGCGATTGTGTCCGGCTCACACGAACACGGCATGCAGAATTTCGACCAGTCGATGCTGGCATTGACGCAGTCGAACAGCGTCTCGGTGGCAGAGGCGCTGCGGTGGGTCACGAACGTCGAAGAGTTCAAGATGCGCCTGCGCGGCATCACGCCAGGCGGCGCCTCGTTCCGCCGGTGACCCAGACACGCGTGGCGGCGCTGCGGATGCTGACGCGCCGCGACTACACAGCAGTCGAACTGCGCGAAAAGCTGCTCGCCAAGGACCATACGCCAGACCACATCACCGCGGCGCTCGACAGCCTCATCGCCGACGGGTTCCTGGACGAGCGACGGGTCGCGGCCAGCTACGTGCGCGTGGCGTCATCGGTGAAGGGCCGGGGCCGGCTGCGCATTGCGCGGGAGCTCGAAGCCCGGGGCATCAGCAAGGCCATCATCCGGGAGGCCCTCGAAGCGCTCCCCGCCGAGGATGAAGCCGAATCCATCCGGCACTTCCTGGAGCGCAGGCGCCTCCCCCGCCACCTGCCGGCCGCGGACCACCGGCGGCTCTTCGCCCAGCTCCTGCGCCGAGGCTTCTCGACCGACGTCATCGCTCGCGTGATGAGAGACCGACGCGAGAGTACGTAGGGCCCGGCTGTACAATGTCCTCTTGTCATGACTGCCCGAGAGATCCGCCAGAGTTACCTTGATTATTTTGCCCAGCGTGGGCACCGCGTTGTCAGTTCCTCGTCGCTGGTACCGACCGATGACCCGACGCTGCTGTTCACCAACGCCGGGATGAACCAGTTCAAGGATGCGTTCCTGGCCAAGGACCGTCGCGACTACGTGCGGGCGACCACCGTGCAGAAGTGCATGCGGGTCAGCGGCAAACACAACGACCTCGACAACGTCGGCCCGTCGCTGCGGCATCATACGTTCTTCGAGATGCTCGGGAATTTTTCGTTCGGCGACTACTTCAAGACCGATGCGATTCCGTTCGCCTGGGAGTTGCTGACGAAGGTCTGGGGCATCGATCCCGCCCGCCTGTATCCGAGCATCTTCAAGGGCGAAGGCGGCATCCCGCGCGACGATGAGTCGTTTGCGGTGTGGTCGGCGCTCGTGCCGGCGAGCCGGATCGCGGAACTCGGTGCCGCCGACAACTTCTGGTCGATGGGCGACACCGGGCCATGCGGCCGGTGTTCCGAGATCTATTTCCACCGGGGTGACGACATTCCATGCGGGGAAACAATCTGCCGCGGGATCGAATGCAGTTGCCAGCGCTACATCGAAATCTGGAACAACGTGTTCATGGAATTTGATCGGCAGCCCGACGGGGCGCTCAATCCCCTGCCGGCGCTGTCGGTCGATACCGGCATGGGACTGGAACGCATCACGACCGTGATTCAGGGCAAGCTGGCGACGTACGACACGGACCTGTTTACGCCGATCCTCTCGGCGATTGCTGCGCGCGCCGGCCGGCCGTACACCGCCAGCTCCGAGACCGACCATCCGGACATCTCGATGCGTGTGATCGCCGACCACCTGCGGGCCATGACGTTCCTCATTGGTGACGGCGTGTTGCCCTCCAACGAGTGGCGCGGGTACGTGTTACGCAAGATCATGCGTCGCGCGATGCGCCACGGCAAGAAGCTCGGCTTCACCGACCCCGTGCTGCATGAACTGATCGACACCGTCATCGCAGAGATGGGCGATGCGTATCCCGAACTGAAGACCAGTCGGGAAGCGATTGTCCGCACCGTGTACGCCGAGGAGGAACGTTTTGACGTGGTGTTGACGTCGGGCCTTCCGAAGCTCGAGGAACTGCTCGACCGCACTGTGGCCGCGGGCAGGAAGGTCGTCTCCGGCGAAGACGTGTTCCGCCTCTACGACTCCCTCGGTGTGCCGCTCGATTTCTCGGAAGACCTCGCCGGCCAGCGTGGGCTCTCGATTGATCAGGCGGGCCTGGATGCGGCCATGGAGGCCCAGCGCGAGCGCGCCCGGTCGTCCAGCGCATTTGAGACAAAGACGGCGGTGGCGTTCAGCTTCGCCTCGCCAGCGACGCAACAGCAGCTCGAACGGCTGCCCGATACCTTCGACGGATACACGACGACCACGGCCGATGCACAGGTGGTGGCGTTGTTTGATGCCTCCCGTACGCAGCTTGACGGGCTGCCGGCCGGCTTCGACGGGTTCGCAATTCTCGACCGTACGCCGTTTTATGTGGAGTCCGGTGGGCAGGTCTCGGATCACGGACGCTTTGAGTCCGGCGGTGCCACCGTGGCGACCGTGTCCGGGATGGGCCGCCTGGTGCCTGGTGGCGTCCGTGCGCATCGCGTGAAGACGACCGCCGCGCTGGCCGTAGGCCAGTCGGTGACTGCGATCGTGGACAACACGCTGCGCGACGCCACGCGCCGCAATCACACGGCGACGCACCTGCTGCACGCGGCCCTGCGTCAGACCCTGGGTACGCACGTGCGGCAGGCCGGGTCCCTTGTGGCGCCAGACCGGCTCCGCTTCGACTTCGCGCACTTCTCCGCCCTCACGACCGACGAACGGCTCGCAGTCGAGCGCATTGTGAATGAGCAGGTCTTCCGGAACACGCCGGTCGTGACCGACGTGAAGAACACCGAGGACGCGATCAAGGGCGGCGCGATGGCGCTCTTCGGCGAAAAGTACGGCGACAAGGTCCGCGTCGTGCAGATCGACGGCTTCTCCACCGAGCTGTGTGGTGGCACCCATGTGCGTTCCACCGGAGACATCGGGCCGTTTGTGATCACGGAAGAAGCCGGTGTCGCCGCCGGGGTCCGCCGCATCGAAGCCGTGACCGGCGCGGGTGCGGTCGCACACATGCAGCACACGCAGGCCGCTGTGGCACGAACCGTCGCGGCGCTTGGATCCCCACTCGATCAGGCGCCCGACGCGATCGCCCGTCTGCAGGCCGAGGCGAAGCGCCTCACCAAGGAAAACGACCAGCTCAAGATGAAGATCGCGCTCGGCGGCGGCAACGCCGGTGGGCAGGATGACGATATGGTGGCGATCGGGGACGCGAGGTTCATCGCGCGTCGTGTGAGCGGGCTCGACAAGGACGCCCTGCGCGGCCTGTCGGATTCACTCCGCGATCGCATCAAACGCGGCGTGGTGATCATCGCCGCAGACAACGACGGCAAGGTGCAGTTGCTGATTGCAGTCACCAAAGACCTGACCGATCGCCTGACAGCCGGTCAGCTCGTGAAGGAACTCGCCCCGCTTATCGGCGGAGGTGGCGGCGGCAGGCCCGACTTCGCGGAGGCCGGGGGCAAAGACCCTGACGGTATCGCCCGCCTGTTTGAGCGGGCGCAGGCACTCGTCAATGAGGCAATGAGGCAATGAGGCAATGAGGCAATGCATGGCCCCATTGCCTCATTGCCCCAGCCCATTTTTACGAATAGGGCGTCGCCGGCGGCCCGAAGGGCTCCGTGGGCGCGGCGGCGGCTGACACCTGCCAGATAGTCGCGCCCTGGTTGGTCGCAAAGGATCGCCCACCGGTTGAGCCGAAGGTCTGCGGAACTGCGGTCGCGTAGTAGGCCGTCTGCGTCGCCGTGCCGTTGCAATCGTTCGGACCGGCACCGGCGCCGGCGCCGGCCACCAGCGCGAACTGATAGCCGGCCTTGAACGGTGTTTCAGTGTGGAACTCCGGCGAGATGAACGTCTCGGTCTGCCCGGGAGGTGGCGTCGCCAGCACCGTGAACGACGGCGCAAATCCCTGGTTCCCGCAGCTGGAGGAATACGACACCTCCGCCACATTGATCACCCGCAGAGACCCGGCCGCCGAGGACTCGTTCCCCGCCATACGTGACCGCATCAGTCCCGGCACCGCAATGGCGGCAATGATGCTGATGATGGCCACCACGATCAGCAGCTCAATCAGCGTAAATCCGTCTTCGTGTTGCCTGTGCATGAGTGAGAGTCTCCGACCCTTTTGACGCCCCGCCGACAAAATTGGACGTGCCGTGCCCTGAACTGACGATAACACGCCCCTTGGTCGCGGATCGGCGGCGTGGTACGTCAAAAACGCTAACTATATCAATTACTACCCATTACAGACGGCCTGGGCACTCAGGCGTCCGGGCCTCGCGCCGGGGATCACGATCGCGAGCAGCGACGTGGAGAACAGAATCGCATCCTGCAGCGTGACGCCCAGCCCTTCGCCATCGGCGGTTTTCGACGCATAGAGAGACACCGCGCTCAGCACCACGCGGGGATTCATGAGCTGATCACAGGCCGCTGGCCTCGAGCAGGCCCATCACCTGCTGCTCGAACCACTCGCCGGACGCCGAGCCGAGGTGTTTCAGATATACCGTACCGTCCGGCTTCACGAACCACGACACGGGATACGCCATGATTGCGCGATACGCCTCCATCACGTCGTCGCGATCCCGCGCGACAAACAACGGATAGTTGATGCCGAACTCGGCCGCAAAGGTCTTGATGTCCCCTGGTGTGTCCGACACCGAGATGCCGAGGATCGTGAAGCCCTTGTCCTGGTACTTGTCCACCAGTTTGATGAAGATCGGCGTCTCCTGCCGGCATGGGGGACAGGTCGTGTACCAGAAGTTCACGATCAGCGGGCGCCCGCGATAGTCGGACAGACGGACAGTCTCGCCATCCGGATTCTTCAGTATGAACCCGAGGTCGGCGATGTCTTCGGACTTGTCTGCCGGGTTGCAGGCAACAGCCAGAAGAAGTGCACACGCGAGCCACAGACGACGCATACCCAATGATAAGGTGCACGAGGGCACTCGTGCACTTGTGCACGGGAGCACCGGTGCACCATGAGAATTGACGTCTGGCTGGATGTCGCGTGCCTCTGCAAGACCCGCACGGACGCAAAACGGTTCTGTGAAGGTGGCAAGGTCAGCCTCAACGGCCAGTCGGCCAAGCCCCACCGCGAGCTCAAACTCGGCGACGTCGTCGAGGTCAGCAAGTCCCCGGGCCACCGCATGCGGGTCATCGTGCGCGGCCTGACCGAACAGCACATCCCCAAGGCCGAAGCCCGGATGCTCTACGAGGACGTCACCCCGGAGCCGTCCCCTGAGGTCAAAGCCATGCTCGAACTGGCGCGCCTGGCCGGCCCCCGCCCCGCCCGCGGCCCTGCGGCCCCACTCGACAAATACGAGAAACGCCGTCGCCGCGACGCCAAGGAGCGAGGGGACGTGTAAGACTGCCCTCCCCCGAATGGTATACTTCGGTGTTTCCGGGCAGCCCTGCTGCCCTCACCCGAGAGGTTTCATCACGTGGCTACTCGACACAAATCGGCACTCAAGGCGAACCGTCAGACCATCGTGCGCACCGCGCACAACCGCGAACTGCGGTCCAAGCTCCGCACGGGCCTCAAATCCATCCGCGCGGCGATCGACTCGGGCGACTCGGCGGCGGCCAAGGCGGCCCTGAGCCAGACCTTCTCGCTCATCGACAAGATGTCGAAGAAGAAGATCATTCACGACAACGCGGCCGGCCGATACAAGTCGCGCATCGCGAAGAAGCTCGCCAGGAAGACCACGGCGTAACGCCCCCCTTCAGGGGCACTGCGACGCCACCTCCTGTCGCAGTGTCAGGGCATAACGATCGTGCCCGCCATCGATGCCCTGCACGCCACCCTGGGTGCCGTCGTCTTCTTCCCCATCGTTCTCAACATCATGGTGATCACGTGGGCGCTGCAGTGCCGCGGCACCGTGTACGTCACGTCCTTGATGGTCTTCGCCGCGGTGTGCGCGCTGATCGCGCTCGCGGGTCTGTGGGTCAGTGTGAGGCGGACGCCAGAGCCCGTTCGAGTAAATCAGACACATTAAGCAGCGGCGCCTGTCGGCGAAGGTACGGCAGGTCGAGTCGCGATCCCTGCACCCGCACGATGCCCAGGACGTCTCGCCACTGCCGATCAGACACTTCATTGCTCAGACGGAACCATCGGAGCTAGAGATCCACTTTCAACATCGTGGCGTTGTCGATGAAGTTGACGCTGGACAGACCGCGCACGGCTCGCCGAAGAGCGTCCTCGGCGACGTAGAAGTCCGGTGCGAGCGCCGCAACCAGGGCCGACACATCGTGGTCGACGAGCGGCCGCGTCGCCGCCGGACGGGGGCACAACTCCAGCCGCGCCCGGCACGACCGACGTCGTGAGCCGCACAAACTCCGCCGACAGTACCGGCCGGCGCCGCCCATCAATGGTGACGATGAAGTCTTCGGGTCGCAGGTCTGCGACCGGCGTGCCGTCTCGGCCCACGACTGTGGTGTCGATGACGATGAGGTCGGCTGACGCGCGAAACTGTGGTGCCTGCGCGGCGAGCACCGTGCCGGTTGCCACAACCACCGCACACAGCCATCGCACCATCAGCGGCGTCCGTATCCCCCGACGAACGAGCGCTTCGGGATGGCGCGGCCGGTGAGTTCCACAATGAGCCGCTCCATCAGGACGCGGTCTTCCCCGCCGGAACTCTTGAGCGCGAGGTCGGTGCGAAGGAGCACATCGAGCGCAGCTTTTACGCGGTCCGGCGCGGACTCGACCAGCCGGTTCGACACCCACCAGCGGAGTTGGCCGAGCATCTGATGCGGCGAGTCGCCGCGATCAAATCGAAGCGCCACCTCCCGCAGGGCCTTGGCCGCATCGCCATCGCCGATGGCATTGGTCAGGCCCCAGTCATCAAGTTGCGCGCCGCCGGTGGCGACTTCATCGGCGTCGGCCACGGTGATCGTCGGGGCACCTTGCGTGAGCAGCAAGAGGCGTTCGATGTCCCCGCGCAGCTTCGAGATATCCCCACCGGAGCGGGCGGCAAGGATCTTCACCGCACCAGGCTCGATGGTCCGGCCTTCGCGCACCATCTCTTCCTGGATGAACCTGGCCGCCCCAGCCTGCGCGGCCGCGATGTCCGACGCATTCGGCGCTCCGCGGGAGCCTTCCGCGCGGATGCCACCGAACTCGACGACGTGCCCCTTGGCGACCAGCTGCTTCGTAAACCGGCGTCCGCGGTCGATCTCGGTCGCGACAAACACCAGCGTCGCAAAGTCGGAGGGTGCGGCGAGATAGTCCTCAAGCGGCGTCATGTCGCTCGCGGCGGAATCGGCGTCGGCGGGGTCGTCCGCCTCGTCCTCGTCCTCGTCGGACGTCTTCCCGGCACGCTTCGGCTTGAGCAGCTTTTCGGCGCGCATGACGATGACGAGGCGGCGGTCGCCAAGCATGGGCAGGCTGCGGCAGGAGGCAGCGATGTCGACGGGAAAGCCGCCCGGCTCCGCGGCATACACACGGTCCACCGCGAACGGGCGGTCGGCCTCGTCCACCGTGCCCTCGATCGCGTCGACCATGCTGCCGGCGAGTTTCACGTCTTCGCCGACAAACAGATACACGCGCTGCAGCTCTCGCTTCTTGATGTGGGTGCGGAGCGCGTCACTATCGAGGTTCGGCACGGTCCCGCCTAAAACGCCTCAAGAATGGACGTGACCACCGACCGTGAGAAGTTCTGCGACAGGCGCTGCATGGCGTTGGTGTTCTGGCCGAAGAACGCCGCCACATCGGTACCGGTCGTCGTCGACACGTCGTACTCCTCGCGATACTGCAGGGCCGCGTTTGACCAGAGGACCTTGTTCTCGCGCAGGTCCTTGAACTCAAACGATGCGGTGACAACCAGCGCCACGCGCGACGCCTGGCTCCCGGTGGTGAACGCCGTCGTATCGAGCCGGACGCTGGTGATCGTGCCGGTCAGCACGGCATCCACATTCGTGGCATCCGGCTGCACCGTGTACCGCCCACGGCCGGCGAACTCACGTCGCACGGCATCGGTCAGCACGCGATCCAGATCGAAGGTGGCCGTCTGATTCACGAACGCCGGCACGCCCACAATCCGGATGTACTCGGGCAGGAACGATCCCCGGCCGGCCAGGGCATAGCCGCAGGCGGACGCAGACAACAGCAGCGGCAGGAGGAGAAGCGCCAGGCTGCGACGTGCCCTCATCCCTTCACCACGATGCTGATCGGCTGCTCGATGCGCGCGTGAATGACCTTCACGATCTGTTTGCCGTCGGTCCATTTCTGCACCTCGGGAGACGCCAGCGCCAGTGCGATGTTCGCCTCCGGTCTCGAGTCGGCCGGCACGGTCAGCCGTGCGCGGAGCCTGCCATTGACCTGCACGGGAATCTCCACCGACTCGTCACGCGCTGCGTCCTCATCACACACCGGCCAGCCGGCAGCGACGACCCCGTCAGCATGGCCCATCTGCGCCCACAACTCCTCACACATGTGCGGAGTGAAGGGCGAGAGCATGAGAACAAGCGCCTCGAGTGTCTCGCGCAGGACGGCGGCCGTCTCGACGCGGTCCACCGAGGCGCGGAGTTCATCATCGACGCCCAGCGGACGCACACCGCGGAGTTCGGCGTAGGCATAAAGCTCGTTCACCAGCTCCATCAGCGCGGCCACGGCCGTGTTGAGGTGCACCCGCGGGTCGATGTCCTGCGTGATACGGCGGATCGTGCTGTGGGTCTTCCGCCGCATGTTCCGATCCGCCTCGTCGAAGGCCAGCCCGGTCACCGCAGGCGCCGAACGAACAATGTCCGTGCAGTGGTCGGCGATGCGCCACACACGATTGAGGAACCGGAACGCACCTTCAAGGCCGGAGTCCGTCCACTCGACTTCCTTCTCGGGTGGCGCGACGAACATGACGTACAGGCGCAACGCGTCCGCGCCGAACTGCTGAATCATGTCGTCCGGGTCCACGACGTTGCCCTTGGACTTGGACATGACCGCTCCGTGGCGCAGCACCATGCCCTGCGTCAGCAGGCGCGTGAATGGTTCGTCGATCGTCACCAGCCCGATGTCGCGGTACACGCGACTGAAGAACCGCGAGTAGATGAGGTGCAGGATGGCGTGTTCCACGCCACCGCTGTAGAAGTCAACGGGGCCCCAGTACGCGACCTTCTTCGGATCAAACGGGAGGTCGTTGTTGTGCGGGTCGCAGAACCGGAAGAAGTACCACGAGGAGTCCACAAAGGTATCCATCGTGTCGGTCTCGCGTCGCGCGGCCGTGCCGCACTTCGGACACGGCACATTCACGAACTCCGGCACCTGCGCCAGCGGCGAGTCGCCGCGACCGGTGAACTCGGTAATCTTCGGCAGCTCGACCGGCAGATCCTTGTCGGGCACCGGCACCATGCCGCACGACGGGCAATGGATGATCGGAATTGGCGTGCCCCAGTACCGCTGACGGGAGATGCCCCAGTCCTTGAGCCGGTACTGCACGGTCCCTTCGCCGATGCCTCGCGACGCTGCCTCGGCCGTCATGCGGCGGTTGGCTTCCTGCCATGGCAGACCATTCCACTCGCCAGACTCCACGAGCGCGCCGTCGCCGTCGTACGCCTCGGTCAACGTCGCGCCATCAAGTGTGCCGCCCTCGGGCTGGACGACGACGCGCACTGGCAGGTTGTATTTGCGCGCGAACTCGAAGTCGCGTTGGTCATGCGCGGGCACGCCCATCACGGCGCCGGTGCCGTAATCGCCGAGCACGAAGTTCGCGACCCACACGGGCACTTCCTGGCCGGTGAACGGATTGGTCACGGTGCGGCCGGTATCGAAACCTTCCTTCTCCACCTCGCCGGTCATGCGCGCAGATTTGTCCTGCGCGCGGAACTTCGCCGCCTTCGCGCGGAACGCCGCCGGGTCCGGCGATGCCGCCGCAAACTGCTCGACCATCGGATGTTCAGGGCCTAGCATTACGAACATCGCCCCGTAGATGGTGTCGATGCGGGTGGTGAACACCTCAATATGCCCATCCGCCCAGTGACCCACCTGCCCAGGGAGCGCGAAGCGCACGCGAGCGCCCTCTGACCGCCCGATCCAGTTGCGCTGCATCGTCAGCACCTTTTCAGGCCACTGCGAGAGTCCTTCTGCGGCGGTCAGGAGTTCGTCGGCATACGCCGTGATGCGAAGACACCACTGTTCGAGTTCACGGAGGGTGACGGTGGTGCCGCAGCGCCAGCAGCCGCCGTCCACGACCTGCTCGTTGGCGAGCACGGTCTGGCAGCTTTCACACCAGTTCACGTTCGAGCGCCGGCGATACGCCAGGCCCTTCTCGAACATGCGGGTGAACAGCCACTGATTCCACGTGTAGTAGACCGCGTCGCACGTCGCGAGCTCGCGCTCCCACGCGTAGCTGATGCCGAGGCGCTGCAGCTGGCCCTTCATGTGCGCGATGTTTGCGCGTGTCCATGTCTCTGGATGCAGGTTGTTCTTGATGGCGGCGTTTTCGGCGGGCAGGCCAAACGCGTCCCACCCGAACGGATGCAGCACGTTGAACCCGCGCATCCTCATGGTGCGGGCCATGATGTCGCCAATCATGTAATTACGGACGTGTCCCACATGCGCGTGCCCGGACGGATAGGCGAACATTTCCAGGCAATAAAACTTCGGCTTCGACAGGTCCTCGGTCACCTCGAACGCACGGGTATCCGCCCAGTGCTTCTGCCACTTCTGCTCGATGTCTTGGGGCTTGTACGAACTCACTTCGGTATTTTACCCGGAGTATTCACCATGGGGACTATTCACCAGAGAGGGCCATGGAGGGCCGTGGGGAAACGCAAGAACGAATAAAGGTCCCAGAGACGGCACAACGAGCGGGTTGGGTGCCGCCAAAGGCGGCAGATGCGGGTGGAGGGCGGTCGTGAACGAATGCACCGGGCGCATTCATGCGGTGTATTCGTTCACGACCGCCCTCCACCCGCACGGCCAGGCTTCGCCTGGCCCCCACCCCTCACCGGTCAGTGACAGGCATTTCCCCATGGTTCCTCACGGAACCTCATGGTGAGAACGCTCGATTGCCTCGATCGTCGCGTCAATCCCCTCCCTGAGGGCCCCAAGGTCGTAGCCGCCTTCCGTGACGACGGCGATGCGGCCGCCGCAGAGGCGGCGGGCGGCATCGGCGAGCATCTCTGAGAGGCGGGCAAAGCCGGCGGTGGTCATCCGGAGGCCACCCAACGGGTCCCGATGGTGGGCGTCGTAACCGGCGGAGACGAGCACGACGTCCGGCCGGAACGCCTCAAGAGCCGGCAGGGCCTGCCTTTCGTAGACCCCCAGCACCTCGTCATCGCCGGCGCCGGCGCGCATCGGCAGATTCAATGTGAATCCCTCACCCGCACCGCTGCCCCGGTCGGTGTCGGCCCCGCTCCCCGGCCAGAACGGGTATTGATGACTGGAGATGAACAACACCGACGGGTCGGCATAAAACGCAGCCTGCGTGCCGTTGCCATGATGAACGTCGAAGTCGACAATCGCCACTCGCTCGGCACCTTGGGCTCGCAGCACGGCCGCTGCGACGGCGATGTTGCTGTAGAAACAAAAGCCCATCGCCTTGTGTGGTTCGGCGTGATGGCCAGGTGGGCGCACCAGCGCCATCGCCGATTCGCCCGTCGTCCACGCGTGACGAGCCGCGTCGATCGTGGCGCCAGCAGCCAGGCGAGCCACGTCGTACGACTCCGGACTCGTATACGTGTCGTCATCAATCATCACGGCTTTGCCGGCCGTGGCCTCGATCGCATCCAGATACGCCGCGGTGTGGACGAGCGCGAGTTCCTCGCGCGTCGCCATGCGGGGTTCGCGCACCGCGCCGCCGCCGGCAGCGAATGCCCCCGCGACAGCCTCGAGGACCTCGCCGCGCTCGATGCGTTCTGGATGGCCGGGTGGAGGACAGTGCTCGGAGAATCTGGGGGAATGGAGGAGGAGCATCGTTATTGAGGATTGAGGATTGAGGATTGAGGATTTGGATTGGGGGATTGCTCCAGACTCCGCATTGCCGCTTCCAATTGCAGTCGCCCCCGCTCCACGCTCGCCTCTTCCGTATTCGCGACGTACAGCGGCTCCCCGATGTTGATGGAAATTGTCGCGCCGGGTTTGGGGATCTGCTGGCGGTCCCAGCTGTTCACGGTCCAGTACGGGTCCGCTTCGACGTGAAACGGCACGATGGGATGGCCGGTGGCGCCAGCGAGCCAGGCGGCGCCTGGTTGCGCGACACGGGCGGGCCCACGCGGGCCATCCACCGTGAATGCCACCGGCTGGCCGGCCGCCAGGGTGCGCCGCATCTGCACGAGCGCCTTCGCACCGCCGCGCGAGGACGAGCCACGAGCCGCTCCGTACCCGAACTTCGCAATGATGCGCGCAATCCATTCGCCGTCAAAGTTCTCGCTGGTGATAACCACAATGCCGCGATCGCGGAAGTACGGGAGCCCGGCGAGAATCCGGCCGTGCCAGAAGGCGAGGATCGGGACTTCCCCCACACGCGCAAGCGCATCGAAGTGGTTGGCGCCGGTGGCGCGAAACGTCCAGGTGCCCGCCAGGGCCTCGATGAGGGGCCAGCCGAGCGTGGCGATGGCCGACACCTGCGCCCGCTTCGCCCAGGACTCACGCCAGGCGGAGTCTGCAGCCATCAGGGGCGATCGTCAGGCGCGCACTTGGGTGTGAGCGCCTTCATCTTGCCGTCCACGTAGGTCATCAGATCGACCATCTGCACCGGCGCGTTGGTGGACGCCTGCGCGCCCTTGAGCATGATCGAGCAGAAGGGGCACGCCATCACCACCGTGCCGGCGTTGGTCGCCTGCAACTGCTCGAAGCGTTCCTGGCTGATGCGTTTGCCGGACTCGTGCTCCTCAAACAACAAACCACCGCCTGCGCCGCAGCAGAACGGATTGTCCCCATGACGCGTGGGTTCGGTCACGGTCGCGCCAAATCGCTCCAGCAGCGCCCGTGGCTCGGCGTGCACATCGGCATACCGTCCAAGGTAACAGGGGTCGTGGTACGTCACGTTGTCTTTTTCGCGCCACTCGAGCATCACGTCGCGAGTCAGTTCCTCGACAAGCGATGCCGAGTGCACCGCCTCAACCGTGTAGCCCATCAGCTCATAGTCGTGACCGAGCGTCTTCACGCAATGCGGGCAGGACGTGACGATCTTCTTCACACCGGAGGCGCGCAGGTCTTCGATGTTCTGTGCCGCCAGCTCCTGATACATGTATTCGTTGCCGGTGCGCTTGGCGACGTCCCCGGTGCACCGTTCCTTCGACAGCACACCGAACGTCTTGCCGCGCGACCGCAACAGGTCGAACAGCGACCGCATCGACTTCTGGTAGTCCGCCTCGAAGGCGCCGGCACATCCCAGCCACACCAGATACTCGTGTTTCGCCGGGTCAAACGTCTCCAGCGCCGCCGACTGCACAAACTTGGCGCGCTGGTCGTACATCAGGCCCCAGATGTTCTGCCGCCGTTCAAGGTTCGTGAACAGCGGCGTCAGGAACTCCGGCGCCTCGCCATTGGATACAAGACCGCGCCGGGCGCCGATGATGTTCGGCAGGTGCTCCACGCCAACCGGACACGCCTGCTCACACGCACCACACGTGGTGCACTGCCAGAGCACGTCCTGGTCGTAGACATCAAGCAGGCGCTTGTCCATCTCCCCCGCCAGAAGCGCCGCTTCGTTCTGCAACGGAATCATCTTCGGATTGAGCCGTTTCCCTGTGCCAAACGCCGGACAGTTGTCCTGACAGCGTCCACACTCCACACACGAAAACGCGTCCAGTACCGTCTTCGACGGCAGGTCCTTCACCGTCTCAAGGCCGACCTGTTCCTTCTCGAAGTCGAGGTTGGGGACGGTGCCGAGAATCGGCGACTTCAGGAACACCGCCGCCGGCGAGATGATCAGATGCAGATGTTTTGAGTTCGGCAGCAGCACCATGAAGATCAGGATGATCAACATGTGCACCCACCAGTTCACCCGTCCGATGAAGTCGGTCTCGTACACGAAGCTGACGAAGTAGGTCACCATCAACATCGCGATGAAACACGCGATGAGCAGCGACTCCTTCGACACCGTCGCGCCCAGCCCCGGGGGACGCACGATGCCTCGGCGAATCGCCAGCCCGATGATGCCAATCAACACGCCGGCTGCAAACGGCGCCAGCGCCCACTTGTAGACCAGAAACGGCGTGGTGTGGGTCACGTCCACGAGGCCCAGGCCCCGCAACATCTCGGCGGTCGTGTATCCGCCAAACGCCACGAAGCCCCAGAACACCGCCAGGTGCGCGATCCCCGCCGCCTTGCGCGCAGAGATGACTTTCGACTGGAACACCACCTCGCTGATGAACCGGTCCATCCGCGCGCCCAGGTGGTCAAAGGTGAAATTGTTTGGCGCCGCCTGGATCAGTTTCAGCCGCGTGGACATCTGCGCCAGAAACCCCGCGACAAAGGCGACAAATACAATCCGGAATGCCCAGACGTCCCAGTTCATGGAGGAATCATAACTGGGCCGTGAGTACAATGTCCCGATGATCGTCGGCATCACCAAAGAGTCCATCCCCGGGGAGCGCCGCGTCGCAGCCACACCGGACTCGGTCACCAAACTCCAGTCATTCGGTTTTGCCGTGCTCGTCGAATCCGGCGCCGGTCTCGCGGCGGGATTTGCCGACGAGGCCTATGCGGAGGCGGGGGCGCGCATCGCGTCGACAGCCGAGACGTGGGCGGCGCAGGTCGTCATCAAGGTCCGCCCGCCACAGGACGCCGAGGTGGACCGCCTGAACGCCGGCCAGACACTCATCAGTTACCTCTACCCGGCGCAAAATGGACCACTGGTTGAACGCCTGATCGAGCGCGGCGTCACGGCCGTGGCCATGGATCAGGTGCCGCGAACCACCCGCGCACAGAAGGTGGACGCCCTGTCCTCGACGGGCAACCTGTCGGGCTACCGTGCGGTGCTCGAAGCAGCCCACGTGCTGCAGCGCCCCATGGGTGGCCAGACGACGGCGGCCGGCAAGATCCTCCCCTGCAAGGTGCTGGTCATTGGTGCCGGCGTCGCCGGGCTCGCGGCCATCGGGGCCGCCCGCGCGCTCGGCGCCATCGTCCGCGCCTTCGACACTCGCCCGGCGGTGAAGGAACAGGTCGCGTCGATGGGCGCCGAGTTCCTGCAGGTCGAGATCGACGAAGACGGCACGGGACAGGGCGGCTACGCAAAGGAAATGAGCCCGGCGTTCATCGCGGCCGAGATGGCGCTGTTCGCCGCGCAAGCCAAAGAGGTGGACGTCATCATCACGACGGCGCTCATCCCCGGCAAACGCGCACCGATTCTCATCACCGCCGACATGGTGCGGTCGATGAAGCGCGGGGCCGTGATTGTCGACCTCGCGGCGGAAACGCAGGGCAACTGCGAGCTGACGACGCCGGGTGAAGCCGTCACGGTCGATGGCGTCACCATCATCGGATACACGGACCTGCCGTCGCGGCTGGCACTCCAGGCGTCATCGCTCTACGCCCAGAACATCGTGCATCTGCTCGACGAAATGGGCGGCGCCGCGAAGTTCGGCATCGACGAGAGCAACGACATCGTGCGGCCCATGACGGTGGTGAAGCAGGGAGTGCTGTCGTGGCCCCCGCCTGCGATATCGCCTTCGCATCCGCCTTCGCTACCGGTGCCTTGGGCACCAGCTACGGCGGACTCGCCCGCTCGCGCGGGCTCGCCCACACCACCCACATCTGCCCAGCCTCGCCCAGCCGCCAAACCGCCCAGCCACGGAGCTCCTGCCGGTAATACGTCGTGGACGGTCATCGGGGTGGTGGGCGTCGCGCTCTTTGTGATTGGTCTCGGTGCGCCGCAGAACTTCCTGACGCACCTCACGGTGTTTGTGCTGGCGTGTGTGATTGGCTATCAGGTCGTCTGGAGTGTGACGCCTGCGCTGCACACGCCGCTGATGAGTGTCACCAACGCCATCAGCGGCATCATTGTCATCGGTGGCATGTTGCAGATTGGTGGGGGCCTGACGTCGGCGGCCAGCATCATCGGCGCCATCGCAATCTTCCTGGCTGCCCTGAACATCTCCGGCGGCTTCCTTGTGACCCACCGCATGCTGAAGATGTTCCGCCGATGACGATGACCACGTCGCTTCTTACTACGTCGTATCTGGCCGCCGCTGTCCTGTTCATCCTGAGTCTGAAGGGACTCTCGCATCCGGAGACTGCGCGGCGCGGCAATCAGTTCGGCGCACTCGGCATGTTGATCGCGGTCGTCGCAGTGGCCCTGCATATGGGCATCCTGGCATCTCCGACGCTGATTGGGGTACTTGCGGTCGCGTCCATCATCGGGGCGCTGGTGGCGGCGCGGGTCGCCATGACGGACATGCCGCAGTTGGTGGCACTGCTCCACAGTTTCGTCGGTGCTGCGGCCGTGCTTGTCGGCCTCAGCAACCACATGGCGCCGGCGGTGGAACTCACCGGCATCGACAAGACCATTCACGATGTCGAGACGTATCTCGGCATCTTCATCGGGTCCCTGACGTTCACCGGGTCCGTCATCGCGTGGGGCAAACTGCAGGGTGTCATCCGGAGCAAGCCGTTGCTGCTGCCGGCCCGGCATCTGCTCAACCTCGCCATGCTCGTCGCCTGTGTCTGGCTCGGATGGGTCTACCTTGGTCAGGGCCACGACGGGCTACAGACGCTGCTCATCATGACGGCCATCGCGGGCCTCATCGGCATCCACCTCGTGATGGCCATCGGCGGCGCCGACATGCCGGTGGTCGTATCGATGTTAAACAGCTACTCGGGCTGGGCGGCATCCGCGGCCGGCTTCATGTTGTCGAACGACCTGCTGATCATCACGGGCGCGCTCGTCGGATCGTCAGGCGCGATTCTGAGTTACATCATGTGCCGCGCGATGAACCGATCGTTTGTGTCGGTCATCCTCGGCGGGTTCGGTGCCGACGAGGGCGCCGCCCCTGCGGCGGGCAGTGTGGCTATCACCGGCGACCTGGTGCCCACATCGGCCGAAGAAGTCGTCGGCCTGCTGCGAGCCGCGTCGTCTGTGATTGTCGTGCCGGGCTACGGCATGGCGGTGGCGCAGGCGCAGCACCCGGTGAAGGAGATCGTCCAGATCCTCCGCGCCGCCGGCAAGAACGTGCGCTTTGCGATTCACCCGGTCGCGGGCCGTCTGCCCGGCCACATGAACGTGCTCCTGGCTGAGGCGAACCTCCCGTACGACATCGTGCTCGAGATGGACGAGATCAACGATGACTTTCCGAAGACGGATGTTGTGCTCGTCATCGGGGCCAACGACATTGTGAATCCGAGCGCGCTCGACGACCCGTCGAGCCCTATCGCCGGCATGCCGGTGCTGCACGCCTGGGAATCGGCCGCCTGCATCGTGTTCAAACGCGGCAAGGGCGCCGGTTACGCAGGCGTCGAGAATCCGCTGTTCTTCAAACCCAAGACAAAAATGCTCTATGGCGATGCGAAGAAGTCGGTCGACGCGATTCTGTCGCTGCTGAAGGCATAACGGCGTGACTCCCGAAGAGGCCGTCGCCGGGCTGCGATCCGGCATGAAGATTTTCGTGCACGGGGCAGCGGCGACGCCGACCCCCCTGCTTGACGCCATGGCCCGCCGGTCCGACCTGACCGACGTCACCATCTAGCACCTGCACACGGAAGGGCCGATGGCCTTCGCCGAACCGGAGCATCGGGACGCGTTCCGATCGGTGTCGCTGTTTACGGGACCGGCGTTCCGCACGCCTGTGAACGAGGGCCGGGCCGACTACGTGCCCATTTTCCTGTCGGACATCCCGTCGCTGTTCCTGTCAGGGCGCATCCAGCTCGACGCCGCACTGCTCCAGGTGTCCCCACCGGACCGTCACGGCTACTGCACGCTTGGCACGTCGGTGGATGCCGCACTGGCCGCAGCTCAGTCGGCCCCGCTGCTGATTGCCGAGGTCAATGCGCAGATGCCGCGCACCCACGGCAATACCCTCGTGCCGTTCGCGCGACTCAACCACACGATCACGACGGACCGCCCATGGCCAGGCCACCCTCCACGACCCTCGGGTCCCGTGGAGGATGCCATCGGCGCCCACGTTGCCGCGCTGGTGCCCGACGGGGCCACCTTGCAGCTGGGCATTGGCGCGATCCCGGATGCGGTGTTGCGCCGCCTGACCGACAAACACGATCTGCGTGTCCACACCGAAATGTTCTCCGACGGCATGGTGGACCTGAGTCGCGCCGGCAACGTCACCAACGCGCGCAAACAGGTGCATCGCGGGCGGACGGCCACCAGCTTCGTCAATGGATCGCAGCGGGTGTTTGATTTCGTGAACGACAACCCGTTTGTCGAATTTCATCCATGTGACCGCACCAACGACACGGCGCTCATCAGGAACAACGACTCGGTTGTCGCAAACAACTCCGCGCTGGAGGTGGACCTGTCGGGTCAGGTCTGCGCCGACTCGATCGGGTTCTCGATCTATTCGGGCATCGGCGGCCAGATGGACTTCATGCGGGGCGCCGCCCTGTCCCGGGACGGCCGCCCGATCATCGTGCTCCCGTCAACCGCCGCCCGCGGCACCGTCTCGCGTCTGGTCGCCTCGCTCAAGCCCGGTGCGGGTGTGGTCACCACCCGTGGTCATGTCCACTGGATCGCGACCGAATACGGCGCCGTCAATCGGTTCGGGAGGAGCCTCAGGGAGCGCGCCGCCGCCCTCATCTCCATCGCCCACCCCGATCATCGTGCTGATTTGCGACGTGCCATGACCGACATCCGGCACTTCGATATGGGACTGTGACGATCGCCGGTAGAATGCCGGCCATGCCCCGAAACGCCCTGCGCACCCTGCTCGCCCTGACGGCCCTGCTGGCCGTCGCCGTCCCGTCACTGAGCGCACAAGAAGCCCGACGCCGCTGGGAACTGCAGCGCCAGATCCGGCTCGACAAGTTCGAGCAGGTGTTGCCAAAAGCGATGCACGACTCCGCCATCGACATGTGGATCGTGGCCGTCAAGGAAAACCATACGGATCCACTCTGGGAGGACCTGGGCCGTGGCTACGTCACCGGCATCGGCTACTACGTCTTCACCGTGCGCGGCCCCGGCAAAGTCGAACGCGCCGCCCTCGGCCCGTCGGGCTACATGCTCGAGCAATCAGGCGCGTACGACATCTTCGGCCCGGCATCACAACTCGCCCAATTCGTCCGCGCGCGTGACCCGAAACGCATCGGCGTCAACATGTCGCAGGAAATGGGGACGGCCGACGGACTGACGTTCACCATGCACGCGCACCTCGTACAGACCCTCGGCGAGACCTACGGCGCCCGTCTCGTCAGCGCGGAACGGCTGGTCAGTGACTTCCGCTCGCATCGCGTCGCATCAGAAATCGTCGCCTACGGAGAAGCCGCCGGCCTCGCCGTCCAGCTCGCCGAGCGCGCGCTCTCAAACGAAGTCATCACACCCGGCAAAACCTCCCTCGAAGAAGCCGCGTGGTGGTTGCAGGACCGCCTGCTCGAACGCGGACTCGGCTCGTCGTTCGACATGCCCTCGGTCTACGTCACCGGCCCCGACGGCATCGTCGCCACGTCAGATGCGTATGTCGTGCAACCGGGCGATGTGATCATGATCGATTGGGGCGTCGTGCTGATGAACATGGCCACCGACGTCAAGCGGGTAGCCTACGTCCTCAAACCCGGCGAGACCAAACCACCCGCGAGCATCCAGGCCGCGTTCGACAGGGCCATCAAGGTACGCGATGCAATCAAGCCGGCGTTGTTTCCCGGCCGCACCGCAGCGGAGACCATGAAAGTCATGGACGCGGCGCTCGCCAAGGCCGGCTACGGCGTCATCGCGTTCAACCGGCCGAACGCAGACGACAAGACCGACGTCGCCTACGGGTTCCATCCGGTCGGCAACGCCGGACATGATGTCGGGCCCTCGATGACCACCTGGCAGCCGCTGCAGCAGACGTTCACACTGCACCGGCAGCACATGTTCTCGTTTGAGTACTTCGCCTACTCTCCCATCGCGGAGTGGGGCGGCAAGAAGCTGCGCGTGCCGATTGAAGACAGCGCAATCGTCATGGAGGGCGGCGTGCAGTTTCTTCACGCGGCGAACCACCGACTCCTGGTGATTCGATAGACCGGTCCCGGTTACCCGAGCACCTGCTGATACAGCCGGCGTACGGCGGCCGTGTGGTTGTCGTAGGAGAGATGCGCCACACTGGCCGGCGCAGCCACTCCCATTCGACCTGCCAGTCCGGCGTCCGCGTGCAACAGCCGCAGGCGCTCGACCATGCGAGCCGACACAAAACCGGTCGACGATGACCCGGCGCGACGAGCCTCGTCGCGCATCACATGTACGAGATGGAGGATGTGCGTATTGAGGCTTGTCACGACGCGCCGCGCACGCCGCAAGACGCCATGGGCCGTCGCCGCGACACACTGGCCCATCACGCCGTCAAACAGGTCCACGGACTCGGCCGCGCCGGCCAGGCGCGCATCAAAGTCCTCGTCCTCCAGGGACGTCAGCCAGTCGGACCGGTCATTGGATGTGCGTGTGCTCTCTCTGTGTGGGTGATCAGACCAAACTGCAGAAACCGCCTGGTGAACTGTCTGTCAGTCGTCGTCGCGGCCAACCGCGGCACAAACACGACGGAGGTCAGGGCGCCAAACGCGCCAACCACAAGCCCCAGACGGCCCAGGGCGCCGACATTCGCGACCGATACCGCATCACCAAAAATGGCCGCGAACCAGACGACGAACTGTCCCTGCAGGACGAAGTAGACCGCATTGGGCAACCTCGGCAGAAGGTACCGCCCTACGGCGCGCACAGCATCGGCTGAGACAGGCTCTCCGGCCACCGCTGTCGGACGGCTGCGATCTGCCGTCCACGCGGTCACCAGTGCGGCCGCGAGCGCCGTCGCCACTGCGGCGGTCGCATTCCTCCAGCTGACGTACAGAATCACGCCGGCCAGCGCCACCCGCACAAGCGCGCCGGCCAGTTCCGCTCGATAACTCTCGTCGTATCTCCCATGCAGGCGCAGGTCGTACAACGACGTTGTGCCGTTGATCTGCCACCAGACAATCACGAGAATCAGCGCCGAGAGGGCGCCCAGATCCAGCAGGGTCAGCCCGGCGCCGACACCCCATCGAACCACGACCACGACCACCACCGGGGCGAGGGCGGCAAACAACCATCGGCGCACCGTGAACACGGCTGGCGCGATCGCTGCGTAGGCCTCGTGGCCGGAGCCCTGTCGATGAAAAACAAATACGCGAGGGCGGAAAAGCTGCCCAGGTCGGTCACGAACGAAAACGTGATGAGGATCGAGGACGCGACCGTGTAGTTCGCAAACTCGTCGACGGAAAGGGTGTTGGTGAAGAGGAGCCCGGCGCCGATCGCCGTGGCCTGCAGGATGAGCTGGACGGAAAAAACCGCGCGGCCACACCGGCCCAGCGCTGCGCCCGCACGAGCACCGCGTCGGGCGTCGGCGCTGGCGCGGGCAGGTCGTCCAGCACGTCCTACGTCTTGAGCGCTGCGATCACCGCCGGGACGACGTCAAACAGGTCGCCGACAATGCCGTAGTCCGCGATTTCGAAGATCGGAGCCTCGGCGTCCTTGTTGATGGCCACGATCGTCCGGGTGCCCTTCATGCCGACGACGTGCTGGATCGCGCCAGAGATGCCCAGCGCCAGATACAGCTTCGGCGCCACGGTCTGCCCGGAACTGCCGACCTGACGTTCCATGGGCAACCAACCGGCGTCACAGATGGGACGCGAGGCGGCCAGTTCGGCCTGAAGCGCCTCTGCCAACTGCTTCGCGAGTTCGATGTGTTCGGGGCCCTTGATGCCGCGGCCGACCGACACAATGCGCTCGGCCTGCGTCAGGTCCACGGCCTGCTTGGCTTCGCGGAACGGCGCCTCGGGCGTCTGCCGAATCGCCGCCGGATCCACCTGCGCGGCGACCTGCCGCACGGCTGCGGCGGCGCTGCCCTTCCTCACCGCGTCCACACGGAACGCGCCAACCTGGAACGTCACGATGTGCGGCCCCGGGCCGTCAATGACCACATCGGCGTTGACTTTGCCCTGGAACATCAACCGCACGTACACGTGCGCGCCGTCCACCGATTTGAGGCCGACACAGTCGGCCACGAGCGGCGCGTTGAGACGCACGGCCAGTTTGGGTGCGAAGTCGCGTGTCTGATAGGTGTGCGGAAGCACCACATGCGAGGGTGCCTCCGTGCCGATGAGCGCAGCCAGCGCGGCCACGAATCCATCCGGGGTGTACGCGCCAAGCGCGTCGTGTTCAAGTGCAATGACACCAGCGACATCAGCCGCCGCGAGTTCGTTCGCCGGGCCGCTGACCGATGCGCCTGGCACGACGACCGTGATCGGGCCGCCCATCTGCTGCGCGGCGGCCACCGCTTCCCATGACGCCCGGTTGAGGACGCCGTCCTTTTGCTCCGCAATGACGAGGACCATGACTAGAACACCCTCGCTTCGTCGCGCAGCACGTGCACCAGTTCGGCCGCGGCTTCTGCCGGCGTGCCGCCGATGAGCCGTGTGGCCTTCGTTTTCTCGGGCACGTAGATGGACACGATGCGCTGACGCGCGGCGGCCGCCGCCGGCGCCGCCACGGCTTTGATGTCCTTCTTCTTGGCCGCCATGATGCCCTTGAGCGTGGCGTACCGCAGCTGATTGATGCCGCTCTGAATCGTGAGCACGGCCGGCAGGGGCATGCTGATCCACTGGAACCAGCCGCCTTCGAGCTCGCGCTTCACTTTGAGCGTCGAGCCCTCGACCTGCACTTCCATGATGATTGTCGAATGCGCCATCCCGAGACGTTCCGCGAGGATGACACCGACCTGGGCAAACCCCTGATCGTCGGACTGCAGACCGGTGAGGACGAGGTCACAGGCTTCGTCCTTGATGGCCGCCGCCAGCGCATCCGCCGCCGTGAAGGCGTCGGCCGTGGCGAGATGGTCACCCTCCACGTGAATGGCGCGGTCGGCGCCACGCGCCAGCGCCTCACGAATCACCTGCGTCACGCGCGCCGGGCCGGCCGACACGACAACCACTTCGCCGCCGTGTTTTTCCTTCAGCCGCAGCGCCTCTTCCAGCGCGTAGGCATCCGGCTCGTTCAGCTCCCAGGCGGCATCCTGGTCGCGGACCCAGGTCTTGTCGTCATTCACGCGCACCTGCCACTCGCGTGAAACGACCTGTTTGATACAGACGGCGATTTTCATGGATCTTCTTCTTACGCTTCGAACCGCTTCAGGAGCAACGTGCCGTTGGTGCCGCCGAAGCCGAACGAGTTCGACAACGCGTAGTCGATCGTCAACGGCCGCGCCGTGTGGGGCGCGTAGTCGAGATCACACGCCGGATCCGGATTCTCGAGATTCGCCGTCGGCGGGGCGATCTGATGCCGGACCGCAAGTGCGGTAATGCCGGCTTCAAGCCCGCCCGCCGCGCCCAGCAGGTGCCCGGTCATCGACTTGGTCGAGGACATGACCAGCTTGTGGGCGTGCTCGCCGAACGTCCGCTTGACCGCGAGCGTTTCGGTCGGGTCATTGATCGGCGTCGACGTGCCATGCGCGTTGATGTAGTTGACCTTGTCGGGTGTGATGCCGGCCTTGCGGAGCGCCATCTGCATCGACCGCACGGCGCCATCCGCATCCGGCGGCTGCCCCGTCAGGTGATACGCATCCGACGACAGGCCGTAGCCGACGACTTCGCAGTAGATCTGCGCGCCGCGCGCCTTGGCCGATTCGAGTTCTTCAAGGATGACAATGCCGGCGCCTTCACCGATGACGAAGCCGTCGCGATCCTTGTCGAACGGACGACTCGCCCTGGTGGGCTCGTCATTCCGCGTCGACAACGCGCGCATCGCGGCAAACCCGCCCACGCCCATCGGCGTGATCGCCATCTCCGACCCGCCCGCGATCATCGTGTCCGCGTCGCCGCGGCGGATGATCTCGAACGACTCACCAATGGCGTGCGCCGACGCCGTGCACGCCGTGCACGTCGCCATGTTCGGGCCCTTCGCGCCGAAACGAATCGACACATGGCCCGCCGCCAGGTTGATGATCGACGCCGGAATGAAGAACGGGGAAATCCGGCGCGGCCCGCCGTTCAGCAGTTCCTTGTGCTCGTTTTCGATCGTGAGGAACCCGCCGATGCCCGACGCAATGAACACGCCGGTCCGATCCGCATTCTCCGCCGTCACCGCCAGCTTCGCATCGTCGACCGCAAACTGCGAGGCCGCGATGGCGAACTGGATGAAGAGGTCGATCTTCTTGACCTCTTTTTTTTCCACGAAGTTGAGGGGGTCGAACGCCTTGACCTCGCCGGCGATGCGCGACGCGTGCTGCGAGGCATCAAAGCGCGTGATGGGGCCGATGCCGCTTGTACCGGCACACACCCCCGCCCATGTCGCCTCGGTCCCGAGCCCGACCGACGAAATCAGCCCGACGCCGGTGATGACGACGCGTCTGCTCACTTCTTCTTCGCGTGCTTTTCGATGTACTCGACGGCGTCCTTGACGCGCGTGATCTTCTCGGCGTCTTCGTCGGGAATCTCGATGCTGAACTCTTCTTCGAAGGCCATGACGAGTTCCACCGTGTCGAGCGAGTCGGCACCGAGGTCATCCACAAACGACGCGTCCTGCGTCACTTCGTCCTCGTCCACGCCGAGCTGTTCCACGATGATTTTCTTAACCTGATCTGCGACGGCCATTCGATCCTCCCTTAAGTGTGCATCCCGCCATTGACGGAAAGCACGTGCCCCGTAATATACGCTGCCTCGTCCGAGGCCAGAAACCTGACGGCTGCGGCGATGTCCTCGGACGTCCCGAGCCGCTGCAGCGGAATCTTCTTCGCCCACTCCTCGTGGGCCCCGGCGGAAATCGCCCGGGTCATGTCCGTGTCGATGAGTCCGGGGGCCACGGCGTTCACCGTGATCCCGCGGGACGCGACCTCCAGTGCCAGCGCCTTGGAGAACCCGATCAGGCCCGCCTTCGACGCCGCGTAGTTGGCCTGCCCAGGATTGCCCGCCTCACCCACAACAGACGTGATGCTGATGATACGGCCATGACGGGCCTTCACCATCGACTTGAGCACCGCCTGCACGCAGGTGTAGGCCCCGGTCAGGTTCGCGGCAATCACGGCGTCCCAGTCGTCGCGCTTCATGCGCAACATCAGCTGATCGCGGGTGACACCCGCGTTGTTGACCAGGATGTCGATCTTCTTGTGCCGTTCCAACACGCCGGAGACCACAGCCTCCACCGATGCCGGATCGGTCACATCGAGGCTGGCCAGTTCGGCGCTGCCGCCCGCCGCCCGAATCGCGTCCACCGTGCCGGCCGCGTTGTCGCCCCGTGCCGCCGCCACCACATGGGCGCCGCCCGAGGCGAGTGCCAGGGCAATCGCTCGACCAATTCCGCGTGACGCGCCGGTGACCAGGGCCACACGGCCCGTCAACATGAACATGACAGCCTTCCTACTTCAGCACACACGAGACGGATGGGCAACTGCGCAGATGGGTGGATGGGCATCTACCCAGCCGCCCAACAGCCCATCAGCCCGCCCGCAGAGCGCCCTTCAGCCGCCCCACAAGCCCCTCGTTGATGAGCTGCACGGCAGTGGCGATGCCATTCCGCACGGCGCGGGCATCTGACCGACCGTGGCCGACAATTGCCAGGCCGTTGACGCCCAGCAGCGGAGCCCCACCCCGCTCCCCCGCATCCATTCTGGCCTTGAGGCGCTTGAACCCGCGACCGACGAGCCAATTGGCGATCCGCGAAGCCAGTGACTGGCCCACTTCCCGCTTGAGCATGCGCTCGAGGGCCTCGACCAACCCCTCGCCCACTTTCAACGTGACATTGCCGGTGAAACCGTCTGCCACGATCACATCCACGCTGCCGCTGAACATGTCGCGCGCGTCGAGGTTGCCGGTGAACGTGAGTCCCGGCACGGCTGACAGCAGCGCGTGCGCTTCACGAATGAGTTCATTCCCCTTGCCCGGCTCCTCACCAATGGACAGGAGCCCCACCCGCGGGGCGTCGAGCTTCAGGACAACACGCGCGTGCGCCGCGCCCATCATGGCAAAGGCCCGGAGGTGCTCCGGCCGGCAGTCGAGTGTGGCGCCGGTGTCGAGCAGCACGGCCTGGCCGGCCAGCGTGGGCACCAGGACCGCGAGTGCCGGGCGATCGGCGCCCTCAAGCAGCCCAAACGCGGCATGGGCGGACATCAGCGTGGCGCCGGTATGGCCGGCGCTGTAACACGCGTCCGCGTCGCCACGCGCGACCGCCTCCATCGCCACCTTGATGGACGCACCGGGTTTGCGGCGCAGCGCCGCGAGCGGCGCTTCGTCCATCCCGATCACGTCGGGAGCCTCAACTTGTGTAATGCGGGAACACCAGTCGGACGCGGCCCCGGGCGTGTCCGCGACACGCGCCAGTGCCTCCGTCACGAGGGCCGTGGGGCCCACCAACTGGATGACGACGTCGAGATCGTGCGCCGCCGCGACCGCGCCGGCGACGACCACCGCAGGGGCGTGATCGCCCCCCATGGCATCAACCGCGATCGTCGGGCGTGACAGAAGCTAGTCTTCCTTGACCGCGCGGACCTGGCGGCCGTTGTAGAAGCCGCAGTTCGCGCACACCTGGTGCGGCAGCTTGGGCTCCTGACACTGCGGACAATTCGCCGAATTGACCTTCGTCAGCGAATCGTGCGTCCGGCGCTTGGATGTGCGTGCTTTGGAATGGCGTCGTTTTGGATTTGGCATCGTTCGTATCCCTGCTTACTGCTTCTTCAACTCCGCGAGCGCGGCCAGCCGTGGATCGATCCACTCCTGTTTGCACCCACACGTCTCACGATTGCGGTTCACACCGCACACCGGGCACAACCCCCGGCACTCGTCCTGACACAACGGCTTCATCGGCAGGGCCAGCACAAACTGCTCCCGCACGACGTGCCCGAGGTCGATGGATTCATCCTGATACTCGGCCAACCCGAGATCCCGATCCTCCACACCGTCCTCAATCTCACCCGACCGGACCGTCTCGGCGGTGACCTTCGCAAGGTCGCCCACCGGCACGAACCGGGTCTTCACGTGCGCGTCGACCGGCACCGCGAACGGCTCCAGACAACGGCTGCACGGCATATCCAGCGTGGACGTCACGGTAACATCGAGCACCACAGCCGTGCCTTTGTCGCGGCGCACGGTGCCCTTCACCGTGGTGACGCCGGGGACCGTGTACTCGTCCTTCAAGTCCGCACACACCTCGGGATCAATCTGCCGATTGATTTCCACGGCATCCCGGCGCAAGCGACTGATATCGAGCAGCATGGTCCCCTCTACCGGCCAAGGCCGACAGCGCAAACAGGGATTCTAACACTGTCCGCTAGTCCGCAGTCCGGGGGTCCGGCTACACACTCCAGGACCTCGGCACAAACAGGTCCTCGAACAGGGCCACGGCGTAACGATCGGTCATTCCGGCCAGAAAGTCCCGGGCGGCGGCGTCCAGGCCCTCGGATTCGACGGTCACGGGGTCCAGGAACTGCTCGGGACGGGCCCGGAGCTTGTCCCACAGGCCCCCCAGAATGCCGGCCGCTTTCTCGAATTCGGCCGTCGCCCTGGGGTTTTCGTAGACGGCCTGGAACAGGAACGTCCGCATATCCAGGGTCGCCTGGAGCACCTCGTCGCTCATCCGGATCTCGGTCAGGTCGCCCTCGAGGGTCTCGGTGACCACATCGGTGACCATCGTGTTGATGCGCTGGGAGGACGTCGTCCCCAAGCAGGACGTGGCGCTCGCCGGCAGGTCGGCGGGATCGAGCACCCCGGCCCGCACGGCATCGTCGATGTCGTGATTCACGTAGGCGATGATGTCGGCCACCCTGGCGATCTGCCCTTCGATGGTGGACGCCCGATGCTCGGGAGGCGCCCCCACCGGGAGGCCGTGTTTCCCCTTAGAATGGCGGGCGATCCCGTCGCGCACTTCCCACGACAGATTCAGCCCCTGCCGATTGTTCTCGAGCACATCAACAATGCGCAGGCTCTGTTCGTGATGGCTGAAGCCGCCGGGCACGAGTTTGTCGATCACCCGCTCGCCGGCATGACCAAACGGCGGATGCCCGAGGTCGTGCCCCAGCGCAATGGCTTCCGTGAGTTCCTCGTGCAGCCGCAACACCTTCGCGATGCTGCGCGCGATCTGCGACACCTCAAGCGTGTGTGTCAGTCGAGTGCGGTAGTGATCCCCGGCGGGCGCGAAAAACACCTGCGTCTTGTGTTTCAGACGACGGAACGACTTCGAGTGAATGACGCGGTCGCGGTCGCGCTGAAAGATCGGCCGAATCGGATCCGGAGGTTCCGCCTGCACCCGCCCCTTGCTTGTGCGGCTGCGTGACGCCTGCGGCGCCAGCGTTTCGTCTTCCCTCGCCTCCAGCTGTTCTCGAATCGACATGATGCGGACAGTTTACCGTGCCGGGAAGAACGTCGTGCCCTGCGCCATCGGCTCGATGCCGAAAATTGTCGCGACCGTCTGTCCCAGGTCTGCAAAGGACTTGCGGGTGCCCAAATCGTGCCCAGATATCGCGCCTGCGCCACATAGCAGCACCGGCACGTGCTCACGCGAGTGATCAGTGGAGGGTGTACCAGGATCATTGCCATGGTCCGCCGTCACGACGAGAAGATCACCGTCGCGCAACGCCGGCAGGAGCTGCGTGAGCCGCGCATCAAAACGCTCGAGGTTGGCGGCATACCCCTCGACGTCGTTGCGATGCCCATACTTCGTGTCGAAGTCCACAAGGTTCACAAAGATCAGACCGCGGTCGGTGGTGTGCAGTTCCTGCAGCAACACGTCCATGCCGTGATCGTCGGACGTCGTGTGGATGGCCTTGGTCAGTCCGCGCCCCGCAAACAGGTCTTCGATCTTGCCGATGCCGACGACGGGGTGACCGACGGCTTTGAGACGATCGAGCACAGTGTTGCTGAACGGATCCAGTGCGTAGTCGTGGCGGTTGGACGTGCGCGAGAAGTTGCCGGGCTCGCCGACAAACGGCCGCGCGATCACACGGCCCACACCGAGGCCACGGCCGACGAGATCAAACGCCACCTCGCAGTAACGATACAACTCTGGGATCGAGACCACGCCTTCGTGCGCGGCAATCTGGAACACGCTGTCGGCCGACGTGTATACGATCGGCGCGCCGGTGCGCATGTGTTCGGGGCCGAGTCGATCAATGATCTCGGTGCCGGACGCGACAACGTTGCCGATCGATGCACGGCCAATCCGGCGCTCGAACTCCGCAATGATCTCCGCCGAAAAACCGTGAGGAAACGTCGGGAACGGCTTGTCGAGCACGATGCCCATCAGTTCCCAGTGGCCGGTGACCGAATCCTTGCCAGGCGACGCTTCCGCCATGCGCCCGAATGCGCCCCGCGGCGTGCCACCATGACGCGGGATCGTCGCGCTGGCGCCGTCATTGATACGCGCCACACGATCGAGCCCGAGCGATCGCAACGTCGGCACTTTGAGCGGCACGGCATCCGCGATGTGCCCGAGCGTATCCGCCCCTTCGTCACCATACACCGCTGAATCTGGCAGTTCCCCACATCCGACTGAATCCATGACGATGACGATGACGCGGGTGGTGGGCACGAAGCTCATTGTTGATCGACCACGGGTTTTTTCACCATGAAGGGCCGTGAGGGACCATGAAGGCTGCAAGCGCCTCATGTTGAATCGCAGGATCAGTCCCCGGGCCGGTGAGCCAGCGCACATCAGGCTCCTTGCGGAACCACATCACCTGACGACGGGCATACCGCATGTTCTCGCGCACGATGAGGGTGCGCGTGGCGGCTTCGTCGCGCACGCCCTGGCGCATCTCGATGATCTGTCGATAGACCAGGCCACTGAAGGCGTGGGCGGTCTCGGGAACACCGGATGCAATCAGCGCCTCGACCTCGGCCACCACGCCGCGCGCGAATTGCGCGTCCACGCGGCGGGCCACACGTTGCTCCAGGTCGGGGCGAGGGTCGATCAAGCCGATCGTGAGAAAGCGCCATCCGGCGAGTGGTGACACGGTGTTCTCAAAGTGCGTCGTCAACGGCTGTCCGGTGACGAGATATACCTCAAGCGCGCGCTGAATCCGTTTCAGGTCGCGCGGCAAGATCCGCAACGCCGAGACCGGGTCAACACGCGCGAGCCATCGATGCAGGGATTCGACGCCTCTCCGCCCGGCGATGCGCTCGAGACGCGCGCGGATCTCATCGTGGCGCGCAGGTCCAGGAAACAGTCCACGCACCAGCGCGCGGTAATAGAACCCGGTGCCTCCCACCAGAATCGGCACTTTGCCGCGAGCACGAATGTCGCGCGCGGCGGCCGCCGCATCGTTCGCAAACGCCGCGGCCGAATAGGTCTCCGTCGCATCCACGACGTCAATGAGGTGGTGCGGTATCCCCCGCCGCTCCTCCAGAGTCGGCTTGTCGGTGCCGATATCGATGCCGCGATAGACGGCCGTGGAGTCGCACGAGATGATTTCTCCATTCAGCGCCGTCGCCAACGCCACGCCGAGCGCAGTTTTTCCCGTGGCAGTCGGACCCACCACGGAGACCAACTGTGGTCGGGAGTCCAGGGTCCAGGGTTCGGTCACCGGAGAACGTTGTAGAGGAAGGTCACCGTGAAGAAGGCCTTGTCGTCCGGGTATTCGGCCGGCAGGGGTACGGTGGGGCTGGATGATCGCAACGCATTCATCGCCGCCTGATCCAGCGGGCGATGTCCGGAGGTCTTCAGCAGTTCGACGTCCGTGATGAACCCGTTGCGATGCACGTTGAACGTGATGACGACGCGGCCGGGTGTGATCTGCGCGATGGCTGGAATGAACCAGTTGCTCTTCACCTGCGCCACAAACCGGCGCAGCCACCACCCGAAGTCCACACCTTTGGCGTCAAAGCTGATTTGCGCGTCCTGCTCCGCCTGGCCGCCGCGATCATTCGCAAAGTTGTCCTGCCTCAGATACTGCTGCAGGTTCTGGAGGGAACGCGCGAGGCCCTCACCGGCCGCGCGGGTGGGCGTGGGTTCCTGCTGGAGGATGGACGTCGCGTCCGACTGGGGCGGTGACCGATCGGGGGTGGTTGGACCGTTCCCGCGATCGCCCCCCGGCGGCTCCATGGGCGGCCCACCCACCACCTTGTCCGGGGTGTTGCCCCGGGAAAACGGCGCCGGGTTCTCCGGAGCAGGAGGCCGCTCAATCGTGGTCGCGCGCCGGTCGAGGTCCGAGGCTTCGGCGACCGGCGGAGGCGGCACAGACCGCTCCATGAGCGGTTCCATCATCACGAACTGCACGTTGTCCTGCGGCGCGCGCGCGGGCACGGCCTGTACGACCTCGCTCTCGAAGAGGCCCTTCGGCGTCAGGAGGTACGCGATGACGAGCAGGAGATGGAAGACCAGCGACAGCAGGACGCCCTCCCGCCGCGAAATCACGGGCGGGACGCTGGGCGTCTCAGGACGATGGTCTTCAAAATCCAGATACATGGAGCACTTCGAGTCTACCCGCGGGTGGCGATATAGAGGTAGACGGTGCCGAAGGTCAAAGGGACTGTGCGCACGGTCGCAAATCCGTGGTTTTTCAGCATCGCGGCGAAGGCGTCCGGCTCAGGAAACTGATCGACGGATGCCGGCAGGTAGCTGTAGGCCTCGTTGTGCTTCGACCCCATACGACCGATTATCGGCAGCAGGTATTTGAAGTACCAGCGGTAACACTGCTTGATGCCGGGGATTTCCGGTCGGCCGAATTCCAACACGGCGAGGCGGCCACCGGGCTTGAGCACCCGGGCGAACTCCCGAATGCCCAGTTCGTAGTTGTGCACGTTGCGGATGCCGAAGGCGACCATCGCGGCATCAAACGACGCGTCAGGAAGCGGCACGTTGGTGGCGTCACCACGCACCAGATGCACGCGATCGGCCAACCGGGCCTTGCGCACCTTGTCGAGGCCGAGGCGCAACATCTCCCCGGCGAAATCCACACCGATCACCTGCGCGGCCTGTCCGCCTGTGGCGGTGACGGCCTTGATCGCAAGGTCCGCCGTGCCGGTGCACATGTCGAGCACCTGTTCGGTGCCGGTGAGGGCTAGTTCCCGGATGCCGCGCGCACGCCAGCGCTGATCGAGCCCAACGCTGAGCACCCGGTTCATGCGATCGTAGCGATAGGCAATCCGATCGAACATGCCGGAGATACGCGACGGCTCACGCGACGTGGAAACCACTACTCACCTTTCCATGGCGCGAACAGATGTTGTTCGAACCCGAGGGCATTGAGGATCTTGCCGGCGATGAAATCCGCCAGGTCGTCGATCGTCTTCGGTTGCTGGTAAAACGCCGGCATCGCCGGCAGGATCATCGCGCCCGCTTCTGCGGCCGCGACCTGATGCCGAAGCGCCGGGAGGCTCATCGGGGTTTCACGCGGCACGATCACGAGGCGCCGGTGTTCCTTCAGCATGACATCGGCGGCGCGTTCGATGAGGCTGCGCGAGAGCCCAAGCGACACGCCGGCGAGGGTCTTCATCGAACACGGCACAATCACCATGCCCGAGCAGCGATGACTGCCGCTGGCCAGCGAGGCGCCCAGATCCTTGTTGCTGTGCACGACGAATGTGCCGTTGCGCACCGCTGCGCCATACCGCGCTTCGAGCAAGTCCTGCAGACGGTCCACTTTGGCATCGGTGCCCAGTTCGTCCATCAGCAGGCGTTTGCCATAGTCGGAGAACACGATCTCCAGATGGCAGCCGATTTCCATCAACGCCGCGATGGTGCGCACGGCATAAATCGCGCCTGAAGCTCCGGTCACGCCGACCGCAATTGAAGGTTTCATGCCCACCACACATCCGCCGCCGTCGTGGCGAGATACAGCAGGCCGACCCATCCGTTCAGGTCAAAGGCAAACTTGACCTGCGACAGATCGTCGGCGCGCACGAGGGACTGTTCGTAGACGAGAAGCAGCGCGACGCCCGAGACGCCACCTGCGTAGATGGCGCCGAGGTCGGCCACGACGCCAAGCGCGGCCAGACACACGACGGTGACCACGTGCATGGCGCGGGAGATCGCCAGCGACCGGGGCACACCGAACCTCACAGGAATCGACCGCAGCCCTTCGCGGCGGTCGACGTCGATGTCCTGACACGCGTAGAGCACGTCAAACCCACCGACCCACGTGCCGATCGCCAGGCCGAGCAACCAGGGCTCCCAGCCGCCACGCCCGCCCGCGGCCAGCCAGCCACCAACAGGCGCCACGGCCATCGCGAGGCCAAGGAACAACTGCGTGTAGGACGTGAACCGTTTTGCGAGTGAGTACCAGAAGACGATCGCGAGTGCCACCGGCGACAGCGCAAAACAGACCATGCCGAGCGGATACGTGGAGGCGACAAACGCGAGCGAGGAGGCCACCACAAAGGCGATGGTTTCGCGTCTCGACATCCGTCCCTGCGGCAGCTCCCGCATCGCCGTACGCGGATTGCGGGCGTCAAAGGCCGCATCCGACAGCCGATTAAATCCCATCGCGGCACTTCGCGCCGTCACCATGCAGGCGATGATCCACAGCAGCCGCGTCCAGTCCCACGGCACCACGCGCGCAGCCAGCAACACGCCCACGAGCGCAAACGGCAACGCAAACACCGAGTGGCTGAAGCGGACAAACGACGCGTAGGTGCGAAGGCGGGCAATCATGGGGCGGTGAGATCCACAAGCGACACCGACGAGGCCGGCACGCCGCTCACCAGATATTCTTCCACATCCCCCCCACGCATCAGGCCGGACGGCAGTTGCACCGCCACAAATTTCGCGAGTTTTCCTGTGGAGATAGTGCCGTAGTCCCGCGTGTACCCCAGTGCCTCGGCTCCCACGCGGGTGGCGCTCTCCAGCAGACGGGCCGCATCCACCTCCGGCGCCAACCGGCGCATCGCAGCCAGCTCGTCGAACAGATTGAGCGAGTCCACGGACGTCAGGCTGTCGGTGCCGATGGCCACATCCACACCCGACGCATAAAACCGCGCAATCGGCGGCACGCCGCCACCCACCCACACATTGCTGCGTGGGCACGTCACCACCACGGCCTCGGCCGCCCGCGCATCGTCAAGGTCATCGGCCGTGAAGTGCACGCCGTGCACCAGCAACGTGCCCGGCTGGAGATAGCCGAGGTCACGCAGGTACCGCACCGGATGGCTGCCTGGTGGCGTCCACGTGCCGGTCCATACACCAAGCGCCTCAAGCATCTCGCGGATGGGCCCCTGCCCGGTGCGCAGGAACTCCATCTCTTCATTGGATTCGGCCAGATGCACCGCCAGCGGCGCCGGGCCGACATGTCTGGCGGCAATCTCCCGGAAGAGTTTCGGGGATGTCGAATACGGCGCGTGGGCGACAACAGCACACCGGTGCACCGGTGCACCCGTGCACTCGTGCACGGCGCGAAGGCGCTGGTGCGCGTCCAATACAAGCGCCTTCGCATCGATGGGATGAAGCCCGAGAATTTCGTGGAATATCGTCGCGGCGACACCGGCTTCGGCCAGCACGGACACTGAGGCCAGTGAGTTCGAAATGTCGCCGATCAGCACGGTGCCGGTCGTTGTCGCCGATGCCAAGGCGTCGCGCATCGCCGCAGCAATCTCCCCGTCGCCGCCGGCGGGCCCCACGCGACGGATGCCCATCATCGTGCGAATCCAGGCGTCCATCGAGACCTGTGGCGGCACACGACCCGCCATCCAACTCAATTCAAGATGGGTGTGGGCGTTGATCAGACCCGGCACCAACACGGTGTCGCCGAAGTCACGCGCACCAGCGGGCGCGGAGCCGTCACCGACCTCGGCCACTCGCCCATTCGCGACCGACACCCAGCCACCGGCGACCGGGGCGCCGTTCACCGGCAATACCCATCGCGCCGAGACGGCGGTCATCGGGGTCACTTCCTCAGCCGTTTTGCGGCGGCCGAACGCGCCTCGTACCCACGAAGGTCTTCGGCTTCACCCACACGGCCGTCGTGACGCGCCACAGCCAGCTCGAGCATGCGAGGCACCTCGCGTTCGCGGAACACCGGATCGCCAAGCACTTCGTAGTGCATGTTCCGCCGCTTGGCGACGAACCCGGCGTTCTCGATGTTGCGGACGACTTCGAACTCGTCCATGCAATATTCGGCACCGGCGGCGCGCACGACGTTTTCCTCGATCATCACCGAGCCCATGTCGTTCGCGCCGTACGCCAGACTCAGCTGGCCGACCTTGCCGCCCTGCGTCACCCACGACGCCTGGAGGTTGTCGAAGTTGTCGAGCACCAGGCGCGAGAGCGCCAGTGTGCGGAGATACTCGATGCCCGTCGCCTCCGTGCCGCCAAGTTCGGTGTGCTCCGGCTGGTAACTCCACGCGATGAACGCGGTGAATCCACCGGTCTCATCCTGCTGCTCGCGGAGGCGGAACAGATGTTCCAGCCGCTCGTCCACCGTCTCCACCGTCCCGTACATCATCGTCGCCGTCGTGCGCAGTCCGGCACGATGGGCCTCGCCCATCACGCGGAGCCATTCGTCGGCGGTGGCCTTGTTGTCGCAGTGCAGTTCCTTGCGCACGCGGTCCACGAGAATCTCGGCGCCGCCGCCGGGCACGCTGTCCAGACCGGCCGCAATCAGCCGATCGATGACCTCCGGCGTCGACAGTCCGGACAACCGCGAGATGTGAATCACTTCAGGTGGCGACAAGGCGTGCAGCCGGAAGTCGGGGTACCGGCCCTTCACCTGCCGGAACAAGTCTTCATACCACGCAAGCGGCACATCCGGGTTGTGGCCCCCCTGCAGCAGCAACTGCCCTCCGCCCAGCGCCATCGTCTCTTCGATCTTCGTGAAGATCTCATCGAACCCCAGCGTGTAGCCTTCGCCGGATCCCACGGGCCGGTAAAACGCGCAGAACTTGCAGCGTGCCACACACACGTTCGTGTAGTTCACATTGCGGTCGATGATGTAGGTGACGATGCCCTCGGGGTGCCGGAGGCGGCGCGCGCGATCGGCGAGCCGCCCGAGCAACGAGGTCGGCGCCTTCAGGTACAACTCCTTGGCTTCTGCGCGGGTCAGGCGCCCGCCGGCCACCAGCTTGTCTGCTATCGCCAACACACTCATGACGTCGGTTCCATGGTAACCCGCCACGCGATGCCCCACGCCACGACGAGGAGCAGCGCCGCCAGCAGAAACGGCGCCCCCGGCAGGTGGCGGCCCGCGTGGGGCCCGATGAAGGACGCGAAGGTCCACGTGAACAGGCCCGGTCCCACAATGCCTGTCAGTCCCATGAGGCTGCCGTTGATCCCCTGCAGTTGCCCCTGGTCCGACATGGCGACCCGGCGAGTCATGAGTCCCTGCAGCGATGGATTAAACAGCCCCATCAACCCGAATACCGGAAGGGCCATCCAGAGTCCGGCACCGGTGTCGGCCAGACCAAAAAGCACGTACCCGGCGATCCCGCCGGCCAGTCCCGTCAGCAACGTCCGGCGTTCCCCGAACCGCGCCACAAGCGGCCGCACGAGGCCGCCCTGCACGATCACGCTGATGACACCCACGGCCGCCAGCGAGAGCCCCGTTTCACGGGTGTCCCAGCCGTAGCGGTACCCGACATACAGGACGAACACACTCGCGAGCACGTGATGCGCGAGGTGATACAGGACGCCGAGACTCGCGAGGCCACTCAGGCCACGATGCCGCCGCAGCAGTTCCAGCGACCCCATGGGATTGGCACGCATCCACGAAAACGGCTTCCGGCGATCCGGCGGCAGCGACTCGGGCAACACAAAATACCCGTACGCCGCGTTCAGCAGCGACAGACCGCCGGCGATCCAGAACGGCAGCCGCGGATCCACGGCGCCGAGCACGCCGCCGACCGCCGGCCCGAGCACAAAGCCCACACCGAAGGCCGCGCCGATCATGCCGAAGCCCGCTGCGCGTTTCTCCACGGGCGTCACGTCCGCGATGTAGGCACCCGCGGTCGCAAAACTCGCGGCGGTGATCCCCGACAGGATCCGGCCGAGGAACAACCACGCGAGCGTCGGGGCCAGCGCCATCATGATGTAGTCGAGCCCGAGACCGAGACAGGAAATCAGGATGACCGGGCGACGCCCGAACCGATCCGACAACGACCCCAACACCGGCGCGAACACAAACTGCATCAGTGCCCACACCGTGCCGAACAATCCGAACATCGTGGCGGCGCGGGCGGTGTCGCCGCCCATGAACTCCTCCACAAGCGCCGGCAGCACCGGAATGATGATGCCAAGCGCGAGGATGTCGAGCACGACGGTGATGAAGATGAACACCACCGCAGCGCGGCGGGGCGACGTCACGATCCGGACTCCGTCGCAAAAAACGCCGGGGTGGCGGGTGCCTCCACCACGCCAACGGCCGCAGCCTCACGGAAGTATGTGGCGAGGCCCTCAAGCATGCGGGCCGTCAACCCGAACTGGATGTTGTGCCGCAGATACGTGCGGGCCAACGGCTGCCACGCGGGGGTGTGCGCGACGTAGGCATCGGCGTGTGTGTCCGAAGTGGCAACCCCCGCGTCACGCGTCGCCTGAAGACGCTGCACGGCTTCGGGTGTGGCCGCGTCGGGCCGGCCGGCCCAGAACGCCCAGACAAACGGAAGCCCGGTCATCTCGCTCCACAACGCACCGAGATCGATCTTCTCAACGGCTCCATCAATCGCGGCTTCCACCGAAGGCAGGTCGGCAAACAAGGCCGGGTCCCCAATCACCAGCGCGGCGTCGTGCGCGAGCAACATCGCCGACAGGTCCGGTGCCTGCCGCGCAAACGCGGGCGTGATGCCGAAACGACGCCGGCACATGATGCGCGTCAGAGCCACGGACGTGCGGGAACTTGTGTCGAGCGCGATCGACTGCACCTCACGCATCGGACGTGTCGTGAAGATCGCCACCGACGCCACGGGGCCCTCGGACGCAATCGAGACGCCGGGAACCACCAGGTCCGTCGGCCGATCGTGGTACGCGATGGTGGGAATCAGCCCGAGATCGATCTCCCCCGCCTCCAGCAGTGTCGCGCAGTGGGACGGCGGATCGAACCGCACGGAGAAGTGCGGATCGGACGCCCCTCCCAATCCGGCAACAAGCGGCCGGGCGTTCAGGTAATTCACCGATCCGAGCCTGACGCGCCGGGTCGTCACCGCACCAGCTCGAACCGGGCATCCCGCGCTGCGGGGGTCGCAAAGGCCGCGGTGATCTGGCGCTCAATGTCCTGGCGCGGACTCCGCCGGGTCCCAAGCACCAGCGTGTCGACGGCCGGCACATTGTCGAGGTCATCGGCGCCGTACGCGATCGCCACCTGCGCCAGCTTCGGACCGTACAACGCCCAATCCACCTGAATCGACGGCACATTCACACAGACCAATCGCGCCACCGCAATCGTCCGCACATCGTCATACCCCGTGGACGGCGTGTCCACCTGATCGATGATGGGCAGCGGCGCAAACGTCTTGACGGTGCCCACTTCCTGCTGCAACGCCGTCACGCGTTCGATGAGCGCAAGCCGCGTCTCCAGCGCCGGCGCCTGTTCGATGACGACGCGCCAGACGTGCAGGCCGCCGTGTTCGATCGCGCGGACCAGCTCGGCGGGGTCGTCCACGCGATCGATCGGCAGCGACGCCACCGCCGTGAGACCAGCCGCCTTCAGCACTGCGGCGCCCTCCGCGAGAGCCAGATGATCGCCTCCGGCGAGATCGAGCAGGTCGGCGACGGAAAATCCTGTCACCGGCACGTCGCCGGCGACGGCCACCACTGCACGGGTCCACGCGGCTGCCGCCTCAAATGATGCGGGCCGGCCCTCCAGCCGCACTTCACGTGCGGCCTCAAGGGCGGTCGGCACCCCCTCGGTCACCGTCAGCACCTGACCGTACGTCACGCGCTCCCCGTGGTGCGCCTTCCTCGCCATCTCGGCAAGCACGCCCACACTGACAAGGTCGGGACACCCGAGCACCCGTTGTGCCTCGGCGTGGGTCAGAGCTCCACGAGCGGCGGCTTTGGGTTCAAGATCGTTCATGACTGTGGTGCTCCATTTTCATTCTCCTCAATCGCCGTGGCCACGCGCGTCGCGAGCTCAAGCGCGCGACGGCCGTCGCGGCCGGTGACGCGCGGCGCGCGGCCGGTGCGAACGGCATCGACAAAATCCTGCAGTTCGCGGCCGAGTGGTTCCCCCTTCTCGACCGGCACAGGGCCGCCCTCGATCTTCGGACGCCCTTCGGGCTGTGGCACGATGCGCCACACATCGAGTTCCTGATCGCCGTAGTCCACAGAGACGTACATGTGCGGCTGAAAGAACCGAACCTTGCGCACCTTGTCGCGGCTGATGCGGCTCGCGGTCAGATTCACCGTGCAGCCTGAGGCCAACTTGAGGCGCGCGTTCGCGATATCCACCTTCGGCGACAACACGGGCACGCCGACGGCTTCCACACTCACCACCTCCGACGGGTCGATCGCCAGAATGATGTCGAGGTCGTGGATCATCACGTCGAACACCACGTCGATATCGAGGCTGCGCTCCGGGAATCCACTCAGCCGGTGCACCTCGATAAAACGTGGATGGGTGACAAGAGGAATGGCCGCGGCTACGGCGGGGTTGAATCGTTCGGTGTGCCCAACCGCGAGCACGCGCCCCACACGTTCCGCCAGCGCGATCAACGTCTCCGCTTCCGCCAGCGTTGTCGTCATCGGCTTCTCGACAAGGACGTGCACGCCCGCCTCGAGGAATTCGCGGGCGACGGTGACGTGATCCACGGTCGGCACGGCGATGCTTACCGCATCAACCTGTCCGATCAACTTCCGATAGTCGGTGAACGCCGTTGCGCCCGTGGTTGAGGCGGCGGCCTGTGCGCGTTCCTCCGACAGGTCCGAGACGGCCACCAGGCGAGCGCCAGACGCCCCGGCCAGCAGACGTGCGTGATGCCGGCCCAGATGCCCGACACCGACCACACCGACACGCACGTCGCTCATCGCACTCTCCCCACCACGACGAGACCCGCCGCATTGGCCGCGTCGATCACCGCCGGCCCATCAATCATCAACGTCTTGCCTGCATCCACCGACAACGCGTCCGCGCCTGCAGCCACCATCTGCTGAATGGTGGCGATGCCAACTACGGGCACATCAAACCGCATGTCCTGCGACGGCTTCGCCACCTTCACGACGCGCGTGCCGCGACCGGCAAGGGCCCCGGCCCGCTCGATCGTGACGTCCGTGCCCTCCATCGCCTCGACGGCCACCACCGCCTTGTCCTTGACGACAATGGTCTGGCCGATGTCGAGGCCGGCCACCACATCGGCTACCTGGTAGCCGAAGGCAAAGTCGGCCAGCATCTCCGGCGTGGGGGTCGCGGTGGTCAACATGCCCGGCTTGGCCAACAGGTCGGCCAGCAGTTCGGTGGAATCCATCAATGTGATGCCATGGTCCTGCAGCACGCCGGCGACGGCCGCGATCAACGCGTCGGTGTTCTTGGCCTTGAGCTTGGTGAGCACAGACAGCAGCGTCAGGTCCGGAATCACGCCGCCGAACACCTTCACGTGTTTGACCTGCCCGGCCATGATGGCGCGCGAGACGCCCGCCCCCGTGAGAATCTTGATGCACTTGCCGAGCTGGCCGAGCGGGTTCCAGGTGAAGGACGGATGCCCAAGGTCCCGGGCGAGTGTCTCGAGTTCAGGAAAGGCTTCGCCTTCAATGGCGACCACGACCACATCGTGGCCCAGTTGACGGGCCGCGCGCAGAATCAGGAACGGGAAGGTGCCGTTGCCGGCGATCAGACCGAGCGGCATCGGGGGATCTTACTCCCCGTCCGCCTCATCGCCGGGCCGGCGGGATGGTCGCCGCAGGATGACGCCCCGCGCGCCGGCACTGTGGATGAACTCGACGAGATACGCCACTTCCGGCACCGCCAGCGTGGGATCGGCCTCGATGAGGGCAATCGCGTGGCTCGTGTTGTGGTGAATCAGGTGGCGATAGGCCTTGCGCAACTTGCCGATCAGCTCGCGCGAGAACCCGCGACGTTCCAGACCGATGCTGTTGAGCCCGTAGATGCGTGCGCGGTTGCCGACCGTCTTGGCGTACGGCAGTGCGTTCCGGGTGACGACCGTGTAGCCGCCGATGAACGCGTACTTGCCGAGCCGGCAGAACTGGTGCACACCGGAGAACGCGGAAATCGTGACCCAGTCGTCCACCGTCACGTGTCCGCCCAGCGTCGCGCCATTGCCGAAGATCGTGTGGTTGCCCACATGGCAGTCGTGCGCCACATGCGCATACGCCATGAACAGGTTGTGGTCGCCGATCGTCGTGACGCCGCCGCCGCCTTCGGTGCCACGGTGGACCGTCACGAACTCGCGGAACACGTTGTTGCGCCCGATGACCAACCGGGTGGGCTCGCCCTTGAACTTCAGATCCTGCGGAGCCAGACCGATCGAGGCGAAGGGATAAATCTTGGTGCCGTCACCGATCTCGGTGCACCCATCGATCACCGAAGAGGCGCCGACCCTGCAGTTGCGTCCGATGGCCACGCGCGCGCCGATGGTGACGTACGGCCCGATGACCGTGCCCGACCCGATCACGGCGCCCGGATGCACAACGGCCGTCGGGTGAATCGTCGGCTCGTTCTGCCGGACACCGGTCCGCACGACGAGCACGAGATCCGCCTCGGCGACGACCTGCCCTTCCGACGACGCGACGGCGGTCACCCGCGCGACAGGGCCGCGGCGGGCCGCCAGCGTGACGTCGAGTTCGAGACGGTCACCAGGCACCACCTGCCGGCGGAACTTGGCTTCATCCACGCCGCGCAGCGCAATGCGGGCATCGTCGGGCGTCCCGTCCGTGCCGAGCAGCAGCAGCGTCGCGACCTGGGCCAGCGCCTCGATCATCAGGACGCCTGGCATCAGGGGTGTGCCTGGAAAGTGGCCCTGAAAAAATTCTTCGTTGACGGTGACGTTTTTGACCGCGACGACACGAGTGCCCCGGTCGTGGCTGATCACGCCATCCACGAGGAGCGATGGATACCGCTGGGACAGGCGGTCGAGTTGAGCGGATACGTTCATCGATTGGTGCTCGGGGCTGGGTGCAGAGTGCTCGGTGCCGGTGCCCATGTGCTGGGTGCCCCGTGCAGAGAGCGGCGGGAGCGCGGCCAGACCGCGCCCCCACCGTCAGCTACTTCTTCTCGGGGAACTGCGCGTCGACGCGCTTGACGAGTTCCGGCGAGAGGTTCAGGCCGGGGTTGAAGTAGACCGCACCGCTGTCCGCCACGTTGAACAGCGCGTAAAGCCCCTTCTCCTTGGCCATCGCTTCCATGATCGGCACAACCTTCTTCTCGAAGTCGCCGAGCAGGTCCGCCTGCATCGCCTGGATGTCCGACTGCGCTTCCTGCTGCTTGAACTGCAGTTCACGCGTCAGGCGGTCGATGTCCTTGGCCAACTGGGCCAGGGCCTGCTCGCTGAGCAGCTGCGACTGGGTCTGCTGCCGGGACTGCGCGTCCTTCAGTTTCGTCTGCAGGCCGGTCAGTTCCGTCTCCCAGCGCTTCGACAACGCCTCAAGCTGGGCGGAGCCGGCGCGACCAAGGGCGGACGCGGAGACCACGGTCTGCAGGTCCACGAACGCGATCTTGGAGTCAGCCGGGAACGGCACCTGCGGCGCGGGAGCGGCGGGCGCCGGCGCGGCGGGCGGGTTCTGGGTGGTCGGCGGCGTGGCCTGCGCAAGCGCATTTCCGGCTACGAGGACGGCCGCCAGGGCCATGGTGATCGTCTGTCTATGCATGAGTGGACTGTACCTTAACCTTTCAACAACCAACGATAACGTAGAACCCCTTGCGGAGGCTAGGCTACACTTGGGGGGCATGCGTCTTTTTTCCTCTTCGCTACGCGCCCGAAAACTGCTCCGAACGGCCGTGGCCGTGACCCTGGCGGCCGGCGCCGTTGCCTGTGACGACCCGGGCCCGACGGCCCCGGTGGTCGAAGCCCCGGTGGTCGAAAACGTCACCGAAACCTACTCCGGCAACCTCACCCGCAATGGCGCGGTGACCTTCCCGTTTGCGGTCAGCGCGGCCGGTTCAGCCACCGCCCAAATCACCGCCATCGGCCCCGACAACACCGTCGCGGTCGGCCTGACCATGGGCACCTGGAATGGCGTGCAGTGCGCCGCCGTCATTTCCAACGACGATGCCCGCGAATTCTCGAGCATGACCGGGTCCGCAGGAAGCGCCGGCACCCTGTGCCTGCGCATCCACGACGTCGGCCGGCTCGCCTCCACCATCACGTTCACCATCACGGTCACGCACCCGTAACGCCCCGCGGGAGCGGGACTCACAGCGAGCCTTGGAGGGCTGGAAGCTCTCTTTGAAAGAGAATCTCTCAGTCCTCCATGCCTCGGTGTGATTCGACAGCTTAGAACGTGGTGCCAACCGCGAAGCGGAACGTGAACTTGGGCTGCCGCTGGAGCTGGTTGTTGAAGATGCCTGAGCGCTGCGGGTTGTAGGCAAAGATCAGCCGGAATGGCACGTTCAGCACCGGCATGAAGAACCGCAGTTCCCCACCCATCGACGTCTTGAACGCATAGGACTTGCCGATCGGCTCAAGTCTCGAGGTCGGCGGCGTCTGCCCTTCGGGCGTCAGTTCGATGAACTGCGTGGGATCCGAGAGCAGCGGCGGTGTTGGCTGCACACGCTGATACACGGTTTCCTTCCAGGCAAACTGCTCTCCGATGTCGCGCACCTGACCCGCGTCATAGAACAACACCAGACGCACGGGGCCGCCGACGTTGATCATGTACTCGGCGTTGAACAACAGCGTCTTGTTGCCGCCCAGCACCAGCCCGGAGCGCTCGTCACGCGTGCCGACGCTGCGGAGGTCGAAGCCGCGAATCGTGTATTCACCACCCAGGACCAGCTTCTCGAAGATCGGGAGCGTTGTCGTATCCCCGTAGGGCCGCACGTATTCACCCTGCGCGCGGAAACCAAACGACATCCGGGTCGTCAGCCGGCGATAAAAAATGCCCTCAAGACGTCCTCGCAGGAATTCGGTGTCGCCACCCAGGCCGGCGACGTCAAACGCGGCGGTCAGCCGTGTGCCGTCAGTCGGAAAGATCGGTTCATTGACCGTGTTGTAGCTGAGGCTGGGCGAAATCTTGCTGACCGTGCGCTTGCCGCCCGTGTTGAGCAGCAGCGACTCCTGCAGCAGCGGGTTGCCGTCGATGACCCCTGGCTGCCGGTAGATCTCGTTCACGTCGCGCACTTCAACCTGTTCCAGGCTGTAGCCGATGAAGAACCGCGACCAGCTGCCGGCCGGGAAACCGAACAGCAGGTTGCCGCCGGTGGACTGCTGCGTGAACTGGAACGGATACACGAACTGCCGCGAATAGACGTCGATGCCCGCCGTAATCGGACGGTCAAAGAGGAACGGCTCGCTGAACGCGAGCTGATAGTTCCGCGCGCGGGACCCCTTCTGCGCCGACACGGACAACGTCTCGCCGCGGCCCATGAAGTTCGACGTCTGGAAGCCCAGCTGGCCGAAGAAGCCTTCGAACTGGGACACACCGGCGCCAAAGCTCAGCTGGTTCCGGTTCTGCTCCTCAAAGCGGAGCTGCACGTCGACCTTGCCTTCGGCGTTCGGTGTCTTCTCGATCTTGACCGCATCGTCGCTCTCAAGCGGCTTGAAGTAGCCGAGCTGGTTCAATCGGCGCACGCTGAACTTCAGCGACTCCATGTTGAAGACGCCGCCCTCGACAAGTCGCATTTCGCGGCGGATGACCGAATCGCGGGTGGTGGTGTTTCCGAGGAACGTCAGGCGGTTCAGGAAGAACGCCGTGCCTTCGGTGATGCGGATGGTCACCTCGACTTCCGGAGTGCCCTTGAAGTCGGCCACCGGTTCCCCGGTCTCCGGGTTGATGTTGTTGGGCTTGAGATCGGGGTACATCTCGAAGTCCATGAACCCGAACGACCCGTAGAGCTCAGACAACTTCTCGCGCGCCTTGCCGATCGGCGTGAAGTCGAAGTAATCGCCGACCTTCACCTTCTTGAAAAACGGCAGCAACGCCTCGGTGCGAATCGTCTCGTTGCCGGCGACCTCGAACTTGCTCACGCGATACCGGTCACGTTCATCCACCGGGATCCGCATCCGCACCCAGCGCGTCTTGCCGTCGTCGGAATCCTCGACCACGTCGAGCTGCGGCTGCCCGACCACAGCGTAGACGTAGCCCTTGTCGCGCAAATAGGCCGTCAGCGCCTGGGCGTCCTCGGCGTACTTGGCTTCCTGGTAGGTGCCCCCACCGCCAATGAACGCAAGAAACCCGCGCGGCTTGTTGACCTTGAGCTGCGCGCGCAGGTCGCCGTCGCTGATATTCGTGTTGCCGTCGAACTGCACATCGCGAATCTTGACCTTCGGCCCCTGCACGATGTTGAACGTCAGGTGCACCAGCTTGGGCCCACCGGGTGCGGGCTTCTGCGTCGGCGTCACGGTCGCGTATTGGAAGCCCTTCTCGGCATACAGCTCCTTCACCACGCCCGCGACGCGCCGAATCACGCTGTCGTCAACCGGCGAGTCGAGACGCACCTCAATGTTTTGTTCCTTGAGCCTCTTTTCGATGTCGGCGGTCGCCACTTCCCGGGAGCCCTGGTAGTCGACGATCTTGATGCGCTTGCGCTCTTCGATGAAGAAGATGACGTGTTTGCCCATCACCCCATTCGGGTACGGGCTGTCGAGCACTTCGATGCGCAGGTCGTCCACAAACGGCGTGGCAATGAGGCGGTCAAAATCGGCCAGCAACGAGCGCTCGGTCGCCTCGTCAAACGCCACCCATGTGCCGCGCGTCAGGGGCTGCGAGGCCTGGGTGCGGATGTAGTACTGATAGGTCTCGTACGGGACGACCTCGAACACGTTGTTCGGGACGATTCGAAGCTCCAGCGCCCGCAGTACCGGGCCGATGTCAGTCGGGGGCAGCGGTGGCTGGGGCGGCGTGGCCGCCTGCGATTGGGCCGGGGGCGAGGTCACCTGGGCCAACCCCGTGGCCGGGGCCAGGCACACCAGGGCCGCCAGGGCCAGAACGACACGACGACGCGGTTTCGTAATCACACAGTCACCAGTTTTCAAGCTTAGACGATTGTGGCCAGCGAGCGGCCGGTCTCGGACCCGTCGGCCGCGCGCCAGGCCAGGGTGCCATGGTCGAGGTAGACCTCGACCTCGCCGGCCCGCAACCGACCCCGAATCAGCTCCTCAGAGAGCGGATCCTCGATATACCGCTGGATGGCACGCCGCAGGGGCCTGGCCCCATAGGTCCGGTCGCGGCAGGTCACATCGATGATCCAGTCCACGGCTTCCGAGGTCAGGGTAATCGACAGTTTCCGGTTCACCAGATGCCGGTTCAAGTCCGCGACAAGCAGCCCCATGATCCGCCGCAGGTCATCGTCGGACAGCGGCTCAAAAACGATGAGTTCGTCGATGCGGTTGATGAACTCGGGGTTGAACGTCCGCTTCACCTCGCCCAGCACCTGATCGGTGACCGACTTCTGAAGGTCGCCCTTATCCTGCGACTGGAAGCCCATGGACGCCTTCTTCTGAATGAAGCGGGCGCCGATGTTGGACGTCATGATGATGATCGTGTTCTTGAAGTTGATCCGGTTGCCGAGGCCGTCGGTCAGATGGCCGTCTTCAAACACCTGCAGCAGGATGTTGAAGAGATCGGGATGGGCCTTCTCGACCTCGTCGAGCAGCACCACCGCGTACGGATGCCGCTTGACCTTCTCCGTCAGCTGACCGCCCTCTTCGTGTCCGACGTATCCCGGCGGCGACCCGATCAGCTTCGAGACGGCGTGTTTCTCCATGTACTCGGACATGTCGAACCGAATCAGCGCCTGATCCGAACCAAACAGGAAGTTCGCGAGCGCACGCGCCAGTTCGGTCTTGCCGACGCCGGTCGGCCCGAGGAACACAAACGAGCCCACGGGGCGATTTGGATTCTTCAACCCAGCGCGTGACCGGCGAATCGCGCGCGACACGGCCGAGATGGCCTTCTCCTGGCTGATGACGCGGTAATGGAGTTCGTCCTCCATCCGCAGCAACTTGTCGCCTTCGTCCTCGTTGATCGAGGTCAGCGGCACGCCGGTCCACTTCGACACGACCTCGTCGATTTCCTGGCGGCCGACGACGATCGGGCGGCCTCCAGGGCGCAGCGACACGGTCTCGCGCACCACGGTGCCCATCGCCGGCCCGGTCGTGACGGGGCCGTCTTCGTCGATCGTCGGCACGGTCAGCACCACCTGCCGGGTCTGGGCGGCGGGATCGATGCGCGTCTGCGCCTCGCGGAGCTTGACGCGTGCTCCGGCCTCGTCCAGCAGATCGATGGCCTTGTCGGGCAGAAAACGGTCGGTGATGTAGCGGCTCGACTGATACACGGCCGCTTCAAGCGCCTCGGGCGAGAAGACCACGTGATGGAACGCTTCGTAGCGGTCCTTCACGCCGAGGATCACCGCCAGGGACTCGACCTCGGTCGGCGGCTCCACCTTCACCGCCTGGAATCTCCGTTCCAGCGAGCGATCCTTCTCGATGTATTTACGGTACTCCGCCGGCGTCGTGGCGCCGATGCAGCGAATCTCGCCGCGCGAGAGCGCCGGCTTCAGAATGTTGGCCGCATCGAGCGACCCTTCCGCTGATCCCGCGCCCACCAGCGTGTGCAGCTCATCAATGAACACGATGATGTGCGGGTTCTCGGTCAGTTCTTTCATGATCGCCTTGAGGCGTTCTTCGAACTGTCCGCGGTACTTGGTGCCGGCGACGATCAGCGAGATGTCGAGCGCGAGGATGCGTTTGTCGGCGAGGAAGTGCGGGGCTTCGCCGTCCACAATGCGCTGCGCGAGTCCTTCGGCGATCGCGGTCTTGCCGACGCCGGGCTCACCGATGAGCACCACGTTGTTCTTCGTGCGGCGGCACAACACCTGTTGCACGCGCTCAAGTTCCAGCGCGCGGCCCACCAGCGGATCGAGCTGCCGCTTGCTCGCGGCTTCCGTCAGGTCACGGCTGAACTCGGCCAGCAGCGGCGTTTCCTTCGGACGCACCGGAGCGGTCTTCTCGTTGAGCAGCTGCACAATGTCGTCGCGCACACTCGCGAGCCGCATCCCCTTGTCGTAGAGGATCGACGACGCGATGCACTGCTCTTCGCGCAGCAGGCCCAGCAGGAGGTGTTCGGTGCCGATGTAGGTGTGCGCGAGCCGGTCGGCCTCTTCCGCCGAGTACTGCAGCACACGCTTGGTCTCGGCGCTGAAGGGAATCTCGACCGAGGTCGAGACCTTTTCCTTGAAGACCGTGCGGCCTTCGATTTCCTTGCGAATACTCTCCAAAGACAGGTGTGACCGCGCAAAGATGCGGCTGGTCAGCCCCTTGCCTTCGCGAATGAGTCCCAGCAGCAGGTGCTCGGTCTCGATCGACGTGCTGCCGAGCTGGGTCGCCTCATAACGGGCGAAGAACAACACTCGCCGGGCGCGCTCCGTGTACCGTTCGAACATCCCCATGAATTATACGAGATCGGCCGCTAGGAGCCGGCCGCCTTCCAGGCGCAAGACGCGGTCACACGCCGCGGCCAGGGTGGGGTTATGCGTCACGATGACCGAGGTCAGACCGTGCTCGGCATGCATGTCCCTGAGGAGCCGGTGCAGGTCTACCGCCGTATCCTCGTCGAGGTTGCCGGTGGGTTCATCCGCGAGCAGGACGGTGGGCCTGGCCACCAGGGCCCGGGCAATCGCCACCCGCTGCTGTTCGCCCCCTGACAGGGCCGACGGGCGGTGCGTCGCCCGGTCGGCCAAGCCGACCCGCGCCAACAGCGCTTCCGCACGAGACCGGCGCTCTGCCGCCGGCGTGCCGGCAATCCAGAGGGGCATCTCCACGTTTTCGAGTGCGGTGAACTCCGACAGAAGGTGGTGGAACTGGAAGACAAAACCGACGTGTTTATTACGGAACCGGACGCGCGCCTCGTCGGTCATCGCATGCAACGCCGAGCCGCCGACCGTCACTGTGCCGGCATCAAATGCATCGAGGCCGCCAAGCACATGCAGGAGGGAACTCTTCCCGACGCCGGACGCGCCGATCACCGCAACCATCTCGCCCTGCGTGACATCGAGGTCGGCGCCCTTGAGGACCTCGATCTGTCCCGTGGCGGTCGGGTACGCCTTCACGATACCGTGCGCGCTGAGGCAGGTCATTGGTAGCGCAGGGCCTCCGCCGGGTCCACGGCGCTGGCGCGCCGTGCCGGATAGATCGTCGCGACCAGGCACACCAGCAAGGCCGCCACGACGATGGTCGCCACGTCGAGGGGATCCACTTTGAAGCGCAGGTGTGTGATCTGATAGACGTCGCCCGGCAGCGAGAACAGTTCGTAGCGGTCACACAGCCACGAGACGATCACTCCCAGCGCCGCTCCGACCAGCGTGCCAATCGCGCCGATCGTGACGCCCTGCAGAATGAAGATGCGCTGAATTGCCGACGCCGGGGCGCCCATCGTGCGCAAAATGCCGATGTCGCGCGTCTTCTCCATCACGAGCAGCACCAGTGACGCCACGATGTTGAGCGCGGCGACCATCACGATCAGACCGATGGTGAAACCAATCGCGAGCCGTTCGAGCCGCAGCGCTTCGTACAGCGGGGCGTTGAGCACCGTCCAGTCCTGCGCGGCGTAGTCACCACCCAGCCACGTCTGCAGCTCCGCAGCAATCTCGGGCGCGTCATCCAGATCGGCAACTTTCAACTGCAGGGCGTCCGGCGTGGCCTGATTCAACAACTGCTGCGACACGTCGATCGACATCAGCGCGTAGTTCGCGTCGAACTCGTAGAAGCCCAGTGTGAAGATCCCCGCCACCTCAAACACCCGAAGGCGCGGCACCACACCCATCGGCGTGAGGATGCCTTCAGCCGTGAGGAGTTCCACCGCCTCGCCGGTGCGCACGTGCAGCGTCTGCGCGAGGTCCTCACCAAGCAGCACCCGGTCGAGCGGGCGGATGTCGTCGGGGTCGGCCGGCTCCGGAACATTCAGCGCCTCCACCGATCCGGACACGATCGAGACGCCCAGCTCCGTGACCTGCACCTCGCGCGCGGGATCGATGCCCTTGATCTTGACGGCGGCACGGCGGTCACCGGCAGCCAGCATGCCCTCACCCATGACCACCGGCGCGGCAGCCACCACACCGGGACGCATGACCTTCCGCAGTTCCGTCTCCACGTCGACCAGTCCGGTGCCGAACTTGTAGACGTTGATGTGCGCGGTGGATCCCACGATGCGATCGCGCATCTCTTCCTGGACGCCCGTCATCAGGGCATTCGCGATCACGAGCGCCATCACGCCGACCCCCACCCCGAGAATCGACACGAGCGAAATCAGCGAGATGAACGTCTGCTTCCGCCGCGCCGTGAGATAGCGCAGCGCGATGAACCACGAGACACTCATGCGCCCATCCGCCCACCCGCCCAGCAGCCCATCCGCTAGTCCTCCCTGGGGCGCATCAGCGGAAACAGGATGACGTCCCGAATCGACGGGCTCCCGGTGAGCAGCATCACGAGACGATCGATGCCGATGCCTTCCCCGCCAGTGGGCGGCAACCCGTATTCGAGGGCGCGGACGTAGTCCTCGTCCATCTGGTGCGCCTCGGCGTCTCCGGCGGCGCGACCCTTCAGCTGCTCCTCAAAGCGCCGGCGCTGTTCGACCGGGTCATTCAGCTCGCTGAAGCCGTTGGCGACCTCGAAGCCGCCGGCATACATCTCAAACCGCTCGACCGTCTCCGGGTCGTCCGGCTTCTGCTTCGACAACGGCGACACTTCAGTCGGGAAGTCGTACACAAACGTCGGCTGGATCAGCTGGTCTTCCCAGAGCCCCTCGAAGATGGTCGTCGCGATCTTGCCCGCGCCGTGTGAGGGATGCACCTCGAAGTGCAGCGCCTTCGCGGCGTCGGCGGCCTTCTGTCGGTCCCGCAGGTCCGCCTCAGACACCGCGCGGCCCAGCGTCACACTCGCCGCCTCCGCGGCGGCGTGACGCAGCGACAGGCGACGGAACGGTGCCGCAAAGCTGATCTGATGTCCGTTAAACGTGGTCGCGGCGCCACCGGTCACCGCCCGCGCCACCTCCGCCAGCATCTCCTCGGTCATCGTCATCAGATGCTGATAGTCGACGTAGGCCTCGTAGAACTCCAGCATCGTGAATTCGGGATTGTGCTGGGTCGAGATGCCCTCGTTGCGGAAGTTGCGGTTGATCTCGTAGACCTTCTCGAACCCGCCGACTGTCAACCGCTTCAGATAGAGCTCGGGCGCAATACGGAGATACAACGGCAGGTCGAGTGCATTGTGATGCGTGGTGAACGGCCGCGCGAGCGCGCCACCCGCGATGGGCTGCATCATGGGCGTCTCGACTTCGAGGAACCCGCGCGCATTCAGAAACTGACGAATGCCCGCCACGATCTTCGCGCGCGCTTCGAAGACCCGTCGTGAGTCCGGGTTCACGATCAGGTCGAGATACCGCTGGCGGTACCGTGTCTCGATGTCGGTCAGGCCGTGCCACTTCTCCGGCAACGGCAGCAGACACTTGGAGAGAAACTCGATACCCGACGCAAAGATCGTGAGTTCGTTGGTCTTCGTCCGGAACATCCGACCCGACACGCCAATGGTGTCGCCGAGGTCGAGCCGTTTGAAAATCTCGAAATCGCGCTCCGGCATCGAATCCGCGCGCACGTAGATCTGCAGGCGTGTGAGCCCGTCCGACAGTTCAAGGAAGTTAGCCTTGCCGAACGTGCGCATGGACAGGATGCGTCCGGCCGCGCGTGTTTCAGGCCGCGCGGCTTCAAGATCGGGCCCCGACGTCTCGCCGTAACGCGCCACGAGCTCCGACACGGTATCGGTGCGCTCAAACCGCACGGGATACGGCGACACGCCAAGCGCAATCAACTCATCCAGCTTCGCGCGCCGTTGTTCCGACTGGACTTCTTCACTCGCCATGCGTCAGGGCCTTTCGAATGCCGTCAAGGACGCCATTCACGAACTTGATCGATTCATCGGCGCTGAACGTGCGCGCCAGTTCCAGAGCTTCGTTCACCACCACAGCCGGCGGCGTGTCGGGCTGGTACCGCAGCTCCCAGGTCGCCAGCCGGAGAATGAGTTTGTCGATCACCGCCAGGCGCTCGATCCGCCAGTTGTCGATATGACGCCCGATGATGAGATCCAGCTCTTCATGGGCGATCACCGTCCCGCGCAGCAGTTCGAGGGCGAACACACGCACCGGTTCCGATGCCTCGGGCGCCTGCTCCGCCACCACGTGCCCAAGCGCCTCCTCCGGTGTGGCATGACCCACCTCCCAGAAATACAGAGCCTGGAGGGCCAGCTCCCGCGACTGATGCCGAAGGGTCATGCTCCGAACGTCCCGTACAGCGTCGCCATCTCGAACGCCGCGACCGCCGCCTCACGCCCCTTGTTCGCGGGCCCGTCCACCGCCCGCGCCATCGCCTCTTCCGCCGTGTTGGTCGTCAACACCCCGAAGGTGATCGGCGTGGCCGTGGCCTGCGCCGCGCGCATGATGCCGTCGGCCGCTGCCGACGCGATGACATCAAAGTGGATCGTCTCCCCGCGAATCAGACAGCCAAGGCAGACGACGGCGTCCCAGCCCTCTTCCGCCACACGCTGTGCCGCCTGGGCGAGTTCGTAGGCCCCAGGCACCGGGAAAGTCACAATATCGCCCGCCGCCACACCACGTTCCTGCAATGCCTGGCGCGCGCCTGACTCAAGCCGGTCGGTGATGAAGTCGTGGTACTTCGCAACGATGAGTGCAACTCGCATTCGCAGAAAACCTACTGGCCTGTAAATGCGGGCTTGCGCTTCTCAAGGAACGCCCGGGTCCCTTCGCGCATGTCGTCGGTCGACGACACCAGACCAAACAACGTCGCTTCGTGATCCTGCGCGTCGGCAAACGCCATGTCGGCGCCATGCGCAACCGCTTCAAGGATGTAGCGCACAGCCACGGGCGCCTTCTGCGCCAGCGTCTGCGCGAGCTTCTTCACCTCGGCCATGAGTTCTGCCGCGGGAACGACACGATTCACGAGCCCGATGCGATACGCCTCGTCGGCGCCGATCATGTCGCCCGTGAGCAACAGTTCCTGCGCGCGACCACGGCCGATCAGGCGCGGTAGCCGCTGAGAGCCGGCGTAGCCGGGGATGAGACCGAGGTTGATTTCGGGTTGACCGAACCGGGCGTTGTCGGACGCGATGCGCATCGTGCACGCCATGGCCAGTTCACAGCCGCCACCCAGCGCAAATCCGTTGACGGCGGCGATGACGGGCTTCCCCAGGCGTTCGATGCGGTCGAAGAGATCCTGTCCGTTGCGCGCGTGTTCCCGGCCGATGACCGGCGTCTGCACGGCCAGTTCGTTGATGTCCGCTCCGGCCACAAACGACTTCTCGCCGGCGCCGGTCACGACCACCACCCGCACCAACTCGTCCCGCTTCGCCTCGTCAATCACCTGACCCAGCTCGGAGAGCGTCTGGAAATTAAGGGCGTTCAGCACCTTTGGGCGGTTCAGGGTGACAAGGAGGACGGCGCCGTCGCGCTCCAACAGCAGGTTTTCAAAGGACATGGCGCTCCGATTATAAGGTGGGCGGATGCGCGGATGGGCGGGTGGGCCGCCGCAACCACCCCCCGAGCGCGGCCCCGGCCACAGCCCCGGCCAGTGACCCGACCGTGTCGGCGATGACGTCGCTGACCGAGGGGTGGCGTCCCGGGATGAACGACTGGTGGAACTCATCCGAGATGCCGTACAGGCCGCCAATCACGGTGGCCAGGAGCACCAGGTTCCAGGTCATGGCCTTGAGGTCCCCGCCCGCGAGTGCGCGAATCAGAAGGCACCCGAGGACGGTGTACGAGATCCCGTGCGCGTAGTAATCGGGCGCGTCAAATGGGATGGACACCGAGGACTGGTGGGACACCACAAAAATCGCAGCCATGAAGACCAGCGCGGGCACCCACGCCCACAGCCACGGCCGGCGCGGGAGTTCAGCCGAAGATGAGATACAGCACCCAGCTCAGCACAAGAGCCCCGCCTGCGAGGCTGGCGAACAATTTGACGGCAAACGCACGCCCGGACGACAGGTCGTCGCGATGCAGGGCCGCAAATACCGGGGACACCAGCGCCGCAAACAAGATCATCATCCCGAGATGACTGGTCATACCGGCTTCCTTCCGCGTGCGACATCAGACGCGTCGAGCACCACAAGGGCGTTCAGCAGCCCCGACACGATCAGGAAGGTGTTGCCGTACTCGTAGGCCACGGCGACGACATCGCCTCCGCCGGCGCCGGCAACCGCCGCGAGCAGACGAGGCGCCCCCATCATCCACTGCGCCACCCCCGCGAGCAGCACGAGAGGCTCCCCGCCTTCAAACGGGAACAACCGGCCGCCGAACCACAGACCAAGGGCATACATCGGCAACAACGCTCCGGCAAACACCAGGGCCTTGCCGCTTTGTCCCTGCAGCACGTGCCCGGCCCCAGGACACAACCACGCGAGACCACACGTCAGCGCGAGGCTGGGCCGCTCCGGAACGGGCATCGATGACTTGCTGATGGGAGGACGAGCCATATGAACCGGTTCAGTCTACCTGATGGGTGACCGTGAGCAGCACCCACGCGACCGCAGCACCGAGCGGCAGCGCACTGAGGGCGCGCGCAGGGTTCGGCGGCATACCCAACCCGCCCCACTCCCATGCCACCGAGAACACCGTGGGAATGGCCGCAACTGCAAACACGAGTGCCGGCTGTGGCCGTCGCCTTCCGGCTCGTCGACGACGCTGGAGGAAGAACCACGCGATGCCGACTGGTGCCGCCAGATACAGGCCGGCGCACCGCGCACACACCGGCCACTGGGCGTCGTCTGTGTGAAACGACCGTTCGGGTTTCTGATGACACACCCGCGATGCCGCGAAGTACACGACCGAGGCCCACGCACTGCGTGCCTGCGGATGGTGCACACGCTCCCACAGCGCCGCCCCCAGCACCGTCGGCCACGCCAGCGCGCCCACGACGAGCACTCGCGCGATCAGCATCGTTACTTCAACACCGTCAGGGGACCGAAGTGGGCCTCGTACCGAGCCTTGAACTCCGCGACGGAATACGCGTGGCTGCTGCCGCCGAGGTGCTCAAGCGCAAAGGTGGCTGCGACGCTGCCCATCTGCGCGCAGACGTCGTACCCGGCCTGCAGGGCCAGCCCCTTCATGAAGCCGCCGCGATACGCGTCACCAACGCCCGTCGGATCAGCGATACGGTTCGGTGTCACGGCCGGCACATCCACCTGGGACCCGGGCTGCATCACCGACGACCCGTGCTCGCCCTTGGTCACAATGAGCACACCCGCCAGCGCCAGCACGTCGGCTTCGCTCAGGCCCGTCTTCTGCCGAATCAACTCGAACTCGTAGTCGTTGCAGATCACGAACGACGCGCCGACGATGCCCTCGCGGAGTTCGTCGCCGGTCATGCGCGCGCACTGCTGCCCGGGGTCAAACATGTACTTGATGCCCAGCGTCCGGCACTCATCGGCGTACTGCACCATGGCCGCGGGATCGTTCGGGGAAATGATCACCAGGTCAGGCCGATCCACCGTGCGGAAGGACAACTCCGCCGCGTGCGCCATGGCACCGGTGTAAAAGGACGCGATCTGGTTGTTCGCTTCGTCCGTGTTGCAAAAAAACGACGCGGTGAACTTCCCGTCCACGTCCTTCACCAGCGACGTGTCGATGCCGGCGGCATCAAGCCACCGGCGGTAGTCCCCGAAGTCCTGCCCGGCGGTTCCCATCAACTTCGGACGTTCGCCAAGCAGCGCAAGTGTGTACGCGATGTTCGGCGCACAGCCGCCGCGGCGTTTGTCCATCGAGTCCACCAGGAAGCTCAGGCTCACTCGTGAAAAGTGCTCGGGTAGCAGGTGTTCCGTGAACTTGCCGGGAAACGACATCAGGTAGTCGAACGCAATGGAGCCGGTAACGATGAGGTTCATGTGAGGTACTGTCCAATCGGGAACTGTGCTGAGTGCTGGGTGCTCGGTGCTGGGTGCATGTGCTGGGCGCTGGGTGCCGAGTGCTGGGTGCTGGGTGCCGAGTGCTAGGTTGCGACGGGATCAATCATCCGTTTGCCGTCGCGTTCGCGGATGACACCTGCGGCGATCTTCGGATCGTGCTCGAAGAAGACGATGTATTCGCCGGCGATGGCTTCGGGAATGAAGCGCTGCTTGTACATCAGCGTCTCCATCGGAAAGAGGTCGTAGCCCATGATCCAGGGCTCGTCGAGGTGAGCCGTGGTGGGAATGAGGTCCGCGACGAACGCGGCCACACGGCCCTCCGACTCGACCTTGATCCACTGGTGGTTGCGCGCATGACCTCCGGTGCGCCAGGCGCTGATGCCGGCCAGCACCTCCCCGTCGTTCTCGTAGAAATCGACAACGCCGGCGTCAGCAAGCGGGAGAAAGTTCTCGGGGAGATAACTCGCACGATTTCGATCGTGCGGATGTGTCGCGTCTTCCCACTCGCCGCGTCGAATCAGATACCGGGCGTTCCTGAACCGCGGCACCACGCGATCCCCGTCCCGCGCCGTGGCTCCGCCGAAGTGATCAAAGTGCAGGTGTGTCGCCACCACGACATCGATATCGTCCGCAGTCAGGCCGATGTCCGCCAGCGAATGATCGAGATGCCGGGTGCGGTCGAGCGCGTAGATGTCGGCCAGCTTCGGCGGCATCTTGTCGCCGACGCCGCAGTCGATCAGGATCGTGCGGCCATCGGTCTTCACCAGCAGCGGTCGCATGGCCAGAGGAATCCGGTTCCTGTCATCCGGCGTCGTACGCTTCGACCACAACGTCTTCGGCACGACGCCGAACATCGCGCCGCCGTCGAGACCAAACGTCCCGTCCGACAACGAATGCAGTTCGAACGCCCCGAGCCGCAGCACTAGTGCGACTCCCCGGAGGCCGCGGGCTGCTTGAGTTCCACCAACACGCCGTGGGTCTCGGCCGGGTGCACAAACGCGATCAACGATCCGTGCGCACCGCGACGCGGCTCCTTGTCGATCATCCGAACGCCGGCGCCCAAGACATGGGCGATCGCCGCGTGAATATCGCACACACGCAACGCCACGTGGTGCAGGCCCGGACCACGCTTCTCCAGGTAGTTGGCGATCGGCGAACCGGGCGCAATCGATTCCACCAACTCAAGTTTCGCATCACCCGTGTTCACAAATCGCACGCGGGTGTTCTGTCCCTTCACGTCCTGCGGCGCGTCCGACGTCAGACCGAGCACACCGGCAAAAAATTTCAGCGATGCGTCCGCGTCCTCGACGGCGATGCCGACGTGGTCGATGGCGGCGACCAATGCGCTCGGAGGCGATTTCGGGGCGCTCCGGCTGAAATCGCCTCCGAGCTCATTTCCCAAGGCCTGCCCCATCACGGTCGCCGCGGCGCCGTAGGGATCCACCTCGCGTGCGGCGATACGGTCGAGCCACAGGCCAAATTCACCGGGCTGCAGGACGTTCGCCTCCAGATGCTGCATGAAGCGGCGGCCCAGAATCTCGCGCAGGCGCCACTCGGCGCGTGCACGACGACGGGCGCCAAGCGTGTCGGACGACTGCTCGCGGAACCGGTCGATGGTGTCGATGAGTTCGCCAATGCCGCGATTCGCCGTCGCTTCCGTGCGGAGCACGGGTGGTCGCCACCCCTCACTCATCGCATCGTCAAGCGAGAGCATCATCTCGATGGAGGCCGCCGTGCGATCGGCGCCTTCCCGGTCGGCTTTGTTGACCACAAAGACATCGGCGATTTCCATAATGCCGGCTTTGAGCGCCTGCACTTCGTCGCCGGTGCCCGGCACGAGTGTGACCACCGACACATCCGCCGTGCGCACGATGTCCACTTCGTCCTGGCCCACGCCCACCGTTTCGATGATGACCACGTCGTAGCCGGCCGCGTCCAGTACGATCGCCGCCTCAGCCGTGGTGCGTGCGAGTCCGCCGAGATGGCCTCGTGTCGCCATGCTGCGGATAAACACGCCTTCATCTTCCGCGTGCGCTTGCATGCGCACGCGATCGCCAAGGATCGCGCCACCACTGAAGGGGCTGGTCGGATCCACGGCGAGGATGCCCACCTTCCTGCCGCGCGTGCGGAGCTCGGCCGTGATCTTGTCGACGAGTGTGCTCTTGCCGGCGCCCGGGGGGCCGGTGATCCCGATCAGATAGGCGTTGCCGGTCTTCGCGAAGATCCTGCCGATGAGAGCCGCGCCCTCTGGGGCTTCGTTCTCGATCAGTGAGATCGCGCGGGCAATGGCGCGCGGGTCGCCGGCCAGGAGTCGTTCGGAGAGAGGAGCGGACGCGGTCGTCACTCGTCTATCGCCCCAACAGCTGCCGCGCGATGACGAGGCGCTGAATCTCGCTGGTGCCTTCGCCGATCGTGCACAGCTTGACGTCGCGGAAGAACTTCTCGGCCGGATAGTCCTTCGTGAATCCGTAGCCGCCGTGAATCTGCACGGACTCCTCAGCGGCGCGCACCGCGATTTCGCTCGAATACAACTTGGCCATTGATGACTCGCGGCCCGTGCGCACGACGCCCTGATCCTTCATCCACGCCGCGCGATACGTCAGCAGACGCGCCGCTTCGATTCGCGTAGCCATGTCCGCCAGCTTCCACTGAATCGCCTGAAAGCTCGCGATGGGCTGCCCGAACTGTCGTCGTTCCTTGGCATAGCGCAGCGCCGCTTCATACGCGCCCTGCGCCAGCCCCACGGCCAGCGCGGCAATGCCGATGCGGCCCGCATCCAGCACCTGCAGCGTGTTGATGAAACCCTGGCCTTCCTCACCCACCATGGCATCAGCCGGCACGCGGCACTCTTCGAAGATCACTTCGCTCGTATCACTCGCGCGCATCCCGAGCTTGTGTTCCTTCTTCCCGGCGCGCATCCCCTTGGTGCCCTTCGGGACCACAAACGCGGTAACACCCCGATGCGCCTTCGCGCGATCGGTGACGGCCATGACAACGATGGAGCCCCCGACGGAGCCGTGGGTGATGAATTGTTTGGCGCCATTGATGACCCAGTCGCTGCCATCACGGCGGGCGGTGGTGCGCATGGCGGCCGCATCGCTGCCCGCGCCGGGCTCGGTCAGTCCCCACGCGCCGAGGTACTCGCCATTGATCAGCGGCACCACGTACTGCTGTTTCTGCGCTTCCGAGCCAAACATGTAGATGTGCGCGGTGCCCAGCCCGTTGTGCGCGGCCACCGACAACGACACCGAGGGACACACCCGCGCCAACTCTTCGATGCAGATGCAGTACTCGATCGCCGACATGCCCGAGCCGCCGTACTCCTCGGGGTACTGGATGCCCATCAGTCCAAGCTCCGCCATTTTTGTGACGAGGCTGTGAGGGAACGCCTCGGCCTCGTCCCATTCCATGACGTACGGGCCGATCTCGGCTTCCGCAAACTCGCGGACGGTCCGTCGGAGCAGTGTCTGCTGACTGGTGGGGCGCAGGTCCATCCCGGGAAAAATATCACGGCCGGCCGATTGACGTCAGGCCCCCGGTATATTCATACTTATATTCATGCCGACTACGGTGCACATTCCGCCTCGATTGATGGCCTCGGCGTCGAAGCGCGCCAAGTCACTTGGCATCAGCCGCAACCGGCTGATCGTGCAGGCGCTCGAGAGGGAACTGACCGCCAACCAGCAGTGGCCGGAATCGTTCCTGCAGGCGCTCCGCGACGTCGACGCAGACACCGCTGAGGCGGTCAACGACATGACCAAGGCGATCGCGCGACGACGCCTGTCCAAATTGCCACCGACATTGTGAAGTACGTTCTTGACACCAACGTTGTGTCCGCGTTGATGCGAGGCGATCTCGCCGCGGTCAGCCGGCTTGGGACCGTCGCGCCCTCAGACGTCGTCATCCCCCAGCCGGTGCTCACCGAGATTGCCTACGGTCTTGAGCGTCTGCCAGTGTCCAAGCGGAAGCGAGCCTTGCAGGCGCGATTTGACCTTGTGCGCGGGCAGATCGGCCGCGCGGAGTGGACCGACGAGGTGAGCACTGCGTTTGGCCGCATCAAGGCCATGCTCGAACGTCGTGGTCAGCGAATCGAAGACTTCGACGCAGCCATTGCCGCACACGCTTTGGCCGCGTCGGCGACGCTCGTCAGCGGCAACGTTGGTCAGATGAGCCGGGTGTCCGGATTGCTGGTGGAGAACTGGCTGCAGGAGTAACGACGGGGAGATGAGGAGATGAGGAGATGAGGAGATTTTTCCCTATAGCGCTGGTGGCGCTCGCTGGGCTATTTGTGACGCCGACGGCCGCCGAGGCTGACATTACGGCCTTCTTCGGGGTCGGCCAGGGCCCGGAAACACGCACAGCCAAAGGCCTCTCCTTCGGCGTCAGCCTCATCGTCGTCGGATTTGAAGTGGAATACTCGGACATCTCGGCCAAGACCGACGTGGGCGCCCTCGCGCCCCGGTTGCGCACAGGGATGATCAACGCCATCGTCCAGACCCCGACCGGGGGGATGCAGTTGTACGCGACGGCTGGCGTTGGTGGCTATCGGGAAAACAGTGGCGGAAACTCAGAGACGAGCACCGGGATCAACGTGGGTGGGGGCCTGAAGACGAACCTGCTTGGGCCCCTTCGGTTGCGCCTCGATTACCGGCTCTTCACCCTGCGCGGCAACCCCGCCGCCAAGACCGTCCACCGCGTCTACGCCGGGGTCAACGCCGCGTTCTGAGCGGCATCCGTACGTAGGGCGCGCTGCACTTGAGCGCGCCGTGTTGGCCCGCTCCAGTGCAGCGGGCCCTACGCAGGTTGTCTATCTCACCTTCGTCAGTCCCATGCGTTCGATGCGGAGCACGGCCGCTTTCATCCGTTCGTAGAGCGGCTGCGCCTCGGCGGGTAACGATTCAGCGAGCACCAGCAAGGGATCGTAGCTGGCCTTCGGGACGGCGGGATCGAACAGGAACAGGTACACCACCGACTCGCCCGGTGGCTCTGCGGACTTGTAGATCAGCCAGTTGGCGGCCTGCTGCCTGCGGGAGAGGCTGTCGGCGGTCGAGAGCGCGACCTTGAGGCGGGCCAACACGGCGTCAAAGTCCGCCGCTTTGGCCGGAGCGACATGAAAGATCAGGAGTCCGGCACCGGACGCGAACTCGTAGGTCGCCGCCGGACCGGTGGCTGGGGGTGTTGGTGGCGCGTCCTGTGCATGAGCCATCGCCGGCAGGAGTGCCGCGGCAGCGACCACACAGGCAGCCAGGAGTGCACGGGACATCAGGCAACCATTCTGCCGGAAAAAGAAAAGGACGTCACCGCCGAAGCGATGACGTCCACAGAATCAGGCGAGCGCGCGGCTACTTCTTGGCGAGCGGCCAGATGGCCTGCTGCTCGACCGAGGCCTTGAGCTTCTCGAAGATTGCGTCAACGACCTTGCGGCCCTCGACATCATCAGCCTTCCAGGCGCCTGAGTAATAGAGCATCTGAGTGAAGTCATAGCTCTGGCCCGCCACCGGGGGATCGAGCAGCACCACGTACGGGCGAGCCTGCCCCGGGGGCAGGTCTGCAGTCAGGCGCATCAGATTCATGGATTTGCCCTGCGCCTGCAGTGCAGGCTTCTCCGCCGCGCTCAGACCGGTCCGAATCGCGCTGAACGCCTCTTCGAATACCGCTTCCTGGCCCGACTTGACCTGCAGCATCAACATCACGGGGTTTGCCCCATCAAACTTGAACGGGTCAGCCGCTGCCGGCTCCTGCGCCTGGGCGGTCGCCGCGCCCGTGAACAACATTCCGGCCACGCCCAGCGCGACCACCACGCGCCGGCTCACAACCGGCAGAAAACCGAACAACCGCATGCACATCCTCCTCGCCACTGGGGGCGTTGGTCCAAAAAAGGAAAGCCTACTCTACCGTACGAACACCTGAAAAACTTCGTTGGCGATCAACATCCCCTCACGAGTCAGCCCGAACCGCCCGGCCCGGCGCCACACATGTGACGTCTGCAGGAATGGGGCCAGGTCCTCCCCATACCGCTCCCAGGGGTCGACGCCAAAACGGGCCAGAAACCGGGCACAATCGACGCCCTCGCTCAGGCGAAGCCCGGTAAAAAGGGCTTCTTCGATCCGGGCCTGCGCAGACAAGGACTCCACATCCCCGGCCACGGACTGCCCGGCCGTGATCCGTTCCACGTAGTCGGCCGTCGCCGAGAGGTTCTTCCAGCGCCGGCCACCGACCGTTGAATGGGCCCCGCACCCAAACCCCAACCAGTCACCCGCCTGCCAGTACTTGAGATTGTGCCGCGACCGATGTCCCGGCCGAGCCACGTTGGAGATCTCGTACTGCTCCAGGCCCGCCGCCTCCAGGCGCCTCAGCCCCTCCAGATACATGTCCGCCGCATCGTCATCAGGCGCCATCGACCAGTCGGCCCGCGCCATGTCTTCCTTGAGGGGCGCGTTGGGATAGAGCTCCAGCAGATACAGCGACAGATGATCCGGCTCGAGCGAAACGGCCCTGTCAATCGTGCGCAACCACGACGCCTGCGACTGCGCGGGCAACCACAACATCAGGTCAAACGACACCGAATTGAACCCGGTTCTCTTCGCGGCTTCTATTGTTTCTACGGCGCGCGCACAGGAATGGATGCGCCCGAGCCGCTTCAACTCATTGTCGTCAAATGACTGCACGCCAAAACTCAGGCGATTGATGCCCGCGTCGCGAAAAGCGGCCAGGCGTTCAGGCGTCGCGGTCTCAGGATTGGTCTCGAGCGTAATCTCGGCATCGGCCGCCAGATCGAATGTTTCGCGGCAGGCGTCGATGAGCCGCGCAATCTCCGCAGGGTCCAGCAATGACGGTGTACCGCCCCCAAAAAAGATCGTGTCAGCCGTCCCACCAGGCGCGCGCCTGATCTCCTGCTCCAGCGCAGCGACGTACCGGGTCTTCAGCGCCTCGTCGAGCAGGCCGCGATTGAAGTTGCAGTAGGAGCAGATGGCCTGGCAGAAGGGAACGTGCAGGTACAAACCGAGGTTCATCGGCTCATGGTGCTGGGTTCAGCCCCGCCCGGCCTTGCCGCCGGGCCACTGGAGTTCCCGGGCTTCGCGCGGGTTCTTCAGCGACCGGAGCGGGTCGTGTTCCTTGAGCTGTGCGCGGGCGGGACCACGGGCGCGCGCGGGAAGCACGCGGCGGCCCTTGTTGGTCTGCCACAGGATCGTCAGGTCGTTGGGACCGCCGTTGGGCGGCAACATCCGGTAGTCGCCACCGTCGTACTCCAGGAATTCGCACATCTCATGGAGGCGAGAATGCATCCGGTAGCCGACGCGCGCCTTGAGCGAATCCAGATCCGCTTCGTCCGGCGTGTCTTCGTAGTTAGTCGTAAAAATCGTCGGCCGGCGTTCGTTGTAACGGGTGTTGACGATGAGGTTCATCATCTCTTCGACCCATTCCGACGGCTTCTCGGAACCCAGATCGTCGAGCACCAGCAACTCCGCGTCCATAACGGGGCGGATGATGTCCATCTCGGCCGTCCGCACCACCGGGTTGTAGGTCGATCGAATCACCTTCAGCAGTTCACGCACGTCATAGAACAACGCGCGGGCGCCCTTTTCGAGCACCACCTGCCGCAACACGGCCACCGCAATGTGTGTCTTGCCGATGCCGGGAGGCCCAATCAGACACAGCCCCTTGGTGACCGCCGGAAACTGGTCCGCAAACCGGCGCGCATACGTCACTGCCGACTGCAGTTTTTCGTTCGGATAAATCAGGAAGTTCTTGAGATCACACTTGGCGTACCGCGGAGGAATCCGCGCATCGCGCAGCACCCGATCCGACGCCTGTGCCCGCCAGCATTCACAGCGCTCAACACGCCGCACGCCTTCGCCGGTCGCGGGCTTCCATCCAGTTCCGTTGCAATGCGGGCACACGGCGTCAGCATATCAAAACCGCGGCTGACGCCAATTGAGGATTGAGGATGAAGGATGGAGGATGGAGGATTGGTAATTGTTGGATTGAGGATTGAGGATTTATTGGGCGATTGGGCGATTGGGCGATTGGGGGATTGGGGTGGCAATCCCTCAATCCGCAATTGAGCAATTGCCAATCCTCAATCCTCAATCCTCAATTGACGGCACGTCGCGCGTGGTTGTGACGAGCGACGTGTTCAAACGCGTTTCCCAGTCGTCCAGCCCGCGAGCGAGCTCTTTTTTGACGTACGCCATGAATTCGTTCACTTCGCTCTGCATGCTTTCCATTTTCTGGCGCATGTTGAGGATGATTTCGACGCCGGCGAGGTTCACGCCCAGGTCACGCGTGAGCGTGAGGATCGTCTCAAGCCGGTGCAGGTCGTCGTCGGAATACAGCCGGGTGTTGCCGTCGGTGCGGGATGGCGCGAGCAGGCCTTCGCGTTCGTAGAGGCGCAGGGTCTGCGGGTGGACGTTGTACTTCGACGCCACCGCGCTGATCATGTAGTAGCCCTTGCCGGTGCCTGATTTTCTGGTCATGACTGGGCTCCAAATAAGTGCGCACGCACGTCCGCGGGATTGAGCGCACCAAATTCCCGCAGCAATTCCTTCGACCGCTCATCGCGCACAGGCGGCAACACGATCTGCACCTCGACGATCAGATCGCCGGCCAGCGCGGGGTCAGCCGAATGCGCAGACGGGATCCCCTGCCCACGGACGCGCAACTTCGAGCCGGATCCCGTGCCGGGCGGCACCTTCACCTTGACCGGTCCGGTGAGCGTCGGCACATCCACCTTCGCGCCGAGGGCCGCCTCGTGCACGGCGACCGGCAGCACCATCCGCAGGTCCCGGCCGTCACGCGAAAACACGGGATGCGGCGAAACCTCGATGGTCACGTACAAGTCGCCCATCGGCCCACCACGCGCACCGGCATGCCCCCGGCCCGGCACCGCCATGCGCGCGGCGTCGTCGATTCCCGGCGGAATCACGAGCGTCACCACTTCGCTGCGTGCCTGCACTCCGCTGCCGGCACACACGCGGCACACCTGAAACGTCAACCGGCCGGTGGAGCCGCACGGGTCGCACGGCTTGGTGAAGACCATGTGCCCACGCGCCCAGCGCGTCGCCCCCGCGCCGCGACACGCCGGACACGTCACCGGCGCAATCGAGACACGCCCCGCACCGGCACACCCCGGACACCGTTCCTGCCGCACCACCGAGACCGGAAAGTGCCCGCCGCGCATGGCATCCTCGAAGGACAACGGCATGGTCAGCTCGAGCGCGCTTCCCCGCTCAGGTGACGTCACGCGTCGCGCGGCGTCCTGAAAGACATCCGAGAACATCTCGGAAAACGTGGCGGCCTCGTGGCCCTGCGCGAGCGACGAGAAGTCGAAGCCCTCAAACGCAATCGTGGCCTCAACCGTGGCCGGATGATTCACGATACGGGAGCGATCGTATTCGCGCCGCCGTTCGGCGTTGCCGAGCACCTCGTAGGCCTGCGACACCTGCCGGAACCGCTCCTCGGCGAGGCGGTCACCCGGGTTGATCCGCGGGTGATACCGCCGCGCGAGGCGCAGGTAGGCGCGCTCGATGTCAGCCGCCGTCGCGGAGGCGTCAAGATCGAGCGCACCGTACAGGTCCACTTACTTCTTCTCTTCCTCGATGACTTCCGCGTCGATGACATCCCCCGACGCCGCGCCATCGCTTGTGCCCGTCCCACCAGCCGCACCGGCCGCACCGGCGTCGACGTCGGGACCCGCCTGCTGGTAGAGCTTGGTCGCCGCCTTGGTCTGCGCATCCATCAACGCGTCGAGCTTCTTCGTGATGGCCGCCGCATCCCTGGACTCGAGTGCCTGCTTCACATCGGTAATCGCGGACTCGATGGCCAGGCGATCCTCCGCCTGCACCTTGTCGCCCGACTCCTTCATGAACTGCTCCGCGGCATGCACGGCCTGGTCCGCATGGTTGCGGGTATCGACCTCTTCCTTCCGCTTCTTGTCCTCTTCAGCGTGCGCTTCCGCATCCTTCACCATGCGATCCACTTCGTCCTTCGACAAGCCGCTGGACGCCGTGATGGTGATCTTCTGTTCCTTGCCCGTGCCCTTGTCCTTCGCCGACACGTTCACGATGCCGTTGGCGTCGATGTCAAACGTGACTTCGATCTGCGGCACGCCGCGCGGCGCCGGCGGGATGCCATCGAGATGGAACTTGCCGAGCGTGCGGTTGTCGCGCGCCATCGGCCGCTCACCCTGCATCACGTGCACTTCGACGCTGGGCTGACTGTCAGCCGCCGTCGAGAACGTCTCCGACTTGCGCGTCGGAATCGTCGTGTTGCGCGTAATCAGGGTCGTCATCACCCCACCCAGCGTTTCGATGCCGAGTGAGAGCGGCGTGACGTCGAGCAGCAGCAGGTCCTTCACATCACCGGCCAACACGCCGGCCTGAATCGCCGCGCCGATCGCCACCACTTCGTCCGGGTTCACGCCCTTGTGCGGCTCCTTGCCGAACTGCTCCTTCACAAGTTGCTGCACCTTCGGGATGCGCGTGGACCCACCCACGAGCACCACCTCGTCGATGTCCTTCGCCGTGAGTCCGGCATCCTGCATCGCCTGACGACACGGGCCCATCGTCTTCTGCAACAGGTCATCCACAAGCGACTCGAACTTCGCACGCGTGAGCTTCATCGCCAGGTGCTTCGGCCCGGTCGCGTCCGCCGAAATGAACGGCAGATTCACTTCCGTCTCCACCACCGTCGAAAGCTCCATCTTGGCCTTCTCCGCCGCTTCCTTCAGGCGCTGCAGGGCCATGCGATCCTTCGAGAGATCAATGCCCTCCTGCTTCCTGAACTCCGCGACGATCCAGTCCATCACCCGCTGGTCGAGGTTGTCGCCACCGAGATGCGTGTCGCCGTTGGTCGCCTTCACTTCGACGACACCTTCGCCGACTTCCAGCACCGACACGTCAAAGGTGCCGCCGCCGAAGTCATACACGACGATCGTCTCGTTCTGCTTTTTGTCGAGGCCGTACGCCAGCGCCGCAGCGGTCGGCTCGTTGACGATACGCATGACTTCGAGACCAGCGATCGTGCCGGCGTCCTTGGTCGCCTGGCGCTGCGCGTCGTTGAAGTACGCGGGCACCGTGATGACCGCCTTGCTGACCGGCTGGCCGAGGTAATCCTCCGCCGCCTGCTTCAGCTTGCCGAGCACCATCGCCGAAATCTGCGGCGGCGTGTACGGCTTGTCCTGCCCGTCCACCTTGACCGCGACGTGACCACCCTCGGCCACCACGCGATACGGGACGAGCTTCAGCTCCTCACCGACCTCATCGTGCCGGCGACCCATGAACCGCTTGATCGAGTACACAGTGTTCTCGGGATTCGTGACGGCCTGCCGCTTTGCGACCTGACCAACCAACCGTTCACCCGACTTTGAAAAACCCACCACCGACGGCGTGATACGCCCGCCTTCCGAGTTGGTGATAACGACGGCCTCGCCGCCTTCCATGACTGCCACCACCGAGTTGGTGGTGCCCAGGTCGATGCCGATGATCTTGCTCATTGTGTGACGCTCCTCTGCGCTCAGGCCCTTGAAATTGGCCAAACTTTAGTCTGATGCATTATAGAAACCTAAGCGCGATACTGTCAACTAGGCAGGGCGCGCGGCAGGGCGCGACGTAGGGCGCGCTGAACTTGAGCGCGCCAAAGGCGGGCGGAGGTGGCGTGGGAGGCGTGGGAGGCGTGGGAGCTGTCCTCGCAGCGTGACACCCCCAACGCCACCAACAACGCCTACACCACCAAACTCCAGCAAATCCCGGGGTGATTTTCGGCCCGAGATTTGCTGTAACTGTCTGTGCCAGCTTTTCTGCATGAATGGAGTGAGGCGCGTATGTCCCGGTATTTCAAACTCCTGACCGTCGCTGCGGTGACCCTTGGACCGATCCCGTTGGGTGCCCAGGCGCGGTATACACCTCAGGACCGGTGGAGCGTTGACCTGCCGGCCTTTGTCTCGGTGGTGGATGGGTATGCGGAACTCGACCGCGGCGGCCAGTCGTCGCGCGACATTGAGAACGTCCCGCTCGAGGCAGGCGACCGCCTGCGCACCACACGTGGCCGGGTGGAAGTGTTGTTTGACGATGGCAGCGTGGTGTCGCTCGATGAACACACGGCCGTCACGTTTGTCGCCGAGGGCGACATGGACCTGCATCAGGGCCGCATCCGCGCACAGTGGCGCGACCGGGGATCACGCGCAGGGTTGACCGTCCGCACGATCGCCGGCGCTGCGATCATCCGGACGCAGGGCGACTATCGGCTCACGCTGGCGGAGTCACGACGAGGCGAGGCCGAGATTGAAGTGGCGGTCGCGCGCGGCTCCGCGGAGTTGGGCAACGATCTGGGACGCACGATCGTTCGCGAGGGGACACGCGCCCTGACGACCGCGACCTATGCCCCGTCGTTGCCCTACGCGTTCGCTGCGCCACGTGATGACTTTGAGCGCTGGACTGACGGCCTCGACGGGGACCGGTACGGCGTGGAGTCCGCACGCTACCTGCCCACGGAATTCCGGTATTACGGCGGCATCTTCGACCGGCACGGCGCATGGCAGCATCACCACTCGCATGGCTGGGTCTGGTATCCCCGCGTGAGCTTTGACTGGCGCCCATACTCCGGTGGTCGCTGGAGTTTCGTTGTCGGCTTCGGCTACTCGTGGGTCGGCGGGTCGCGCTGGTCGTGGCCGACCCACCACTACGGCCGCTGGGATCGCGTGGGCACACGCTGGTTCTGGATTCCGGTGCGTCCATCGCAGCCGCGCTTCGTCGGGTATGCGACGCCGCGGACCTCCTACACGTCGAACGTCACGTACTACCAACGGACGCGGACCGTCCAGGGACCGGAACCGAGGGTCCAAGGACCCGCACCGGTCCAGGGTCCGGGGTCCAGGGTTCAAGGCCTCGAACCGCGGGCGGTGCCGCGGAACGATATGCCGCGCACGGACGCGCCGCGGCCGCAGGTCGACAGGCCGCGGATGGATCGGCCGCGGTCGGAGCAGCCGCAGCGCGCCGCGCCAACGCCGCGATCAGAATCACCCCGATCCGAGGCGCCGCGGACGTCGTCTCCGCCGCCGTCCGGATCGCGCACACCGTCGCGGTCAGTGAATCCTCCGTCGGGCGGCGACAACAGACAGCGTTCGGGAACCGCCGTCCGACGCGGCGGCGGCTAGCACGAAAGGTTGATATCGTTGCGGCATGTCCGTGATCACGGTTCGCCTGGTGCGGGGCGTCGGCCTTGTCGCGCTGTTTGTGGCTGCGGCGTTGTTCGGCATCGCCAGTGGTGTCGTGCTCGCGTTTGTGGACGACCTGCCGCAGATCAGTGCGCTCGATCACTACTCGCCCAGCACGATCACCCGTGTGCTGGGCCGGGATGGGTCGAGCATCGGGGAATTCGCGACCGAACGGCGCGAGATGGTCAGACGCGAGCAGATTCCCGGGGTGTTGCGCTCGGCCATCCTCGCTGCCGAAGACGGCAGCTTTGAAAGCCATATCGGATTTCAACCGACGCGCATGGCCTGGGCGGCCGTCAAGGACCTCACCAGTGGCGGGCGCACGCCGGGCCGTTCCACGCTGACACAACAAATCGCGCGCAACCTGTTCCAGGACACGATCGGATTCCGTCGCGACCCGGATGCGTGGATTGATCTCACGGGCTGGGAGCGCAAGATCAAGGAAGCCCTGGTCGCCGTCCAGATCGAACGCCGCTACACCAAGGACGAGATCTTCACGATGTACTGCAACCAGATTTACTGGGGGCACGGCGCGTACGGCGTCCAGGCGGCGTCGCGGTTGTACTTCGACAAATCGGTCTCCGATCTGTCCCTCGACGAAGCGGCCACGCTGGCGGGCATCATCCAGAGCCCCGAGCGCCAGAGTCCCTACGTGAATCCGACCGCGGCGGCCCGCCGACGCAACTATGCGTTGGCGCGCATGGCGGAGGAAGGTTTCATCACCGCCGAGGTGGCGGCCACCGCCGAGGCGCTCCCCATCACCACCGGTGGCGCACCGACCCCACCGGCACTCGCGCCCCATTTTCTGGAGACCATCCGGCAGCAGTTGCAGGCGCGCTACGGGGCCAAGGCGATCTATGAGGGCGGCCTGACCGTGCGCACCGGCATCGACCCACTCCTGCAGCGCGCCGCCAACAACGCGCTCGATCGCGAACTGCGGCGCCTCGACCGCCTGGGGGGATTCCGGACGCCCGCGCGCAATCTCGTCGCGGAGAAACTCGACGTGGACACCTTCCGGTTGTCGCGATGGTCACGAACACCGGGGGTTGGCGAGATCCTCCCTGTCATCGTGCTTGGCGTCGACGGCACGGCCATTCGCGTGCGCGCGGGCGCATGGCAGGGCGCGATTGAGGCGGCCGGGCACAGCTGGACCAGGCGTCGGGCCGATGCCTTGGTCCGTCGCGGCGACTTGATTGAGCTCCGGGTGCTGTCCAGAGACGATGAAGACCGCACGTTCACGGGCTCGCTCGAGCAGGCGCCCGCGATCGAGGGGGCGGTGGTGGCGCTCGACAATCGCACCGGTCAGATTCTGGCAATGGTCGGCGGGCACAGTTTCGGCCGCAGCGAGTTCAACCGTGCCACGCAGGCGCTGCGTCAGGTCGGCTCCACCTTCAAACCCTTTGTGTATGCGGCGGCGATTGACCGCGGCTACACGGCGACGTCGATGTTGCTTGACGCCCCGGTCAGCTACAACTCGGGTCCGGGCCAGCCACTCTGGCAACCGCAGAACTACGATCGGGAATACCGTGGGGAGATGACCCTGCGAGCCGCGCTCGCCGCATCGCGCAACATCCCAACCATCCGCTTGATGGATGCACTCGGCCCGGCGCAGGTGGTGAGCTATGCCAGGCGCATGGGCATCACGTCGTCGCTGCCCGAGTATCTGCCGGTCGCCATCGGGGCCGCCGAGGCCACGCTGCTCGAAATGACCTCGGCCTACTCGGCCTTTGCCAATCAGGGCGTGCGGGTCACGCCGCTGCCCATCCTTCAAGTCACCGACCGCGACGGCAACGTCCTGGAGGAACACCGGCCAGAACCCCACGAAGCCCTGAGGGCCGATACCGCGTATGTGATGGCGCACCTGCTGCAGAACGCGGTGCAATCGGGGACGGCCGTGCGCGCCAAGGCGCTCAATTGGCCGGTCGGCGGCAAGACGGGCACGACGGATGATTACACCGACGCCTGGTTCATCGGGTTTGATCCCGAGATCACGCTTGGCGTCTGGGTGGGGCGTGATCTGAAGAAGCCCATCGGTGCGGGACAAAGCGGGACGGCCGCCGCCTTGCCGATGTGGGTCGACATCATGCAGCCGTGGATTGAGCGACGCCGTACCCAGCTTGACAGTGTGCCTGCCTTCGAGCGCCCGAGTAATGTCGTCATGGTGATGACCGGCAGCGGTCTTGAGGCGTTTATTGCGGGCACTGAGCCGGGGGTGCGATGAGCGCCGACGAGCGGCCGGCCAGACGCGGGTGGTGTGATCGGCCCTGGGACCAGCAGCGTGCCGTCCTCGCGATGCTCTGGCTGGTACCAGCGCTGCATGTGGCCGTACGGGTCTTCGACTACACCCGCACCCGCCGGTTTCTCGACCGTCGCGCAGACATCCGGCGAGCCCGACGGACGGGTCCGCCCCCTGACGTGACGCCCGACCGGCTCGCCACCTCGCGCGTCACCCTGTATTCATGGCTGCCTGGCAACTGTCTGTCTCGATCGCTGGCCCTGCTCTGGTTGTTGCGGCGCAACGGTCACGGCGCGGACCTTCGGCTCGGGGTCTCGCTCGACGGCGGCACGTTTGCGGCGCATGCGTGGGTGGAACTGGACGGGCGCGTGCTCAACGCTCGTGCCGTGCCGTCCTGCGGCAGGAACGCCCGGATGGCGGCCGCAGAAGTGAACGTCAGAGTATTGCCGACGCCAACGACGAGACGGATCGACGCACTGCCTGCATCGTAGAACAAGGCTGGGAAAAACTCTTCAAGCAAGGTGCCAGGATTGTTTCCACTCGGCGTGCTGCCCCACCCACCCTGGGTCTGGGTGCGGAACGCGCACGGCAAATTCGACGAGATGCTCATCGTCGTGCCGTAGTAGTGGTCCGGGTCGTTGGCGGTAACAGGGGCACCCGAGGGCGACGTGCCGGTCACCGTGCCCACGTTCCTGTACTGTCCGGCAATCGCCACACCCGTGCCCGTGCACGTCATGCTCGCGCCGACCGCCAAGGTCGTCGCCGGACAGGTCACCGCGACGCCGCGGGATTCACTGTGGCCCCGGTCCGCCCCTGGGCCTGCAACACCAAATACACGTTGGAGCCATGCGACGTTCAGCTACTGTCAGAGCCTATGCTTCTCGCTCCCGTCGTCCTCGGCGCACGTGCCCCAGTTGGCGCGCAATGGTGTAGCTCGGGCGAGACGACAGTGGCTGCCGCAGGTACGCTTGATGGCTTGTGCGGGTGGTTCAGCGCCGAGTTGACTCCGGGCGTTGCCATTACAAACAATCCGGTTTCCCGCGACCGCATACAGCGGCGCATCGCCGTCATCCCTATGGACGGCACGGCTACCATTGACACCGGCGACCGCGTCTCCATCGATTTGGTCATCGATCCGGCGCAGAGCACGCTCAGTTGGCGGGTGCGACTCACACGGGGCGGCGAGGTCGTCTACACCTCAAACGGAAGCACACTGCCTGGCATGGCCCTGGCAACCCGCCGGACGCGAACACGACAGCCCCCCCTGACGCTCGCGCGACCATCGCTGCCAAGTCGGAATCACTCCTCCTCCCCCTCCCCCCCAAGCTTCCCACTCGCCCGGCTGAGCAGATACGCCCGGATAAACTCGTCTATATCCCCATCAAGCACCCGATCGGGATCGCCCACCTGATATTTCGTCCGGTGGTCCTTGACCATCTGATACGGCGCCAGCACGTAGCTGCGGATCTGGCTGCCGAAGGCAATCTCCTTCTTCTCGCCGCCGATTTGCGCGAGCTTGGCATCCTGCTCCTTGCGCTTCAGGTCGTAGAGCCGCGCTTTGAGCACCTTCATCGCCGAGGCGCGGTTCTTGTGCTGGGAGCGTTCGTTCTGACAGGACACCACAATCCCGGTCGGCAGATGCGTGAGCCGCACCGCCGAGTCCGTCACGTTGATGTGCTGGCCGCCCGCACCACTCGACCGGAACGTGTCCACGCGCAGATCCTTGTCCTCGATCTCGACATCAATATCGTCCGGAAGCTCAGGCCAGACGTAGACCGAGGCAAACGACGTGTGGCGCCTGGCGGCCTGATCAAACGGCGAAATTCGCACCAGACGATGCACACCGGCTTCAGCGGCGAGCAGGCCATACGCGTATTCGCCAAAAATCGTCACGGTCGCACTCTTGATGCCGGCTTCTTCACCGGGCTGCAGGTCGACGACCTCGCGCTTGAACCCGCGGCGCTCCGACCACCGCACAAACATGCGCATCAACATCTCGGCCCAGTCCTGCGACTCGGTGCCGCCGGCGCCCGGATGAATCGTGATGATGGCGTGGCGCGCGTCCATCTCGCCCGACAACATCGTGCGCACTTCACCCGACTCAATGAGCGCGGCGTACGCGGTCAGGCCCTTGTCGAGATCCGCACTGACGTCCTCCCCCTGCCGGGCCCAGTCAATGAGCACCGCCAGGTCCTCGGTCTGTTTGCGCACATTCACGACCAGCGTCCGGTCATCGTCGAGACGACGCCGGCGCTGGAGGGTGGCTTGTGCGCGAGCCTGATCGGCCCAGAAGTCCGGATGGGACGCGTCGTTTTCGATTTCGCTCAGTTCGCGGTCGAGGCGGGCTTCGTCAAAGCCCCCTCCGCAAGTCAGTGGCCCGTTCCACGAGCTCGGCGTACCAGCGGGCCTGTTCTTCGACGGTCTTTTCGGTCATGACATCCTTATCGTGTCCCAACAGGGCGCGGTATGGCCAGCCAGGCGGCCACCAGCAGCCCGAGCCACGCGATGAGATCGCCGATGTGGCTGTAGATCGTTCGAGACTGAATCAACCGAACGTCACCGGTGACCGCCGCCTCTTCAAACAGCGCGGTCGTCAGGCGCGTGCGGCCGTACGGGTCGACGATACCCGAGATGCCCGTGTTGGCCGCGCGGACGAGAAACCGTCCCTGTTCAACGGCGCGCACCTTCGCCTGCGCAAAGTGTTGATAGGGCGCCGACGACCGGCCGAACCACGCGTCGTTGGTGATGGTGGTGAGCAGCTCAGCGCCGCCCGACGCAAACGCCCGTGGAATCCACGGGTACACCACTTCGTAGCAGATCGCGACGCCTGTCCTGATGCCGGCGGCGTCGAGCACCGTCGGGTCGGTCCCCGGCGCAAAGTCCGACACCTTCTCGACGAGTGGTCCCACAAAAAACAGCAGCGACTTCAGCGGCACGTATTCGCCGAACGGCACGAGCTGCATCTTGCGATACCCCCCGAGCGAGCGGCCATCCTCGCCGACGGCCACGGCAGAGTTGTAGATGCGGTCCCCGTCGAGCCGGCGCTCGAATTCGTCGGTGCCGATGATGAACGACGTCCGCGTCTCGCGGGCGACGGCGCGAATGGCTTCCGCCGCAGCCGGTTCGGCCTCAAAAAAGAACGGCGTCGAGGCCTCCGGCCACACGACGAGGCGGGCGCCCTGAGCGATCACCGCTCGACTCAGCGCAAGGTACCGGTCGAGAATGACGTCGCGGAACCGGGGATCCCATTTTTGATTCTGCTCGACGTTCCCCTGCACGAGGCCGACCTTCAGCACGCGCCCCTGCGTCACCAGAGTGCCCCCCGCGACACGCCATGTGCCGAACGCGGCGGCCACGGCGACAAGTCCAAGCGCGACCACCACGCCCACCATCTGCCGGCGTTGCCGTGTGAGCGCAAACGCCGCCGCCGCAGCGGACACGAGGGCGACCAGGAACGAGACGCCGAACACGCCGAACACACTCGCCAGCTGGATGACCGGCGTGACGTCGGCCTGGGAGGTGCCCAGCAGGGCCCAGGGGAATCCGCCGCCCACCCAGCCTCGCAGCCACTCGGTCGCCACCCAGACCAGCGGCGCCAACCACACCCCGGCGATACCAAACCTGCGCACCGCGCGTGCCGTCAGAACCACAAACAGCGCCGGGTACAACGCGAGATAGGCGGCCAGCAGGAACATCACCAGCCACGCCACCACCGTGGGCAACCCGCCATGCCGTTGCATGACCTCGACGACCCATGACACCGTCAGGGCGAAATGCACGACGCCGGCGAGCCAGCCCAGCAGAACGAGATGCCCACACCGCGGCGTCTGGGCGGTCGTTCGCCGGACCTCGAGCGCCACGGCGATCAGCAGCGGCGCCAGCGCCGTCCACGCGAAGGCGGGATGGCCGTATTTGGGAAAACTGGCCGCGAGCAGAACGCCCGAGAGCAGCGCAAGCGCACGAGCCATCGGGCGTTATCGCTGCTGAATCCGCGGGGTGTAGCCTTCACGCGCCAGCCGGGCCCGCACGCCGTCGGCCTCAGCTCGTGTGACATACGGACCGACCCGCACGCGGAACAACCGGTCTGAGGCACCGGCGCCCGGCGCCAGTACAAAGGCCGGCACATTGAGTTTCTTCAGATTGCCCACCACGCCGTCGGCGGCCTGGCGCCCTCCGTAGGCACCCACCTGCAGGAACCAGTCGCCCGTCACCGCCGTTGGCGCGGGCTCCGGCTGCGCAGCCGGAGGCGGCGTGGTCTCGGCGGGCGGCGTCGGAGGAGGTCCAGTGTCGGGCGGCGGCGTGGGGGCCGGCGCGCCTGAGCCGGTCAGCAAATCGTGGTACGCCAGATCCTGCACGGGCTGGGCCTGCGGATCGATCGGCACCACAGTCTCGGTGCCGGTGGCACTCGCGGACTGGGTGTCCGCCGCGCTCCGGATGTCACGCCCGACGGCCACGCCGAGCAGAAAGATCACCACAGCGGCCACCACGGCCGAGATGAACAGGAAGACCAGTTGTTTCCCGCTCAGCTGGATTTCGCGAAACTCGCGGTCAGTCATGATGCGGGTCTGATCTTACACTGCCGGTGCCCCCGATGCGGGCCAGGAGGTCACGCGCCTCCCGTGACTGCGGATCGAGCGCCGCCGCGCGACGCGCCTCCACGATCGCCGCCGCCGTCTCGCCGCTCTCGTGCAGCGCCTCGGCGAGGCGCATCAATCCGGCGACGGTCGCCCTCGACCACACGGCAATCCGGAACGCATCGATCGCCTCGGTCAGGCGGCCTGCACGACGGTAGATCTGCCCCAACAGCAGATGCGGTTCGTCATCGTACGGCCGCAGATAGATCGCCCGTCGCAATTCGTTGATGGCCCCGCGATCGTCCTCCTGCTCAAAGAGCCGGCGGCCACGCGCCAGATGAAAGGCCGCCAATTCCTGCTGTTCACGCTGGGCCGGAGTCGCCACGGCTGCGACCACGCGATCGGTGGGTCTCGACTCGAGCCGGGTGGTCAGCCGCTCAAGTCCTGCCGGCACGCGATCAGTCAGCGCCTCCAGTTCGACGCTGGTGCCGAGCTGTCGTGCGAGGGCGAGCTCGCGCTCCGCTTCCACCTTCCGGCCTGCGGCCAGCAGCATCTGGCTCATCACGAGATGGGCATCCCCATCCGCCGGATCACAACGCACCACCTCACGCAGCCAGAACAGGGCCGCATCCGCGTTGCGGCTCCGCGCATACGCATACCCGAGGTTGAAGAGATACCCGGTGTTGTCGGGCGCCTCATCAACGGCACGGGTGAAAAAATACGTCGGTAGACCGGTCTGCGGCGTGCTGCCCCGCCGCACCTGAATCACGCCGAGGGCGTTGAGCAACACCGGCGACGGCTCCTCGCCGTGCAGCGTCTGCACCAGCGCGTACGCTTCATCAAAACCGCGCAGTTCGATCAGCGAGAGGGCCGCCGCATACCGGGCCTCGCGGTCACGCCGGGCATCCCGCCGCACGGCACGCACCGCGGCCAGCGCCTTGTCATGGGCGCCATGTGTCGAGTGAAACTCCCACAAGGCGAGCAGGATGCGATCGTCCGCTGGGGCCTGCTGACGCGCAGCCTCCAGGAAACGCTCCTGCACCGCCGGCGTGGTGGCGACCAACCCCTTCACATACTGTTCAAAGGCGCCAAGCGGCAGCCGTGTATCGACATGCCGCGGTGCACCGGGGGTGGCCGGCACCAGCCGGGACACCACCTGTTCGACCACCTCGTAGATGCCGGTGCCCGGGCCCTCCCCCGTGGCCTGCATCTGTTCGCGCGCCGATTCAAGCCCCACCACCCGCGCGGTGATCGACATCCGTGTGCCAAGACGGACCTCGCCGAGGATCAACTCGCTGGCGCCGACCAGCTCCCCGACCCGGATCATCGTGGCGCGCGTCAGTGTCGTACTGAGCGGCAGTTGCAGGGACGCAAACGCCGCGACCCGCTCCGCGCGCGTCAGCACGGCAATGCCGCGCACATCCAGTTCCTCGGCCAGCAGCAGCGCGGCGGCCTCACCCAGCCAGAACCCCGCGCCCGCGCCGCCGGGCACGTCGCCGTCGACCACCACGGAAAACGGAAGCACCAACGGGCGTTCGAGCGCAGGGACCTGCGCCGCCGCGGGCGCCGCCCAGACGATCAGGGCGCCGACGAGAGCGCAAACGTACCTTCGCATGACCGTCCCCCTTCCGCCCCTGACGCGTTGCCCGCCTGGGCGCGGCACGAGGCCATCTGCCCCGACACCACAAGATCCACCGACGCACACATCGCGACCACGAGGGCCCCATAAAAGCCGCACAACGGCGAGGCCGGCTTCTCCCGGGCCCCGCAAAACACCGACTCGCGCACCGACATCGTCAACACGCCGCGTGCCACCGATGTGCGGACACGCGTGGCCGGACACGTCTCGGCCACCACCGACGCCAGCCGGCGGGTGACGACGCGCGCACGCCACCACCTCGGCAGACGGGGTACCCAGTATTTCGTCCAGCGGCTGGCGTCGTTCCAGGTCCACTGCGCGACCAGACGGCCCGCCGATTCCACCACACGCTGGTAGCCGGCGCCTTCCGTGCGGAGAAACCCGACCACCGCCATCATCGGCGCCAGGCCCATGGTGCCATCGTGTCGGCCATCCGGCTTGAGCCAGTGGTCGTAAAACTCCGCGCGCGCGGGCAGCTCCTCTGCGATGGCTTGTTCGAGGGCGGCCACCAGCCCCCGCCCCACTCGTATATCCCGTGTCATGATGCTCCGCGCATGTCAGACCAGACGATCGCCGGCGCCATCCTGGCCGGAGGTCAGGCCCGCCGGCTCGGCGGGCAGGACAAGAGCCGTCTCCTCACGCATGATGGCCCCATCATCGTACGGCAGTGTGCGCTGCTGCAACGTCTCGCCGGCCATGTCTTCATCGTCACGACCCGCGCCGACCGCGAGACCAGGCCCCACCGGTTCGACGACCTGGCGGTGCCGATCGTGACGGATGCACGGGAGGAGAGCGGCACACTGGTCGGGATTCACGCCGCCGTGAGCCACGCCCGTGCGTACGGCCCGGCCGTGGATCGCGTGGTGGTGCTCGCGTGTGATCTGCCGTTCCTGGTGTCCGGCGTCCTCGACACACTGGCTGCGGCGGCCACCGAGGGGGACGGTGCATGGGTGCGGACCAGCCGGGGCCCGGAACCGCTGATCGCGTGTTATCGCACGACGTGTCTCGACCGCATCGCCGCCGCTCTCGACAGCGGTGAGCGACGGGCCATGGCGCTCGGCAGGGTGCTGCGCCTCCGGGACGTGGGACCGGACGCCCTCGCGGCCTTCGGCGATCCCGATGTGCTCACGACCAACGTCAACACGCCGGAGGATGTCCGCCGGATACAATAACGGGCTGATGATTCTGCCAGTCCACGCGCACGTACGTCAGCGCCTTCAGACGACGCTGCAAGAGCTGTTTCACCTCGACGCGACCGCCGCGCCGTCCATCGTGATCGAGACGCCGCCCCGGCGCGCGCTGGGCGATTTGGCGGTGCCCGTCGCCTTCGAACTGGCCCGGACACTGCGCAAGGCGCCTCGCGCCATCGCCCAGGAGCTGGCCACCGCGCTCGGACCGATCGACGGCATCAGCCGCGTGGAGGCGGCCCCGAACGGCTACTTGAATTTCTTCCTGGACCGCCGGAGTTTCCTGCTCGCGCGACTCGGGGACGACACCACGTTGCAGCCGGCGCCCTCGGGCGGCAAGGTGATCGTCGAACACACGGCCATCAATCCGAACAAAGCCGCCCACATCGGACACCTCCGCAACTCGGCGCTGGGCGACACCCTCGTGCGGCTGCTCCGCTTTCAGGGGCGCCCGGTCGAAGTGCAGAACTACATCGACGACACCGGCGTGCAGGTCGCAGACGTGGTCGTCGGCTTCACGGTGATCGAAGGCAAGACGGCGACCGAGGTGGCTGCGCTGGCGGACGACCCAACAGTGCGGTTCGACTACCTCTGCTGGGATCTGTATGCCCGCGTCACCGAGTGGTATGACGCCGACAAGACGCGGCTGAAGGTGCGCGCCGACACGATGCACGCGATCGAGGAGGGCGGCAATCCCACCGCCGAACTCGGCGCCCTCATCGCCGATCGCATCGTCCGGTGCCACTTGAAGACGATGGCGCGGATGAATGTGGATTACGACCTCCTCTCGTGGGAGGGCGACATTCTCCGGCTGCAGTTCTGGGCACGAGCCTTTGAAGAACTCAAGGCGCTTGGCGCCGTGTATCTGCAGACCGAGGGGCCGCTGGCCGGTTGCTGGGTGATGAAGATCGACGAGGTCGAGCCCGATCCCGAAGCCGACACGGAGCGGGAAAAAGTCATTGTCCGTTCGAACGGTACCGTGACCTACGTCGGCAAGGACATCGCCAACCAGTTCTGGAAGTTCGGATTGCTCGGACGCGATTTCCACTACCGCGTGTTTGATGACCGTGACGGCCACCCGCTCTGGGCGACGACCTCCATCCCGGGCCAGGACCGCGGCCTCTCGCCGCAGTTCGGCAAGGCGGAAGCGGTCTACAACGTGATCGACTCACGGCAGGCCTACCTGCAGCAGTTGCTCAAGCAGTCGCTGGCCGCGATGGGGTTCCCCACGCAGGCGGCCAACTCGACGCACTTTGCGTACGAGATGGTCGCGTTGTCGCATGCGACTGCGCGCGAGCTGGGGTATCCGGATACGGAAGACTCGGGCAAACCGTTTGTCGAGGTGTCGGGCCGCAAGGGTCTGGGCGTGAAAGCGGATGACCTGCTCGATCGGCTGATCGCCACCGCGGCCGAGGAAGTCCGGTCGCGTCAGCCTGAGCTTCCGGCCGACGTCATCCATGCGACCGCGAGCCGTATCGCCGTCGCGGCCGTGCGCTACTTCCTGGTGAAGTTTTCGCGCGGCAAGGTGATCGCGTTCGACATCAAGGAAGCCCTGAGTTTTGAAGGCGAGACAGGGCCATATCTCCAATACGCGGTCGTGCGCGCACGCAACATCCTCGCCAAACTGCAGGAGCGCGATCAGGTCACGGCCGCATCCCTGCCGTCGCGAGCAGAGACGCTGCCGTCGGCCCCGCTCAACGAGGGCGAGGAGAGCGACGAGTTGTGGGGCCTGGTGCTCGAAGCCGCGCGTCTCGACGAGATGGTCGACTCGGCCGTGCGCTCACTCGAGATCTCCCACGTCGCGAAGTTTGCGTTTGGACTCGCCCAGTCGTTCAACGCGTTTTACCATCGGCAGCCGATTCTCAAGGAGGAACGCGCGGACCTGCGCCTGTGGCGCGCGACGGCCGTGTTCTACTGCGCGACCCAGCTCACCCGCACGCTCAATCTCATGGGGTGTGAAGTGCCCGAAAGAATGTGATGGTCCCAGGTCCGGTGATTGGCGTCGCGTTTCCGCGCGAGGATTATGTCGCGGCGCTGGAACAGGCCGGGGCGGTGGTGCGGGTCCTGCGACCGGATGCCGATGCGGTGCCGCAGGTCCTCCACGAACTCAATGGCGTGCTCCTGACCGGCGGCCCCGACGTGCGACCTGACCACTATGGCGCCACGACGACCCATCCTACGGTCGACGTGGACGAGACCCGCGATGCCTACGAACTGCCGCTGGCGAAGGCGGCGCTGGCGAACGGTATCCCGTTGCTTGCGATCTGCCGCGGTGTGCAGGTCCTGAACGTCGCAGGCGGAGGGACGCTCATTCAGGACCTGCCGTCGCAGCGACCCAGCACGATCAACCACTCGATCCTGGAACCGCGGAATGCCGTCGCCCACGACGTGAGCCTCGAGCCCGGCACACGACTCGCCGCCGTGATGCAGGCACAACTCACGGCCGACGGCCGGCTCGACGTCAACAGCCGGCACCATCAGGCCATCGATCAGATCGCCGCAGGATTCCGTGTCTCCGCCACCGCGCCGGACGGCACCATTGAAGCCATCGAGCCCGTGTCATCGCCAGACACGTTCTGCATCGGCGTGCAGTGGCACCCTGAAAACTTCTACCGCACGGGCGAGTCCGCGTCACTGTTCACCGCGTTTGTCGATGCGGCCCGATCGAATACCGCCACGCATTCGACGTGAGGCGTGTTCGGGAACATGTCGAGCGCTTCGAGCGACGACAGCCGATAGCTGTCTGCGAGTAGGCGCTGGGCGTCGCGCGCCAGCGTCGGCACATCACACGAGACATACACGATGCGGGGAGTGCGCCACCGCAGCAGGCCGGTTACGACGTCGGCTGACAGCCCCGTGCGGGGCGGATCCACCACCACCACGTCCGGTCGTGTATCGGGTGTCCGTGCGGTTGCCGCCTCGACACTCTCCGCCCTCGTCGTGAGGTGTTCGCGATACAATTCGCCGTTTGAGGCCAGATCACCGGCGCTCGTCGGATCACCCTCCACAGCAAGCCCATGCTGCCCCCGGGCCGCCATCGAGACCGCAAACAACCCGACGCCCGCGTAGAGATCGACAAAGCGGCCGTGCGCCGCCGCCAGCACACGATCGAGCAACGCGCCAGCCAGGAACCGATTGCCCTGAAAAAACGACGCGCCTCTGCGCGCCCATGTCACTGACGGACGCCCCGCCAGCGCGACGCCGGGCAGCGACCTGCTGTGATCGACCACCTGATCGCTGCCGGCGGCGATGAATTCGCCCTTCCGCGCCTGCACCACCACGCCGGTGAGTCCCTCGGGCAGCGTCATCCCGAGAAACGGATCAAGCGTGGCCCCGTCGCGCGTCGCACAGGTGACGACACGCGCCTGACCGGCCGTGTCCTCCGACACCAACATCGACGTGCAGACCACGGCCCCTTTGCCGAGCGCCGCGTGGAGACGCCCGACGGCAGCGAGCGCCGCCTCCGTCAGTTGTCCGGTCGGTCCTGCCGCACACACGGTGTGCGAGCCCTCGCGGTAAAACCCGAAGGCGGCACCGTCCACATGGAGGCGCGCACGCAGCCGGTATCCGGTCTCCGGCGAGGCCACCACCGGTACGGGCTGTTCGAGCGGATGTTTTGCGATCCGCCGGAACGCATCCGCGATGACCTCGGCTTTGATCGCCAGTTGCCGCTCATACCGGATGTGCGCATAGGTGCGTCCGCCGCACAGCGGGTCGGACGTGACGTCCCGCCGATCAGGACTGGGCGTGATCACCTCACGCACCTGCGCCCACGCCACGTTGCCGCGGCGTTTGGTGACCACCGCCCGCACACGTTCCCCGGGCAGCGCCCCCGCCACAAACACCACGCGCCCCTCGTGACGGGCCATCATGTCGCCGCCAGGCACCGGGCGCTCGATATCGATCTCAATCATCACAGGTCCAATCTACAGGGAGGCGCGGCGGACATTTTTTCTACAGGGAGGCACGGAGGGGTTTTTGGGGGGGGGGGGGGGGGGGACAAGCTGGCATCGGGCTGCTCTTCACACAGCAGATCTAGCCGTCCCAATAAAAAGAGAACCTCCGTTCCTCCCTGTGAAACAGGCTCAGGTGCCGATCTGTGCGAGATCCGGCAGCCCGAAGTGCGCACGCACCCCACGATCGATGGTGACCGCCAGCGCCTGCGCCCAGGCCTCCTGTGACAGCCGTGCCTGGAAAGGCGCCAGGTCCGCCTCGGCATCAGCGCGCACACGGGCCAGCACATCAGCGGGCACGGCCGCGCGCGCCGCGTCACTCAGGGCCAGATCAAGCGCGGGCAGTGCCGCCAGCAAGGCATCACGCGCGGCCCCCCGGCTGCCCTTCACGGCATCACGCATCGTGATCACGCGATCCAACACGTCGTTCACCTGCGTCCTGAAGTCTTCCGGACACTCCAGACGACCGGCCGTCGCCACGAGCCGCTCGACCGCGCGATCCAGTTCACGGGTCGTCGATTTGCGCGCCGGGCCGCTGCCGCGATCCGTCTGATCAGGCACCGCGTCCGACTGGCGCTCGCCACCCGTCACGCCGATCGCGCGGCGCCACGCGTCGTACACCTCCCGCACATCCGCCTCGCAGAACTCGATGCGGAGGGGCCGCCGGGCCGCACCCGCCTTGTGGCGCTCCGCCTTCTGCTCGATGCCTCGGAACACGGCCGACAGGGGAATCCCTTCGTCTGCCCACTGCCGCACCAGCAAGAAGCCGGGGCCGACAATGCGAACGAGGTGGCCGGCATTGACACGGGTCAGGTGCACCTCCACCTTGCGGCAGTACTCGCCGATCTCATCCACGGGTCAATATCTCCCACACCACTTCGCCGGAGACCAGCCGCGTCTCCACGTCCGTGCCGGCATGCCGTACGATCAGCGCCCCCGCGTCGTCCACGCCGACGGTCGTCCCTCGATGTTCGCCCTCATGATCGCGCCAGCGCACCGGCGCGCGATCAAGCCCCGCCTCGGCCCACGCGCGCCAGGTGGCGAGCATCGTGGTCGTCTCTCCAGCGGCCAGCTGCGCGACTTCGCGGTCCAGCGCCGACAACGCCGCCGCGACGAGCGCGCCACGGGCCACCGGGCGGTCGGTCTCCTCGCCCATCGACGTCGCGCGATCCGCAATGTCGTCTGGATAAGCTGATCGCTCCAAGTTCACTCCCATGCCGACCACCACGGCCCCTGCGCCCGCGCCTGTCGCTTCGCAGAGGATGCCCGCCAACTTGCGCCACGGCCGGCCAATCACCAGATCGTTGGGCCACTTGAGCTCCACCGGAAGTCCCGACACCTCGCGAACCGCACGCGCAAGGGCCACCCCGGCTGCGAGCGTCAGCAAGGGGAGGCCGCTTCCCGGCATCCCGGTTCTCACCACCACAGACAGATACATGCCGGCCCCTGGAGGTGACCACCACGATCGGCCACGGCGTCCGCGGCCGGCCTCCTGCAGGTCTGCGAGCACGGCGGTGCCATGCGCCGCACCGTCTGCAGCCAGCGCGAGCGCCAGGTCATTGGTCGAGCCGACGCGTTCGTAGAAATACAGGGGCGCGGGTCGAGTGGTCAGCACGTCGCCGGCGTCATGCAGGTCGGACGACCACGGATCCGGAGGCGGCAGGTGCACGTCAGTCGATCTCGCGGTACGCGTCAGGGTGCAAGGGGCTCGACATCGGCCTGCAGGGCCGTCGTTTCCGTGACCGTGACGCCGGCTTCGACCAGTTCGGCCACGTTGCAGCATGCCAGGATGTCGGCGCGGAGCGTTGGCCATTCAGGCACCTGCGGCGCCGTGATTGTCAGCGTTGTCAGGCGCACCGGCGTTGAGAACGGCACCTTCTTCGCGGAACGGGCGCCGCGCACGGCCGTCAGAATCGCGGATGCCGTCGCATACAGGCTGCTGTCTCCTGCGGCTGACAGCGCTTCATCGGCAGTCGGCCAGGGCGCGCGGTGCACCGAACCGGTCTGCCAGGTGGACCAGACCTCCTCGGTGACGAACGGCAGGAACGGTGCAACCAGACGGAGCTGCACAGACAGCGCCAGCCGGGAGGCCGCAATCGCCGACGCCGCAGCGGCGTCATCCGTCATGCGACGACGTTTGACCATCTCGACATAGTCGTCACAGAAGGCCCAGAAAAACGACTCGGCCGTGCGCAGCGCCGACGCGTAGTCGTAGGCATCAAGCGCCCTGGTGACGTCCACGACCACCTCGCGCAACGCCGCGAGCATCGAGAGATCGTAGGGCTCGGTGACCGGACCGACGGGCGCGTCCTTCATCAGGACGAACTTGGACGCGTTGAACAACTTAATCGCCAGACGCCGGCCGACTTTCATCTGTCCGGGCTCAAAGGCCGTATCCACACCCGGGCCACCCTTCGCGGCCCAGTAGCGAACGGCATCCGACCCATGTTCCTCAAGCAGGGCCATGGGCGTGACCACGTTGCCCTTGGACTTCGACATCTTCTTGCGATCGGGATCGAGCACCCAGCCTGAGATGGCGGTGTCCGTCCACGGCAGCGTGTCGGTCTCGAGGTGCGCGCGGAGCACCGTCGAGAACAACCACGTGCGGATGATGTCGTGCGCCTGAGGCCGCAGGTGCATCGGATAGGTCCGCGCAAACAACCCGGGGTCGCGTTCCCAGCCGCACACGATGAAGGGGGTCAGCGACGAGGTGGCCCAGGTGTCCATGACGTCCGGATCACCCACAAATCCACCGGGCACTCCGCGCTGATCGGCCGTGTAGCCTGCCGGCACATCGGTGGACGGATCGATCGGCAACTGCGATTCGTCGGGCACCAGACGCGCGTCAAAGTCCGTGGTGCCATCCTGCTTCACGCGATACCACACAGGGAACGGCACACCGAAGAAGCGCTGGCGGCTGATACACCAGTCGCCGTTCAGGCCGTTGACCCAGTTCTCGAACCTGGCCCGCATGTATTCGGGATGCCACTGCAAGGCGCGCCCACGCGCCAACAGCGCCTCGCGTTCGTTCATCGTCTGGATGAACCACTGCCGCGAGGTCACGATCTCGAGCGGCCGATCGCCCTTCTCGAAAAATTTCACATTGTGGGTGATGGGCCGTGGCTCACCAAGCAAATCCCCGCTCTCGCGGAGCAGGTCGACGATGCGCGCGCGTGCCTTGACGGCGGAGAGTCCTGCCAGTTGGTCGTAGTGCGACTGCGCGGCGGCGGCGTCCTGTGATTCCCAGCCGGAGTCTCCCCAGATCACGGGCTTGAATGCGCCGTTGGCCTGGATCACCGCGCGGACGGGCAACGACAATTCGCGCCACCACACCACGTCGGTCACGTCGCCGAACGTGCAGATCATTGCGATGCCGGTGCCCTTCTCAGGATCCGCCAGGTGGTGCGCACGAATCGGTACGGGCACCGCGAACAGCGGCGTGGTCACGGTCGTGCCGAACAGCGGCTGGTATCTCGGATCGTCCGGGTGCGCCACGAGGGCGACGCATGCAGGGATCAGTTCCGGGCGCGTCGTCTCGATGTCGATCGTGCCGCCGTCAGGACGCGCGAATCGAATCTTGTGGTACGCCCCGGGCAGTTCGCGATCTTCGAGTTCCGCCTGCGCGACGGCCGTGCGGAAGTCGACGTCCCACAACGTCGGCGCTTCGAGCTGATATGCGCGGCCCTTGCCCAACAGGCGCAGAAAGGCCAGCTGCGAGACACGCTGCGCGTCCTTGCCGATGGTCGCGTAGGTCATCGACCAATCCACGGACAGGCCGAGGTGCCGCCACAACTTCTCGAACACCACCTCGTCGTCGGCGGTCAGGCGCGCGCAGAGTTCGACGAAATTCGGACGCGAGATGCTGATCGGCTGCTTGGGCGGCTGCGCCGGCGGCTCGAAGGCGGGATCGTACGGCAGCGACGGATCACATCGCACGCCGTAGTAGTTCTGGACGCGGCGTTCAGTCGGCAGTCCGTTGTCGTCCCAACCCATCGGGTAGCACACGGCGCGTCCCTGCATCCGCTGGTACCGCGCGATGACGTCCGTGTGGGTGTAGGAAAACACGTGACCGACGTGCAGCGAGCCGCTGACGGTGGGAGGCGGCGTATCGATGGCGAACACGCGCTCGCGGGGCGCCTGGCGATCAAACCGGTAGACGCCCTCGTCTTCCCACTTCGCCCGCCATTTATCTTCGAGACCTTCAAGAGACATCGCTCTAGCTTACCGCTTCAGTCTGTCCAGCTCCTCGCGGATCAGTCGTTCGGCAGTCTCGGAGACGAGCTGGCGTACCACGTCGTCCGTCATCCGGGCCATGACCCGGCGGACGACATCCTCGATGTCTCTGCTGGTGGTGCCCTGCCGTGACACACGCGCCTTCGCGGCCACGGGTTGTGCCCGCGCGGCCAGCGGCGACGAATCGTTCAGCATCGCCGGCGCGGGCAGATCCCAGTCGAGCTCCATGGCCTCGACGGGGGTGGCGTCTTCGACAGGCACCGTGCGCGAAAACGCCGCGTCCAGGTCGTCGAGCCCGGTCTTGAAGACTTCTTCGACCACCGATGGGCGGGGCAACGGACCGCGCGCCCCAGTCGCCGGCCGCGCGTGATGTGCGGGGCGACCCGGCTCAGGCCGGCGCGGGGTATCAATCCTCGGCATGTCGGTCGGCCACAGATTGTCGGGGCGTTGCCCGGCCAGCAGCCCTTTGACGACTCCTGCCAGATGGCGGGGATCAAACGGCTTCACCAGCACCCCGTCACACCCGGTCGCGCGCGCGCGCGCCTCATCGATGGGCTCAAACGCGCCGGCCAGCAGCAACACCGGAAGCGACGACAACGCCGGTGACCGCTTGATGCGCTCGGCAATTTCGTAGCCGTCCACGGACGGCAGGCCCACATCGGCGAGCACGATATCGGGACGCTCGTCCTCGAGACGGGACGTGGCCGCATGTCCGTCAGCCACCGTGATCGCACGGATCCCCTCGTTGGCAAACGTCAATTCGATCATGCGTTGAATCGTGATGCTGTCGTCGGCGAGGAGGAGGGTGGCAGCCATGCGGCGCTAGATGGCTTCCGTTCTCGGAGGTACGTGCTGGCAGATGCAGTTGACGATGTCCTGCATCGGCGTGCCTGGCAGAAAGATGCCGGAAATGCCTATCGCCTGCAATTTGGCCACGTCCACGTCGGGAATGATACCGCCGACCAGCACGCGCACGTGGCTCAGCCCCTTGTCCTTCAGCAGTTCCATCACGCGCGGACAGATGTGCATGTGGGCGCCGCTCAGGATCGAGAGGCCGATGACGTCGGCGTCCTCCTGGAGCGCCGCCGCCACAATCTGCTCGGGCGTCTGGCGCAGGCCGGTGTAGATGACCTCCATCCCGGCGTCACGGAGCGCGCGGGCAATGACTTTGGCGCCACGATCGTGGCCATCCAGACCGGGTTTGGCGATAACGACGCGAATGGTGCGCATCAGATGGACGGGACCTCTTCGTATTCGCCCCACACCTCGCGGAGCGCATCACACATCTCGCCGACCGTGGCGTAGGCCCGCACACAATCGAGCAACGGATACATGGTGTTGGCGCCGCTGCGTGCGGCCTCCTGCAACGTCACCAGCGCCCGGCTGACCGCCGCGTTGTTCCGCGTCCGCTTCAGCTCGGCCAGGCGCGCCAGCTGCTGATCGGCCGCCTGGTCATCGATATACAGAATCGGGAACGGCGGTTCGTTCGGGTCGACATAGGCGTTCACGCCGACCATGATCTTGTCCTTCTTCTCGAAGGCCTGCTGGAAGCGGTACGACGCCTCCGCAATTTCGCGCTGCGGGAACCCCTGTTCGATCGCGGCGACCATGCCGCCCATCCGGTCGATGGCGTCGAAGTACTTGTAGGCGCCCTCTTCCATGTCGAGCGTCAACCGCTCGATGAAATACGACCCGCCGAGCGGGTCCACCACGTTGGTCACGCCACTCTCGTGGGCAATCACCTGCTGCGTGCGCAGCGCCAGCGTCGCGGCTTCGGTCGTCGGCAGCGCCAGCGCTTCATCGAGGGAATTTGTATGCAGGGAGTTGGTGCCGCCGAGCACCGCCGACAACGCCTGCAGCGCCGTGCGGACCACGTTGTTGTACGGCTGCTGCGCCGTCAGGGAGACCCCCGCCGTCTGCGTGTGGAACCGCAGCTTGAGCGATCGTTCATCCTTCGCGCCAAACCGATCGCGCATGACGCGCGCCCAGATCTTCCGCGCCGCCCGGTACTTCGCAATTTCCTCGAAGAAGTCGCTGTGGGCGTTGAAGAAAAACGAGATGCGCGGCACGAACTCATCCACGTCCAGCCCGGCATCAATACCCCACTGCACGTACTCGATGCCGTCACGCAGGGTGAACGCCAGTTCCTGCAGCGAGGTCGAGCCGGCCTCGCGAATGTGATAGCCGCTCACGGAAATCGTGTTCCACCGAGGCACTTCCTTCGCACAGAACTGGAAGATGTCCGTGATCAATTTCATCGACGGCCGCGGCGGGAAGATGTATTCCTTCTGGGCGATGAACTCCTTCAGGATGTCGTTCTGAATCGTGCCGGAGAGCGTCTGCCAATCCGCGCCCTGACGCTCCGCCACCACGAGATACATCGCGAAGATCATCGGCGCCGGCGAGTTGATGGTCATCGACGTCGTGATGTCCGCGAGCGTGATGCCGTCGAACAACCGCTCCATGTCGGCCAGCGACACGATCGACACGCCGCACTTGCCGACTTCGCCGAGCGACAGCGGATGATCCGGGTCGCGTCCCATAAGGGTCGGCAGGTCGAACGCCACGGAGAGGCCCGTGCCTCCGGCCGCCAGCAACTGCTTGTACCGTTCGTTGGTTTCCTCCGGCGTACCAAATCCGGCAAACTGCCGCATCGTCCACAACTTGCCGCGATAGCCGGTGGGATGGATGCCGCGCGTGTACGGAAACTCACCCGGGTTGGCCACGTCCTTCGCCTGATCCAGCTCTGCGATGTCGTCCGCGGTGTACAGCCGTTCAATGGGCCGGCCGGAGATCGTGGTGAACGGCCCCGACCGCTCCGGCGCCTTCTTTAACGTGGGTTCCAGGACCTCACGCTCCCACGCGGCTTTGGCAGTCTCGGCGAGAACGGGCTTCATGGCGGTCAATTATATATGCGTCAAGGACTTATCGGCCCCGCTCACGTCCGGGCGGTGGCCCGGCGTTGACTTGCCGGACCGGCCTCGGTAATCTCGGACGGTTTGGCCGCTGGCGGACTTCATCGCCTGTGGCATTTTGTCGTGGAGTAGTTCATGTCGTCTGAAAACAACGTCTTCGGAGCGATGCTGCAGGAGTTTGCCGGGGCGGCCCGGCTGTTGGGCCTGGATGAAGGCCTGTGGAAAATCCTGACCCACCCCAAGCGACAGGTGACCGTCTCGTGCCCGGTGGTCATGGACAACGGCAAGGTTGAGGTGTTCACCGGCTACCGGGTGCAGTACAACATCACCCTCGGCCCGGCCAAAGGCGGCATCCGCTTCCACCCTGACGTGACACTTGACGAGGTCAAGGCGCTGGCCGCCTGGATGACCTGGAAGTGCGCCGTGGCCGGCGTGCCGTTCGGTGGCGGCAAGGGCGGGATCATCTGTGACCCGACCAAGATGTCCCAGCGCGAACTCGAGGCCCTCACCCGCCGCTACATCGCCGAGATCGCCGACCTGATCGGCCCCGACAAGGACGTGCCCGCGCCGGACGTGAACACCAACGCCCAGACGATGGCGTGGGTGATGGACACCTACAGCATGAAGATCGGCACGACCTGCACGGCCGTCGTGACCGGCAAGCCCATCGAAATGGGCGGCTCGGAAGGCCGCCGTGAAGCCACCGGCCGCGGCGTGATGATCAGCGCGCGCGAGGCGGCCGCCCACTTGGGCTTCGACATCAAGGGCGCGACGGTCGCGGTGCAGGGCTTCGGCAATGTCGGGTCGGTCTCGGCCGACCTGCTCGCCAAGATCGGCGCGAAGATTGTCGCCGTCACCGACTGGAGGGGCGGGGTCCACAACCCGAAGGGCCTCGATATCCCCGCCCTCATCGAGTGGACCGCCAAAAACAAGACCGTCGCCGGCTTCCCCGGCGCCGACGCGCTCGACCCGTCGACGATCTTCGGACTCGACGTGGATGTGCTGATTCCGGCGGCCCTGGAAAACCAGATCACCGAGAAAAACGCCGACTCGATCAAGGCCAAGGTCATCGTCGAGGGCGCGAACGGGCCGACCACACCGGCGGCCCACCAGTCGCTGCACAAGCGCGGCGTCTTTGTGGTCCCGGACATCCTCGCCAACGCGGGCGGCGTCACGACGTCGTACTTCGAATGGGTCCAGGACCGTCACGGCTACTTCTGGCAGGAGTCGGAAGTGAACGAACGTCTGGAACTGAAGATGGTTGAAGCGTTCAACACGGTGCTGCAGACCGCGCTGAAGTACAAGACCGACATGCGCACCGCCGCCTACATCGTGGCGATCAACAAGGTGGCGACGGTCACCAAACTGCGCGGGATGTACGCGTAACTGAAGTGCACGGGGGCCCCGGTGCTCAAGTGCACCGGGGCACCGCCTCTCTATCGCTTGGCGCGTCTGGCGCCGTACCAGAGCAGGAACGCAAATCCGCCCCAGTTGAGTCCGAGCATCAGCGTCATCATGACGAGGGTGCGGCCGTTCATTCCTGTTCCTCCTCGATGGGCGTTCGCGTGCTCGCAGCCGCGATCCGTTTGTTGTAGAACATCAGCAGGCCCAGCGCGACACTCCACTGCACGATGCACGTGCCCACGCTCAACGTGTGGTTGAACGGATCCGGATTCCACCAGCCCGCCGGGTCATACACTGTCGCGGCCGTGTACATCCACCAGCCGAACATGATCACGAACTGGGCCGGAATCAGGTACTTCAGCACGTATTCGAACCACGGGCCGACGTGCCATCCACCCGGCGTGACGTTGACGAACTCCTTGCGGAACTTCGTCGATCCATACATGGTGACGACCAGCGAGATGAAGAGGCCGCTGATCATCAGACCGACACCCCACACCCAGTCCTGATTCTTGAAGATGGTCAGGTCGAGCGCGGAGGGCATGCCCACCACGATGATGGCGGCGACGACGAGCTTCACGGCCTTGCCGCGCGCCATGCCGCCGTCCATCAGGATGCGGGAGGCGAGTTCGATCATCGCAATCAGCGACGACAACGCAGCGCAAACCAGCGCCAGAAAGAACAGGGGCAGCATGAACGACCCGCCGGCCATGCGTTCAAACAACTGGGGCACCCAGATGAACATCAGGCCTTCGTTGCCGGCCTGCAGCGCCGCATGGGCGTCCTCAAGCGAGAGAATGGCGAACACCACCGGCAACATCGCGAGGCCCGCGAGCAGCGACGCCGAGTTGTCACCGAACCCGATCGTCGCGGAGTGCAGCACGACGTCCTCACGCTTCTTCAGGTAGATACCGAACGTCAGAATCAGCCCCCAGCCGGCACCAGTGGACCAGGCCGACTGCGTCAGGGCCTCCAGCCAGGTCTTGTAGTTGGCCAGGGACGAGAGGTCCGGGTTGAACAGGAAGTCGAGGCCGCGCTCGGCGCCCGGCAGGGTGACCGCGCGAATGGCCGAGACGACGAGCAGCACAAACAATGCGGGGACCAGCACCTTGTTCGCCGCTTCGATGCCTTTCACCACCCCGCGCTGGATGATCCAACCGCCAATCAAGGCAGAGACCACATGGTAGCCGGCGGCCTGCCAGCCGGAGGCGGCGGCATCCCAAAACGCTTTCGGGTCGGCCGTGTGAAACTCGCCCGTCGCCGCCGCGACCAGATACCGCAACGTCCACCCGGTCACGACCGAGTAGTAGAAGAGGATCATCACCGTGCACACGGCGACGAACCCGCCCATCCAGGCAAAGCGTCCCTGCGTCAATGTCGCAAAGGCCCCGACCGCGCCGCGCCGTGTGCCGCGTCCGATGGAGAACTCGGCGATGAGCAGCGGGATGGACCAGATGAAGAGAAAGATGAACCAGGGGATCAGGAACGCTGCGCCGCCGTTTTCCGCTGCGATGCGCGGAAAGCGCCACATGTTGCCGGTGCCAACAGCCATGCCGAGACCCGCAAGAATCAGGCCCCAACGTGACGAAAAAGACTCAAGCTTCGCCATGGTGACGGGAGCCTATCACACGCAGTCCTAGCCGGTGACGCGGAAGGCGACGAGCATACGCGGCGAGTCCGCGGCGTCGGAGGCGGCCGCTTCGAGCAGATAGTCCCCCGGCGGAATGCCGCCGAGACTCACTTCGGCCTCGACACCGCGGACCGGGTCGACGGCTACCGGCACCGTGGACATGACCTCGCCGTTGCGATTCATCAGACGGAGCGCCGGCGCCGGCGTGCCTCCGCCCGGCAGGTACACGTGGAACCGCACGAAGAGGCGTTCGGTGCGATTGAACTGCCGCGCGGTCGCCGGCAGGGGGTCCGCCGCGGACTTGATCATCTGCACATCGCGCGCAGTCCGCACACGAAAGATCTGCGGCATCGTCACCAGCGGATCGGCCCCGGACAAATCCGGCACCACGACATCCCGCGTCGTGGCGTCGAGCCGGTCGCCGTCTGCGGATTCCGCAGAGAGTTGCAGGACCAATGTGCCAGGTGGAGCCGCAAACGTGACACGGCCGGCCACCCGTCCTCCCGGTTCCTCAACCCTCGAGGCACGACCGCGATACACGATGTCTCCGTCAGGACTCGTCGCCGTGACCACGACGACCGACGGTGTTGACGCGGCCGCGGCGCTGCCGGGCGCCCCGGCGGGACGCAGGGACTCCCACACGAGCGTGACATCGGCGCGTCCGTCTGCGCGCCGCGCCGCCGTCCACCAGCTGCGAATCGTGGCACCGGGCGCGTCGGCGATGGCATCAAATGCGCGCTCGACCTCGACCGGACGGCTGAACGACGGCCGCGACGCCCGCTCGACGTCGTCGGGCGAATAGGCCCAGTAGCCGGCGCGATGACGCACCTCCACGTTCGGCCGCTTCACCTTCACGTCGATCTGATGGAACTTGCCGTCGCGCGGCGCCTCGGTGGACGTGTACCCGAGCAGGTAATACGCACTGCTGTCGCGCAACATCTGCTGCAACGCCGGCGTCGGGTCGTTGGAATTCACAATGGCGCGCCCGTCGGTGTTGCTGGCCAGGATGCGCAGAATGTCCATCGACTGCTGCAGCGCATCACGATCGGCCTCATACGAGACCTTGTCCGCGATGGAAAATTCGGACGTGGCCAACCCGCGCGGGTCGAGCGGATAAAACGACGTGTTGCTGCGGCTCGCCGCCATGAAGATCCGCTTCATCTGCTCAAGCAGATCCAGCTGCGACGACATGGATCTGGGCTGCACGGCGCCGGCCACCTGCATCTGCTGCTGCAGCGTCTGGGGCGGCGCCATCGCGCCCCCGCTGCCTCCACCCATGAGACCGGAGGTGCGCGCGCCGGGCGGAATACTGGTGATCAGGCCCTCACTGACCCACACCACAGACTTGCGGGCATCACGCACGCTCCCGAGATGGACGGCCAGCCCCTCCAGCCCGGTGGTGACGATTTGGTTGCGCAGTTGTTCGATTTGCTCGGGGGTCAGGTAGAGGTAGATCTCCTCTGCCGGATGCTGGGGCGTGTAGTCGTACTTGCGCCCGGTGAACTGCAGGATCTGGCGTGCCGTGGCGTCGTGGTTGCGCGAGAACGTCAGGGCCGCCGTGGACATCAGCGGCGTCATCAGCGCGACAAGATCACGCGGATGCAGGTCGCGGACAAACTGCGCCAGCCGGCCGCGGATGGCCATCGCATTGCCCAGCCGCGTGTGATAGTCGTCGAGATACAACACGATGACCCGCACATCGTCGCGCGCCAGTTCCCGCTCCTGATCCTGCAGGGAGCGGATGTCCCGGTTCCGGGCTGGGTCCACGTCGATCGAGTCGTCGATTTCGATCAATTTGAATGAATCGATCGTCTGCGGCTTCCGGCTTTCCGTAATCTCAAACTCTTCGGGCTTGAGGTCGGTGACCGGTTTTCCCTGCCGATCGGTCACCACCACGTCCACGGTGACCACGTCGATGCGGGCCCCAAAGATGGGGCGCTGGGGCGCCTGCTGCCCGGCCGGCGCGGCGACCATCAGGGCCACTGCCACCATCGCTACACCCACGTGCATCTTCATAGGGAACTCCCCCGCATCATACTGGTAAACTTACGACGATGTCCGCGCCTATCCAGCCTCTGACCACCCTGACCGAAGACGAAACCCTCCTGCGCCAGAGCGTGCGCGAGTTCTCCGAGAACCGGGTCCGCCCGCTCGTGCGAGAGATGGACGAACACGCGAAGATGGACCCGCGGCTGATCACGGACCTGTTCGGTCTTGGCATCATGGGCGTCGAAATTCCCGAGGCCCATGGGGGATCGGGCGGGACGTTCTTTCACTCGGTGCTGGTCGTCGAGGAACTCTCGCGTGTGGACCCGTCGGTGAGCGTGCTGGTCGACGTGCAGAACACGCTCGTCATCAATGCCATCCTGCGATGGGGGTCCGAGGCCATCAAGGCCCGCCTGCTGCCGCGCCTGGCTGAGAACACCATCGGTGCGTACGCCCTGTCGGAGGCGGGTTCCGGGTCGGATGCCTTTGCGCTGCAGACCCGCGCCCGGGAGACCGGCGGCGGATACGTGCTGAACGGCCGCAAGCTGTGGATCACCAACGGCAACGAGGCGGACGTCTTCATCGTGTTCGCCACGGTGAATCCTGACGCGGGCTACCGCGGCATCACGGCCTTCATCGTCGAGCGCGGTACGCCCGGCTTCACGGTCGGCAAGAAGGAAGACAAACTCGGCATCCGCGCATCGAGCACGTGCGAGCTGATCTTCGAAGACTGCAAGGTGACGCCGGCGGATGTGCTTGGCGACGTCGGCAAGGGCTACAAGGTCGCGATCGAGACGCTGAACGAAGGACGCATCGGCATCGGCGCCCAGATGTTGGGCCTCGCGCAGGGCGCGCTTGACCACACGCTGAAATACACGAAGGAACGCAAGCAGTTCGGCAAGGCCATCGCCGACTATCAGGGCGTGCAGTTCCAGCTGGCCCGCGCGGCGACTGACGTCGAAACCGCGCGCCTGCTCGTGTACAACGCGGCCCGGTTGCGCGATGCCGGCAAACCGTTCCTCACCGAAGCGGCGATGTGCAAACTGGTGGCGAGCGAAGCCGCCGAGCGCACCGCCTCACTCGCCGTCAATCTGTTCGGAGGCTACGGGTTCGTGAAGGACTACCCGGTCGAGAAGCTCTACCGCGACGCCAAGATCGGGCAGATCTACGAAGGCACATCGAATCTGCAGCTGCAGACGATCGCGAAGAATATTCTGGCGTAGGGCCCGCTGAACTGCAGCGGGCCATGCACGGCGCGCTCACGTGCAGCGCGCCCTACGTCCGCTCTACTTGAGGATCTCCGCCGCAATGATCATGCGCTGCACTTCCGACGTGCCTTGATAGATCTCGGCGGCGCGGACGTCTCTGAAGAGACGCTCGATCGTCGAGCCCCGGCGGTAGCCTTCTGACGCGAGAATCTGCATCGCGCGATCGGCGGCGCGGTGAGCGGCCTCTGACGCCTGCAGCTTCGCCATCGCGGCTTCGAAGCGGGCGTGACTCGCGCGGTCGCGGGCGTCGGCGGCGTTCCACATCAACATGCGGGCGGCTTCAAGATCCGTCGCGAGGTCGGCGAGCTGGAACTGAATCGCCTGGAAGTTGCCGATGGGCTGGCCGAACGCTTCGCGGCGTTTGGCGTAGTTCACCGCTTCCTCAAGCGCGGCGTTTCCGCCACCGAGCGCCTGCGCAGCGATCGCCACTCGCCCACCCTCGAGCGCCCGCATCGCGATGCGGAAGCCTTTGCCGGTTTCACCGAGCAGCGCATCAGTGCCGACGCGCACGTCGTTGAACACGAGATCCATGCAGCCCAGACCTCGCACACCCAGGGAGTCCGGCGAGGGTTCGCGTGAGATCCCTGGGGTGTCGAGCGGCACGAGGAATGCGCTGATGCCACGGCCACGCGCACCTGGTTGTGTGGCCGCAAACACGATGGCGACGTCGGCAACTGCCGCGTTCGCCACCCAGGTCTTGCGACCCAACAACACGTAGCCGCGATCATCGAGGCGCGCGGTTGTCTGCTGATTGCCGGCGTCCGATCCCGCCTGCGCCTCGGACAACGCAAACGCCCCGAGCGCACGACCAGTGGCCAGTCGACCGAGCCAGAGGTCCTTCTGCTCCGGCGTCCCAAACTCCGACACCGGTTCGGCAACCAGCGAATTCGTCACTGACAGGATCACGGCCAACGTCGCGCTCGCGGCCGAGACCGATTCCAATGCGGTGGCATAGGTGACGTACGGGCGGGCGCCACCACCCACGGCTGTCGGCAACGTCACACCCGTCAACCCGATCGCGGCAGCCGCAGTGACAAGGTCTCCCGGAAACTCGCCGGTCGCGTCGATCGCCGCCGCGCGCGGAGCCACCACGTCGGTGGCGAAACGCCGAACCTCGGCGAGAAAGGCCTCCTGGGCCGGGTCGAACGAAAAGTCCATGATTGAGATCCTAAACGTTGGCGAAGCGCGCGACCAGCGGACCGAGCTGGCGAGCCGTTTCGTCGAGTGTTTCGGGCAACACGCGCGTCTCACCCACCACGGTCATGAAGTTCGTATCACCGTTCCAGCGCGGCACGATGTGCATATGGAGGTGATCGAGGACGCCCGCACCGGCAGACTTGCCCAGATTCAGCCCCATGTTGAACCCGTGCGGATGGTAACGCTCGTCAAGCGCCATCTCCGCGGCCCGCGTCAGCCGCATCAGTTCATCGAGTTCCTGCGCGGTCAATTCGGACAGCCGTCCACAGTGCCGCGCCGGCACCACCATCAGGTGGCCGTTGTTGTAGGGATACAGATTCAAAATCACGAAACAGCTTTCGCCGCGGTGGACGATGAGCGAATCAGGCCCTGGCGCGGCCGCCTGCGCCGCGCAGAACACACATCCGGGTTCGTCCTTGCTGGCGGCCGTCACGTACGCAAGCCTCCACGGCGTCCACAACCGATCCATGTCTGCCTTTGGGACGAACTACCCGGCACCGTCAGGTCCATCGGATCCGGGAGTCGGCTCGTCAGGAAACGGCGCGTTGTTGATGAGGTCCTTCAGTTCCTTGCCGGGCTTGAAGTAGGGCACCTTCTTCGGCGGCACGTCCACCTTGTCGCCCGTCTTCGGATTCCGCCCCTTGCGCGGCTCGCGCTGCCGCAGCCGGAAGCTGCCAAAGCCCCGAAGCTCAATCTTCTCCCCGCGGTGCAGGGCGTCGACGATGCTCTGGAACACACTGTCCACGATGAGCTCGGAGTGCTTCTTGGTCAGGTCCGAGACCCGGGACACTTCTTCGACGAGTTCGGCTTTGGTCATGTCGCTAACTCGTGCATTATCCGCGAGTTAGCGGCCGATGGTCAAACCCGGCGCTCGCGTCGGTACGTAGGGCCCGCTGAACTGCAGCGGGCCGGAGTGTTGGCCCGCTGCAACCCAGCGGGCCCTTCGTACCCGCTCAAGCGCCACCGTCAGCGCTTAAACACAAAGATGAGGCCAATTCCCGCGGTTTCGGTCCGGGCGGAACGGTTCGCGGGCTGGCCGCCTGGGGCGACCGAGGTCATGATGCGCAGGTACTCGGTCAGCCGGTATTCGAACGTCAGCCGGTTGACTCCTTCCGCGCCGAACTCATGCCGGAACCCGACAAAGAGCTTGTCGCTGACCTGCCGGCCGACGACGACGGTCGCGCCAAGGGTGCCGGCCTCGGCGGTCTGAATCTCAAACACATCGAGATCGAGTGCCTTGGCCAGCGAGTCGGCAATCGGTCCGACGATGTCGCGTGGTGTTCCGGCACCGGCATCAAGACGCTCGAGCCGGGTCCGCAACGCGTCAGGAAACGCCTCGGGGGCCTCCACGAACTCGACCTGCGATCGCGTGATCAGACGAGGTGTGCCTTCATCAACGACGATGCGCACCCTGACCGAACGTTTGTCGTCTGCGAGGTCAATCACACCGATCCGAACAATCGCCTCGTCAAACCCGCGGTCGCGATAAAACGCCCGCAGCCGATCGAGGTCGCGCTCAACCACATCCTCGTCAAACCCGCGCCACCGCGACCACGGCCACCGGCCACCCTGCCGCGTTTCGATGATCCGCTTCAGGTCGGTCGCGCTGAACGATGACGCGCCGTCAAACGAGATCGACGCGACACGAATCGCATCCTCATCCAGGCACGCCACCGTCAGCAGGCAACCCACCAGCACGCCGCATCGGACGAATCGGTTCATCTGTTCCGATTCTACCGTCCGAAAAGAAAAAGAGCCGGAGTGGTGGGTGTCTCCCACCACTCCGGCCCCGGTTTCGGAACTGCGGACCGCGGACGGTTACTTCAGATTCTTGAAGTGATCGCCGAGCGTCGCTTCCGGACGGCCCGTCGAGTCCGTGTAGGCTTCCCAATCCGCGCGGTACTGCTCGTCCTTGAGCGCGCGGATGCTGAGGCCGATCTTCCGTTCCTCAGGCACCAGACGGATGATCTTCATCTGGTAGTTCTCACCGGCCTTCAGTTCGAGCTTGTCGCCGCCGGTCGCGGCATCAAACTCCGACACATGGATGAGGCCTTCGATGCCTTCCGCCAGTTCGACGAACGCGCCGAAGTTGGTCAGACGCACGACCTTGCCCTCGACAACGTCGCCGGCATGGTTCTTCTCGAAGAACTCCTTCCAGATGCCCGTCTGGAGCTGCTTGAGCCCGAGCGAGAGCCGCTGGTTCTCGGCGTCGATGCTCAGCACCTGCGCCTCGACGTCGTCGCCCTTCTTCAGCACTTCCGACGGGTGCTTGATTTTGCTCCACGACATGTCGGAGATGTGAATCAGGCCGTCGATGCCGTCCTCGACTTCGACAAACGCGCCGAACTCGGTGAGGTTGCGCACCTTGCCCGTGATGGTCGTGCCGATCGGATACTTGTCCGTCAGCTCGTTCCACGGGTTCGATTCGACCTGCTTGAGGCCGAGCGAAATGCGCCGCGCCGTCGGGTCCACGCCGAGCACCATCGCCTCAACCTGGTCGCCCTGGTTGAGCATCTTCGACGGGTGCTTGACGCGCTTGCTCCACGACATCTCGGAGACATGGATCAGGCCTTCGACGCCCGGTTCCAGTTCGATGAACGCGCCGTAGTCGGTCAGGCTCACCACCTTGCCCGTGGCACGGATGCTGACCGGGTATCGGTCCATCACGTTGCTCCACGGATCGGGCACGAGCTGCTTGTGGCCCAGCGAGACGCGCTCGCTGGCCGCGTCGTACTTCAGCACGATGACGTCGATGTCGTCACCCACCTTCACCACTTCCGAGGGGTGCGTCACGCGGCCCCACGACATGTCGGTGATGTGCAGCAGACCGTCGATGCCGCCCAGGTCGATGAACGCGCCGTAGTCGGTGAGGTTCTTGACCGAGCCGCGCAGGACCTTGCCCTCGGCGAGCGTGTCGAGCGTGACCTTCTTCTTCTCGGCGTTTTCCTCTTCGAGCAGCGACTTGCGCGAGAGCACGATGTTGCCGCGCTTCTTGTTGACCTTGATGACGCGCATGCGCAGTTCCTGGCCCTTGAGGGCATCCAGGTTGCGCACCGGGCGCACGTCGATCTGCGACCCCGGCAGGAAGGCGCGCACGCCGATATCCACGGCGAGCCCGCCCTTGATCCGTTCGATCACGCGGCCGATGACCACCTTGCGATCCTGGTAGGCCTTCTCGACCTCGTCCCAGATCTTCATCTTCTCGGCCTTTTCGCGCGAGAGGACAACGTGGCCTTCGCGGTCTTCCGTGCGCTCAAGCAGCACGTCCACAAGGTCGCCGGGGTGGACCGAGACCTGGCCGGTCTCGTCGATGAATTCTTCGATGGGGATGACCCCTTCGGACTTGAAGCCGACATCAACCACGATTTCGGTCGGGGTGACTTTCACCACCGTGCCCTTGACGACCTCGCCTTCCGCGAGGTTGCGGAAGCTGGTATCGTACAGTTCCATCAGACGCGCAAACTCTTGCGGGTCCATGTCGGAGTCGTTGTGCATGGAGGTAAAGCCAGAGCTGCCGGGTTTCGGTTTCGCCGTCTGGCCGTGCGTCTTCGTCGTCTCGTCTACATTGCTCATTGCGGGGAGGGGCCTCCTAGTCGGCCCTGATGGTCGAATTACAGCTTCGACGGGCTGTCGGTTGCGTCTCGCGGGATTGCGATAAGCAGGCAATTATCGGCCTGGAGGCCGCCAGAGGTCAAATACCCAGAGGGAGAACGGTCATGGCCAAGAAGAAGTCACCGAAAAAGGCGAAGAAGGCGGCGAAGAAGTCCCCGGCAAAGAAGACCGTGAAAAAGGCCGCCAAGAAGGCCGTCAGGCGGACCCCGCCAAAGGCCCGTAAACCTCTCAAGAAGAAGACGTTAGCCAAGAAGGCCACCAGGACAAAGACGACCGGGGCAAAGAAGGCCAAGCCGGTCAGGAAGGCCGTCCGCAAGGCACCAGTCGCGAAGAAGAAGGTCGCGAAGAAGCCTGCGCCGAGGCCAAAGGCCGCCGCGCCGGCCGCCCCAGCCCGCCTGATGCGCGAGCGCAAGCGGCTTCCCGAGGTCGAGCTGGAGGAGTTCTCCGGTTCGGGCGCCGATGCCCGGTTGCTGAGTTCCGCGCGCGCGGGGCACGACGAACTTCGGTCAGAACTGCATGACCACACGGCGGCGAGCCCGGAACTGACGGCCGGCGACGTCGATGCCAAGTGGCAGGACGCCTACGCGGTCGGCGACGAAGCGCCGGGCGGCGACAACATGACGCCCGACCAGGATCGCGTCGACGACATCGGCAAGGCGCTCGGCGTCGAATACGACGACGACGAGGAACTCATGGGCGGCGACGAAATCGCTGAACGTGACGCCCACCGGTGGGAACTCGACCCGGCTTCGAAGGAAGACGAGGAGTAGTGCTTCGTGCTGGGTGCTCAGTGCTGAGTGCGGGTGCGCGGTGCTGGGTGCACGGTGCTGAGCACCAAGCACGCAGCACCGAGCACCTGGCACCAGCACCGAGCACTCAGCACTGAGCACTCAGCACTATTGCAGCGCCAGTCGCTGGCGAGCGAGCGTCAGTACCGTCTCGACCACTGTGGCAATCGGAACCCCCGTTGTGTCGATGTACACGGCATCGTCGGCTCGGGTGAGCGGGGAGACGGCGCGGGTGCGGTCGGATTGATCGCGGGCGGCGAGAGCCTGGGCGATTTGCCCGACCTGGTCGGGTGACGCGCCCTGTTTGCCTGCGGCGTGCGCAGGGTCGAGTGCACGGCGACGGGCACGTTCCTCGGGCGTCGCGTCGAGATAGATCTTCACCGGTGCATCGGGGAACACGACGGTGCCGATGTCGCGGCCTTCCATGACCACGCGCCCCGCGCGCCCCATCTCGCGTTGACGCTGCACAAGCATCTGGCGCACGTCGCCGTGACGCGCCACGATCGCTGCGGCCGCATCCATCTCGGGCGTACGAATGTCGCCGGTCACATCGTGACCGTCCACCACGACCCGGGTTGAGAGCTCAAACGACGCGTCCCTCGCGACGTCGACCACGGCAGCGCTGTCGGCGAGATCAACTCCGCGATGCCGCGCAAGCCAGGCCACCGCCCGGTACATCGCGCCCGTATCCACATGCCGGAACTGCAGTGCGTTCGCAATCGTGCGCGCCACGGTCCCCTTCCCCGCCCCGGCGGGGCCATCAATCGCTATCAACACTTCCGTATTATCGCCGGTATAGTGCTTGGTGCTCCGTGCTTTGTGCTCGGTGCCGGTGCACAGTGCACAGTGCTTTGTGCACCGTGCACTTGGCCCCCCGCATCAGCACTGAGCACTCAGCACAGAGCACCCAGCACTGACAGTCCCCCATGCCCCGCCGCCTCCTCCTTGCCGTCGTCATCCTCGCGCTCGCGAGTTGGCTTGGTGCGCCGTACGTGCGCGCGGCGGCATTGGTGATCGATCTGTCTGGCCGTGACGTCGCAGTACGGCGCTGGCTGCCCGTGTCCGTAGCTGATGTCTCAACCCGCGACGTCAGCATTCCCACACGGCATGGGCCGGTCTCGGCGCGCCTCTACATCCCGGACGGCGGGAGTTCGCGCACGTGGATTGTGGTACCAGGCATCCATGGTGGCGGCGTCGAGGAGCCGCGTCTGGCGCGGCTGACGACCCGGCTGGCCGGCGCCGGGCACACCGTGCTCAGTCTGCCCCTGCCCGACCTGCGCGCATTTCGCGTCGTCGGCCGGTCCACGGATCAAATCGAGGATGCGACGACGTGGCTGCTGGCGGACGCCACGCTGACACCGCAGGGCTCCGTCAGCCTCGCGGGTATCAGCTTTGGTGGTGGCCTGACGATGGTGGCGGCCGGACGGCCTGCCATCGGCGACCGCATCGACCGCGTCGTCTCGTTTGGCGGCCATGGCGACCTGCCGCGAGTGATCGAGTACCTGTGCACGGGCCGCCTTCCTGCCGGGACCGCGCAGCCCGCGCACGACTATGGCGTCGCCATCCTGCTGCTCGCGGCGTTGCCGCACTTGGTGCCGGCCGAACAGGTCGCGCCGCTCGATGCGGGCATTCGCGCGTTTCTGGTGGCATCGATGGCCAGCGGGCGCGACGACCCTCAGGCTGCGCAGTTGTTTGAAGTTGCGCAACTCGCCGGCGAATCGCTGCCTGAGCCCGCACGGTCGATCATGCGCGACGTCAACGCTCGCGACGGATCGCGACTCGGGTCCATGCTGCGCCCCTTCGCCGGAGTCGTGGGCGGAGACCCGGCACTGTCACCCGAGCGATCGCCCATCCCGCGCGCGCCGGTGTTCCTCATTCATGGCGCCGTGGATAACGTGATCCCTCAGACAGAGACAACCAGCCTCGCCGCGCACTTGAAGGCCAAGGGGAACACGCAGGTGTCGTCCCTGCTCACGCCTGCAGTCTCACATGCGGATCCAACGGCGGATGTCTCAATTGGCGACGTCTGGCGGCTGGTGTCGATGTGGGTCGCGATCGGCCGATAGTCAGTCCACAAACGCACGCGCGTTGCGGAAGACGCGCATCCAGCCACTGCACTCCCCGGCATCGTCGGGCCACCAGGAATTGGTCACGGTGCGGTAGCAGCGGTCGGGGTGCGGCATGGTGATGGTGACCCGGCCGTCAGCGTTGGAGAGCGCCGCGATGCCCAGCGGTGACCCGTTGGGGTTCGCAGGATACGTGGTCGCGACGGATGCGTCGTTGTTCACGTAGCGGTAGCCAATGAGGCCCTCTGCGGCGCACCGAGCCGCGACGTCGTCGCTGGAAAATGCCGCTCGGCCTTCTCCGTGCGAGACGACGATGGGCAGACGGGAACCGGTCATGCCCTGGAGCAGCACTGAGGGTGACGGCAGGATCTCGACCATGCTGTAGCGTCCCTCGAACTGCTCTACGCGGTTGCGCACGAAGCGCGGCCAGAGATCCGTGCCGGGAATGATGCTCTGAAGGGCCGCCAGCATCTGACAGCCGTTGCACACGCCAAGCGTGAACGTCTCCGCGCGATCAAAGAACCTGATGAAGTCCGCACGCACGGCTTCGTGGAAAAGCACCGACTTGGCCCAGCCCTCACCGGCGCCGAGCACGTCGCCATACGAGAAGCCGCCGCACACAACGAGCCCCTTGAACTCCTGCAGCGAGCGACGGCCACTCAGCAGGTCGGTCATGTGCACGTCGTGACAGTCGAAGCCGGCGAACGTGAACGCCGCGGCGATCTCCACCTGACTATTGACGCCCTGCTCGCGCAGGATCGCAATCGGGGGACGCACCCCTCGCGCGATGTACGGCGCGGCAATATCGTCGTTCGCGTCAAACGTCAGAGAGACGGACAGACCAGGGTCAACCAACGCGGTCTGCGTGGCCAATTCCTCATCCGCGCACACGGGCTCGTCGCGCAACCTGCGCATCTGCCACGACACCTCGGACCAGATACGGCGGAGGCTGGTGAGGCCTTCGCTGACGTGATCCACGCCATCCCGGCGGATGGTGACGCGCATGTCGCCGCTCGGCCGCGCGACCGGCATCAGCCAGTGTGCAAGACCGTGACCGGCGACGACGGCCTGCACCGCAGCTGCATCCGTGGCACGCGTCTGGAAGACGATGCCGAGTTCTTCGGCGCAGAGCTGCGCAACGACAGGTGAAGTCGACGCGGGCAGGTCGATCACGAGGCCGGTGCGCCCGGCAAACGCCATCTCCACAAGTGTCGCCAACAGGCCGCCGTCGGATCGGTCGTGATACGCGAGCACGAGGTTCCGCTGGCGCAGTTCACGCAGCGCTGCCGCGCATTTCACCAGCAGCTGCGGGTCGTCCAGATCCGGGGGTGCCTCGCCCATCGCGCCATGGACCTGCGCGAGGACCGATGCACCCAGGCGATGACGTCCCTGACCGAGATCGAGCAACCACAGCACCGTGTCGCCGAGGTCCGTGCGCAGTTGGGGCGTCAGCGTTCGGCGCACATCAGTGACGGGCGCAAACGCGGAGACAATCAGCGAGATCGGCGCGACAACGCGCTTCGCTGCGCCATCGTCGGTCCACGATGTCTGCATGGACAACGAGTCCTTGCCGACAGGAATCGCAATCCCCAGCGCCGGACACAACTCCTCGCCGACGGCCCTGACCGCGGCGTACAGTGCGGCGTCTTCGCCGGGCTCACCGGCGGCGGCCATCCAGTTGGCCGACAGCCGGATCGACTTCAGAGACTCGACATCAGCCGCGAGGATGTTCGTGACGGCTTCCGCCACCGCCAGCCGGGCCGCCGCGGGTGAATCGAGCACGGCCACCGGGGTCCGCTCCCCCATCGCCATCGCTTCACCGGTGTTGCCGTGGAAGTCGGACACGGTGACACCGACGTCGGCGACCGGCACCTGCCACGGGCCGACGCACTGGTCGCGGGAAATCAGGCCACCCACCGATCGATCGCCGATGCTGATCAGGAAGGTCTTGTCGGCCACCGTCGGGAATCGCAGCACACGATGGACGGCATCGCGCAAGTCGATCGCGCTCGCGTCAAACGGCTGCGTCTGTGGGGCCATCGAGCGCACGTTGCGTTCCATGCGCGGTGGCTTGCCCAGCAGCACGTCGATGGGCATGTCCACCGGCGCGTTGTTGCACTGGGAATCGACCACCGTGAGCCGGCCTGAATCATTGATGGTGCCGACCACGGCAAACGGGCACCGCTCGCGCGCGGCGATTGCAGCGAACCGCTCGACGGCATCGGCATCAACGACGAGCACATAGCGCTCCTGCGATTCGTTGCACCAGAGTTCCATCGGCGACATGCCGGATTCCGCGCTCTGAATGTCGCGAAGATTGATCGTGGCACCCCGGTGGCTGTGCGCCACCGCTTCCGGAATCGCGTTGGACAACCCACCCGCGCCGACGTCGTGAATCAGGACGATCGGATTCTGTGCGCCAAGCGCCCAGCACGCATCGATCACTTCCTGCGCGCGCCGCTGCATTTCTGGATTACCGCGCTGCACCGACGCAAAGTCCAGATCGGCGTGACTGGCACCGCTGCTGAGCGACGAGGCGGCACCGCCGCCGAGGCCGATGAGCATCGCCGGCCCACCAAGCACGACGATCTTCGATCCTGGAGGAACCTCGCGCTTCTCGACATGCGCGCGACGGATGTTGCCCATCCCACCGGCGATCATGATCGGCTTGTGATACCCACGCGCGTGCTGTTCAAACGTGCGGAAATACCCGGCAATGTTCGGGCGTCCAAACTCGTTGTTGAACGCGGCCGCGCCGATCGGGCCCTCAATCATGATGTCGAGCGCGGACGCGATGCGGTCCGGCTTGCCGATCGTTGTTTCCCACGGCTGCTCGAAGCCGGGGATGCGCAGGTGCGACACCGAGAATCCCACCAGGCCCGCCTTCGGTTTGGCGCCACGGCCCGTGGCTCCTTCATCACGAATCTCGCCGCCTGATCCGGTGGAGGCACCAGGGAATGGCGAAATGGCCGTCGGATGATTGTGTGTCTCCACCTTCATCACGATGTCGATCGGTTCCACCGAACCGGTGAACACGCCTGTCTCGGGATGCGGGAAGAAGCGGGTGCCTTGCGCGCCTTCGATCACCGCCGCGTTGTCCTTGTAGGCCGACAGGACGCCCTGCGGATTGTGGGCGTGTGTATTCCGGATCATCGCGAAGAGCGATTTCTCCTGCGGCACCCCATCGATGATCCAGGTGGCGTTGAAAATCTTGTGTCGGCAATGCTCGGAGTTGGCCTGCGCAAACATCATCAACTCGACGTCCGTCGGGTTGCGTCCAATCGTGCGGAAACTCGTCAGCAGGTAATCGATCTCATCGTCGGACAACGCCAGCCCGAGCGAGACGTTGGCGTCTTCCAGAGCGGCGCGACCGCGCTCCAGTGACACCTCGCCGAGTGGCCGGGGCTCCTGGTGCTGAAACAGCGTGCCGAGCTGCCGATGATCCAGCAACACCATCTCCGTCATGCGGTCGTGGAGCGGTGCGGCCAGTCGCGTCACCTGCTCAACCGACAACGGGCCCGCGCTTTCGACGCGATAGGCAATCCCGCGTTCGATGCGCGAGACGACGTCGAGACCGCAGACGCGGGCGATATCGGTGGCCTTGCTCGACCATGGAGAGATCGTGCCGGCACGCGGCACCACCAGCAGCACACGGCCATCATCGTCAGGGGGCCACGCGACGTTGCCTGCGCCCGGACCGAGGAGTCCGTCCAGCTGCGTCCGTTCCTGCGGGGTCAGCTCACGCGTGGTCTCGATGACGTGGATGAAGTGCGCCGTGAGGCCGGTCACGGCCGCGTCGACGCCGGCCAGCCGCGCGCGGAGTTTGTCGATTCTGAACGGCGAATGGGCGACGGCGCCGGCAGACGAGAGAATCATTTCGTCAGAGCCCTCACTTCATCCGGCGTCAGTTCACGCACCTGGCCGGGCCTGATACGGCGATCGGTAATCGGACCGATGCGGGTACGGCGCAGCTCCATCACAGGATGGCCCGTGCCTTCACACATGCGGCGCACCTGACGGTTGCGCCCTTCCTTGATCACGATTTCGATCAGCGCCTGCGGTTCGGACTTGTCCGGATACGTCCTGACGACGCGCACACTTGCCGGCAACGTGCGGCGGCCCTCAATCAGGATGCCGCGGGTGAGCCGCGCGAGATCGCGCTCGTCGGGCAGACCCGACACCCGAACCTCGTACGCCCGCTCCAGTTCATGTTTGGGATGGGTGACCTTCTCCGCCAGGTCGCCATCATTCGTCATGATGATCAGCCCCTCGGAGTCGTAGTCGAGACGCCCCACCGGATAGAAGTACCCCTTCACGCCTGCGCGCGCGAGCACTTCGATCACCGTCGTGCGCTGCTGGGGATCCGATCGCGTGCTCACCACCCCGCGCGGCTTGTACATCAGGTAGTACTTGCGCTCGGCCCCGAGCTTCAGCCGGCGGCCGTCCACCCGGATGTCGTCCACCCCGGGGTTCGCGCGCGTGCCGAGTTCGACCGCGACCTGCCCGTTGACCTCAACACGCCCCTGCCGAATCAGTTCCTCGGCCACGCGCCGGGACGACACACCCGCGTGCGACAAGATCTTCTGCAGGCGCACGCCGGACGGTTTGTCCGCGGGCTCAGTGAACGTTTTCGTCGTCGGACGGGGTCGCGAGGTCCGCGGTCTCTGTGCTGCCATCGTCATGTCCCTCGTCTGTGGCCTCGGCGTCGGGGTCAAACGGCAACGCCGTCTGTGGTGCGGGTTCGTTGACGCCGCCCGGCAGGTCGAAGCCCAGCAGTTCCGACATGTCCTCGACCTTCGGCAGGTCGTGGATGTCGTTCAGTCCGAAACGCTCGAGGAAGTCGCGCGTGGTGCCGTACATGAACGGCCGCCCAACCACCGCTTTGCGGCCGACGATCTTCACCAGCTTGCGATCCACCAGCGTGCCCAACACACCCGCCGTGTTGACGCCGCGAATCTCTGCAATCTCCGGCGCCGTGACGGGCTGCCGGTACGCAATGACCGCCAGCGTTTCCAAGGCGGCCACCGACAACTTCGACGACGTCCGGTCGTGGAACAGGCGACGCACCCATTCGTGGAGCTCGGGGCGCGTGACGATCTGATACCCGCCGGCGACTTCCACCAATTGGAGTCCGGCCGGACGGTCGTAATCCTGCTTCAACGCGACGATGGCGGCCTCGATGTCTTCCTTGGGCTCGACATCCAGCAACTTGCCGAGCGCCTTCAGCGTGAGGGGCTCGGGGGAGGCAAAGATCAACGCCTCAACAATGGACTTCAACTCAGACATGACGACAGTGCCTCACGGATGGAAATCCGGCGCGCCTTGCACCTTCGCGCGCTTGTAGACCCGAATCGGGCCGAAGTTGCCCTGCTGATACACACGCACCAGTTTGAGGCGAATCATCTCCAGCAGTGCGAGGAAGGTGACGACGATGCCGGGTTTGGTCTGAACGTCGGCAAACAGGTCTTCAAACCCGAGCGCGTCGGTTTCCGACAGCTTCGCAATCAACGTCTCGATGCGGACTTCGAGCGACATGTACTCGGCCGGCATGTAGATCTGCGGCCGCTGCTTGGCGCGCTCGATGACCTGGCGGAAGGCCGCCATGAGACTGAAGAGATCCACTTCGACCTCGGGCTCCGGCGGATCGCCGACCACATCGGCGACGCTGCCGTCAGGCCGGCCCCACTGCGCGCTGCGCTGAATTTCGCGGTCGTGCAGCAGCTCGGCGGCCGCCTTGAACTTCTGGTGTTCGAGGAGCCGGCGCACGAGTGCTTCGCGAGGATCCTCCTCGGGATCTTCCTGCGCGGGGTCGGGCCGCGGCAGCAGCATGCGCGACTTGATGTGGATCAGCGTCGCGGCCATCACGAGGAACTCCCCGGCGATGTCCAGATCGAGATCCTGCATCACCTCGAGGTAGTCGAGGTACTGGCGGGTGACCAGCGCGATCGGAATGTCGTAGATGTTGAGCTGATGCTTCTTGATGAGATGCAGCAGCAGGTCCAGCGGCCCTTCGAACTGCGTGAGGCGCACGGGATAGGCGCCGAGCACGGATTCAAAATCCGGCGGCGCGTCTGCCGTGGAGAACGACCGGGCGGGGACGGTGGGCTCAGTACTCAAGTTTCACCGCCGCCCGCACCTTCGCCATCGTCTCCTGCGCCACCACGCGTGCGCGCTTGGAGCCTTCCATGAGAATTTCGCGCAGATAGCCCGGCTTTGCCAGCACCGCCTCGCGCCGTGCCCGGATCGGATCGAGCATCGTGTTCACGGCAGCGGCGAGTGTGGTCTTGACCTCGACGTCGCCCACCGTGCCCGCACGATACCGCGCCTTCAGGTCGTCCACTTCGTCGCGATTCGGGTTGAACGCGTCGTGGTAGATGAACACGGGATTGCCTTCGACGGTGCCCGGCACATCGGCGCGCACGCGTTTCGGGTCGGTGTACATCTGCTTGATCTTCTTCAGCACGTCCGCCGGCGTGTCCGACAGGTCGATGGTGTTGTTGTAGCTTTTGCTCATCTTCCGGTTGTCGAGTCCGGGCAGGCGGGGCGTCGGGGTCAGCAGGGGCTGGGGTTCGACGAAGACTTCGCCGTAGAAATTGTGGAAGCGGCGCACGACCTCGCGGCTGAGTTCGAGATGCGGCACCTGGTCCTCACCCACCGGCACGTAGTGCGCGTTGTAGATGATGACGTCGGCGGCCTGGAGCAGCGGATAGCCGAGGAATCCGAGGTTCGACAAATCGCGATCGGCGAGTTGTTCCATCTGTTCCTTGTAGGTCGGCACCCGTTCCAGCCACGACACGGGCGTCACCATCTGGAGGAGCAGGTAGAGTTCGGCGTGTTCCGGCACCTGCGACTGGATGAAGAGGGTGCTCTTCTCGGGATCGACGCCGGCGCCGATCCAGTCGGCGGCGTTGTCGAGCGCATCGGCCGTGATCGTTTCGGTGGACGCGTAGTGGCTCGTGAGCGCGTGCCAGTCGGCCACAAAGTAATAACAGTCGTAGGTCTGCTGCAGCCGTTCCCAGTTCTGCAGCGCCCCGACCAGGTGGCCCAGATGCAGGCGTCCGGTCGGACGCATGCCAGACACAACTCGCGGTTTGGTCATCACAACAACAACGTCCCCAACAAACGCTCAATGGGATCGTAGAGGTAATCCAACGCGCCCATGAGAAACAACCCCAGAATCACGAATGCGCCAAACGGCCGCACCTGATCCACCACCCTCGCCATCGACTCCGGCAGCAGTCCGGCCAACACGTTTCCGCCGTCGAGCGGCGGAATCGGCAGCATGTTGAACGCGGCCAGAATCAGGTTCAGAAAGATCGCCAGGTAGAGCACCACACTCGTCGAGGTGACGCCCGTCTCCGGCACCAGCCCGCCCTGCGCCTGCAGCAGCAGGATGAATCCCGCGGCCAGCACCACATTGCTCACCGGCCCTGCCAGCGCCACCAGCGCAAAATCCCGTCGCGGCGACTGCAGGTTCCGCATATCCACCGGCACCGGCTTCGCCCACCCGAACACCGGCAGGTTCGACAACGCCAGAATGATCGGGAACGCCACGGTGCCAATCCAGTCGATGTGCGCCAGCGGGTTCAGCGTCAGCCGCCCCAGGAGGCGCGCCGTCGGATCCCCCAGCTTGTTTGCCGCCCACGCGTGCGCCGCCTCGTGAACCGACAACGAGGCGAGCAAAATCAGGAAGACGGGGATGGCAAGCTCGGGCGACAACCGGGTAAGAATATCACGTAAAGCATTGAGAAATGAGGATTTAGGATTGGCGCGCAAAGTGTTCGACGATGGCCTTCGCAGCTTTGGCACCAACAGCCCGTTCGAGGTCCTCGCGGCTGGCGCGGCGGACGCCGGCGACCGAGCCGAACGTCGTGAGGAGCAGCTTCCGGCGACGCACGCCGATACCGGGGATGTCATCGAGCGCCGAACGCAGTGAGGACGCGGCGCGTTTGGTGCGATGGAAGGTCACCGCGAACCGGTGGGCCTCGTCGCGAATGCGCTGGACGAGGCGAAGGGCCGGGGTCTCGTGCGGAAGAGCGATGCCCTCGATACGGTCGCGGCGGAACAGCAGTTCCTCCTGCTTGGCGAGGCCAACGGCGACGAGTTGCTCGAGGCCGAGTTGTCGCAGCGCCGCGTAGGCGGCGGTGAGCTGGCCTTTGCCGCCGTCGATGAGAATCAGGTCGGGGAACGGTCCGCCCTGTTCGAGCACCTTCCGGTACCTGCGCAACACGACTTCTTCCATCGATGCGAAGTCGTCGGTGGCCGGCCCTCGTACGGCGAACTTGCGATATTCGCCGCGCCGCATCCTGCCGTCCACACAGACGACCATCGACGCCACGGTGTTGGTGCCCTGCAGTGTCGAAATGTCGAAGCACTCGATTCTGTGCGGCAGCGTCGGCAGACTCAGCACCTCTCGGAGCGTCTCCAACGCAGCGAACGCCCCGACGTGGCCCTCGCTGAAGTGTGTGTCATACGACAGGGTGGCGTTGCGCATCGCGAGATCGAGCAAGCCCCGCTTGTCTCCCCGCTGCGGCACCACGACGCGCACCTTGCGCCCCGCCTTGCCCGACAGCCACGCCTCCAGCGACTCCACCACGTCGGCCTCAAGCGCATCCGACACCAGAATCTCCGGCGGCGGCGTCTGCTCGGCATAGAACTGCTGCAGGGCGGCCTCGAGAATGAGCTCGGAGGCGATTTCCGGAGAAATCGCCTCCGAGCTCGACGTCATTTCGATGCGCTCGACGACGCGGCCGCGGCGCATCTGGAAGACCTGCACAATCGCGCCGGCGGGGCCGGCCTTCACCGCCACGGCGTCGCGGTCCCCCAGCGAGGGCGTGGCCATCTTCTGCTGGCGGGCCTGCAAGGTCTCAAGCGTGCGGATGGCGTCGCGCAGAAACGCGGCGCGCTCAAACCGCTCCTCCACCGCCGCATCGATCATCTCGATGCGGAGCTGTTCCGCGAGTTCTTCCTGCCGTCCCTCCAGGAGCAGACGCGCCTGCCCCACCACATGCTGATACTGATCGAGCGTGCAAATCGACGCGACACACGGGGCGACGCAGCGCTTGATGTCGTACTCGAGACACGGGCGATCGCGACGGCCGTCAATCACCTCATTGCACGACCGAATCCCGAACAGCCGATGCGTCAGCGCCATCGTCTGCCGCGCAAGTGATGCGGGCATGAACGGGCCGGCATACACCGAGCCGTCACGCTCAACCCGGCGCGCCACAAGCACCCGAGGCGCCGGTTCCGTCGTCGTCAGCTGCAGATACGGATACGTCTTGTCGTCACGCAGCAGGATGTTGAAACGGGGATTCCGCTGCTTGATGAGCTGGTTTTCGAGCGCCAGGGCCTCGACGACCGAGTCGGTGACGATGGCCTCCAGGCGGGTGACGTGGCGCAGCAGTGCGTCAATACGGGGATTGAGGCCAAAGGCCGCCAGATACGACCGCACACGGTCCCGCAACACACGCGCCTTGCCGATATAGAGCGTCTCCCCGGCGTCATTCGAGAAGAGATAGACCCCTGGCTGCTCGGGCAGATGGGCAATCTGGGCCTTGAGTTCCTGAATGGCCATCAGTTACCATCCGCCGTGACCTTGACTGGCGCCGTCGGCGCCGTGTTCCACGTTCCGCTCCAGTTCATCATCAGCACGTGCATCCGGCTGCGGATCCACCCCAATATGCTCACGTTCGTCGGGGTGATCATCAGCCTGTGGGCCGGGTATGCGCTGGCCCAGGGTGAGTTTCTGACGTCAGGGTTCATCATGGTCGGAGCCAGCGTCTTCGATTTTATCGATGGCAAGGTCGCCGTCCAATCCGGGCGCGACACCAAGTTTGGCGGATTCTGGGACTCGGTCATCGACCGGCTCTCCGACCTCTCACTCGCCGTCGGCCTGATCTGCCTCTACGCGTCACTGGGCCGCACCGACTATGTGCTGATTACGTCGATCGCCATGGTGTTTGCGACGATGACGAGCTACACGAGGGCGCGGGCGGAAAGCCTGCTGACGAAGTGCAAGGTCGGCTTCATGGAGCGGCCGGAACGCATCGTGCTCTTCATGCTCGGCGCCTTCACCAACCGCATGGCCGCCGTCATGTGGGTGATGGGCGTGTTTTCGATCCTCACGGTCATCAACCGCATCTACTACACCTACGTGGAGCTCGAAGGCAAAACGCACCCGAAACCCACCGGCGTGCTCGGCGTCATCTGGCGCGGCCTCTACTGGACCGACGAACGCGCCACGCTGCCCTACGACTTCCTGGTGCTGGTGATCCTCGGATTCATTCTGCTCACGCCGGCCTCATGGCTCGCTGATCCGATGGCCATGGATGCAGGGCCGCTTATTCCATTGCCTTGGTAATCACCACGAGACATGGAGGACTCAGCTCTCCATGTCTCGTGGTGAAACCTCCAGTGTCTTACTGCCCCAGCGTCGGATCAAAACAATGCCGGCACCGTGCCTCGTAGGCACCGGTGGCCCCCACGAGCACTCGTTCGCGTGAGGCGACGAGGCGCTGCGTGTGATTGGCGGGGTCGCCACACACCATGCAGATCGCAAGCGTCTTGGTGATGTACTCCGCGATCGCGAGCAGCTGCGGCATCGGTTCAAACGGCTTGCCGAGGTAGTCCTGGTCGAGGCCGGCCACGATCACGCGTTTACCCTGGTCGGCGAGCATGTTGCAGATGGCCGGCAGTTCGACGTCGAAGAACTGCCCCTCGTCGATGCCGACGACTTCGGTATCCGGGAGCACCTTCTCGAGCAGCTCGCGCGAGGAGGAGACGTTTTCGGACGGAATCTTCATCTCGCTGTGCGACGTCACGTGCGCGTCACCGTACCGGTCATCGATCGCGGGCTTGAACACCTGCACCCGCTGCTTGGCGATTTGCGCGCGACGGAGCCGGCGAATGAGTTCTTCGCTCTTGCCGCTGAACATGCTGCCGGTGACCACTTCGAGCCAGCCGGGACGCGCGAGGCGTGTATGATCCATCCTCTGATTGCCTTAGACGCGGGACATGTATTCGCCGGTCTCCGTGTTGACCCGGATCACATCACCGGGGTTCACGAAGGACGGCACGGTGACCACGAGCCCGGTCTCGCACGTGGCGGGCTTGACCTGGGCGGACGCGGTGGCGCCTTTGATGCCCGGTGCGGTGTCAGTGATTTTCAGGTCGACGGTCGCCGGCAGGTGAATGCCGACCGGGGCGTTCTCATACAGTTCGACGCTGATGACGGCCTCCGGGAGCAGATACTGCGCGCCGTCGCCGAGCGCCTCGAGCGACAGGTGCGTCTGTTCGTAGCTCTCGTTGTCCATGAAGACAAACATGTCGCCCTCGCGGTAGAGGTACTGCATCTGCCGCTCGTCCAGAATCGCACGATCCACCATGTCGTCCGCCCGGAACTTGTGGTCCACGAGGCGCCCGTTCTTGATGTCCCGCATCTTGCCCCGCACGTGGGCCCGGAGATTGCCCGGGGTGATGTGCTGGACTTCCAGGACCCGGACGAGGGCCCCGTCAAACTTGATCAACATGCCCACCTTCAGGCGGGACGCTTGCACTGACGCCATAACCAACGAATGCTACCAGTTCTGCTAGCATCGTTTCCATGCCCTGGGATCCAGTGCGGGACCTGCTCACGATGCAGGAGCGGTTTGAGACTCTGTTCGGGCGGACGTCCCCCGGCTGGGTGCCGGCTGCGGATCTCTGCGAGGTCGGCGACCGGTTTCTACTGACCATCGAGCTGCCCGGCGTCGACCGTGCCGATATTGAAATCGCGTTTGCGACAGATACGCTGACCATCAGCGGGAAGCGCCCCGACCCCGAACCGTGTGAGCGGTATCAGCAGTTCGAGCGCGCGCAGGGCCGCTTCTCCCGGTCATTCCGTTTTGCGCTGACCGTGGATCCGGACGCCATCACCGCCGACCTGACCGATGGCGTCCTGACGGTCACGATCCCCAAGGCGGGGTCGGCGGACGTCAAGCGCATTGATGTGGAGTGAACCAAAGGGTCCGGGGTCCGGGGTCCGGGGCAAGAGTTGATTGAGGGTTGAGATGGCATTCCTTAGACGGGTAATTGTCACGAGTGCGTTCCTCGGTATCGGGGTGATGGCGGGGCTGGTGATTGCCGGCAAGCTCACGCTCACCTCCGAGAGTGACGCGACGCCATCAAACGTCCCGCAGGCGGCGACCACTCCGAGTGGCGCGCCGTCCATCTCCGGCCCACTCCCTGACCTGTCGTCGGTCGCGGAGCGCGCCATTCTTGCGTCGGCCAACATCTCATCGACGCAGTACATCGAACGCCGCGATCCATGGGCCGAATTGTTCGGCGGCCGTGGCCGGTCGTTCATCGAGCCGTCGCAGAGTCTCGGCTCCGGCGTGATCGTGTCTGCCGACGGTTACGTGCTGACCAACAACCACGTGATCGGCGATGATCGGGGGTCGGTGCGCAGCGAAATCAAGGTCGCGCTCCCTGGAGGGCGTGAGTACAACGCGAAGGTCATCGGCGCCGACGAACCGACCGACCTCGCCCTGCTGAAGATCGACGCGACGGGTCTGACACCGATGGCGTGGGGGGATTCCGGCAAGCTGCGGGTGGCTGAGTGGGTGCTGGCCATCGGCAACCCGTATCAGTTCAACCAGTCGGTCTCTCTCGGCATCGTGTCCGCCCTCAGTCGCAGTGAACAGGCGTTTGTGGACTTCATCCAGACGGATGCGGCCATCAACCCCGGCAACTCGGGTGGCGCACTCGTGAACTCGCGCGGTGAACTGGTCGGCATCAACACCCAAATCTTCACGCAGACGGGCGGGTATCAGGGCATCGGCTTCGCGGTACCGTCGAACCTCGCGCGGGCCGTGATGGACGACTTCATCAAGTTTGGCCAGGTGCGACGCGGCGCCATTAACGGACTCTTCCAGTTGCAGGCCATCACCGCCGAGCAGGCACGCAACAACGGCATCGCCACGGTTCCCGGGATCTACATCGGCAGAATGTGGGACCGCACAGAAGCGGTGCGCGCGGGCTTCAGGCCGGGCGACCTCATCGTGGCGGTCAACGGCGTCGACGTCACGGATACCACGACGTTCTTCCGGACCGTGGCCAACGAAACGATCGGCAACACCGTGAAGGTGGACGTCGTGCGCCGGGGCAAGCGCCTCACTCTTGAGGCGCGCGTCGAACAAATGGCGCGTTAATCGCCTTCGTCTGCCGCGACCCAGGCATCGAGCACGGGCTTGAGGTAACGCCCGGTATGTGACGTCGGGTGCTGGGCGACCTGTTCCGGCGTGCCGGCCGCGACCACTTCCCCGCCGGCGTCACCGCCATCGGGACCGAGATCAATAATCCAGTCCGCCGTCTTCAGCACGTCGAGGTTGTGTTCGATGACCAACAACGTGTGCCCGGCCGCAAGCAGCTTCCTGAAGGCGGCCAGGAGTTTCGCGATGTCGTCGAAGTGCAACCCGGTGGTGGGCTCGTCCAGCACGTAGAGGATGCGTTCGCCGCCCTGGGCCACCAGGTGGGACGCAATCTTGATGCGCTGCGCTTCCCCGCCGGACAACGTCGTCGCGGGTTGACCGAGCCGCAGGTAGCCGAGGCCGATTTCTTCGAGCACCTGCAGCCGGCGCGCGACCTTCGGTGTGTTGCCGAAAAACGTCAGTGCCTCACGCACGGTCAGCGACAGCACCTGATCGATGTTGCGGCCTTTGTACTTGACGTCGAGCACCTGCGGCTTGAAGCGTTTGCCATCGCAGCCATCACACGGCACAAACACGTCGGCCAGAAACTGCATCTCGACGCGGACCTGGCCTTCACCTTCACACGTCTCGCAGCGGCCGCCCGGCACGTTGAACGAAAACGCACTCGCCGTGAGTCCGTGCGTCTTTGCATCCTTGGTGGACGCAAACAACTCGCGAATGGGATCAAACGCCTTGAGATACGTGACCGGATTGGATCGCGGCGTCCGGCCGATGGGCTGCTGGTCCACCAGAATGGTGTCGGTAACGTACTCGAGCCCTTCGATCTGCTGGTACGTTCCGACCCGCCGATCCCAGTCGCCCTTCGCGCGCTTGGCTGCGGCGTAGATCACGTCGTGCACAAGCGTGGACTTGCCCGAGCCGCTGACGCCGGTGACACAGGTGAACACCCCGAGCGGAATCTCGACGTTGATACCTTTCAGGTTGTGTTCGGTGACGCCGCGGATGCGCAACCGCTGCGCCTGCGCCTTCCGCCGTTTGTCGGGCACGGGAATCGCGAGGTCGCCACGCAGATACTTGCCGGTCAGCGACCGCGGCTCTTCCAGGAGGCCGGCCAGAGGACCCGCATACAGAACCCGTCCGCCCTGCTCTCCCGCACCGAGGCCCAGGTCGACGACCTGATCGGCCACTCGGATCATGTCGGCGTCGTGTTCCACCACCAGCACCGAGTTGCCCTGATCGCGCAGCTGGAACAGGATGGCAATCAGCCGCTCGTTGTCTCGCGGATGGAGGCCGATCGACGGTTCGTCGAGTACGTACAACGTGTCCACCAGGGCCGACCCGAGCGACGTCGCGAGATTGATGCGCTGCGACTCGCCGCCGGACAACGTCGACGACAGCCGGTCGAGTGTCAGATAGTCGAGACCGACATCGGCCAGAAATCCCAGGCGACGCCGAATCTCGCGCAGCACCTTGTCGGCCACGGCGGCTTCCTTCGCCGACAGGTCGAGCGTCTCGAAAAACGCCGCGGCATCCTTCACCGTCAGCGCACACACGGCGTCGATGGTACGGCCGCTGACCCGCACGTCGCGCGCCTCGCGGCGCAGGCGCGTGCCTCCACAGTCCACACACGTCTGGTAGCCGCGATACCGGCTCAGGAACACACGGACGTGCACCTTGTACTTCTTGCGCTCCAGCCACCGGAAGAACCCGCGAATCCCCGGGTACTTCACGTGCTCGCCGTCCTCGTCCTTTGTCGGGCCCGTGGCGCCGTCCACGATGAATGTGCGCTCGGCGTCGGTGAGATCCCGCCAGGGCACATCGAGGCGCACGCCCTCCACTTTGGCCGCGCGCTTCAGGTCCACCAGGCATCCGCGGTAATGCGGCTTGGTCCAGGGCTCGATCGCCCCGCCATTCACGCTCTTGCCGTGGTCCGGAATGACCAGATCCAGATCCAGCTCAATGACGTTGCCGAATCCGTGACACGTCGGACACGCGCCAAAGGGGTTGTTGAACGAAAACAACCGGGGCTGTGGAAGCTCATACGCCAGCCCGCACGGCCGGCACTCAAACCGTTCCGAGAACCGATGCGCCGTGCCGAGGGTGCCGCTCGCATCCACCTCCAGTGCAAACGCCGCACCATCCCCCTCGTGAAACGCCGCTTCGACCGACTCCGTCAGCCGCCCTCGCACCGATGCCTCCACCTTGATGCGATCCACGATGACCGCCAGCGAGGCGCGCCCGCGCAGACGATTCAGATCGACGTCCTCCAGGGTGACCACGGCGCCATCCACGAGCACGCGGCCGAATCCACGTCGACGCAGCCGGCCCAGCGCGGCCGTCAGCGGATCTTCCTCCCCGGGCAGGTCGGCGAGCGACTCCAGGGACATGTCGAACCCGACCAGCAGCCGGGTGCCTTCCGGCAGCTCAAGCAGTGCGCCCGCCACCACATCCGGACTCTCGCGGATGACCTCGCGGCCGCACTGTCGGCACACCGTCCTTCCCGCGCGCGCCCAAAGGAGGCGCAGGTAGTCGTGAATTTCAGTCGTGGTCCCCACGGTCGACCGGGGGTTCCGCACGCTGTTTTTCTGGCGGATGGCGATGGCCGGGGCAATGCCGTCGATCCCGTCCACATCCGGCTTCTCCATCCGTTCGAGAAACTGGCGGGCGTAGGCCGACAGCGATTCCACGTACCGGCGCTGGCCCTCGGCGTAAATCGTGTCGAAGGCCAACGAGGACTTGCCCGATCCGCTGACCCCCGTGAAGACCACCAGTTGCCGGTGCGGCAGGGTCAGGTCGACGCCTTTCAGGTTGTGCGTGCGCGCGCCGCGCACGACCAGCTGACCCGGGGAACGGGCCGGCAGACCTGCCGGGGGGCTCGGTGGAGTATCGGCCATGGATGCCAAGCGGTCCATGTTATCGCATCCCGCATTTGCGATCCGGGGGCGTGTTTGTTATTCTCCGACGGTTCACACCATCCCGCTGGTTGTTCCGCCTGTGACACCCCTGACACAGTCATCCCTTCCCCCTGATACCGAGTAGAGGACACGAGAAAGTGGCAGTACGTCTGTTCGTTGGCAATATGCCCTACGGGGCGACCGAGGCCGACCTCCGCGCGCATTTCGCGGCGGTAGGCGATCCGTCTCAAGTTGTGATTCCGGTCGACCGCGAAACCGGCCGTCCCCGGGGCTTCGCCTTTGTCGAATACCTGGACCGCCCCAAGGCCGAGGAGGCCGTCACGCGGTTCAACCAGCAGCCGTTCATGGGCCGCTCCCTCTCGGTGAGTGAGGCCCGGCCGCGCGAGGAACGCCCTGCGGGCGGCTTCGCCCCGCGTCCTCCAGGTGGTGGCTTCACGCCCCGCCCCGGTGGATTCACCCCGGGTGGTGGCGGCGGCTTCCGCCCCGGCGGTCCTCCATCCCCCCCGGGCAAGAACTTCGGACCGCCCAAGAAAAAAAGCGCCTCAAGCGAGAAGCGCTGGGAAAGCAAGGAACGTGGCCCCAAGGGCCCCATCAAGGAACGGTATACGGGCCGTCTCGGCGGTCTCTACGATCTGCCGGATGACGATGCGCCGCTCTCTCTGGGTGACTTCGACGATCCGGCCGCTACCGCTGCCGACGACGAGAAGGACTAGCGCACGACATCGACGAACTAGTCACAACGAGGAATGAGGGCTGAGAGAAAGACCAGTCGTGGCTTCTCCCAGTCCTCCACGCGTGTCGTTGTGAATCTAGTGGTCCCAGTGTTCAGACGCGACCCAGACCGGCGTCACCTCGTCGAACGCCGGCGCTGATGCGTTGGCAGCAGGCATGTTCCAGTTCGGCGGATCCACGCCGCGCAGGTGTTTCACGAAGAAGTCGAACCGCTTCCGTTCGCCGTAGGCGCCGCCGGCGCCGTGGCCCGCGCCGGGAATCACCAGCAGATCAAAATCCTTGTTCGCGCGAATCAGCGCGTCCACCACCTGCATCGTCGACGCGGGATCCACGTTGTTGTCCATCTCACCGACGACGAGCAACATTCTGCCCTGCAGGTTCTTCGCATGATCGACGTTGGACGACGCGGCGTATTCGGGGCCGATGGGCCAGCCCATCCACTGCTCGTTCCACCAGATCTTGTCCATGCGGTTGTCGTGACAGCCGACTGCCGAGACCGCCGCCGAATAGAACTCGGGATGGAACAACAACGCGCCGGTGGCGTTCTGGCCACCGGCTGACGTGCCATAGATGCCGACGCGAGTGCTGTCGTACCACGCATATTTCGCCGCGACGGCCTTGTGCCAGATGATGCGATCCGGGAAGCCTGCGTCACCCAGGTTCTTCCACGCCACGTCGTGGAAAGCCTTGGACCGGTTGGACGTCCCGAGACCGTCAATCTGGACGACGATGAAGCCGAGTTCAGCCTGGGCCTGCATGCCGAGTTGTGTGCTGAACGTCTTGGGGACGAACGAGCCCTGGGGACCGGCATAGATGTTTTCGATCACCGGATACTTCTTCGACGGATCGAAGTTGGTCGGCCGGATGATGATGCCCCAGATGTCGGTCTTACCGTCGCGGGCCTTCGAGACAAACACTTCGGGCGCGCTCCAGCCGATCTTGAGCAGCGGCGACATGTCGCCCGCTTCCAGTTCCAGCACCACAGACTGATCGCTCGTGCGGCGCAGTTGGGCGACCGGCGCGAGATCCACGCGCGACCAGGTGTCGAGATAGAACTGGCGATCGGACGACCAGGTCACCGTGTGTGTGCCGTCGGCACTGGTCAACGCCGTGAGGCCGGTGCCGTCGAAGTTGATGCGGTAGTTGTGGACGAAGTACGGGTCCTGTGCCGGGTTCATGCCGCTCGCACGGAACCAGATCTGCCGGGCCTGGGCGTCCACCCGATCCACGCCACGAATCACCCACGACCCACGCGTGATCTGGTTCTTCACCTGACCGGTCACGCCGTCGTAGAGATACAGGTGGTTCCAGCCGTCGCGCTCGGAGGCCCAGATGATTTCGCGGCCGTCGTTCACATCTTCGCGGATGCGTTTGCCGGAGTACTCCACAAACGTCTTACTGGTCTCCTCGATGACCGTGCGGGTCCGGCCGGTGGCGGCGTCGAGTTCGAGCACGCGGTACACCTGATGTCCGCGCTGATTGAACTCGAATGTGATCGACCGGCTGTCCTCGCGCCAGGCCAGACGGCTGTTCGCGTACGGGTTCGGGAACAGCGCCTGGTCGCCGACATGGGTGGTCTTCGTCTCGAGGTTGAAGATCACCGGCAAGTCGAAATCCACTTCATCGCCGGGCTTGCGGTAGAAGATCGACGAGTGTTTCGGCTGCAACTGATCGGTGGGTGACGTCTCGATGTAGTGCACCTGGCGGTTGTAGCCGGGCCGACGCTTGAAGATCGCGATCTTCTTCGAGTCCGGAGACCACCGCAGGGAGTTCAGCGTGTAGCCGTTCCCTTCGGACCCATCGGTGCTGAGCGGGGCGAAATCACCGTCTGGAAGGCTCCGCACCCAGACGTTGAAATTGCGGATGGCGGCTTCGGCCGACCCGTCCGGTGCCCGACGCGTCTGCGCATCCGGGGCGCCCGCCGCCGGGCCGCCACCACCCGCACGGCCGCCACCGCGAGCCGCACCGGGACCACCGGCCGTTGTTGCAGGCAGCCGCGCGCACGAGTACTCCGCCAATGTGCAGCGCCAGCGTGCCGCCGCCGCGCCGCCGCCGATCGAAAACTCGATCGTCTGCTGATTGTCCGTGAACGTCAGAGTGGTGAACGGCAACGTCACCGCCGTGTACGTACCGCCGGTCGCCGTGGACAGCGTCGCCGCCAACCGCGCGTGGTCAAACGCGGGGGCCGTGGTGCCCGCTGCGGCGTCTGCGAGGACAAACGATGAGCCGCCCGGCACCGACTTGCGGTACCAGAGTTTCGGCGTGCCCTCAATCCACGCGTTGTCGGCGATGACGTCCACCGCCTTGCCGGTCACGCGTTCGCGCAGTGACGACGCGCGATCGTAGTCGGCGCGGATCCCCTGATCCTGCGCCGACGTCCAGAGGGGACAGGCAAAGGCTGCGGCCAGCGCGCCGCCGGCCAGCATGAGCCTGCGCGCGCGCACTGGCCGCGCGATCACTGCCGGCCTCCGCCACTGCCCGCCGCCGGGGGCGGGGTGTCGGCGCCGGCGTTTTTCACGTACTTGTCCATCCACGCGCCCCACCGTGCCCACAAGTCGAGCAACGTTTCCTTCGTCGCCGGGCCGTGGTCCTCGAGCGGATACATGTACAACGCGGTCGTTTTGCCCAGCCCGTTGAGTGCGTGGAACAGCCGAATCGAGTTGTCCGGGTCGGTGCCCACGTTCTGGTCGTGGATCCCGTGATACATCAGCAGCGCGCCGGTCAGGTTGTTCGCGTTCAGGAACGGCGACATGCCGAGGTACACGTTCGGGGCCGTCCACAAGTCGCGCTGCTCGCTCTGGAAGCCCAGCGGCGTCAACGTCCGGTTGTAGGCGCCGTCACCGGCGATTCCCGCCTTGAAGAACGGCGTGTGCACCATCGCGTTGACCGTCGAGAACGCGCCGTAGCTGTGGCCGCCGATGCCGATGCGATGGCGATCCACCAGCGCGCGCCGGTCGAGCTCATCAATCGTGGCCGCGAGGTTGTTACGCAGGTCGTGCACGTAGTTGTTGTTCATCTGCCCCGCGGGGCCGACGATCGGGGCGTCAGGTTCAACCACGGCGTACCCCAGCCGCACGAAGTACTCCATCGAGCGCACCCCGAAGTTCTGGAAGGCGTTCTTGTTGTACGTGCGATCCGGCGTGTCATACGCCTCCTGCGTCGCGTATTCGCGCGGATAGAACCAGAACAATGCGGGCACCCGCGTCCCCTGCTGATACCCGGGCGGGAGATTGACGACCACGCGGAACTTGAAGCCGTCGGGCCGCTCGACCACAAAGCGCTCCTTCGGCGCGTTGGTCAGGTCGGGATGCATGTCTTCGTTGTTGGTCAGCTGTTTGCGCGTACCGTTGTCGAGCAGCACGTTCTGCGGCGGCATCGTCGGCCCTTCCACCGCCAGCACAAAACGCTTCGCGTCGATGTCGAGCACACTCGAGACGCGCTCGAACATGTTGGCGTTGCTGCCTTCGAAGATCCGTGCCTTCGCTCCCGTGCGAATCGCAACCTGGTCGATGAACGTCTTGGGACCGACATCCGCCGGTGCCTTGTCGTAGACCGTGCCGGAGTAATACACGTTCGCCCGATCCTTCGACAGCAACACGGCCCCGCCAGCGCCGCCGCCGCGGCCGCCGCCGCCACCACTGACGCTCATCATCGTGCCCGGGTTGGCGTAGAAGTCGCTCGTGGAGTAGCTGAGAATGCGGTGCTTCTCCGCCGGAGCGCTCAGGTCGACGGCAAAGTCGGTCGCCGTCGTGCCGGACGTCTCACGGAAGAACAACATCTGCATGTCTTCGGAGAACCGGTGGCCGGTGATCCGCGCGTTGTTCTCGTAGATCACCTTCCTGGTGTCATCCGTGAATGGCGCCATCCACTGATAGACGCGGTCGGGGCGCTGCGGCGCTGCGGCTGCGGCGCCACCGGCGCGGCCACCGCCCTGACGTCCACCGCCACCGCCCCGAGCGGCAGGCGGCGCATCGTCTCCCGCTGCTGCATCAGCGCCACGGCCCGCCGGTGCGGCCGGTGCCGGTTCCTGCTCGACGTAGGTGAAGCCCTGACCATCCGGCCGCCACGCCAGTTCACGGCGTCCCGCCTGAGTGCCACCGCCGCCGCGGCCACCAGCCGGTGCGGCCGCTGGATCCGGGTTCGCCTGCTGCACGCCGAGGTTGAGATCACGTCTGGAGAGTTCCACCAGCACCTTGCCGGTCGCGTCCCACACCTCTTCCACCTGGCCGAAGCTGCTCACCGGCACGATGTAGGAGAACGGCTGGGTCATGCGCGTGATGCGCGAGTGCTGCCCATCGGGTGAGAGAGCAAACGACCGGAACATCTGCGGCGTGCCGAACTTCTTCACGGCCTGGGTCGCCACGTCCACGAGAGCGAGCTGCCCGGTCGCGTGCCATTCGAGCAACTCGAAATCGTGCGGCGTCTTCATCAGGCTTGCATAGGTCCTGAGGCGGTTCCGATCGGCGCTCAGCGCGAGACTGACTTCGGGTCCTGTGGGCGCTTCCAGTTTCACGGGATGCGCCTTGCGGCCCTCGGGCACAAACACGGCCGCCAGATGTTTGCCGTCCGATGTGAACTGTACCGACGAGGTCATCGTCGCCAGCAGCGGCGTCTTCGTGATCTGGCGCGCCTTGAGGGCGGCGACATCCGCCATCCAGACGTGCGTGGCATCGGCACCGTGCATGAGGAACACCACGTGTGACCCGGTCGGCGACCACTGCGCGCCCGAGACACGGGCACCGGCCGGCAGCGCAATCGAGCGCTTCGTACCGTCGGTGGCCGAGATCAGCTGAATGCCGACGTTGTTGCGCACCGTCAGCGCGCGGCTGCGATTCGCTTTGGCGTCGATGAAGACGCCGCCCAGTTCGTCAAACGGCCGCGCGAACGTGGCCATCACGACCGGGCCGTCGGCAACCTCATCAAGGAACCACTGCTTGTCAGGGCTGAGGTTGCCGAGTGAGACATTGAGGTGGCGTGGCGCGAGTACGGCCGACGCGAGTTCAGGCGGCGGTGTGGCATACCCCTCCTGCGCAATGATGCGGTCCGCCCAACTTTGCGGAGCCTGAGGAGCCTGGGTCTGTGCCAGCAACGCATAGGGCACCAGTGCCAGCAGGCCGATGAGCGTCACGTGGGCGAGAGACCGTCGAATGGTCATGGTGCAATAGCCTCCGGAGATGGCGGGAAGATATCACGTCCGGTCGGCACCCGTGCAGCCCTGCTAGAGTGGTTCCATGCGTGTCCGCGTGCTCATTGTTGAAGACGACCCGGCCCAGCGAACCGGGCTCACCCTGCTGGTCGCGGGATGGGGATTTGATGTCGCCAGTGCGCCGGACGGCGAAGCGGCGTTGGCGGAGATCGCGTCCGCGACGCCGGACGTGATCGTCAGCGATCTGGTCATGCCGAAAATGGGCGGCCTGGACCTGCTGCGCGCGCTCAGGCAGCAGGGGATCGAGATCACCACGCTGCTGCTGACGGCGCAGGCCACCGTCGACACGGCGATCGAAGCCATCCGGCTCGGTGCGTACGACTACGTGTCAAAGCCGATCGATCCACAGCGCCTGCGCATCCTGCTCGACCAGGTGGTCGAGCGGTTGGCGCGCCAACAGGAAGTCGCGGTCCTGCGCCGGCAACTGCGCGAACACGGCCGCTTCGGCACGTTGATCGGCGCGAGCCGCCCGATGCGCGAGGTGTATCAACTGCTCGAACAGGCCGCCCCCACCGGCGCGTCCGTGTTGATCACGGGCGAGTCCGGCACGGGCAAGGAACTGGTGGCGCAGACGATCCATCAGCTCAGTCCGCGAGCGACCAGACCGTTTGTGCCGATCAACTGCGCCGCGATTCCCGAGGCCCTGCTCGAGAGCGAATTGTTCGGCCACGAAAAGGGATCGTTCACCGGCGCGATCGCCCGGCGGCAGGGGTCATTCGAACTGGCCGACCGCGGCACGTTGTTCCTGGACGAAATTGCCGAAATGAATCCGGCGCTGCAGGCCAAGATTCTGCGTGTGCTGCAGGAGCGGGTCGTCAGGCCCGTAGGCGGCGATCGCGACCGGCCGATCGACATCCGCATCGTGGCTGCGACCAACGTCGATCCGATGGAGGCCGTGCGCACCGGCAAGATGCGCGAAGACCTGTTCTACCGGCTGAATGTGTTCGCCGTGCACCTGCCGCCCCTGCGCGATCGGCTGGAAGATCTGCCCCTGCTGGTGCACGCCTTCATCGCGCAGTTCGCAAAGGAGCAGCAGAAGACCGTCGTGGACGCCGACGAGGCAGCGATGGACGCCCTCCGCGCCCACCACTGGCCCGGCAACGTGCGCGAGCTCCGCAATGTGATCGAACGCGCCACGATCATCACGCGCGACCGCACCGTCGGCGTCGCCGACCTCGCCGGCCTCTCGACGACTCCGCGCACCCAGCACCACGCACCCAGCACCCCGCACCCGGCACCAGGCACCGCACCCAACACCCTGTATCCGGGTTTGACCGTCAACGACGCCGAGCGGCAGTTGATCGCCATCACGCTGGAACACACGGGCGGGAACAAGACCAAGGCCGCGGCGATGCTGGGCATCAGCCTGAAGACGCTGCACAACAAACTGGCGCGCGACGCAAAGAAGGCGGACGACTAGTTGCGCATCTCGGTCCGCACCAAGCAGGTCGCCGGCGTCACCGCCATCGTCTTCGCGGTCGTCGTGTGCCTCGGTGGGTACTACATGCTCTCGCTGGCGCGGGTGTTCATCCAGGACATCGGCACCCGTTCCGAACTGGTGGCGCACGGCATTTTCCAGCGCATCAACCAGCTGGCGCTTGATGGCGGCGACCTCACGACCGCGATTCGGACCGATGCCGGATTGCAGTCGATGCTCGAGTCGTCGATGTACGCCGACGGCGCCCTGTACGCCGCCGTGGTCGACACGGACGGCGTCGTCCTCGCGCACAACGACCCCTCGAGGGTGAATCTGCGGCTCGCCCCGGTCGCCGAACTGGCGACGCTGGTGGACGCCGGCGCCTGGGACCAGTGGCACGCGGTGAACGCCCAGGGTGGGCAGACACGTGAAGTCCGCATGCCGCTGATGCTCAACGCGCAGGAGTTTGGCGCGATTCGCGTCGGCGTCTCCACATTGCTCATGCGATCGGAGCTGGAGCAAGTACTGCGCCCGGTGCTCGTCACGATGCTGGCGCTGCTGCTTGGCACCGTGCTGGTGGCCACGGTCCTTGCCCAGTGGATGCTGCGACCGATTCTGGTGTTGCGCGCCGGCCTGGCCCGGCTCGGGCAGGGCGATACCGATGTCACGCTGGATCTGCCCGTGCGCGACGAGTTCGGCGACCTGGGCGAGTCGTTTAATGCCGTTCGCGACCGCCTGGCAAGAGAACACGCCGATGGCGAAGTGTCCCGCGCGGCCATGTCGCGCCGGATGGCGGCCCTGGGCCGTGTCTCCTCCGGCATTGCGCACGAGGTCAAGAACCCCCTCAATGCGATGCGTATCCACCTTGAACTGCTCCGCATGCAGACCGCGGAGGTCCCCGGCACCGTGGACCACGTCAGGGTGCTCAGCGAGCAGATGCGGCGACTGGACGAGGTGGTTCAGGGCTTCCTGTCGTTCACAAAGCAGGAGGATCTGACCGTCGAGGCGATTGCGCCGGCGGCGTTGTTCGAGGATCTGCTGCCGGTGGTCAACGCCGAGTCGGGCAAGACCGGGGTCCAGGTACAGGTCGATGTGCAGGCCGGCGTGCCGGACGTAGCCGGCGATCGCGCATTGCTGCATCAGGCGTTGTTGAATCTCGCGCTCAACGCGTGCCACGCGATGCCGAACGGCGGCACGCTCCGGCTGGCCGCGCGACCGTCCTCCGCACGCCGTGGGTATGTGGAGTTGCTCGTGGAGGACACCGGCACGGGCATCACCCCGGACAACCTCGGCAGGATTTTTAATCTGTACTTCACGACCAAGCCGGAAGGGTCCGGCATCGGACTGGCGCTCGTCTACCGGACCGTCACGCTGCACGACGGCGATATCGACGTGCAGTCGGTACCCGGAAAGGGCACGACCTTCACGGTCACGCTCCCGTCAGCGCCGTAACAACTCCGCCATCGTGGCCGCCTTGTCGGCGAGCTGGCCCGCGAACACCAGATTCCGGACCTTGAGTGCGTCTTCACACTGACGGATGAATCCGCGGGCGGCGTCGTACTGCGCCTTCGCGTTTGAGCTGAGCACCTGCCGGTTGACCTGCGCGAGGTCTGCCTCGGCTCGGCGCAGCTGCTCACGAATGCGGCGTTCGAAGTCCGCCGTGTTCGCCGTCGTGCTCAGGACCGCGGGCGGCGCAGCGACTCCCGCAGGCGGTGCCGGGGGCGGCGTCGACGCCGGTGGGTTGCTCCGTGCCGGCGGCTGCGGGCGCACCGGCGTGCTCGTCGAAGGTGTTCCCGCTGCCGGTGGCTCCTGGTCCGGCAAGGTGGGACGTTCCGGCACGGGCACGATCAGCCGATCGGGCGGTGGCGCCGGTACGAGCATCGGCACATCCGTCGGCGTCCGCACCTCCGCCCGCGCACCACACCCAACCGTCGCGAACAGGAGTACCAAGACTGCAAAAGAACCCTGGACCCCGGCCCCCGGACCCCGGACCGTCATCGCGTCCACCGTTTCTTGATCGATTCCCACTCGGCGGCCAGCGCCACTCGCACCGCCTCCGGGTCGGAGGGCGCCGCCGCTGCGCGCGCACGCTCGGGAATAATCGCGGTGCGCATCAGGCTGTCGAGATCGGTCTGCATGGTGACGCCAGGGCTTCCCGGCGCCACGCGCACGGCCTGAATCCATCCGGCCACCGCCACCGCCCACGCCCGGTCGAGATCTCCGACGCCCCGGCACGCCGCAGCCACCCAATACACGGCGACGATCGACGCCGGCGTGCGCGCGGCTTCCCTCTCGGCGCCGGCGAGCAGCCGTGCATACCGGCGCTCACGTTCACCTTCGGGGGCCAGTTGCGCGTGCCGATCGAGCGCCGAGGCCCACCAGTCAAACACGCGCTCGCGTGCCGAGGTGTCACCCTCGGGAACGACGGCCAAGGCCGACTCAAAGAGTTCGGTCGCGGCACCAAACTGCTCATCCGCAAACAGGAGTTCCGCAGTCGCCAGCCGCAGTTCATCGGACTCCCGCGGCGTCAGCCGCGTCACGTCCACGGCCAGCAGCGCCTGCCTGGCCATCGCGACATCCGCGACATCACCGGTTCGGCGGTAGCGCTCCAGCGACGCCCGGGCAAACACGACGCTGGCGGAATGGGCCAGACGCTCGATGGCCCGAGCCTCGGTGGCCAGCGTGACGGCCTCGTCCAGCCGCATGGTGTTGTACGCCGCGCGGGCACGCGCCAACACGTCGGACTGCGCGAACGCCACCTGTGGCGCTGCGAGCACCAGTCCGATAAGCGCGACGGCCGGAGCTACCCGAATCATGACCTCGATCTTACCTTCCCCCTGTCGGACGTGCGTAATTCCTACATGGTCTGGATTCAACAAACGCCGATCTCGCCACGGAAGTGTTGGCAAGCATCTTGAAGTGCCCAAGGGCGTGAGACACCTCCGACTTCCCCTCGTGGCCATCGTCGCCACCGCGACGAGCGGGCTGCTGGCCCAGCAGGCCCCGACGTTTACGTCGAGTACCCGGCTGGTCACCGTGGCGGTGTCAGTCATGCGCGGCGGTGAGGTAGTGACCGGACTCACCCGCGATGACTTCCAGGTCTTTTCAGGCGACGAACGGAAGCCGATCGTGCAGTTCACGAGTGAGTCGGGACCGGTGACGACCGCTCTCCTCGTGGACGCCAGCGGCAGCATGGCCGTGAACCGCGCCATTGGTCCTGCGGTCGCCGGGGTGCAGGATCTGCTGCGCGGACTGGATCGCCCGGAGGATCGCGCGGGCCTCTTCACGTTTGAGCGGACCCTGACGATGCGCCATGACTTTGGTCCGATCAATCCCACGCTGCTGGCCGCGGTGGATGACACCCACGCGTTCGGATCCACGTCGCTCTTTGACGCCATCCTGTCGACCAGCCGCGCACTGGCCGCCGACGGGGCGGCCCGGCGGGGTCTGGTGGCCTACACCGATGGCGTGGACACCAGCAGTGTGCAGCCATCGGTGGATGTCAGCGCCCATGTGGCGGCCATCGACGTCCCGGTGTATGTCGTGGCGATTGGCGCCGCGCCCGAGGCCGGGCTCGACGCGCTCGCGCGTGACACGGGCGGGCAGTTGTTCACCGTGACGCCAGGGGCGCCGATTCAGAAGGCGCAGACCTCGATCATCACCCAGCTCCGCCAGCACTATCTGCTGGCGTTCGAGCCGGATTCGCGCCCGGGCTGGCATCGCCTGTCCGTGCGCACCCGGCCCAACCACACGGTGCGCGCGCGCGCCGGCTATTCCGTCTCTCCCCAATCCTGAAGGAGGATTCCCATGCGACGTTTGATTCTTGCATCCACGCTTGTTCTGGCCACCACCACCGCGGGCGCGGCCTGCGCCACCAAGGGGTTCGTCAACACCCGTGTCGACGCTGTCGACGGCAAGGTGACGGCGCTCACCGGCAGCCTGGAGGAGACCCAGGCGCGCACCAAGCAGAACGAAGGTCGCATTTCCGAAGTGGACCAGAAGGCCGGCGCGGCTCAGTCCACGGCCACAGGCGCTGCCGCAGCGGCGCAGACGGCAGCCCAGCGCGCGGCGGCGGCCGAGAATGAAGCCAAGGCCGTTGGCGCCAAGACCGACGAACTCGCGGCGGCCTCCCGTCGCCTGATGTTCACCGTCGTCCTCAGCGAGGACCAGGGCAACTTCAAGTTCAACGCGGTCACGCTGCCGGACGAAGCCAAGAAGCGGATTGACGAACTCGTCGCGCAGCTGATGTCGGACCCGAAGGGTGCGTACTTCGAAATCGAAGGCCACACGGACAACACCGGTCCGGCGACCATCAACGAGCGCATCGGGCTTGAGCGTGCCGATGCGGTGAAGCGGTACCTCTACGAGGCGCACCAGATTCCGCTGCACAAGATCAACATCATCAGCTTCGGCGAAGAGAAGCCCGTGGCCTCCAACACAACGCGTGATGGCCGCGCCCGGAATCGGCGTGTCGTGATCCGGGTGTTGGCGTAACATCGGTCCGCGGTCCGCAGTCCGAGGGTCTGGAGCAGCCGGACTTTAGCCCGGCTGTTTCGTCTTTCGGGACGTGCTCGGGGACGGCGCGGAGTGCCTCGCGCAGCCGTTGCTCCTGCAGGCCGGCCAGCCAGTCGATGTCGGCCACGGACGCGCGGCGGCGTGGTAGTATTCAGGGTCTGGCCCGACGGGAACGGAAGGGTCAGTGTATTCCCCCGCCGGGCCGGCGTAGCTCAGTTGGTAGAGCAGCTGATTCGTAATCAGCAGGTCGATGGTTCGAGTCCATTCGCCGGCTCCAGTTTTCCCAAGCAAAATCGCCGATTTGTCAGTGGAGCCGGATTTTTGGCGCCGGTGCGTCTAACACCCGTCTAACAGGCGAACTTACCGATCCTCGACTCCGATACCTGAAGAGCGT